>Ga0187860_1003394_pt1 | contig 12588 bp, 10 predicted proteins | sample June2016WEW_10_4_FD_132981 | JGI IMG/M metagenome (GOLD analysis project Ga0187860, IMG submission 132981) | Peatland microbial communities from SPRUCE experiment site at the Marcell Experimental Forest, Minnesota, USA - June2016WEW_10_40 | ecosystem: Environmental > Terrestrial > Soil >... | reverse complement strand
TGATCCTCGCGGGGGCGGGAAGCGGCAAGACGCGGGTTATCACGCACCGCATCGCGCATATTATCGTTTCCCGGCATGTGCCGCCGTCCGCTATCCTGGCCGTAACTTTCACTAACAAGGCGGCCGGCGAGATGCGCGAACGGGTTCGGGCGCTGCTGGCCGATACGCGGCTCGATTCCGAGCCTCGGGTATCTACGTTTCATTCCTTCTGCGTGCGGCTGCTGCGCGGCGACGGCGAACCGCTGGCACGCATCCGGCCCGGCTTCACGCGCCGCTTCAGCATCTACGATGACGACGACCAGTTGGCGATCGTCAAATCGGCTTACCGCTCGCTGGGACTGGCCGAGAAGGAATTCATGCAGTACCGCTCGGCGCTGGCGGCGATCAGCCACGCGAAGAACACTAACCAGAGCGCGGCCGATCTGTACAAACAGGCAGTGAACAAACAGACCGAGGCGCTGGCAGCGGTGTTCGAGGACTACGAAAAGACGCTGCGCAATTCCAACGCCCTGGATTTCGACGACCTGCTGCTGGAAGCGGTGCGGCTGCTGAAGCATGATGACGCCACTCGCCAAACCTGGAACCGGCGCCTGAGCTACATGATGGTGGACGAGTACCAGGACACCAATCGCAGCCAGTACGAACTGATGCGCCTGCTGACCGAAGAGCACCGCAACGTGTGCGTGGTTGGCGATGAAGACCAGTCCATCTATAGCTGGCGCGGCGCGGACATCCGCAACATTCTCGATTTCGAGCGCGACTATCCCAACGCGCGGGTGATCCGGCTGGAGCAGAATTACCGGTCGACGAAGAACATCCTGGCGGCGGCCTCCAAGGTGGTGGAGAACAACAAGGAGCGCAAAGGCAAGAAGCTGTGGACGGACGCGGCAGCCGGCGACCTGCTGGGACTGTACGCGGGCTTCGACGCGGAAAACGAGGCCCTGTTCGTGGCCGACACCATCGAAAAGCACCTGCTGGCCAATCCCGACGACCACGTTGCCGTGCTCTACCGCACCAATTTCCAATCGCGGCAGCTTGAGGAAGCGCTGCGGCGCTACGGGCGCGCTTACAAGGTGGTCGGGGGATTCAGCTTTTACCAGCGCGCGGAAATCCGCGACACGTTGGCGTACCTGCGGCTGGCGATTTCCACGACCGATTCCACCAGCCTGCTGCGCATCGTCAACACTCCGGCGCGGGGGATTGGGCGGACCACGGTGGAACAGATCGAGCGCCACGCGCGCGAGCAGGGGCTAAGCCTGTGGGACGCCATCCAGGGTGTGGTCGACGACCGCGGGCTTTCCACCCGCTCCCAATCCTCGCTGGTGCTCTTTCGCAATCTCATGCAGGATATTTCGCTGGTAGCCAGCGCGTCGCCGCTGCCGGAGGTGATCCGCTTTGTGCTGGAACGCACCGGCTACCGCAAAATGCTGGAGCAGGAGCGGACACCCGATTCCGAAGCGCGCCTGGAGAACCTGGACGAGCTGGCTACCGCCGCCGCCGAAGCCGAGTCGCGCGGCGAATCGCTGTCGGATTTTCTGGATCACGCCGCGCTGGTGGCGGAAGCCGACACATACGATGAGCATGCCCCCGTGACACTGATGACCCTGCACAACGCCAAGGGGCTGGAATTCCCGCTGGTGTTCCTGACCGGCCTGGAGCTGGGCCTGTTTCCGCACAGCCGCTCGATGAATTCCGAGCAGGCGCTCGAAGAGGAGCGGCGGCTCTGCTACGTGGGAATGACGCGGGCGCGGCGGCGGCTGATCCTTACCTGGGCCAAGTACCGCCGGCGGTACGGCGGCGGCGAACAGGAGCGCTCCACCCCTTCCTGGTTCCTGAGCGAGGTTCCCGAGGAGTTGCTGGTGAATCTGGGACCACAGGACGAAACGGGCGAAGTGGACCTGACCGCCGAGCGCTTCGACGCGCGACAGATCGCGCGGCGCGGCACGTTCACCGGCAAGACGTACAACTCGGTGTCCAACATCTCGCAATTCTTCGAGCAGCGCGGGATACCTTTCGGCGCGCCGAAGACGGTGTCGGCGGCGGCTCCGCCGCAGCCGCGGCCGCCGGTTCCCTCGAAACCGCTGCCCGCAGCCGCCCCGCCGGTTCGCCGGGGGGCTCGCGCGGGCATGGTCGTCGAGCATCCCAAGTACGGCACTGGCACCGTGGTGCGCCGCGAAGGCGACGGCGATAATGCTAAGATCACAGTTAATTTCCCTCGCTACGGTTTAAAAAAACTGGTGGAAAAGTACGCGGGATTGAAAAGGAACGGATGAATACCACGAAGGTAACCGACAAGCTGGAACGGAAGAAGTTGAAGCGGACGGCCCGCAAGAAAGCGGCTCCCAAGGCCAAGCGCGCCTCCGGTGTGGCGCGCGGATCGCTCAAGAAGAAGATCCGCCGCCAGGCGCAAGGCCAGCGCAAGCGCTAGCGGGATTGCTCATCGGTCTGCGCCGCGACCGTTAGGGAGCGGTCGGGCGTGTGACAGCGACGGTGCCTTCGTGATGGAGACGCCCGGCTCCGCCGCCCGGCAAGGCGGTCAGCTCAAGCATATCGGTTCGTCCCACTTCCCAGGCCGGGAGATCCGCAAGTGAGCCTTTTTCGAACCAAGAGCATCGATGCATTGATCGCGGCGTCGGAGGACCCGAGCCATCATCTGCGGCGCACCTTGGGTCCGTGGAGCCTGACCGCGCTGGGCATCGGCGCCGTCATCGGTTCCGGTATCTTCACGCTCACCGGCACGGCGGCCGCGGGGAAAGTGATCCCCATCAAATCGATCCTCGAGGCGACGGTGATCGACCTGGCCCTGCACGGTTCGCACGCCGGATCGCAGTTGGGGCGTCCCGGCGCGGGTCCGGCCATCACGCTGTCGTTCTTACTGGTGGCGATCGCGTGCCTGTTCGCCGGCCTGTGCTATGCGGAACTGGCGTCGATGATACCGATCGCCGGCAGCGCCTACACCTACGCCTACGCCATCCTGGGCGAAATCGTGGCCTGGATTATCGGCTGGGATCTGATCCTCGAGTACGCCGTCTCGAACATGTCGGTGGCCGTGGGTTTTTCCGCGTACCTCCAGGATTTATTTCAGAACTTATTCGGCTTTCACTTGCCCGACCGTTGGGCCTTTCCGCCGTTTCCAGCAGTCGGCGGCCCGGCCGGCTGGTTCAACGTTCCCGCGCTGCTGATCACCATGCTGGTCACCGTGATTCTGGTGCGCGGCGTGCGCGAAAGCGCCGGAACCAACACTGTGATGGTGGCGATTAAGATCGCCGCCATTGTGATCTTCTGCGTGGGCGCGGCCGGCGCCATCAAACCAGGCAACTGGCACCCGTTCGCGCCGCACGGTTTTTCCGGCGTTCTCACCGGCGCATCCATCGTCTTCTTCACCTACATCGGTTTCGATTCGGTCTCCACGGCGGCCGAGGAATGCCGCCGCCCGCAGCGCGACCTGCCCATCGGTATCATTGCCACGCTCATCGTCTGCACCATTTTGTACGGCTCGGTATCGCTGGTGCTCACCGGCATCGCCAATTACCAGACGCTCAATACGGATTCGCCGGTGGCCGACGCGCTGAAGGCGCTCGGCTACGACCGGCTGCGCCTCATCGTCACCGCCGGCGCCCTGATGGGCATGCTGTCTTCGCTGCTGGTGTATCAGTACGGGCAGGCCCGCATCTGGTTTGCGATGTCGCGCGACCGCCTGCTGCCGGCCCTGTTTTCGAGAGTCCACAAAACGTTCCAGACGCCCCACATCAGCACCTGGATCGCGGGCTTCTTCGTGGGCATTCCCGCCGGCATCTGGGACATCGACACCTTCGCCGAACTATCGAACATCGGCACGCTGTTCGCGTTCGTGCTGGTATCGCTGGGCGTGATCGTCCTGCGCAAGAAGCAGCCGGAAAGGCCGCGCTCTTTCCGCGTGCCTTTCGTGCCACTGTTCCCCATCATTTCGATCGTCTGTTGCTTGGTCTTGATGATGGGCCTGCCGCTGAAGACGTGGCTGCGGTTTTTCGTGTGGCTGGCGATTGGCCTGGCGATTTACTTCCCCTTCGGGCGGAAACGCAGCACGCTGGCGGAGCAGTAACTGCTCTGTCGGCGTTGTTTCAATGCAACGGCGACCGCTCCCTCAGGGTCGCGGCTCCGAACTCCTTAGGGTGTCTGCGGGGTGGGTCCGAATCCGCTTGAACATGGCCCGATGGGACGTAAGAACCCGCTGGCGAAAAGTTCTTTCGCCCCGTTACGGGGCTTTTCGGCGGTTTCCTCGGGTCCAGGAAGGTCGCCCAGTTCAGGCTGACGGGGTTTCTCATGATCGCGACGGGCACGCTTCGCAGCGCGCCGGGCCGATGTCACCGGGCCATTGGTCCATGCGCAAGCTATCGGCTGAAACGGGGGCGGACTGCAGGGTGTTTTCGGAGTGGGTCCGAATCCGCTTTAACATGGCTCGATGGGGGCGTAGGAATCCGCTGGCGAAAAGTTCTGTCGCCCCGTTCCGGGGCTTTTCGGCGTGGAAGATCTGAAAAACAGACGCCCGCAAGCGGGCGTTGGCAAGCTAGAGCGTGCCCTACCGCAAGCCGTTTTCGCGTTCGATGCGGTTGAGGGCAGCGGAGAGGCGCTGGAGGATAGCGGTGAACTGGAGCCAGTTCTCGCCGCAGCGTTCCTTGACGGAGAATTCCTGAAGCTCGGCGGTGAGCGCGATGCAACGTTCGTCGAGAGCGGCGAGTTGTTCGTGGGGGGAAAGCTGAGGGGCGGGCTTGGGGGCGGCGCGGCGGAACGCGGCGATGGCATTGGCCAGCCTACGGGAGTTTTCCGGGACCACTTCGATCACTTCGCCGTTGAGGTGAAGGGCGCCATCGCGGATGGAGGGAGCAAGAGCGCGGTAGGTGTCGGGGGGAATGGGAGTCAACTGCGCGAGCTCGAAGTACGCGGCGCCGAACTCCTCCCAGAGACGAACGATCTTGTCGGCGTTTCGGCCATCGATGCCGAGGTGGCGGGAACAGAATTCGCGCCAGCGCGAGGTGACGAGCTGAAATTGGTTCGTCCGGCGCAGGCGGTGGAGGCAGGCGGCCTGGGCCGCTGAACAGCGGCCGGCAACGATACCGAAGGCCAGACCCTGGCCGAGGACGGAACCGAGGTTGAGCAGGTTGGCGACATCCGCGTTGGAATGCGACTTTTCCATGTTGTCCAGGCGTCCGAGTGGGGCAAATTGCCCCACGGCCAGCCAGTTAACTTATTGAAAATAAACAACCAGGCTGGTGACTCGTGGGGTGAAGTTGCCCCATTTGGAGGCGTTCGATCAAGAAGCGGCCCAGCCCGGCGTCGGCACGAGTGCCGACGCGGCACGCACGGGTGCGTGCGCCACGCGAGGCTTTCCTGTATTTACTGTGGCATGGAGGGATGCGAGAGGAGGAGGCGTGGAGCGCGGGGAGGTGGGGGTAAGTCTCGTGGGACTGGCGGCTTGGAGGGAGCGGGAATAGTTGGTGAGGGTTGTGACCGGGTTTTGGGGATGGACGCGGTTCCCTCCGGTTACATCCCGGACGGTCCGCTGGCTTACTCGGGAGATGGGGTTTAGGAAAGTCGCGCAGTTCAGGCGACGCGTTTTCTGAATTCGCTTTGGGGTAGCCCGATGCGGGTAAGAATCCGCTGGCGCGGCTCGGCGGGTGCGTGGGGCACATTCCGGGCTTGTCAAATGATCCAGAGGGGGTTAGGATGAATTAGGGTGGCCGGAACAAAACTGCCAAAGAACGTTCGGGATTTCTTCGTGAAACAGGGATCTCGGGGTGGTAAGATCGGTGGCAAGAAACGCATGGGTGGGCTCACGCCCGAACAGCGAAGCGAGCTTGCCCGCAAGGCTGTAGCTGCCCGCATCAAGAAAGCGGCCCAGCGCGCGTCGGACTGATAACGCTGAAAACATGGCGACTCAAAAGTGGATGTCGTGGCTGAAGGACGGGCACTACGACAAGGCCCCGATCAAAGAGGCCATCATTGACATTCAGATTGAGTCGCCATCGCTGACCCTCGCGAGCGTCGAGAAGGTGGGGATCCCGCCGCCCCCAGGCTATGCGGAGCGCAAGAAGCTGATGATGGGCCAGTTCCGAGCAGAGTTCGGGGAGGGGATGCCAACAGCGACGGCCACGCAGGACCAGATGGGCTATGCGTTCGTCGGGGGCGAAGGGAAGCATGTCGTACAGTTCAAGGTGAACGGCTTTGCCTTCAGCAGGCTGGCTCCATATCAAACGTGGGAACAGCTTCGAAATGAGGCGAAGGCGCTGTGGGGATCATACCGGCAGATCGTTGGTGCGCTCCCAGTTGGCCGTGTTGGACTCAGGTACGTGAACCAACTGGATCTTCCGCTGCCGATACGCGATTTTCGGGACTTCATCCGCCTCTACCCGGAGATATCGTCGGACCTGCCTCAGCAGTTGGCAGGATTCTTCCTACAAGTTCAGATTCCGCAGGAGGATCTAGGCGCCATGCTGATCCTCAACGAGGCGATGGTTCCTCCGTCCAGCCCGGACGTCGCGTCGGTGGTGCTCGATATTGATGTGTTCAGGCAGGGGCTCAAGATCGAGTCGGACGACGAAATATGGAACGTGTTGGAGGCGCTGCGCTTGCGAAAGAACTTGATCTTTGAAGGCTGTATTACCAATAACATGAGGGAGTTGATCAGCTAATGCCAGCAATCCAGGTGCAGGTGCCACCGGAACGAGGTTCATTCCGCCTTGATCGATTTAGACCGGCGATTCACCGCGTCGAGACACTAGCCTACAATCAACGGATCGGCGAGTGGTTGCGCTGGCCGGAGCAGAGTAACTTCCTGACGGTAAAATACGGGCTCATTGATGCCGAAGGAGCACTGGACCGAATTTCCAATATGAAAAGGGGCTGGGACTCATATGGAGCAGAGCCTCCAGACGGCAATGCGGTTCGTGCATCAAGAGAGATCCTACAGGAACTCGCCGGCGCTCTGATCCTGCCGTCCACGATCGTCCCGTCTGCCGAGGGTGGCGTTTCGATTTACTTCATGACCGGCCATCGGACTGTCTATATCGAGAGCTACAACCAGGGGTCTCAGACACTTGTGATGTACGATCAGGATGGCACCGCAGAGGTTCTTGAGATCGGCCCCGACATTTCCCGAACTGACGTGGCCGACAGGATCCTGGCATACCTCGGCTGAGACCTATGTGCTGCTCAGGCGAGCCCGGACACCCTCGGTACCGAAATGGCGATCCTGAGGATCAACTGTTTACCGAGGGGGAACTTCTGTTCAGGCGCTACAAGGCGGAGCACTTTCAAAACGGGCGGTTGCTTCCAGCGGCCTTCAAGTTCCCGCGCCAGTCATTCAATCGCGAAAAGTACAGCAGGCCCGAAGACGTTTTGCACTCGGATTGTTGTGAGGGCCAGAAGCTGCAAGATGGGTGGGGAGTTCTGGAATGTTCGTCAACCAACCTCCCGACGCCTATAGACGGCCATGATGGCAGAACATTTCAATTTGAGGCCATCCATAAACCGCTGGAGTGCTGCTATGCCCACACGGAGGTGTGCTGCAAAGCCGAAGGCGAATTTATCGACGAGCCGAGTAAGAGGGTGAGGGATACCTTCCGCGTAAGACTTGCCCAACGAATGACTGTGCGCATTAAAGCCAGCAGGTGAACGACCCTGCGTGATCTTGGCTTGCCATGAGCTGTGGGGCTTACGGAATCCGGCTCGGCCCGGAGCTATACCGATTGGCTGTATCACGCGCTACCCGCTGAACTGGGCTGCGCGGGATTCGGGCTTACCTGACGACGATGTTGACCAGCTTGTCGGGGACGACGATGATGCGGACGATCGGTTTGCCGGCGATGGACTGCTGCACTTTCGGGTCGGCCAGGGCGAGTTTTTCTAGCTCGTCTTTTGGTGTGCCAAAAGGGGCGTAGACGCGGCTGCGGAGCTTGCCGTTGACCTGGACAACGATCTCGGCTTCTTCGGGTTTGGCGAGCTCGCGATCGTAGGCGGGCCAGGGCTGGCGGAAGACCGGACCGTCGTGGCCAAGTTCCTCCCAGATCTCCTGGGCGAGGTACGGCGCGAACGGGGCGAGCATCAGCGCCAGCTTCTCATTGACCTCACCGAGCGCCTTGGCGCTCAGGTTGGCCTCTTCGGCGTAGAGCAAGTTCACGAGTTCCATGATGCTGGCGATGCAGGTGTTGAAGTGCCAGCGCGACTCGAAATCTTCGGTGATCTTGCGCAGGCACTGGTGGAGCTTGCGCAGGACTTTCCGATCGCCTGCACCGGGCGGCGTGAATTCCCAGCCAGCGACCGCTGTTCTCGTGACGAAGCGGTAGACGCGGCCGAGGAAGCGGTAAATGCCGTCGGCGCCTTCCCAGCGCCAATCGACTTCCTTTTCGGGCGGAGCGGCAAAGAGGACGAACATGCGCGCGGTATCGGCGCCGTATTTTTCGGCGAGCATGTCGGCGCCCACCACGTTGCCTCTGGACTTCGACATTTTGGCGCCTTCGGCGATCACCATGCCCTGGTTGAACATGCGGCGGACGGGCTCGCTGTTGCGGATGAGGCCGATATCGCGCATTACCTTGGTGAAGAAGCGCGAGTAGATCAGATGCAAGATGGCGTGCTCGATGCCGCCGATGTATTGATCGATCTCAAACCAGTAGGCGATTTTGGCCGGATCGAACGGAGCCTTATCGTTGTGCGGATCGCAGTAGCGATAGAAATACCAGGACGAATCGATGAAGGTGTCCATGGTATCGGTCTCGCGCCGCGCGGCGCCGCCGCATTTCGGGCAGGCGACGTTGACGAACTCGGGCACGTTTTCGAGCGGGGAGCGGCCGGTGCCGGTGATTTCGACGCGATCGGGCAAGCGCACGGGAAGCTGGTCTTCGGGCACCCCAACCACGCCGCAGGCGGGGCAGTAGATCACAGGGATGGGTGTGCCCCAATAGCGCTGGCGCGAGATGCCCCAGTCCTTGATGCGGAAGGTAACGGCGGCGTCGCCGAAGCCATTCTCCCGGGCGTGAGCGGCCATTTTGTCGCGGGCCTCTTGGCTCGAAAGGCCGGACCAGTCGCCGGTGTGTTCGACGATGCCATCCTCGGTGAAGGCGGCGGTCAGACCCGGCTCGACGCCCAGCTCGCCATCCACGGGACGGATGACCGGGCGGATGGCGATACCGTACTTGCGGCAGAATTCGAAATCGCGCTCGTCATGCGCGGGCACGGCCATGATGGCGCCGGTGCCATAACCCATAAGAACGAAGTTGCCGATCCAGATCGGCACGTTTTCGTCGCTATACGGATTCACTGCGTAGCTGCCGCTGAAGAAGCCTTCCTTTTCGATATCGCCGGGATCACGTCCGGCGCGCGCATCCACCATGGCTTTGGCGCGGGCCTGACCGGCGGCATCGAGCAGTTGCGTGTTGAGCGGATGCTCGGGCGCCAGGATCACGCAGGTGGCGCCGTAGATGGTGTCGACGCGGGTGGTGAAGACGCGAATCTTCTCGTTCGTGCCGGCGAGGGTGAAATCGATCTCGGCGCCTTCGGAGCGGCCGATCCAGTTGCGCTGCATGATGAGCACGCGCTCCGGCCAACCGTCTTCAAGCTGGCGCATGTCAGCCAGCAACTGGTCGGCATAATCGGTGATCTTGAGGAACCACTGCTCGAGCGCGCGCTGCTCGACGGGCGTGTCTTCGTGACGCCAGCAGCAGCCCTCCACCACCTGTTCATTGGCCAGCACGGTGGCGCACTTCGGGCACCAGTTGACCAGGGCTTTCTTGCGGTAGGCCAGGCCGCGTTCCAGCATCTTGAGGAAAAACCACTGATTCCAGCGATAGTATTCGGGCTCGCAGGTGGAGATTTCGCGGCTCCAATCATAGCTGAAGGCGAAGCGGCGGTGAGTCTTCTTCATCGCCTCGATATTCTGGAGCGTCCATTGGCGCGGCGGGAGCTTATTGGCGATGGCGGCGTTTTCGGCGGGCAATCCGAAAGCATCCCAACCCATGGGATGCAGCACGTTGAAACCGCGCATCCATTTGTACCGCGCCAGGGCATCGCCGATCGAGTAGTTGCGAATGTGGCCTATGTGCAACGTACCGCTAGGATATGGCAGCATTTCCAGGACGTAGAACTTAGGCTTGGCGGAGTTTTCTTCCGCGCGGTAGAAATCGGCGTTCTGCCAACGCTGGTACCATTTCAGTTCGATTTCTCGATGATCGTACGGCTTTTCAGACATAATAGTACTGATTCGGGGGAGATGAAACTTATGGTAACAGGCGGAGAAACCGGGCGCGGTTTTCCGGTGGTTGCTCCCGGACGCAGGAAGTTCTTGCAATTGGCGGCGGCGGCCGTTGTTGCCGCGCGCGCTCAGCAGGCTGCCAAGCCGTTACGCTTGGGTGTGGTCGCGAACTGCGAAAACCCGGACGCGGGAATCCGTCGCGTAAAGGAACTTGGTTTCCCCACCTGCCAAGTCACCGTGACATCGTACGATGGGGCTACCGCGAAGAGCCTGCGGGCGGCTCTGGACCGTTACGGCATCGAGGGCACTTCGCTGATTGTGACCGGGCCCGGGCCGGAGGTTTACACGTTTCGCGATGGGCCGCACACCGTTGGCCTGGTGCCGCCGAAAACCCGCGCGGAACGGATGACGGCCCTGCGCAAGGCCTCCGATTTCGCCAAGGCGGCCGGCATTCCCGCCGTGCAGCGCCATTTCGGTTTCCTGCCCGAGGATCCGGACGATCCGGTGTTCAACCAGTGCGTGGATGCGTTGTGGCACGTGGCGGACTATTGCAAGCACAACGGCCAAACCTTCCGCTGCGAGACAGGGCAGGAAACTCCGATCGCGCTGCTGCGCGTGATTAGCGCGGCCGGGTTCCCCAACATCGGCGTGAACCTGGATGCCGCCAACCTGATTCTCTATGGCAAGGGGAACCCGGTGGACGCGCTGGATACGCTGGGGCCGCTGGTGATGGGCGTGCATGCCAAGGATGGCCGCTACCCGACCGATCCGGAAAAGCTGGGAGTGGAAACGCCGATCGGGCAGGGACGAGTGGATTTTCCTCGTTTCCTGGCGCGCCTCAAGGAAGTTGGATACAGCGGCCCGATCACGATTGAACGGGAGATCTCCGGCCCGCAGCAGACGGCGGATATCCTGGCGGCGAAGCGCTACCTGGAAGGGCTGATCGGCTGAGGTGAGAGCGAGAGCGCCGAGCGCTGCTTATGGCAGAGTTCGGTCTGCCGGCGAACGGCGCACGCGCAACGCCCGGTCCACGGACGGTGCGCCCGCGCCGCCAATCATCACGGCCAGGGCCATGGCAATCGCCAGCAAGTGGTATTCGAAACCCTCGCCCTTGTTTGTGCCAGCCCAGTTCATGAAGAAGCCGTTGTGGAAATGCACGGTGAGCACGGCGACTGCCATATTGCACAGCACGCCGAACGCCGCGATGCGGCTGAGAAACCCGACAATCAGCCCCAGGCCGCCAAAGAACTCGGCGGCGATTGCCAGAAAAGCAAGCGGCGCCGGGATTCCCTGGTGCGTGAAGAATCCCATCGTCCCGCTGAAGCCATGGCCGCCAAACCAGCCGAGCATCTTCTGCGCGCCATGCGGAAACATCACCAGGCCCAACATTAGCCGGACGATCGCCAGCGGAATACTGTTGCTGGTCCCAATAAGCTTCTGCCACATAATCCAAACCTCCTGAATCGGCCCAGCGATCAGTTTTCGCTGGGCTTCTTTTCTGTATGATCGATGACTAGGATCTGGACCGGCAGCTTGCGCGGTTCCAGCTTCAGTCCCAGCGTTTCCATTAACGCCACGCGCATCGACGGGAGGCCGGCGGCTTCGTGTTCCTCGTCGACCGCCCAATCGAGCGTGAAATCGAAAACGTCCTGCACGCCGGTTTCGTCCACCACTGGCCGGTCCACCCATCCCTGGAGCGAAGCCGCCAGCTCGGCCAGCGAATACGCGTGCGCTTCCATGTGGCCGCCTTGCCATTCCGACTTTCCGCCTTGCGCGGATCTGGATGGGTGGATCTTGAGCCCGCCGCTCGATACCACCAGCGCATAGACAGGCGCCACTTTGGATTCGTGATGGAACTTCAACTGGAAGCGCCGCTCCAGCAGCGTTTGCAGCATGGCTGGGACCTGATCCTGTGTTGCGCCGGCGGGCATCTTGGCGACGACGTCGTAGCGTTCGTACTTCATCCAGTCGGGCCCCAAGAGTTGAAACGGCCTGAGGTCATATGCCCACTCGATGAGGTTCTCCAGCGACATGCCGGTGATGCGCAGGAATGCGGGGTCGGGGACCACGCCCAGATGCATGGACCCATCCTTGGACGGCGGCGTCGGCTTCACCGTCGCCACTTCGAACTCAGGCGGGGCGGTGACGGCGGGGGCGTTCTGGCCGAACGCAGCGCAGCACGCCAGCCAGGTCAGGTTCGCAAGCGCAATCGGTTTACACATGGCCAGCCGCTTCACTACGCCCGGCGCCAGGCGAACTCGCCGTTGACAATGGTGGCTACCGGGCCGCCACGAAATGTTCGTCCGTGGAACGGGGAGTTGCGGCTGCGGGAAAACGACTGGTTGACGTCGTAGGTCCAGCTC
>Ga0187860_1003392_pt1 | contig 12590 bp, 13 predicted proteins | sample June2016WEW_10_4_FD_132981 | JGI IMG/M metagenome (GOLD analysis project Ga0187860, IMG submission 132981) | Peatland microbial communities from SPRUCE experiment site at the Marcell Experimental Forest, Minnesota, USA - June2016WEW_10_40 | ecosystem: Environmental > Terrestrial > Soil >... | reverse complement strand
TTTCTACCTGCGGGACAAACAGACCGAACGCCATGTGCGGCGGCAGCTTCGCTCCCTCGACATCGAAGTTACAAAGGATGGGGATATCATCTTCGGCAACCTGGTGTGTGAACAGCTGGAGCTTGGGCTGAACGTACCCCGGGCGGAAAAGCTGGCGCAAGGCGTTTTCGGCCTCATATTCGCCGAGCGGGCTTCTCCCGGGCAGATGAAGCTGGGGTTTGATCCCTCTGTGATAAAAACACCATGTAGCGACGCCCATTCGCATGTATATGCAATAACATTAACAAAGGATGATCCTCTTAAAGGTTATATGGGGCAATATCGAACTTCGGCGGTTCCACTATATGAAAGAGAAATAAGATTACAGCAGAATACAAACCCTCCTGAAACCCCGGCTCCGCCGGGTTGCAGCCATGGAGGCTTGGGAAGACTGAGAAGAAAGGCGCATGTGCTGCTGCCTGAGATCGAAGACATCCACGAGTGCTCCACCGGGAAGGTGCCCTTCTCGGAGGGCCACGCGGTGTCCTTCCTGCTGAACGGACTCAAGGAGGGTTACGCCGAGCGGAAGATCGTGCGAAGCTACCGGAGGGCCCACGCCTTTGCCACGGCCTACGTAAGCGACGGGCTGGCCAGAAAGCCGTTGGCGGTGCTGCTCTGGCGCGCAAAATCCGAGCTGAAGCAGACGGATAACCTTACCCGGAGCCAGAGGATGGAGGCGTTTTATACGAGGCGCGATGAGGATTCCAAGAAAATGGAGAGCTTGAGAAGCGGCGGCCGACCTACGGCGCCGGAATCCGGCCGTGTGCCAGCTCCGCGCAATAAAGGGCAATTTTTTGGGTGTAGTCGCAATGACCCACGGCCAGTTGCTCCACTTTGCGGATGAACAGCTCCATGTTGACCGGAGGAAGCTCGTGAACGTGGCGCTTGGCATTCACGGCGTCGAACCTGGATTGGCGCTCGAAAACCACCCATCCCAGCTCCTTGGTGGCGGTTGCTGGGGTCGTTCGACGGAACAAGCTCCTTCCGCTGATCGCGCGCCTGCTGTGCCGCAACCAGCTTGCGGTGCATCTCCTGGATGGTTTGGGCAAATCCGGGGAGCATATTATTGCTTGGCGCTTTGGCTTTCCTTCAGCTTTTCCCTGCCGGCATCGGTGATGGTGAGCATGCTCTTAACGAACCGCGCCAGGCCAAGCTGGACGAGCTTTTTCGCGGGAGTATAGTAATCGACGCAGTGGGTTGGCTCGGCTCCGATCTTCTCGAGCAACTCCTGCTGTGGGGCTGATAGATTCGTTTTCATTCTTGGTTCAATCGCCTCGGCCAAAAACAGACAGAACCCTGGCCCTGGTCGCAAGTTTTCGCCGTTGGGAGCCGGTGTATTTGTTGAACCTCAAGTTTGAGGCCTCAACCGCGGCGAAGACCCTCTTCCGGTTGAACTTGGGCCTTTCCGCATCCCGCTGTGATCTCAGGTTCATATCTTTGCGACGGTCGCTTGGTTTGCTCATCAGGACAAGACAATAGTACTGCCGACGATGTCCACATTTGTGAGGGGAACCTCGGCATCGCCGACTTTGATCTTCACTATGGATTTCCCCGGGGTGTCGCGCAACTGTGAAATGAGATCCTTGACAAGAGGGGGTGGTCTGAGGATGCGGGCTTTGACTGCGGCGAAGCCAGGGCTGTCGGTCCAGATCGTGGTGCCTCCATCGTCGATCACCTCCGTGCCCAGGGCATGTAGTACAAGAACGCGTTGGGCCGCAGAGGATCGGTCTCGACCAGAAATGCAGAGGTCAGCTTGCGCTGCTCGGCCGCCGTGCGAATCGCCGCGTTTGCGATGTCGGAAACTTTGATTCTCTTCATGGCATTGAGTTTTGTCAGATTTTACTTGGTGCGCTCCCCTGCCCTGCCCCACCGCGTCACTTGGCGCCGTTCTGGCCTATGGCGGAGTGAAGGTCCGCTGCGTGGAGCACTGCCACGATGGGCTGAAACTCATCGTGGTTCCCCTGAACACCGGGCGTGAAACCGCCCTCGTGATACATGATGGCATGCAGAGCCTGGCCGGACAATTTGATCCCGGTCTCGTAGCAGATGCGACAGACCATGGCAGGTGCAGAGCATGCTGGGATATCGTTGTTGTAGATGAACGAGGACATTTTGCCAGGATCGATGGTTTGGCCTGCCTGCTTCAGCTCGTCGGCCGCTTTGACATTGTTTTTGCCACGGGTTGGAGGTTAATTCGCGCCATCGCGCCACAGGCCGTCCACCAAAAACCATCCTGATGCTTGTCCGGCTTAAGCTTGACTACCATCCGCCACACGGCGTTTGACCGCTTCCGAGAGGCGACGGGCTGCCCTTGCCAATGCGGGAAGCTGCCCGCCGATTGGCCCACTCACGGGGGCGGCTGGGGCAAAGGAAACGTCCGGGATGCTTACTTTAACCTCCTTAATGTCTGTTTCTTTCTCACTCCTTCTATCTGGGTGCAATTTGAAGGCCCGGTTGTCGATTTGCCTGGTTGGCAGGAGATAGAAAGAGCGATCCTCATGGGTATGGTGTGTTATGTGTTCCCGCAGGTTAATCCGGTCTGGTGCTTTCATGGGTGATTTTTCCTTTTGTTGTCCGTGTCCGGTCAAAGTTGTTCCCGCGCCAGATTTTTGTGGTGCGAAAGCGCCCGCTGAGGGGGTGATCTGTTGCGGCGTGTCCAAGCCGGAAAAGCGAATCTAAAACCGAATATTCAACCCGAGCCGGACATAAGGCGCCGGATCAAACCTGACAGAGTCATCGATCCGGAAGTAATCGATTTCCCGATAAACGGAATAACCGGTTTCAAGTTCGGCGCGCAGTCCATGCGCAAACTCGTAGCTCGTGCCCACGCCGAGCCGGACATCGCGGTAAGTCGCCAGCGCGTTGTTGTATTGGGGCAAGCCGGTCTTGGTCCCAAGATCCTCGCCGGTGCGAAAGACGGCCCCGTTGAGATCAACGCCGCCGTAAACGGCCCACTTCGAATCAATGCGATAGAACAAGCGGGTTTTCGGCATGCCCACTTCAAGGGTGTAACGGTCGTTGATGAGCCAGCGCACGCCGACCACCGGCATGACGGGCAGATCGCTGTCCGGCGCCGCGAAAAGGCCAAACGACCACGTCAGCGATGGATTCGCCTGATACCTTGCCAGCACGCCGCCGGAGATTCCCAAGTCGTCGCCGCGGACATCCTCCAACCGGTAAAGCGAGGGACTCAGCAGGGCGCTGAAGGTCCATTTCTCACCCCAACGATAACCGAGGCCGGCGTTAAGGCGGAGGGTGTGGATGTTTGCGGGAATGGGCGCGCCGGAAACCTGCTCCAGGGAGAAATTGTCCGAAACCAAACCCAGACTGAGAAACCAATCATCATTCAGAAAGAAGCGTGTGCCGGCCTGGAGCTGGTAATTGAATGCGTCCGAGTCGTCCAAGCGCGCACCATCAAACTTCGCCGCGCTGCCGGCGACGAAGCCTGAATCCACACCGGCTTGCCAGAGGGGTTCTCCCGGCTGCGGCGGCCTCGCGAAATCCCCCGGTGTGGCAATGGCGTTTTCCTGCGCGATCGCGGACACGGACAGGAGGACGGTGGCGGAACAGCTCAGGGCTATAGTACGGAGGTTTTTTGTCATATTGATTTTTATTTTTCAGCCCCAGATAAAGATGATTGCGCATCAGGCAAAGCAAGACGTTGCCGCTGTTCGCCGCGGTTTTTAGCGACGCCCCCCGCCCCCGAAATGCCCCCCGCCACCCCAGTGTCCGCCCCCAAAGCCAAAACCAAAGACCACCGGCCCGCCGAAGGGATACCAAGGGTAATAATAGGGATCGTAATAGTAAGGATCGTAAACCGGATAACTTGGCGCCACGGCGTAAGGATATGAAGCTGCCGGTGGCACCGGCGCAGAGTAATACTGTGCGACCGTGGCTTGAGCCGGCACTTGGGCCGGCGGGCTGGCATACTGGGGCGCCGGGTCCTGGGCCATCACTTGAGCAGGCGGGCTGGCTGCCACTCCCGTTTGCCGGCGCAAATCCCCATTCCGCTGGATCATCGCCGTCAGAACCGGCGCGGGAACACCCTCTTTCTGCAATGAAATGAGGTTGTCCGCGCTCAGGCAGAACGACAAGGGCGAATTGTTGATATAACTGACCATGATGTCCGCCGGGATGCCGCCCTTGAACAGCTTCATCACCTCGCTCACGCCCGAAGGCATTGCCGGGGCCTGGCTGGCGCCGGCATTGTACGCGGGAGTGCTTTGGGCGCTGGCGGCATTCCAGGGACCACCGAGATAGACTGCTGTTGCCGTGATGGCCGCAAGGGCCATCCGAAATGCCGGGGGACGATTCTTCATATTTTCAACTCCTTCGATTTGTCGGCTCGTGTCACAATTATGGTTCTGAGCCGGAGACAACGCAAACCCCAATTCGACTTTGGGCAGACTGTCTCGTTCGTGTTCATGGACTCAACCTGTCTTCCGCAGTTCGCTGACAGTTTCGATCATTTTTTCAGGGTTTTCGTAATTTCCCGATTCTCACCACCAAAACTCTGCACATTCCAATACGGGGCCGGGGTTCGAATCTTGCAGCCACCGGTCAAGGATTGAAGAGAAAAGATGTCCTCGGGGGTGGATACGCCTGATCCAGCCGTTAATGTGATGGTCAACAGCCGGATGCTATATCAGACCTTGAGTTGCCGGCTCTGGGGCCGGGCCGGATTCTATCAATCCGGTGGCACCTACGGATTCCGCAGATGCAGGGCGTCCTGGCGCTGGTGCATGCCGGACTTGCGCGGATTGCTGCCTCTTTACATCCCGGCCCCGGTATGATTCACTCTGCCGTCGTTTATCAGGCTAACAGCATGCAACGCATTGGTTTATTGATTCAGCGCGGGCCGGGAACCTCCCGGCGCGGGGTTCTTTTTGTGGCGGCGGCGCTGATCATTGGCGTGGCTGGCTGCAACAAGGCCGCGCCTCCTTCTCCTCCCGCGCCGCCGGAAGTTCAAGTGATGACCGTGGCGCTCCAGGACGTTCCCATTTATCAGGAATGGATAGGTTCCCTGGACGGGTCCACCAACGCCCAGATTCGGGCTCAGGTTTCCGGCTATCTCGTCGCCCAAAAATACCAGGAAGGCAGTTTGGTCAAAAAAGGCGACGTGCTTTTCCAGATTGACAAGCGCGTTTTCCAGGCCGCCATCGATCAGGCCAAGGCGCAACTCGACGTCCTCCAGGCCCAGTTGGGCAAAACCGAACTGGATGTCAAACGTCTCACGCCGCTGGCCAAAGAAAACGCCGTCAGTCAGGAGGAACTCGATGACGCCATTCAAGCCAACCTCGCCGCCAAAGCCAGCGTCGAAGCCGCCAAAGCCACCACCGCACAAAGCCAGTTGAACCTTGATTTTACCGACGTCACCTCGCTCATTGACGGCATCGCCGGCACCGCCCAGGCGCAAATCGGAGACTTGGTCGGGCCGGGCAGCGGGGTGCTGACGACGGTGTCAACCATTGATCCAATGCGGGCTTATTTCAGCATCAGCGAGCAATCTTATCTGGCCTTTTGCCGCCAATTCACCAATGCGGCGGAACGGGGCGCGTATCGGGCGCAGATGCAATTGCAACTGATTCTTTCCGACGGCTCGACTTATCCCTTCCCAGGCACTTGGTTCTTCACCAGCCGGCAGGTGGATGTCAATACCGGCACACTCCAGGTGGCGGGCTTGTTCCCGAACCCTGATTCCGTCCTGCGACCCGGCCAATATGCCCAGGTGCGGGCGAAGACCGAAACGCGCCACGGAGCCATACTGGTGCCACAACGAGCCGTCACGGAATTGCAAAGCGCCTATCAAATCGCGGTGGTTGACCCTCAAAACAAGGCTCACATCAAGACGGTCCAAGTGGGCGAGCAGGTTGGAAACAACTGGCTGATTGATAAGGGGGTTGAGCCGAACGATCGGGTCATCGTCGAGGGCGCCCAAAAGGTCAGGGAAGGAACCGTCGTCGCTCCCGTACCCTACCCGCCGGAAGCGAAAAAGCCATGACGACAGCCCGCCGCAGATAGATGTATCGCTTCTTCATCAACCGGCCCATCGTGGCCATGGTCATTGCCATCCTCATGGTCCTGGTCGGGCTGGTCTCGATGAGCACGTTGCCCATCGCGCAATTTCCCAGCGTCGTCCCGCCTGAAATCCGCATCCAAACTACCTTCGTCGGCGCCGACGCCGAAACCGTGCAGCAATCCATCGCCACGCCCATTGAGGAACAGATGAGCGGGGTGGACAACATGAACTACATGTATTCGATCAACGCCAACAACGGCGTGATGCGAATGGTGGTCAATTACGATGTCAAAACCGACCCGAACACGGACCAAATGCTGGCCCAATTGCGCGAGCAGCAGGCGGCATCGCAATTGCCGGCGGCGGTGCAGCAATATGGCGTGACCATCCTGAAATCACCGACGACACCGATGTTGCTGGTGGCGCTCTATTCGCCGAACGGAACGTATGACGCGACGTTTCTGGCCAATTACGCTTACATAAATCTTATTGACCAGATCACGCGGGTCAAGGGCATCTCCAACATCGGCGTGTTCGGGGCGGGGCAGTATGCCATCCGCTTTTGGGTCAACCCGGATCAACTGGCCAAGTTGAACATCACCGCCAGCGAGGTGATCGCCGCGATCAATAGCCAGAACACCGTCAACCCAGCCGGCCAAATTGGCGGGCCGCCGTCGTTGCCGGGGCAGGAATACACCTACACCGCCATCGCCCAGGGACGGCTGGTCACGGAAAAGCAGTTTGGGGAAATTGTCGTGCGCGAAAACGCGGATGGCTCGGTGGTGCGGCTCAAGGATGTGGCGCGCATTGAGCTGGGCGCCCAGATTTACAGCCTGGCCGGCCGTCTCAATGGCAAACCTTCCGCCGTCATGGCCATTTACCAATTGCCCGGCTCCAACGCGCTCGACGCCGCCAAGGGTGTCAAGACGGCGATGGAGGAGCTAAAGAAAAGCTTTCCGCAGGACCTGGACTACGCGGTTTCGCTCGACACCACGCTGGCGGTGAGCCGCGGGCTGGAGGAAACCCTGACGACCCTGTGGGAGGCGCTTCTGCTGGTCACTATTGTCGTGTATATCTTTCTGCAAGGCTGGCGCGCCTCGCTTATTCCATTGCTGGCCGTGCCCGTTTCGCTCATTGGCACATTCATCCTCTTTCCGATGTTTGGCTTTTCCATCAATACCTTGTCCCTCTTCGGCTTGGTCCTGGCCATCGGATTGGTGGTGGATGATGCCATCGTGGTGGTGGAATCGGTCGAGCGGCATATTCAGGAGGGCATGGCGCCCAAGGACGCGGCGCTGAAGGCCATGCAGGAAGTGGGCGGTCCGGTGGTGGCCATCGCTTTGATACTGGCGGCGGTTTTTGTGCCGACGGTTTTCATTGCCGGTATCACGGGGCGGCTTTACCAGCAATTCGCGCTGACGATTGCCATTTCGGTCATTATTTCCGCGTTCAATGCGCTGTCGCTCAGTCCGGCGCTGGCCGGGCTGATTTTGAAACACCGGGTGACGACGCACGGCCCGCTGTCCCGGTTTTTCGACTGGTTCAATCGTATGTTCGCCAAGGTCACCAATCAATACGTGCATTGGAGCGAGGGGTTGATCCACTGGAGCCTGTTGAGCCTTGTGCTGCTGGCCCTCGTGGCGGCGGTTGCCGTGCTGATTGGGAGCAAACTGCCCTCGTCCTTTCTGCCGGAGGAAGACCAGGGCTATGTCTATGTCAACGTGCAACTGCCCAACGCAGCGTCGCTGCCGCGCACCTCGGAGTATTGCAAACGGGTGGAAGAAGTTTTAAAGAACACGCCTGGTGTCAAGTATTATACGACGGTGCTCGGCTTCAGTTTGCTGAGTCAGGCGCAAACCACTTACAACGCCCTGTTTTTTGTCACTCTGAAACCGTGGGACGAGCGCAAGAAAGCCTCCGAACAAGCCGCCGCCATCCGGGCGCACATTAACAAAGAACTGGCGGCGATGCCGGAAGCTCAGGCCTTTTCCTTTCCACCCCCATCCATTCCGGGCGTGGGAACGGCGGGCGGATTCACCTTCATTTTGGAAGACCGGGCGGGAAAGGACGCCTCGTTCCTGACCACCAACCTGACCGCCTACATGGCTGCGGCCGCCAAAAGGAAGGAGCTTTCCGGCTTGAGCACCAGCTACCTGCCCAGCGTGCCGGAGGTGTATGTGAATGTGGACCGAGACAAGGTGCTCAAGCAGGGATTGGACCTAGGCCAAGTTTACCAAACCCTCCAGACTTTCATGGGCGGTTATTTTGTCAATTATTTCAATCGCTTTGGCCGCCAATGGCAGGTCTATGTGGAAGCGGACGACAAGTATCGCGCGAGCATGGACGATATCGGCTTGTTTTACGTCCGCAACCGGCTGGGCCAGAGTGTTCCACTCTCGGCGGTGACAACGGTGGAACGCCGCACCGGGCCGGAATTTGTGATGCACTACAACGAATACCGCTGCGCGCAAATCAACGGCAACGCGGCGCCCGGTTACAGCTCGGACCAGGCGACCAAGGCCTTGGAGGAGGTCTTCGCCCAAACGATGCCCACCGGCATGGGATTCGACTATTTCGGCATGTCCTTCCAAGAACAGCAGGCCGCGCAAGGCGTTCCGCGCATGGCCGTCTTCGGGCTATCTCTCGTTTTTGTTTTCCTCATCCTGGCGGCGCTCTACGAAAGTTGGTCGCTGCCTTTCAGCGTTTTGATTAGCACGCCGGTGGCTGTGCTGGGCGCTTTTCTAGCCCTCTGGTCGCGCCATTTTGAAAATAACGTCTATGTCCAAATCGGACTCATCATGCTGATCGGCTTGTCCGCCAAAAACGCCATTCTCATCGTCGAATACGCCAAGACCGAGGTCGAAAAAGGCAAGTCCCTGACCGAGGCCGCGCTGATTGGAGCGCGCGTCCGTCTGCGTCCGATCCTGATGACATCCTTCGCCTTTGTGTTCGGATGTCTGCCGCTGTGGTTCGCGACCGGTTCGGGCGGGATGTCGCGCCAGACGCTGGGCACGGTGGTCATTGGCGGAATGCTGGGTTCGACCTTGCTGGGCATATTTATCATTCCTGTCAATTTCTACGTGGTGGAGAAATTGGGGATTCGATACAAGAAGCATCCCGCTCCCGCCCCGGCAGCCCCTGCGGCAGGAAAGCCATGAGAATGGTGAATTGTGAATAGAGAATAGCGAAATGAAACCGGAGTTATCACAGATAACGAAGACAACCAAGGAAGGATCCCCCTTCGTTCACTTCGTTTGCTGTTTCGAATCCGCAATCCGCAATCCGCAATCCGCATTTCTATTATTGGCCCTTCTCCTCATGGTCGGCTGCGCCATCGGCCCCAACTATCATCGCCCCGCCGCCGCCGTTCCCATGCAATTCAATGACTCTTCCGATCCCGCCTCCACCAATTCCCTGGCCGACCTTCCCTGGTGGGAGATTTTTAACGACGCCGCCCTCACCAACCTGATTCATACCGCCCTCACCAATAATTATGACATCGCCATCGCCGCCGCCCGCGTCGAGCAGGCCCGCGCCCTGGCCGAGCAGGCCCATTCGCAGTTCTTCCCGCAGGCCGGCTACGATGTCAACGGTTACCGCGGAAAAAACGCCCTCGCTGGCGCCGCCAATTCCGAGGGCAACGGCACCACCGCCAGTTCCTTCGAGGCTGCGCTGAACGCTTCCTGGGAAATTGACCTGTGGGGGCGTGTGCGCCGCCTGAACGAAGCCGCCCGCGCCCAGTTCTTCGCCAGCGAAGAGGCCCGGCGCGGCGTCCGCCTCTCGCTCATCGCCGAGGTGGCGCAGGACTATTTCCAGCTTTTGGAACTGGACAAGGAACTGGAAATCGCCCGGCAAACCACCAATTCGTACGGCCAAAGCCTGACGCTCTTCAACCAGCGCCTGGGCGGCGGCGTCGCCTCCAAACTCGAAGCCGACCGCGCCGAAGGCGCTCTGGCGAATGTCGCCGCCATCGTCCCCGATCTGGAACAGCGCATCCGCCTCCTGGAAAACCAACTCAAGGTTCTGCTCGGCCAGACTTCCGGCTCCATCCCGCGCGGCGCGCCCCTGGGGGATCAAACGGTTCCTCCTTCCGTTCCCGCCGGCCTGCCTGCCGCGTTGCTGGAGCGACGGCCCGACATACTCCAGGCGGAACAACAGCTTCGTTCTGCCAACGCGCAAGTGGGCGTGACGATGGGGGATTTTCTGCCAAAGATAGGTTTGACATCCATCTTCGGCGGCACCAGCCAGGAGCTTTCCGCCCTGACCGCTCCCGAATCGCGGCTTTGGTCCGCCGGCTTGGACGCCAGCGGCCCGATTTTTCAGGCCGGCCTTCTGACCGGACAATACCGTCAGGCGCGGGCCTTCTGGGAGGAGAACCGGCTGCAATACGAGCAAACCGTCCTACAGGCATTCCATGAAGTCTCCGGCCAGCTTTACACGCGGCAGAAATACGACGAAACCCGCCGCGAGCAAGCCCGATCCGTCGCCGCCTTTCAGGACTCCGTGCTTGTCGCCACCCAACGCTACCGCGCCGGCCACGCCGAATACTTTGAAATCCTCGACGCCGAGCAGCAACTATTTCCCGATGAAAACGCCCTGGCCCGCACCCAGCTTAACCAGCTTTTGATCATCGTCCGCCTCTACAAATCCCTCGGCGGCGGCTGGAACCAGCCCGAAACTCTTGCCCCGGCCAATCCTGCCCCGGCCAAGTAGAAGCCTGCATTGGGCGGTTGGATTCCCACAATCCACGAAGCAGGCGCAGTCAAACCTCCGGGGTCCTCGAACGGGGTCTTTTAACAAAATGGAGGATTCATTTAGCAGGAACCTGCAATTTTATACGGGCTTTTATGCCGAAGCCGTTTGCATTTTCTTCAAAAGCAGGAGTGTTTCACGGAAAGCCCGTCCAATACTTGACGACTGGAACTTTATGAAAAAGATAACTTTGACCCTGTTGTTGGCCACCGCGCTCTCCGCCGCCGCCCAGCCTGCGCCGACCAACTATAACCAGAACTTCGCCGTCGTGCGCGACTCCGTGCCGCTCGAACTGAAAGAGTGCGTCAACTCCGACCGATGCGTCGGAGCCAGCGCGATGGGCGAAGACGGACCCCGGGGAACGCCTGGCGGGCCACCTTGGCGGGGCGTTTTCCAGGGGGATTTTCGCGCCTGTCAATAGTAAACCGGGCCAGTGGGTACAGTCAGCGCCGAAAAATTAAGAAGCCGCTGAATATTGTTGGCCCGCAAGTCCGCAAATTCCGTGACCGGAAAGGGTGGACTCAGGAGGTCTTGGCGGAGAAATTGCAGTTGCAGGGCTGGGATATTTTCGGGAGTTCAGTGGCGAAATTGGAAGCCCGACTGCGTTGGGCGTCGGATTGCGAGCTTCTGTTTCTGGCAAGGGCGCTGGGCGTCAGCCTGCCGGGTCTGTACCCGCCAAACCTTGACCTGAAAAAGGTCGGGCCGCAATTTCGATAATTGGTGGTAAGCACCATGCCAACGCACTTCGGATCCGCAGTTGGAGGAAATCCGTTGTGGGGGTTGGGTGGGTTTTTGGGCGCAATACAGGCGAATTGCGCAGCGAAACGACCCCGCACCACAGCCGACATGCCAGCGATTGACCCAATGGGCTTCCCCAAAGCCAGGCAAGCCGTGTTTTCACTGTGGATTGGCGGGAAAACCGGCCAGTTGCGGTTTTCGCCCGCCTTGCCCGGCTCTTATGCGAATTGAATCCCGCCATCCCCGCTTGGGAATCGATCTAGGTTGGATGATGGAAGTGGTCCTCATCCCGCAATCCAACTTGACCTCAGCGGGCCGGTTCGGCTTAATCCCAGTCGTTATTTTTCAACTATGTAATCATCGGAGCCAGCTATGAAAATTCGGATATGGTCTATGGTATTTGTCGCTACGTTTCTGCTCTGCGGTTGTTCGAGCCCCAAGTTCACGAAATATCCTGGGATGGGGGTTCTCCAAGGATCGGGTGGTGAAGTGCGATCCGTTGACGGCATTGACATCTGGGAGCACGGAGAGCCTGCCCGGAAATATGAAATTCTAGGCTCGGTTGATGGTATCCCTCACGGCCCCAAGCTCGGACGCCTCTCACGTCTTTTCAGCCAAGACCGGGATTCTGCCATCGCCAAAGTCGCAAAAGACCACGGCGGTGACGCAATCCTTCTGCTGCGCGTAAATCGGGAGAAATCCGATGAGGACCAGATGGGCGAGGCAGACCGCCAGCAACTCAAATTGGTCGTCATCAAGTATGTGAAATGACATTATCAGCCGACGCCACACAGCTTGGCGTGGCCTCCGCCTTTCTGTGCGCAGGATGATCTTCGCCATGCGTGCGTCGCTTCGCTCAAGCGACAGGAGCGCCCCTGGCGTGGCCCGGCGCGAGCGGATGATGCCAGGCTGAACCTGACGAAAAGGAGATTATCGCTCTGGGGTGAAGACCCCATTACAGTGCATTTGCAGGCGGCATAGGGTACAAAATGGCTATGGAAGCGAATGCTCACCCCGCCATCTTCGGACACGAAGATTTGAA
>Ga0187860_1003391_pt1 | contig 12590 bp, 11 predicted proteins | sample June2016WEW_10_4_FD_132981 | JGI IMG/M metagenome (GOLD analysis project Ga0187860, IMG submission 132981) | Peatland microbial communities from SPRUCE experiment site at the Marcell Experimental Forest, Minnesota, USA - June2016WEW_10_40 | ecosystem: Environmental > Terrestrial > Soil >... | reverse complement strand
GCGCACCCACCGGTCAAGCCAAATAGAACCATGACCGGATACCAGGCGCCCCAGCCGCATCGGTCGAGGAGGTAACCCGTGAGCGGCAACGTCATGCGGAATATGATAATGGACCTGCCGGCACAACGGGAATCGAAAAGCCCGACCGGCGGGTCGGGTCAGGCGTAGCGGTCCCCTGCCGGTTGACGCCTCTCACAGCCGGTTGCCGAACCGCTGCTTCCCACCACAGCCGCATTCAAGTAGGATACGCGCTCGTGCGAGAATCCTCATGGCGTCACGGTGTCACGCGTTACCAATGGCTCGTTCTGTTCGTCGCGTGGCTCGGCTGGGTGTTCGACTCAATGGACGCCACGATTTACGCGCTCGTCCTCCAGCCCGCACTGCACGATTTGTTACGCGTCCAAACCGGCGGCGCTGTCTCGCAGGAAGCCATTGGCTGGTACGGCGGCATCATCCTCTCGATTTTCCTCATCGGCTGGGCTATCGGCGGCGTGGTATTCGGGGTTTTGGCTGACCGGCTCGGACGCACCAAGACGCTCGTCTGCACCATTCTCGTTTACGCGGTATTCACCGGCTTGGCGGCGCTGTCGGCCAACTGGTGGCAACTGGCCCTTTACCGATTTCTCACGGCGCTGGGCATCGGCGGCGAATGGGCGGCCGGGGCGGCGCTGGTCGCGGAGGTCTGGCCGGAAGCCAAGCGGGCCAAGGCGGCGGGAGTTTTGCAATCGGCTTGGGCCGCCGGTTTTCTGATCGCTGCCGTGGTCAACCTGTTGCTGCGCGAGCACGGCTGGCGCTCCATTTTCGTGGTGGGCGTCGCGCCTGCCCTGGTCGCCTTGTTCGTGCGGCTGTGGGTCAAAGAGCCGGAGCGGTGGGTCAAGACGCGGGAACTGGAGCGACGGTCGGGAGGCATCCGCCCGCGAAAGCTGCCGGAGCTTTTCCAGCCCAAGCTGCTCCGCTCCACGCTGGCCGGCTCCGGCCTGGCCTTCGTCGCGGTGTTCGGGTTATGGGGCGCGACCAACTGGACGCCGACGCTGGTCCGCTCGCTGCCCGAACTGGAAAGGTTGGACTCCGGGGCCCTCACCAGCCATGTCAGCTACGCGACGATGATGCTTAATGTTGGCGCGTTGGCCGGTTATCTCAGCTTTGGCCCGTTGGCAGAGCGATTTGGGCGACGCGCCGCCTTTGCGCTGATGTGTGTCGGCAGTCTGGTGCTGTTGCCAGTCACGTTTCTAACGCCGCGCTCGTATGCGCACGTGCTGTTGTTGCTGCCGCTGCTGGGATTCTTCAACAACGGAATTTTCAGCGGTTTCCCGATTTACCTGCCGGAGCTGTACCCGACGCGAATCCGGGCGACAGGCGCGGGCTTTTGTTTTAACGTTGGCCGGGTGCTCGCTTCGACGGGGCCATTCCTCACCGGGTTCCTCGTTGCGGCGTTGGGCAGTTTTGGCCGGGCCGCCAGCGCCATCGCGTTGATTTACCTCGCGGGCCTGTTGATTCTGCCATTCGCGCCGGAGACCAGAGGCAAACCACTGCCGGAATAAAGCGGCACTGGAACCGTGGCTTGTAAAGACGGCTTGCCCCGCGCCCGTGCCGCAGCCGGTTTGGGTGGATGCCTGCGACCGGCGAGCACGGCGAAATGAAAAACCGCTGGCCGAACGCGGCTCCATTCTTTAGCCTCTCTCCCACGGCTGGCACGGGTTCCTCCTTTCCCGGCGTGCGTTGCCGTGTGCTTCTGAGTTTTCACACGCGGCAGCGCCGCCAGCCGCTTGCTTTGCCCGCGCTTGCCGGCTACGCCCAGATCGCGTGTCCCGCGTGTCCGCGCAGGCCGTCAGAGAACCGCTGCCAACGCAAACCCAATGGCCACCAGCCTGCTTTTCACTCGCTGAACTTACTGCACCCGTTCGTAAACGCGGACGTAATCCACTTCAAACGCCGCAGGCCACTGCGTCTTCTCATCCGGTGCGCCCGGCCAGTCGCCGCCCACGGCCAGGTTCACCAGCAGATACATTTTCCCCTGCGGAATGGATTTCTCCGACCGGAACCGCTCCACCCCGTCGATGAACCACACGAGGGCCTGCGGCGACCACTCGACGGCGAACTCATGGAATTGAGCAGAAAAATCCGGGCCGCTCCAGGAACCGCCGTGCGAACCGTGCTTCTTCTGCTCGTCGCGAAAATGGTGGGTCATGTAAACCTTGTTGGGTTCGTGGCCCAGGATTTCCAGCACGTCAATCTCCGGTGGCCAGCCCAGCGGTTCCGGCAGCAGCCAAAACGCAGGCCACATCCCCTTGCCCTTCGGCACCCGGCACCGGATTTCAAACCGCCCGTATTGCTGACTGAACTTCCCCTGCGTCGTCATCATGCCGGACGTGTACGCCCGTTGTTTTCCGCCATAGAACGCCTGCTGCTGGTCAGCCTTGATGCGCAGGACGCCGTCCCGAACCTCAAAGGCGTCCTTCACGTATGCCTGCAATTCATGGTTGCGTTCCCGCCCCCACGGGTCATTGGGATTCCACTTCTGTATATTCATCACCTTGCCGTCGAACTCGTCCTGAAAGGTGAGTTTCCAGCCGGGACGGTCGGCTTTTTCAGCAGTGCCGCCCACCGCGCCGAGGGAGAGCAATGTCAGTATCAGGAAGGACGCTTTTCTCAAAAAATTCATCCTGGATTACATATCAATCAAAGCAATGCCTGGCAAGGCCCAGCCACCCGCAAAGCCCGATGGTGCTCTTCGTGCGCAGCCAGCGCTATTTCGTGGGTGACGGACTGGTCGGGGGTGTTGCACATCAGCGGCACCAGGGTCTTCATGGGCGGCGGCAACGAGATCGCCGGTATTTTCATGTGCGACCGCGAAGAGGAAACTGCCAGGAACGCGCTGGCTTTGGCGACAAGCTGATTCGACCGCGCCGCTGCCAATCGACCAGCCGCGCTCAGCAATCGCTTGGTAGTTCATTCGCCCCGCCTGACTGGCAAAATAGTTCTGCTCCTTTCTCACCACTTGGCCTGGCCGCCCCCGGGGTTGCTTCAAAGCAGTAATCTCCTTCAACACCACGCGCTCCTGTCCCTGCCGCAGTTGATGGAGGCGTCGCTCCACCCAAGGCTTGGCTTGTGCCTCGTCCTGGCCATGACCAACTCGCCCCAACTCCCAAAGATGTTCGCTGCCATGGTAGAAATCCAACAATTGCTTCGCTCTGGCCCAGCGGTCCTGCGCCAGATTCCAAATCCAGGGCAGGAACCGCCGTGCGCTGAACCGCAGTCCAGGTGATGAGGGAGCGGGGGGAGACCGCTCTCCCGGCGAACCGATTCGACAGCCTGGTTATTTGAAAATCCGAAGCAAAACAAGAACCAAAGGCGACAATACTCCCAACACCAAGCAACAGTATGCTGCCTTGCGACTCCGACCAAACTTCACAGCCATCGCAATTCCAAGAATGGTCGTGACGATAAAGCTCACTGCCATGACAATCACAAAAACTCGGAGGGCAAAACTGCTCAACTCGCTTCCGTTCTTCAACCGGACTTCTGTGTGAATGGTGGATAGTCGTTGCAAAACCGGCGAGTGCAAGCCAAGCGTCTGCCAAATGCCAGAGATGGCGAAAAACAGCAAAAGCGGCGCAAACAGGCACCCCAGATACAAATGAATGGAACGAAGTTTTTGCATAGCGCGATGCCGCCCAACGGGTAGCAGTGTATCCCCCATTCAATCGGGTGCAAGCGCCCAGATTCTCCCAAGCTTCACCAAGGCATGGCGGATGCCCTCCGGTTGAACTCCAGCCGCTGAACCCGCGGAGTACGCCTTGGCGCTCTCGGCGCAGCCAACTGGTTTGGCCCGCCGCCGTGGTCATGGTCCTCACGGCGGTCGGCTCCGTGGTAGTCGGTTTGCTGGCGGAAGTGCCAGTGATAGCGACATGAGCGCAACCCGCGAAATGGCTTGCCCGTTCCGCAGAGAGTTCTATTCTGCGCATCAGAGATAGAAGTCCAACAACGGGCGTGAGGGCGCACGCTCTCACGACTTTGATGAAAGGAAGAAGCGTATGAAGAACAAGATTACGATTATATGTCTGGCCGTGGGCGGCTTGCTGGCTCTGGCTGTCGGGTGCGGCAAAACAGAGAGCGCAGCGCCTCCGGCAAAGGAAACCGACAAGACGACCAGTGCGGCCAAAGCAGAATCGACGCCGACGCCAGAAACGTTAGTGGCGCAGACAACCAACGCGGCTGTAGCCACGACGGACGCAGCCAAAATGACGCTGGATACGGCGGTCAAGGCGGCGGATACGGGGGTGACTCCGGTGAAGGAGGCCGCTCCACCAGTGGTGGCTGCCGCCAACCCGGCAGCGGACAAGCCGCAAGGCTTGGTGGGTCAGGCCCAGGCTACCTTGGCAGGTCTTTCGCAGGACCAGATAGTCCAGGGATTGGAGGATGCTTTGGCAAAAGGGCTGCAAGAAGCCATTGCCAAATTGGGCCATGACGGCGGATTTCTCACGAACTTGAACGTCAAAATCCCCATGCCGGAGAAGTTGCAGACGGTAGAGAAGGCGCTGCGGGCGATGAACCAGGACAAGCTGGCGGATGACTTTGTCACCACGATGAACCATGCCGCCGAGCAGGCGGTGCCGGAAGCTGGCAGCGTCTTTGCGGATGCGCTCAAGCAAATGAGCATCGAAGACGCAAAGTCCATTCTCAGCGGTCCCGACGATGCCGCCACGCAGTATTTTCAGAAGACAACGCAGACCAACCTGTATGCCAAGTTCTACCCTATCGTTCAAAAAGCGACGGCGCACACGGGCGTCACGGCGGCCTACAAGAATCTGATGGAGAAGGCGAATGTCGGTCAGGGCTTGGGGAGCTTTGGCAGCGCGTTGGGCGGCTCGCTGCTGGGCAAGGATTCGTTGGATGTTGATGCTTACGTCACGAATAAGGCCCTGGACGGACTGTTCAAAATGGTCGCGGAGGAAGAGGAGCAGATACGGCAAAATCCGGCAGCGCGAACGACCGACATGCTCCAAAAAGTTTTTGGGGCATTGAAGAAGTAACCTGGCGGCCACGTCCAGGAACCTGAGACAGATTGATGGTGCCATGCAGCAGGCAAGCACGAGGACCAACATTCCACCAGCCGCCACCAACCAGACCGCACCTGGACCCTGACGCCCGACGAATCACTCCAGCGGATAGCGGCGGCGCGTTTCAGTCGATTCGTTGCTCGGTCGCCCGCCACCGCTGAGTTTTCGCTGCGCTGGCCCCGCCGACCATGAATAACGAAGACCGTTCACCCAACCCGGCACTCCAGCGCCTAACCGCCACCCCGCTTCTCCGATCAACGCCGGGCCGCTGATCCACGAGCGAGCGAAAAGGGCGTTCGATTACTTCAACCTGCCGTTCAATGCGGAGCCGCTGCCCTGATCGCGACGAAACAACACTTGCCCCAATAACCGAACAGGAATTCCGAGCCGTATATCCACTGATCGCGGGCTGGATTCAGAAGACCTTGGCGGAGCACGCATCGGCGGCACGGCCCGTAGCCTCCCCCTCGGCTTCAGCCGTCCGGGCCGCGCCGCTCTTGCCATCCGGGTTGAACGTGCAAGAATTAGCAAAATACCGATTGCAATCCTGACTATGCTCGACGCCGGAAATCCAGTTGTATGGCTTATTGGCATCATCGCGGTCGCCATCGTCGTGTTCTTGATGCGCGGTCACTTCACTGCCGAGGCGCGGGAGCGTCGTCGGCGTGCGAAAAGCCACAGGCGGGTGGTTTCACGGAAACAAGGCCCAACCGTCCGATTAGCGGTGGATGTGGACAAACCCAAACGCGACCGCAAGCGTTGAAGAAGACGACATTGTTTCGCCTCTGCCTCAAAATGTTCAGTGCCCCCGGCGAGACGCCGTTCGATTTGGCCGGTGACTGGGGATGATGGGGCTGACGCCGGAAGAACGTTTTACAAATCACAAGGCGGGAATCAAAGACGCGTGGGTTGTCCGCCGATACACGAGGGGTTCCAGAGCGGGGGGTGCCCAACAAGGTGGCTGCACCTATCGGTCCTGGCTACCGCCATCTCGTGGTGGACTCAACAACAAATCACCCTGCCATCACAGCATTGTAAAACGATCTCGCCATTGTCAGCGCTTTTGGCTAATTGCGAGGGATGAATGCACGCAGGTTATCGCGACGCAACGCACTTGAACGAACCGGCCTGATAGTGAGCGCGGCGGTTTTAGGCCAAAAGCTCGGCGTCGCAACGGTGTCGGCGCGACCACCCGTCCCGGAAACTGCCCGCCCATTTCGTTACTGCCTGAACACGGCCACGATTCGCGGCCAAAAACTCGGCATCGTCAAAGAAATCGAAGTGGCCGCGCAAGCGGGCTATGAAGCCATTGAGCCGTGGGTCGATTCCCTCGGGGAGTATGTCCAAAAGGGTGGAAAGCTGCTGGATCTGAAAAAGCGCATCAACGACTCCGGGCTGACGGTCGAGGGGGCAATAGGGTTCCCGGAGTGGATCGTGGACGATGACGCCCGTCGTGCCAAAGGCATGGAGCGGGCCAAGCGCGAGATGGACATGGTGGTACAGATCGGCGGCAGGCGGGTCGCCGCGCCTCCTGCGGGCGCTACCAATTTGCCCAAGCTGGATTTGATGAAGGTGGCGGAGCGGTATCGGGCTTTGCTGGAAGCAGGGGAGCAGATTGGTGTGGTGCCAGAGCTTGAACTTTGGGGTTCTTCCAAGAACCTGAGCCGGTTGGGGGAGTGTGTCTGCGTGGCGATGGAAACCGGGCATCACAACGCCTGCGTGTTGGCCGATGTGTTTCACCTTTACAAGGGCGGCTCTGAAGTTCTGGGAATCCAATTGCTCAGCGCCAACACCATTCAGGTATTGCACATGAACGATTTGCCGACCGACCCGCCGCGTGAAAAGATTGATGACAGCTATCGGGTTTATCCCGGCGATGGGGCAGCGCCACTGGCAGACATCTTGCGCACGTTACACGGAACAGGCGGTCAGAAGGTGCTGTCACTGGAATTATTCAACCGCAAGTATTGGTCAGAGGATGCCTTGACGGTTTCCAAAACCGGTTTGGCCAAGATGAAGGCGATTGTGGAGAGAGCGCGAATTTAGAGATTCATTGGGAGCGGTCCGAAACCAACCTCGCCAGCAGTCCTGAACACCGTTGGTCCGTTCTGTTGTTCCCCCAGTGGCGACTCATTGCCCACTACAACAACCAGTCCGCCAATAATCTTCTCGGCCAGTTTTCCCCCGCATTGCGCGGCGGTCAGAGCTTGAGCCGGAAGCCAATCCGGTTCAAGCCGGTGGACATGAGCAGGATTAACACCCCGCAAAGTGCCGAGCGTGCAATGGCGGATGGGAGATTCGCGGCAAAATGGCCATAGCCGTCGCCCAAGTGCAGCGCGTCCAGCAAGCCGGGCAGCATTTCGGAAATCAAATAAGCAAGCAGCACGTTTTGTCCTGCCAGCGCCAGCGGTCGCGAAATGGTTCTCACCGGGCGCACGTCGGAGATCAGATAGAATACATACCACAGGGCGGCGGTAATGGCGCAGGCCCAGAGACACCACGATGGCGTTGCGTTGTTCTTGCTGATGCCGTAAGCCCGGTTCAGCAGGAGCGCAGCAGCGGCGCAACCGGAGACGAACCAGAAGGTGAATCTTGTGCGTGCTTTCAAGGTGGTCATGTCGGTTGCGACGAGAATCGAACCGAGCAGCAATCCGCCCACGGCGATGGCCGCTTGCGAGCCGAGCGTTTCACCGATGCCGACGATTTTGTCGAGCCAAAAACCTTCAAACGCGCCCTTCTTGTCCGCCACGAACAGACACATCAGCAGAGCCATGCAGCCCAGAATCGCAGTGCGGTTACCTCTGAAAACCAGAAAAACGATGGCCGTGACCAGATACGCCCAGCCGATGAGTCCAAGAATGCCATACCACTCCGTGTCCAGTGAAAAGGGCGCGAGCGTGATGATGCGCTGTCCCCTTGCGCCCCGAAAGGCAAACGCCAGCCAAACCAGCGCCGCCAGCCCGGCCAGCCGCACGCAGAAGCTGACTGTTTTCCATACGTTCCATCTGGACTCCAGGGCCGAGTAGCGCGGTGAAATCGAACAGAAGGCGGCAATGGCCGAGAGATACATCAACACGCACCACCAGTCGCCCGACCAGCCCAGTGCAGCCGTGTCGGGCGTTTCGTGAACCATCAGAATGCCGATGAACAGCAGCGACAGGGTGCGGAACGCGACGTGTCCGAGAGTTTTCCAGACCGGCTGGCCCTTCGCCATGCGCCCACCGAGCGCCAAGGGAACCGACATTCCCACAAGGAACAGGAACGCGGGGAAAACCAAATCCACGAACGTCATTCCGCTGCCGTCGCGATGACGGTCGCTGAAATGAACCATCCAATCGGGCACGATTTTGCCAGCGCCAGAGAGGTCGTTGACGAAAATCATCATGAACATCACAAACCCGCGCAGCGCGTCAATGGACGTAATGCGCGGGGGTTGAGTGGTGGCCGTGCCTTGGGATGAACTGTGGAGCATTTGCGGAAATTGCCAGAACCTTCGAGCCGCCCGCGCTAAGCTTTGGCCCAGCTTTTCCAGTCCTCAAGGGTTGCCTTGGCCATCGCTTCCGCCGCCCGGTGTAGCCACTTGCCGGGCCGTTGGTTCAAATCTTTAAGCACGCGGCCCACCGCTGCCTTCGTGCCAAGGTGGATATTGGCCGTCTCCCACCCCATCGCGTGCAGCAGCTTCAGTTCATCCCTCGTCTTGGGCAGCGACCCAAGCTCGATCCGACTGCAATCGGGAGCCAGGCGGCGGATCAGCCACTGCCCGTTCACCCCGACAAATGGGTCAGGAACGCGCACCGCCTGACCAATGGCCCGTTGGTAAAGAATCCCGGTGCCCCCTCGGCTTTTCGTTTCCCAATGCCACGCCGAACTGACAAGCTCCTTGGCTTCACGGGCAATCCACCCGCCCCGCCACTCCGCCAAGGTCGTAAAGCGCCTGCGACCCAGACTGCCTAACCCGGCCTGACGATGAACGACCCGAAACGGCAGGCGAACTTCCGGCAGGGCTTGATTCAAGGCGGTCTTAACCGCAGTGGGAAATCCCGCCCGCACGGTCGGCAGTTGGTTGAACTTCTGCCAATAGACAGCAGGGTCGCGAAGTTCACCGGTCGCCAAGTCCCGCAGCCAGCCATGCTGCTCCGCCAGCACAAAGGGTGCGCCGCCTTTCCCGAACCCTTCCCGGTAACCCGCCAGAATTGCGTCACAGGCGTCGGTTGGGTCGCAGGACACATGATTCTCGCGGATGGCGAGCTTGGCGCTCACCGCCAGGCGCACCAGATCGTTGGCGTACGGGATCGGCGCAACTTCGTCGAAGTCGTTCACCCCCCAAATCAGGCGGCCCTCGCTGTCCCGCCATGTCCCAAAGTTCTCGAAGTGAAGATCGCCAACACCCAACACGGCAGGCGCGTTCGCAAGCTCAGGGCAGACCTGCGGCCACAACTGAACCCAGCGATAGAAAGTGGCGCGAAGGAAAGGAAAAGGGCTTTGCGCCATCCGCTGATGTTTGAGGCGCAGATCAGCGTCGAGCAGGGGGATTCTTTCGCGTAACCAAGCTTCGTACGCTTTCGTGGCCTTTATGATGTCCATACGTCTTGCAGAAAAGAGTCACGTCGATGCAGGCTGCGAGCACCAACGGCAGGCCGCATATCTTTCCCGGTTCGCTGCGGCGGAGGCTGCCAGGCAGCACCTTCGACCGCAGCAACGTTGCGTTCCGTTGGTGGGCTCAAACGCGGTCCCGCAATGAGAGCAAAGCCTGCTCGCTTCCAGCCTCTTTTCTTCGGCGGCACGCCACGGTTGATGGCCCAGTCCAGCGCCGACCGGTCAGCGCCAGTTTGTCCACCCGATTGTATTTTCGCGAGCAGTGCCATGAGGTTCCACGGCATGGTTGCGACATCACGGCGATTTGTAAACACCGTTCAATGGTTGAGGAATTTGCTCTCGACAAGTCCTCTTAGCAGGAAGCACGCTGCCTCCGTCATCAGGAATCACAGTATGAAAGTCATCACTCACAAACAGATGAAGTTGGCGATCGAACACCTCGCCGGATTGCTGAAGAAAGACGGGGCATCTCAGACCCTCACAGTGCAAGAATGGCTCGATGCTGCCCAGTTTCGACCGGCTCAGTTCCCATCCTCCCTAGCCGCCTTGGAGATTCTGGGGCTGCTGGGTTTTGGAGATGAAATGGTGCAGCCCGAAACATTGGGCTAGTGGATGGGGTTTGGGCGGGTGTATTCCCACGAGGATGTGCCGACGTAAACGCCCTTCCCCATCAGGGAGGCAGATTGGTCGGCCAGCTCTTGCCGGGTGAAGTTCACGGAGTCTATTTAATCGGCTTACGTGTGGGTTGGCAACGAGGTTGAGGAGACGAAATGCGCCCGATGAGCGGCTGAAGTTTTGAGCTTATGTCTCAAAACGGGGCACGGGGACGGGGGGACCCCTCTTTGATACCGGAGTGCCACCATCGCGCCACTATTGCGCCACCATCCCACCACGCTTGGGGCAGGCTTAAGCCGCCGTAGGGCTCTCCGCAGGGCGACAAACAGCGCGAGCTAAGACTGAAAGGATGACGGGGGCGGGCCGCCCCCTTAACTCGCAGGCGAGACCTGCGCCACGATGGTTGGCAGGAAATCTGCGGCACAAAGGGAAATGGGTCAGCGACTTGTGAGACACCTTTGCCGGATTATTCAGAAGCTCTGGAAGAATCTGCCGTGCCGTATGGTGATCGGGGCCGCGCTCGCGGTAGTGCTTGGAGTGGGCGCCGGCCATGTCTTTATCGGATCGGTGTATGTGGTGGAGGGGACGAGCATGGACCCCAGTTACCCGCCAGGAACGCACCTTTACGGGGCGCCGATCTCGACGCCGCTGGAACGGGGGGACGTCGTCCTGCTCGACGACGGCAAAGAGGATTATGCGGTCAAGCGAATCGTAGGGCTGCCGGGTGAGACCGTCCAACTCTGGCGCGGCCGCGTCTTCATCAACAAACAGATGCTGGTTGAGCCGTACCTGCCTAAGCACACCTACACTTACCCCATGGCGCAGGCGCGGCGGGGGGCGGTTTTCATATTGGGAGAGGGAGAATACTTTGTGCTGGGGGATAATCGTCTCTACAGCGCAGACAGCCGGACGTACGGCCCCGTGGAGCGGAAGCAGATCAAGCGGCGGGTCCCTTTGCCGGACGAGTTCATCTGCGCGTATTTCGTCCCTTACACGCTGCCCGCCTACGGAAAAACGGTCATCCGGCCCATAGCGACCAACGTGCCAAGCTCAAGGTCCAATCTCTGATTCACCGGCTGGAGACTTTTTCGGGCGGGGCATTCGTCGCCGCCGGTGGGGCGCTGGTTTCCGGCGGCTCGCCCAGTTTGGCGCGCAATACGGCGCGCACCTCAGGCGGCTCGCCCCGCTGTGGATCGAGCATGCGTGTGCGCACTTCCTGATCGATGTCTTCAAAGGGGCGCAAGCCGATGGCGGAGAGGCGTTCCTTGGGCATCCGGCTCTGGTAGGCGCTCCAGACATGCTGCGCCAACAGTCGGAAGCCCGCCGCCGGCGCATCTTCACCCAGGGCCAGGCTCCGGTAGGAGTGGACCAGCAGCCCTTCGACAACCCCCTCGGTGCGGTCGCGCCCCCCGCTGTCGGTCACGTCTCCCTGCACGCGGGCCACGGCATACTGCTCGAGGGTCAGATTGGCGGGCAAAGAATTGGTCTTGCCGTCGAGCAGCATTTTGTCGGGGTAATGGGTGGAGAGGTATTTATACCACGCAGCGGCGTCGGCCAGGCGGTTATATTCGTAGAGAAAATAGACGGCATCACGCAGGAAATTCCGGTGCGCTCTCAGAATGTGGTCGCGATTCTTCTCGTCCTCCTGGGCCGCCTGCTCGTAAGCGAAATTGACCTGGGGAATGATGTCGAGGTTTGGCCCGAACTCGAAGGCTTGCAGGAAGGGGTTGGTCACCAGCCGCCCGCGCTGGAAGCTCAGCAGCATGGATTGATAGATCACCCGGCGCAGGGTGATTAGGTCGTCCTCCTTGATCTTCGTCGGGTTCTCCCTGGCCTTCTCCAATCCCAGCGCGGCCCAGTAAATGGCGTGGGCCTCCGGCAGGCGCCACTCGAGCGGGCCGTAGCGCTCGTCCACTTGTTTCATAAAGTCCGGGTCCATCTTGTAGGTCTCGCGCAGCAGCCGGGCGCGTTCCTTCTGGTCGGCGGTGCGGGGAAGGATCAGCTCGTCGAGGTTGGGCTTTTCCCGGCCGAAGACTTTCGCCATTTCGTTGGCCCACTGCTGCTTGTAGTAGAGGCTGGCGTCATCGAGGTTCTGGCCGATCTTGTGTTGGAAGAACCAGGCAAGCTCGCGGTAGATGAGGGTTTCGTTCGGGTTGTAGCGCAGGCCGTCGTCGCGGAGCAGTTCGAGGCCGGCCTTGACCCAGCGCCAGCGGTCGGGGAATTGGCCGGGGCTGGATTCTTTGAACTTGACGGAGATGTTGTAAGCCATGTTCCAGGCCTGGACGAGCCAGACGGCGACGAAATGGGGTTCGAGTTTGG
>Ga0187860_1003378_pt1 | contig 12630 bp, 7 predicted proteins | sample June2016WEW_10_4_FD_132981 | JGI IMG/M metagenome (GOLD analysis project Ga0187860, IMG submission 132981) | Peatland microbial communities from SPRUCE experiment site at the Marcell Experimental Forest, Minnesota, USA - June2016WEW_10_40 | ecosystem: Environmental > Terrestrial > Soil > Wetlands... | reverse complement strand
CCGGCGTTCGGTGACGTTGAACCCGATGGAAAATAAATCCCTCGCTGGATCAAACAGAAAAGTAAAATCCATCGCCGCCAGCTCGTCGCTTTGCCTGGCCAGGGTTTCCAATGCGAGCAGGCGCTGGCGGGCATGGTCGCTGGCGTTACGCAGGCAGCGCGAGAGTTCGGTGAGATGTTTTTGTTCTTCTTGCCGGGATTGGGCAGGTTCCGTTGCGAGGTCCTGCAATGCCGCTTCGATCAACGGACAGAGCGATTGCTCAAACTTCGCGACCTCTCGCAAGGTGGGTGCCTGGTCGAGTTGGGCGAGCTTCTCATCAAGCTTTGTAGCAGCCGGCGTGAGGAGGCTCTGATTGATTTCGGATTTGGACGTGAGAGCCTCCTCACGTCGGCTGCTGCGATGTTCGCATGGCAAAGCCAGCCACGACGCGAGGAAAAGCATGTCCTCCAAATGCTCCTCGCAACTCCGCTTCAGAGTGTGACCCCACTCTTTCAGTTCTTCCTCCCGGTTCGCGAGCGAGGCGGCGATCTGGTTCGCAAGGCTCGTCGCCCGTTCCAACAGAGCATGCGCCGCGCGCAGAGTTGAAGGCGCTTTCTCCAATTCTGCGTCGAGCTGCGACAGCGCAACATTGTCGCCGGCCTGTGCTTTCAGGACGCCCGCCGTGTCGCGCAGACCGGCAAAAATCTGTGGCGTGAAAATTTTATCATCGGCCTGTTCCCTCAGTCCGGAGCCGAGCGTCAGCAAATGTCCCGCAAGGTTTCCGCTGTCCACGCTCGATACATAGAGCGGGCGGAGTGGTTGGAGCGTGCCGGTCTCATACCAATTATAAAAGTGCCCGCGATACCGCTCGAGTCGTTGCATCGTGGCAAGGGTGTCTTGCGTGCGTCGAATCAGGCCGCCCGCCGAAAGATAACCAAAATCCCGGGCCGCCAGATTGGCGAGCAGCGCCAGACCCATGTTCGTGGGCGAGGTCCGCGAAGCGATCGTCGGGGCGGGAACTTCCTGAAAATTGTCCGGCGGCAGCCAGTTCTCTCGCGCGGTGACAAAGGTTTCAAAAAAATGCCAGGTCTTGCGGGCGGTGTGTGCGAGAAACGTCAATTGCTCTGCCGTCAAATCCGGCGCCAGAGATTCAATGGGCTGGCTGATCCTCCAGGCGATCCACGGAGCCGCCAGCCAGACGCCCAGGATCGGCAGGGCCAAAGACAGTTGGGCCGGCTGCAGGGCCGCCAGGAAAAGTCCGGTCGCCAGCGCGACAACCGGCGCGATCCACATGGTGGCATAAAAGCCGGTGAGGTCGGCGCGAGTTGTCCGTTCGGAGTCACCCGACGTTTGCCATTCGAGGAGGCGTTTGTGCGTCACCAGCAAGCGCACCAGCGTCCTTCCAATTGCGTCCAGGCTGATGAAGGCATCGTAGGGCAGGAATGTCAGGGTGAGAAAGATCTGGCCGAGCTGCCGGCCGCACGACCCGGCCACTCCCCGCAGATGCATCGCCCATGGCAAATCAGCCGGCTTGCGAAACCCATTGACCAACGCCGACAACAATCCGGGGAGCGTGATGATCGAAACGACCAGCAGCAATCCAAGGCCGCCGAATTCAGGAAGGAGCAGCCAATTGCCCAGCAGAAAGAGCATCAGGGCAACGGGGACGAGACTGCGCCTCAGGTTGTCGAAAATCTTCCACTGGGACAGCACGGAAAGCGGATTGGCAATGCGACGGGCGTCGGAACCGGGCACCCGCGGCAGGAGCCATTGCGTGATCTGCCAATCGCCGCGAATCCAGCGCTGACGCCGGTCAATGTCCACGTTGTAGCGGGAAGGATATTCTTCGTAGAATTCCACGTCGCTTACGAGGGCGGAGCGGGCATGACACGCTTCCAACAAGTCGTGGCTGAGAACGGCATTCTCCGGGAAGCGTCCGTTCATGGCTCGCTGGAAGGCATCCACATCGTAAATTCCTTTTCCGATAAACGAGCCTTCCTGGAAAACATCCTGATACACATCGGACACTTCCCGCGTGTAAGGATCGATTCCCGCGTCGCCTGCAAAAAGCCGGACGAACCAGGATCGCCGGGCGCTCGGCAGATTCACGCCCAAGCGCGGTTGCAGAATGCCGTAGCCTTCGGAGACAATCCCGCGCACGGCATCGAACTCCGGACGGTTCAACGGATGGGCCATCGTGCCCACGAGCTGCCGGGCGGCGTCCCGTGGCAGTTGGGTGTCGGTGTCGAGCGTGATGACATACTTGATGGCCGGCAGGATGGCCGTCTCCCCCACAATCTCGGAAAAGCATTCGCGAGAACCGTCGCGGAGGAGGGCGTTGAACTCCGCAAGCTTTCCCCGCTTGCGTTCGTACCCCATCCACAAGCCTTCCCTGGCATTCCAGCGGCGCGGGCGGTGAAGCAGGAAAAAGAGGGCTTGTCCATCGGATAAGTATTTGCGGTTTAGCATCTCGACTCCGGCCCGCGCCCGCTGAAGCAACACTTCGTCTCCGGGCAGAGTCTCCTCCGATGCGTCGCAGAAATCCGTAAGCAGGGCGAAGTGAAGGTGCTGATCGCGATTCGCGAGATGATGAATCTCCAATGTCTCGATGAGGCGATCAACGCCCTCCAGACTGGTGAGCATCGTGGGAACGGCCACCATCGTGCGGCAATCCGGCGCAATGCCGGAGGAATAATCCAATCTCGGGAGCGGGCAGGGTTTCAACAGCAGCGTGGAGAGCCAGTTCATCAACGCCACGGCCAGTTGGCTGGCACAAAGGAGGAAAACAAGGGTGAAGAAAATGAGTTTCCATCCCGGCACTTCGAGCGTCAGGGCCTGCTGCATAAACCCGAACGTGGCGAGTAAAGTGAGCACCCCAATGCCGCCTGCATAATACGTCAGCGGAAAACGGTGGATGCATCGTTCCTTAATTGTTCTCCAGGGCCACCGCACGTTCACCGCATGTCCCAGCACGGCCCGGCCCTTGTCGATCAAGTAAAAGCCCACATGAGCAGTCCGGTCCTTGCGCCCTTTTTGCCGGGCACTGTCTGCGGCCAGTTGGATGGCTTTTTGCGCGACGTCCGCTTCCGAGAGTCGGCTGTGCCGGGCAAGGAACTCGACCGAATGGCGATAGCGATCGCGGGTCGCAAAATCCATCGCCCGGTAAACGTCTGCAGGGTCGGAGCGCAACGTCGCCTCGACCAGACTCAGGGTCTCAACGAACTCCTTCCAGTCCATGGCGCTCAAGAATCGAAGACTGGCAATACTGTGGCTGACGGAAACCTGGTCGGCGGCCTGATGTTGACTTTCCAACTGGACAAGCTGTTCGATGGACAACCCTTGTTCAACGAGCCGCTGTTCGAGCCAGCTTCGCGCGAGATGCAACACCGGACTTTGTCGCGACAAACGCTGGCAAAATTCCGCCACGAACGAACTGGACAAGGGAAGATAGGACTTCGCCATGTCCGCCACCACCACAACGAGGTGGGATGGATTCTTTTCCGCCATATCCTGCAGACGATCCACCCACCGGTTCGCAAGATCGCTGTCCTCCCGCGCGATAGCCAGCCGGGTGGCGACGCGCTGCAGATTCTCAATCAACCCCAGCCGCAACATGATTGGAATGGCCCACAACTCGCCCAGTTTCAAGGAACCCACCGTTTGGTAAGCGGCGATGAAGGCGCGGAGCGGTTCCGGATCAATCTGTGCATCCACGTGCGAGATTAATTCGAGCACGATGTCGTAAACGCGCGGAAGTCCGGCGGAAGGGCTGTTCAAGAGGCGAGGCAACTCCCGGCTATAGCCCCGGGGCAGATGCCGCCTGGCGAGTTGAATCTGCTCTTCGATCAGGTAGAAGTTGTCGAGAAGCCATTCGGCGGCGGGAGTGATGCGCCGGCTTGGATTTACGGCGAGCGTCGCGCGATTGAAAGCCCGGAGGCTTTGCTCGTTTCCATCCAATCGGGCCAACAGGCGGTTGGAGCTGTGTTGCGTGACGAGCTGGTGATCCGCCGCCAGGGCTCGGGCATGGCGCGCGAGTTGTTCGACGCTGAACAACTCGGCCCGCAACGGCGGCTCGCCCGCGCCCGGGCGCGAACGCACATGTCCGGTCATCCAGTTTTGAAAGCGCAACGGCAGAGTCTGCATGTTGATTTTGCTTCCGGTCGCGATTCCTGCAATTAACCTGCCCGCAGGAATTCATCCTGTTGGGAACCTGCCGGCCCGCCCGTCGGCATCGGGCTAGGCCGGACAGTGTTCAGTTTCGGCGGGGGGCGCTCATCAGGCCCAACGAAATAACGTTGCCGCTTTGGCGATGATTTCCTCCATAATGATGCCCTTGAGCCCGGGCAGATGATATGGGGTGTTACCCCCACCTGCGATTGCTGCCTGGCAGGTGAGGCACTGAGGCGTTCCAGATGCGAGCGTGGAAACACCGCGATGCCAGTCATAGCGCTTTTGAACCCGGAACTGCCGGAATACCGGGACAGGTCGTTGCGGTTGTCTGTATTTGTTTTCGGCATCTTTCTTCGTTTACAACGAGCGTTCTTTTTCACAAGGGGTTTGTCAACTCAGCAGGTTTGCGGGCAACAGCGCGTTTTGCACCTCACTATGTAGCACCGGCAGTTGCGAATTAAAAGGCTGCGTCAATTCAGCCGCCGGGGGAGTCCTCTGGGCCTGGCTGCCGGGACGGACCCCAGCCGCAGTTTCCACGGTCCCAGGCACTTCCGCTTGAACGCTTGGTCCCAAATTTGCTGTGGATCGGGTGATGATGAACGGCTTTGATTATTCGATCCTTTCGTTCCTCAACCGATTTGTCGGCCAGCATCCGTGGTTCGACAATGCGTTGGTCTATTTGTCCAATGAGGTTTTCTTGACAGTCGGCCCTGTCGCCGCTTTGTGCTGGTGGGCATGGTTCAAGTATGGGCAAGACACGGATGATAGGAACATCGAGACACGGCAGTCCATTGTATCGACACTGCTGGTTTGCTTTGCTTCGATCCTTCTCGCCCGGTTTATCGTCACGCTGTTTCACTTCCGGGTCAGGCCTTTGAGCGATCCAACAAATGGGTTGCATTTCCCGCCCGGGACAACCGATTGGCAGAATTGGAGTTCGTTCCCAAGCGATCATGCGATCATGTTCTTCACGCTGACAACCGGCCTCTTCTCCGTTTCGCGCATGTTAGGATGGATCGCCCTGACGGACACGGTAGTCCTGATTTGCCTGCCGAGGATCTACCTCGGAATCCATTACCCGACCGATATTATCGCTGGAGCAGTCATTGGCGTTGCCATAGGCCTCGCAGCCAGCCATAAGGCGGTCAGTAGTTCCCTCGCCAAGTGGCCGTTGCAGTGGATGCAACGACAGCCCGGCCCGTTTTATACCGTGTTCTTCCTGCTCATGTATCAAATGACGGTCATGTTCGGGGATGTTCGTTATCTGGGGATCGGACTCATAAAGGCGTTCGCAAAAACCCTGAAGTGATAGTAGAAGGCCTGGCACGCACAAAAAGAAAACGGCGCACCGGAACCCAGCTCGCGATACGCCGTCTGCGCGAAATCACCTCAAACCACCGCCGGGGCTGCGGCAAGACAAGTCTACTACTGGCTCGTTGCGGGGCTTCCTATGCCGAACAGACGAGCGTTGGGTGCACCGGCTAAAAAAGCCTGGAGTCCCGGAGCGCGCGTTCCAAGCTCCAGCAATGCTGCACGGACGTCATCATCAATTGGGGCGACGAAACACTGCTCTCCCCTTATCAGTCGATTAGGTGGAAGGAAAATGGCGAGGAACAGAAAATCTCTTCGCATGTTTCAGGCGCTCAGTTCAGTCCACAGCGAAGTTTGACCGATTTGCGAAGGATCATTTTTCCCAGCCTTTCCTGACCGCGCACTGCACCGATTTCATTTTTTGCTTTCATCCGTGTCATCCGTGAAATCCGTGGTAATATTCTCCCTGTTTCATTTCCCCTTGTTCCCTTTGCCCCTGGGTGCCCTCGTCGTCGTGAGCTTAGTCAGTTCCGTTTCCATTTCCTCGACGGTAGGCAGGCTGGACCGGAACGCCTTTGGCAGCGCACGGGTGAGTTGGTATTCCGACACGCCGATGGCCTTTTTCACGCCCTTGAGCGCGTATTCGGCGATGATGCGGTTCTTATCCTGGCAGAGAATGAGGCCGATGGTGGGCTTGTCCTCGGCGTGGCGCAGGCGATCATCCACCACGTTGCAGTAAAAGTTCATTTTGCCGGCATATTCGGCCTTGAACGGGCCCTTCTTCAGATCCACCACGACAAAGCAGCGCAGTCGCAGATGATAGAACAGCAGGTCGAGGTAGAAGTCGTCATCGGCGACTTCGAGGTGGTACTGGCGTCCGACGAAGGCGAAGCCCTGGCCCAGCTCCAGCAGGAACTTCTGCACCTGGTCGAGCAGGGCCAACTCCAGTTCCCGCTCGCGGAACGGCTCGGCCAGGGTGAGGAAATCGAAAATGTAGGGGTCTTTCAGCACCTGCGCCGCGAGATCAGACTGCGGCGGCGGCAGGGTGGCATGAAAGTTGTGGACGGCCTTGCCGGCGCGAGCATGGGCACCGCTTTTGATCTGCAGGGCGAGAATGCTGCGCGACCAGCCGTGTGTCACGGTCTGCTGCGCATACCAGAGCCGGGCGCTGAGGTCGTTGACCTTGTCGAGCAAGATAACATTTTGTCCCCATGGCAATTTTGCAACAAGCTGTTGCAAAATTGCCAAGTCGTCTGAGCCGGTCAATTGTGCAACAGCCTGTTGCACTTTTGTGCGGTCGGCTGGAACGGCTAATTTTGCAGACGGCGTCTGCAGAATTTCGCTGCAGGGAAATTATGCCGCAGCTTGCGGCGAAATTGGCTGGACCTTGGTGTCCTGTAGAAGTGCAACAGACTGTTGCACAATTGGCCGGGGTCCGTATTCGCGGGCGAAGCGGATCATGTATTTCAAGTTCCGCTCCGAAAACCCCTTCACGTCCGGAATGTCATTGGCGATGTCCCGCACCAGCCTGGGAATGACACCCGCGCCCCAGCCTTCCTTTTCCTGCATGGCGGCGATGGCGCGTCCGATGTCCCAATACAGATAGATGAGTTCGGCGTTGGCCGAAAGCGTGGCCCGCACCTGCGCGGCCCGGATACGGTCCTTCACCGCCCCGAGAAACGGCGCGTAACCCGACAACCCTTTGTTTTGAACACCCACTTGTTTCTTCTGCACCCTTTTCATTTTCCCATGCCCTTCCTTTTGACCGCAGATTTCACGGATTTCACGGATTCGATTTCCCCCCATCCGTGTCATCTCCGTAATCCGCGGTTATTATTGTGGATTCTAAATGTGGTGCCGGTGGTCGGACTCGAACCGACACGACTTTTTATAGTCCCAGGATTTTAAGTCCTGTGCGTCTGCCATTTCGCCACACCGGCAGTCATCTGCGAACAATTACTTGCGAATAATCTGAGATCGTCAATTTGCGCTTGCGCTGGATGGATGGCGTGAATGCCAAAACCGTCAAGAGCAATCCCAAAAACGAAATCGCAAATCGACAATCTCATGCCGCCAACTTTCGCAAAAGTGGCGGATGGACGCAAGCAACCCGTGCGCAGACTCTGACTTGTTCCGTTATGGAGATCTGCCGGGAGTGATCCAATGTGGTTGGGCCTTCAGCACCGATGTTCCAGGACTACATCAGGACGGGGTGGGGACGGCCTCGTCCCCATTCAGATTCCAGAAACTCGATGGATCCTGGGGACGGGCCGTCCCCACCCCGGGCCGCTACCTTCATGACGTGCCAATTTCCCGGCTTGCCAGGCGACTCTTGTTCGGGGATTTTAGACCAAACCCCGGAAAAAACCGAGCCGTCACGATGAATTCTGCTTTACGCACCCTGCAGAGCGGCCGCAAGTCCGATATAAATCGGTCCGGCCCCGGCTTTACCGAAGCCGGGGCGTGGCGAGAGGTATCGGCGGGCTGGCAACCGCTGTTCGGCGGCGTTCAGGCCTCCGGATACAGCGTGGAATGGCATGACTTTTATGCGAAGCGCGAATTGGATTGGGCCGCAAGTTTTCATCCCGGTTGTGTCGAGCTTTGCCTGAACCTGGACGGGCACGGCTTTGTGGAAGACACCGGCTGCCGGACGGATTTCGCGCCTAACACGGCGGGGTTTTATCGACGGGACAAGGAACCCCTGACCGCCCGGCGATCCGCCGGGGAACGGCACCGGTTTCTCACGGTCGAATTCTCCTGCCCGTTTCTGACCCGCCATCTGGCGGGCACGGAGGCAATGCTCCATCCGATCGTGCAGGCGGCGATCCGGGATTGCCCGTGCCGGCCGGTGTCGGGCACGACCGTGCGCCTGACGTCCGCCCAGCAACAGATGATCGCCACCCTGCGACAGCCGCCCGTCTATGCCGTCGCGCAGCAGCTTTGGTATCAGTGCAAGGCGCTGGAATTGGCGGTGACGTTTCTGTTCCAGCCGCCGCCCGAGAAGGAGTTTTTCTGCACCCGCCAGCATCGCTTGGCGGCGGAGCGGGTCGAGCAGGTGGTTTTTCTCCTGAAACAGAATCTCGCCGAGCCGCCGCCGCTCGAGGAACTGGGACGCAGAATCGGGTGCAGCCACTTTTATCTCAGTCGCATCTTTTCCAGCCATACGGGGCAAACGATCACGCAATTCCTGCGGCGGTTGCGGATGGAAAAAGCCGCGGAATTGTTGCGGGGCGGGGAATACAATGTGACCGAGGCGGCCCTGGAGGTTGGCTACTCGAGTTTGAGCCACTTTACCATCGCGTTCCGGGAGACGTTCGGCTGTTGCCCCGGCCTGTATCCGGTCTCCGCCCCGCAGGGTCAACATTAGGCTCCCGGGACGGTCACGAGCAGCCGTCCCTGGCCGTCGGTCATCGAGTGGAGCAGGGGAAGATTGCGCCGGGCCGGCCCCTTCGTCACTTTGCCCGACGGGTCAAACGTCGATCCGTGACATTTGCAGTAAAAGGAATGATCGGGCTCAGCCGACAGCCTGCATTTGCGATGGGTGCAAGAGGATGACAGGGCGAACACCTTGTCTCCACTCCGAACGATGAAAAATCCACGGTCCAAATAGCGGTCGTAAACGCCGTCCGTGGCATAATCACTTGCCGGCCCCGCGTCCACGACCTGTTCCGCGTGGACGCCGCCGCCGCCCGGGCCGTCCGCGGCTTTGCAGCCGGCGACCGTCGCGGCCGCCAGGATCAGGAACTGTCGTCGGTTTACATTCGCGAACATCGTCAGCGCGTCAATACTCGAACACCAAACTTGTGATGATCCCCCAGTGCACGTCGTTGCGCGCGCCCTTGTCAACCGGAAAGACAAATCCAAGCCCCAGTCGCGGCTGAATGGGACCGACGGTGTTCAAATTGAGGCGGAATCCCGCGTTGCCCAGGAGGCTGTTCTGTCCGGGGTTGTCCTTGTTCAGTGCCGTTTCGCCGGACAATTCGAACACGGGAATGAACCGTTGCACGCCGGGGATGGGCAGTTGCCGGTGCTCGATGGTGTAGCCAAAGACAAACCCGTATTCGAACGTTTGCAGGCCTCCGTCTTCTCCGCCCCCAAACAGCGTGGAATACCCAATGATGGACTGCAGCGTGAAACTGCCCAGCTTCAGGTCGTCGAACAATTTGGGGACCAGCTCGGTGTTGCGGCTGACGGATGAGAAGGTCGGAATGCCGACCTCGATCGCGGCCCCGAACGTCGAGTCCACGAGTCCATGCGCCGAAACGAATTGAAGGAACGGAGTGCGCGCGCCCAAATCGATGTTCCCGGCGCCTTGCGAAATGGCGCCGTCCGAAACATCGCGTTCGTAGGGGACTTCCAGTTCCAGCGTCACCAGGCCGAAACCCTTCTCAACCTCCGCCGTGACGACGTCGCTTTGCTGGCCATTGCCTTTCGTGTGCAGCCAGTCCAGGCGGGCCTCATTGATTTCCAGGTCGGAATCATCCACCAGAAAGGGTTCGGGATAGATTCCCTGGCCATAGTCGCTCCGGTGATCCAGCCAGTTGAAAAGGCCATAGCGGGTATCGGCCAGCACCGCAGGATCGTCCGCCCTCAGTGTGCCGGGAATCAACGCGGCCGCGAACCCACACACAGAACCGGCCAAGAGAACGTTCTTCATGGGGAGGACATTAGCCGCCTTCCTCGCGCCGCGCTGTCGCTCACTTGCGTTTCTTTAACGGTGGCTTGCAACGCTCAGTGCGGTGCCGGTCCCTGTGTCACCTGCGCCAGGTCGTCCACGCGCAGCCATTTGGCGAATGCGGCGCGAACCTGCGGCGCGGTCAGCCGGACATAACGCTGCGCGGCTCGAGTGGGCTCGTCCAGCGGCAGGTCGTGGATCGACCGGGAAATCCATCCTCTGGCAACGCTCTCGATGCTCGATTCCGCCAGCGGGATTTCGCGGAGCAACAGCGCACGGGCCTGCAGCAGTTCGCGGGGCGTCACATCGGCCGTCTGCATCGCCTTGAGGTTGCTGACCACGATGGCGCGCGCCTTGGATACGTTCGGGGGATCGCAGGCGTAATTCACGCGGTAAACGCCCCGGGTTTGCCCGACCTCGAATGACGACGAGACATAATAGGTGAGCCCGCTCTTTTCCCGGAGATCGCGGTAAAGGCGAGTGGCATAGAAGGCGCCGCCGAGCACGTGGTTTCCCAGTTGGAGCGCGTAATAATCCTCGTTCGTCCGTGTGAGGCCCAGTGTTTGGGCGAGGGTGACCTCGTCCTGCACGCGGCTCGAATCGGGCACCTGGGTTGTGGACGCGCCATTGGCCGGCGCGGGCGGCAGCAGCGTTTCCGGTTTCGGCCCGGCCGCCTTCCACCCGGTGAAATATTTTTCGACCACCGCCCGGGCGTGCTCGGGTGTCACGTTGCCGATGACGACAAGCGTGGTGAGGTCGGGACGGAAAACGTGCTCGTAGTAATCCCGCACGTCCCGGATGGAGAGCGACTGGATGGTTTGCGGCGTCGCCTCGCGCTGGACGGGATCCTGTGGCGGGAACAGCGCTTTCTTCAGGGCCCGGTCCGCGAGGTAATTGGGGCTTTGAAGTTTGCCGGCGACGGATGCGGCCAATTGCGGCTGGAGGATGGTGAACGCCTTCTCGGGCAGGGCGGGGGAGATCTCGTTTTCCGCCAGCAGTTCCACGCCGCGTTCGAAATCGTTGGTCAACACCTGAAGCGAAAACTCGTCCCCCGCGGATTCATTGGCGCCGATGTCGTCCAGCGCCTTCTGGAACGCCACGCGATCCAGGGATTTCGTCCCGTAAGAAAACAGTTCGTCGAGCGCCTCGTCCGTTCCTTCCCTGCCTTTTGCGGTTTCCACGTCGGCGATGCTTTTGACGCGTCCAAAGACGCTGACGGTGTCGCTGATGGATTCGGGCTGCACGACGAGCTTCAGGCCGTTGGGAAGCACGGTCACCACCGGATCCAGCGTCGAGGCGGGGATTTCAGCCCGGCTGACGGCCCTGGCGGCCCAGTGCGGCAGCCGGACTCCCTTGGTCCGGGCGGGCGCGAAGGATTCATGGCCGCCGAAACTTTTGGATGAAATGGGCTTGCCGGATGGCTGCGGTTTCAAAATGGCCGAAATCGCGTGATCGAGATCCAGGCATGTCCGCGCCACACGGTTGACGTCTTCCACCGTCACGCGCCGGATGGCCTCCACGTCGTCTTCCGGCGACTGCCGGTCTTCCACCGCCACAGCCTGGGACCACGCCATCGCCAGCCCGGAAACGGAGTTTTTCGCGAACTCGGCGCCGGCCACCTCGCGTCGCTTGGCGGCTTCGACCAGGTCGGCCAGCGCGCCGTTGGTGGTCTCGGTGGCCAGGATTTGTTTCACCTGGTCCAGCAACGCCGGAGCGTCCGCTCCCGCGGGGAAGCCGGCCACGGCGTACCCCATCCCCGCCTTGGGCAGACTGTCATACGCAAACTGCGCGAACAGCGCCTTGCCGTCGGGAACCAGTTCATAAAGCTTGCCGCGCTGGCTGCTCAGCACGTCCGACAGGATTTGCGACGCGGCGTAATCCGGACTGTCCGATCCCGGCATGCGGAAGGTGACGACGGCCATGCCATAGGGAAGATCGGTGTCCAGCTTCAGCGTCTGGGCCTTCACGGGCTGAAAATCATACGACGGTCGCGCGGGCAGCTCGCGTCGCCGGATGCCGCCAAACGAGTCCTGGACCCGCTTGAGCGCGGCGGCCGGCTGGACGTTGCCCACGATGACGAGGATGGCGTTGTTCGGCACATACCACGTGTTGTGAAACTGTTTGAGCACGGCCCCCGTGGTCTTGTCGAACGACGGCCGCGTGCCCAGCGCGTCGTGGGCGTAGGGCGTGCCGCGGAACATGGCTTCCAGCAGTTGGGTGTAGAAGACGTATTCCGGATTGGACAAGTCCTGGGCGACCTCCTGCTCGATGGCGCCGCGCTCCTTGCTCCACAGTTCTTCGGTGGATGAAATGCCTTTCATGCGGATCGCCTCGATGTGCAGCGCCACGTCCAGGTCCTCCGCCGGTACGGTAAAGAAATATTGCGTCACCGCCTGCTGTGTGTCGGCGTCGAAATCACCGCCCATCGCCGCCGAGATGTCCGCCAGTTGATCGGCCGACAGCCCCGGGCTGCCGCGGAACATCATGTGTTCCTG
>Ga0187860_1003374_pt1 | contig 12638 bp, 19 predicted proteins | sample June2016WEW_10_4_FD_132981 | JGI IMG/M metagenome (GOLD analysis project Ga0187860, IMG submission 132981) | Peatland microbial communities from SPRUCE experiment site at the Marcell Experimental Forest, Minnesota, USA - June2016WEW_10_40 | ecosystem: Environmental > Terrestrial > Soil >... | reverse complement strand
TAAGGGTTCACCGCAGATGCCTCGATGGCATCGATCTGCTCGGTCACTTTCATCGACGCCAACTCCGCGCCAATGCCGGCGCCTACTCGGCCACTCACTACCAGACCGGTGATGATCGGACCGGTCTCGTGGATGACGGAGAAAACAATAGCTGCCGGAAGGAGCGATTTTGCGCCGAATCGAGTCAGGCTGTAACGGGCTTCCAAAGAGAGCACAGCCCCGGTGGCGGCGCCGGCCAAAGCGACCAGCGGCAGAGACTTTGATCCGATCTCGTCGAGTTGTCGAAACAGTTCGCGGAATTCGAACGGCGGCGTCACTGCAGCCCGCACAACTTGCCAGAAGAATATGCCCAGATCGCCGAACCACTCGAAAAACTCATTGATCAGGTCCATGGAGGAACTCAAGGTGCGGGATATGAGCAACATCCCTCGCCCCGGAAGTGGAGGGTTCACGCCTGAGACCGCCATGAGTTTACGGTCGCTCATCGATTTGGACCCTGATCGGGCGCGCCGTGCGCATTGTTTAAATGCATGCGAGAAAGCAAGGAGTGGGGGCCGCTATAGAGGAACTCCAGGGCGATGTTCCCGCCCACAAATGCCAGCAGGCTGTAGTTGCCCATTCGGAACGCATCTTTGGCATCGTAGCGGCCGGGATACCAGCCATAGACGGCCGTCATCGCGCCCGCATAGGGTGCGATGAGCGCAGGGAAAGAGAAGACGCGGTGGCCGTCTTCGCCGCGGCGTCCTGTCAAGGTCGAAATCACGGCATGGCTCAGTCGCGGTAACAAGCCTGTGCACTCACAGCGGTAGTACAACGTGTCTTCCTTAAAGGCCTCTGCTAGCGCATAACGCGTCGTGGTGCTTACCGCTGCGATTGCAAAGGCGGACCCGAATCGCTTGCCGTAACCCTCAGCACCTTGCTTCCACTCCGGCGGAGTACTATCCGCCTGGCTGATGCCAGCCACGACTGCGGCGCCGACAATGGGGTACGGTCCGAACGCGTCGAAAAAGTAGTTGCGGAGCTTTGTAGTCTGCATGGGACGCGTGTAGGTTACCTCAAGTTGCGCCGGGGTTGTGCTTGCAAGAGTGCCAAAAGAATTTCCCGAATCGGCCAGTGATTGAGCCTTTGCCAGCATGGGTAGAGCTGCGAGACCCACAATTATCAACAGCACGCTTCTTATTCGCGTAATGCGCCGGCGCGGATCGGGCGGACGGTCGTTGGGACGGCCTTCGTCATCCATTCGCGACCAGGCTTTTTCGTCGCGGAGGCGCTCTTCGCCTTGTTCGCGGGATCCTGTACCGTCGCTCAATTCAGCGTGCTCGAAAGTGTGTTTCATGAGGAAAGGGCCATGGTCTACGTTTAGGCTGAACTGGCGCTTCGTGTTCGGTAGTCGAGGCTCTGGGATGCCACGAGCAGACATTACACACCTCCGCAAGGTTGGGTTGGGCTAATAAGATCCCTCCGGTCAACAAGGGGTAGACCTTAAGATTGGCTCACGCCGTCCTACGGACTAAGTTAACGATCAGAACCACCACCGCAATAACGAGCAGCAGGTGGATCAGGCCCCCGGCGATATGAAAGCTGAAACCGAGAAGCCACATGACCAGGAGGATCACCATAATTGTCCAAAGCATATTCGCCTTCTTCCCGCATCGTGAGGACCCGAGATCTGACATTCTTCTCGGGGTGCCGCATTTCTTGCTTCAGTGGCGTTCGCAGCGCACGAGGCACTTCTTACGGTAACGGGTTCAGACGAGGTTGTCTGAGCAATAACGCTCACGCGACCACGGCGGTTCAGCCGTGTGTTTGAGACGGTTTGTGCTGCTGCGATCTGACCGTTTGCGCGTCTCTGGTGCAATGCGCCGCTTGGGTCAACGCGAAAGCGGATCACATGCTGCAGTGTGCCCTTGTCCGTTTTGGGATGAAGCCCAGGCCCGTTCCAGAGATGATCAATCCTGCTCAGACTTTAGAAGGCTACGAGATTATAAAAGTGACAGCCCTCAAAGCCGCAACTCAAGCTTTACGAGGACATAAAGGAGAAATATGGATACCAGCACGAAAGACAAATTCAAGGGTAGCTTCCACGAAGTAAAAGGGACAATCAAGGAGGAGGTTGGAAGAATTACCAATAACCGCGATTTGAAAGCCGAAGGGAAAGCCGAAAAGAATGTGGGCAAGCTTCAACAGCGGATAGGTCAGGCTAAAGAAGCCGTCGTGAAGTTAAAAGGAAAGCTAACAGAGTTAAAGAACGAATAGGCTGTTCAGAAATGGATCGGCATTGAAAAGGCCATAAGGGTAGAAGCACCGCAGAGCTGGACAGTTTTGACAAAACCAATATGGCACCGAAACTAAACAACCGTTGTGGTTCCCGGATGATCCAGATTGCTGCTGCGTCACCAGCGTTATTTATGAAAGCGTGATCGATTCCGGAAGCTCGCCAAAAACTTGAAGAAGGAAAACTGCATGTCAAAGACGTGGGAATTGGCTTACTATTGCGCGGCTCGTCATCATGAGCGTGCAGCCTGCCATTACAAAGAGGCGGCGAAATGCGAGCAGGCCGGGGAGCACGAGAAGGCCGCGCATCACGCCTACCTCGCTCACGGGCACACGCAAAATGCGATCGATTGCGATGCTGAAGCAGCGAAGCTGCATGCCGATCACTTCCTGCATGTCGACTACTGCGACCGCTCTGCGGCAGCAGCTTCCGAGCAAGAAGGCAAGAAGTATAGTGCTGCCCAAGTGGGAGTGATGGAGATGCCGTATCGCTAATCCGCGTTGTTAGTGATAAATACCGTGTTTGCGTTCGTGGCCGTAACAATCAGAGTCACTGACTTCCCCGCGGCGATTGTCTGCGCACTTGCAGTCATGCTGACGACCGTCGCCGTCGGGACCGACGACGTATTTGGCGAACCGCCAGTTTGGCCGCTAGAGGATGATGAACTGGCTCCTTTACCACATGCCGAGAGAAACAACAGCGTGAAGAGCACCACGCACAGGGTCAAATGCCCGCAGCGTCCAGCGGAAAATGATGGCATCATGACACCTTCCTGTCCAATTCAATTGCTTTTTCAGCCGTTTGTTCGGCTCTGCCGGTCTTCAGGATAAGGCGCAACTTCATGCGCGCCTTATGAAGCTGAGATTTGGTATTACCGGTCGTGCAGCCCATCATCTCAGCGGCTTCGTTATGCTTGTAGCCTTCTACATCTAACAGCACAAAGACGTTCCGATAGCCGGATGGAAGCCCCCCAATCGCTTTTTCCAGAGTGATGCGGTCGATGGACCCCGCCAGCAAGTTGTCTTGAATGCCAAAATATCTTTTCGTACCGTCTCGTTCCTCGTGGTCTAAGGGCTCGTCTAGCGAGACTGTGAGGAGTCTTTTTTTGCGGAAGTGCATCAGCACGACGTTCACCGCTACCCGGTGCAGCCATGTGGCAAATTCCGATTGCCCGCGAAAGGTCACGATCTTGCGGTAGACCTGCAGGAACGCTTCTTGCGTCAGATCTTCCGCTCCGGCCTCATTGCCAATCATCCGAAGGCAAAGAGAATAGACGCGACGCTTATGCAGGCCATAAAGAGTTTCGAAAGCCACGCCATCCCCCGCTTCGCCCGCTCAACCGCCTCCGCCTCTGACATGCTGAAAGCAGTAGCGTTCATTTGGGAGCCATTGGCGGGGTTCCGCACGGCCCTAGTTAATCTTTGCATTGGCAAGCCCGGTGCGAGTCTGGGAGTGGTGGGGCTGTTCATGTTGTCCTCATCTGACCGAGGGTTACCGGTCTGTTTCTGGTTGCAAAACGTTGCTGTTCATGCGCATTGCCGGCGCGTCGCGAACGTCTTCTCTAGATCCGTGCCAAATACTATGCAGCGCTACCGTGTTAAAGCGATGCCCCAAACGGGACATGCAGTGATAACTCTCATCAATTTCACTGCGAGAATGCCTTTAGGCCGATGCCACCAAGGAGCGTCTATCTCGGCGCCTGCCGGGAGTTGATCCTGCCCTACTTGCATTCTCCTCATTGATTTTCTGCAGCGCGGCATAGAGTTCCTGCGCGGCAGTGGCGGCGCGACTCGCCAGAACCGAAAGCGACAGGATACCCTCGAGTTCGTTTTCATCATTGACCACGACCACGCCACGGGATTGGGATTGTGAAAATCTTGCCAGCACGGCATAGGCGTCATCCTCTGGGTGGCACACTGCCGGTGCGCGAGCCATGCACTCTCCGGCAGGAACCGTGGTGGGATTGCGCCGCTGGGCTACCACCTCCAGGCACACGCTCCGCTCCGTAACCACCCCTAAGACTTGTCATGACAGCTGGTTCAGTACGGGCACTACACCGCAGTCCGCTTTGCTCAGCAAGTGTGCAACAGTCTCGGCCGTGCAGGATTCCGCACAACAGATTGGATCCTTGATCATCACATCCACAACCCGCATAAACCCCCCAATCAATCGGCTTCACGCACGATGAGAGTTTCTCCTCAATGTTGAAAATTAAATGCAGGTACTCACAATGTCTGCGCAATATTGCTCACTTTCGCATACCTTATTTGCGCTGATTACTGTCCGAGCAAAGTTTGCGGTGGTGGACTATCTCGACAGTCGATTCGTCAATTCATAGTCCAGAGCGTAGTTGGGAAGAATTCCTGCGGTAGATAGGGCGTAAAAAGAGGGAAGTCGGCGGGTTGTAAGTGGGTTCTTTATCGCGCTATCGCTAAGTTTAATCGGTCTTCGAAATGACCAGCGCACGAGTCGAACCAACAGTAATCTTGCTGCACGAACTACTCATCAGTGCAGTTTCTAATAATAATCCGGAGGTTGCAAGCATGTCAGTCATATATGAAAGTCAGGGCCCTCATGAAGATCTGTTTGGTAAGCGCGTTCCCGCCGAGTAAAGGCGGGTTGAACGAGTACGGGTATCACATCGCCAAAGAGCTGCAGCAAAATCCGTTGCATAGCCTTACCATATTGGCGGACGAACTGGAATCGCCTTGTCCGGAGCTTCCAGGGTTCGAGGTAGTACGATGTTGGTCATTCAACAAACTATCGAATCCCATGCGCTTGTGGAAAGCGATTCGAGACATCAAGCCGGATGTAGTTTGGTTCAAGCTATTGTTCTCGACGTTCGGCAACAATCCGATAGCGGCTTTCACCGGGCTCATGGTTCCGGCGCTGATGCGACTCTCAGGCTATGACACGCATGTCACATGGATGGTTCGACCCTGGTACTCTTCCGCTGCAGGGGCCAGGATCGTCAATCAGATTGCGGGATTCGGCGAAAACGGGAATACCGCTCCCACGTGCGCTGAGTTCCGTCGCGCTCGACTCTTTTTCATGCGGCTAGCCCCATGTGGGCGTCATGGACGTAAGAGCATCCTATTAAACATAACGATGGAATGGAGAACGATTGAGCTTGGAGAATCGGCGTCAGAAACAACAGGAGTAATAGCACGCCGCCGGGGAAGACCGGGATCTGGGCGCGCCCCCAGTGGTTCAACCGCTATCGGAACCCGGCGATGAACGACAAAAGATGTAAAGCGGGAATTCGCTCTTCGGCTTACTGCTCAGCCCGATGATTGCCGGCGCCGTGATGATCCTGAAACCGGCATTCGGTGTTTCTCCAGTCACCGCAGACTGTACGCACTTCGGCGTCCGACGCTTTCGACTTTGAGCAATATTGAGCAGACATTCACTTCGGCACTTAGTAGCGTTGGAGACGCTGGGCCCTGTGAGGGTGGCTTACAGGCGGATTGTTTGTACCCAGCCGCAGGAAACGCAAACGGTCACGACGTAGCGCCAGAATTCTACAACGTAGAAAGGACGTTCAAGGTGAATGCGTCGCTGATGCTCGTAACGCTCTTGGCAGTATTAGGAATCGCTGCCGAATGCGTAACATTATGGTTGTTTAAGGCAAACAAAATGACTTCGGTCCCAAGCATCCCAAAGCAAATCAAAGACCCGGTGATCGGCAGCGAGCTTGGCAAAGATCCGTGTCTTGTTGGCGGTTGGAAACAGGATGAGACAAAAGGCGGCATGATGAATAGGCCGATGGAGCGGTACACGCGATTCTTGGAAGACAATCCGGGCTGCTTCCCGCTGTTTGATGAAAACTTGGGTGATGAGGGCATTATTTCCATCGCGGGCATTGCTTCCCCATCATTTATTATGTCGATTCCTCAATGGGAGATGGTTTTTGGAATCTAATCGGGGGAGCCAGACGGACTGCGGGCCAAAGCTACGCAACAGGACCTTGGTGAGAAAGTTGCCGAGATCGGCTAAACGTCACAAATTGGCACATCGCCGGCGATGATTACCAGCCACTCCTAACCGCTACGAACTCAAATCTCAACCATCGCCAGATCTGATACCTCCGTGACGTACTCCGGTGAGGCAGCGCGGCCATTCCAGCCCCTTACGGCCGTATTCCCGATTTGGGAAGTTTGGTCCCCAGTGTTCAATTTTGACCAGTTTTTTCGATCCTGCACTTCGACAATAGCTGCAACTTGTTTTCGTTTTCTACCCCCGCAAAACCCTGAGTCCCGGCTTGGGGTTTTGTTTTCAGCTCAACCGACCGATGGTGAAGCTCGGCTTCTTCACTTGCACTGTGAGGAACGTCTTGGCTCCAAAGCATCAAAGTTTGGTCAATTTTACGTTTTGGGGGGAGGGCTAGATACATTCCAAGCCTCAATGTTCACTATTGACCAGTTTTTGCCGTTCTGCACTTCGATAATAACAATCGCCAAGATTCTGCGCGGGAGATGTGCGGAGTGGAGGAGAACACCTTGAAGGCTACTCCAAACCAATTGCTGAAGTTCTACCGGATGTACGGTCTTCCAATTGAGATCACCACCACTTATGAGTTGGAGGAGTTGGAGCAAAAGCCAGCGGCGGAGGTGACGGAAGAGGTGTTCGATAAGTTTGACCCGATCCGCGCACACGCAATGGGAGTTCGCCTGGCATAGCTCGTGTAGTTTCGGTGACGTCGCCACGCGAAGTTTCGCCGCTGCCAATCGGGACGCTCTGGCTGTGCCCTATCGAAAATGTAGGCAGGCACTCTCGCCCATCCTTGCCCTGACAACCTTCGCAAAATCAAAAGTTATCGCCGAGAATCTGCCCTTTTCGCAAAAGTGAAGATGCGCCAGATCAGCCGTTGGGCGCGAATGCTTGGCGATCTCAAGCAGTTCCGAAACTATGTACTACTTGTGCCCCGCTCCTGCGCATCGGAACCTGTACATGGTATAAAAGACACTTGATCCAATGTTCGGCACCTGACCCAAGGGAGATTTGGTTTCAGGAGTGTTGCTATGCCCCGCGCCAAACCGAAAATCATTCGCCCCACGCTCGCCAAGGCCCCGACAGGAATTCAAGGACTGGATGAAGTCGCAGGCGGAGGCCTGCCGAAAGGGCGTGTCACGCTGGTGTGTGGCAGCGCAGGATCTGGCAAGAGCTTGCTCGCGATGGAATTCCTGGTGCACGGCGCTGTTCGATACGGCGAGCCTGGCGTATGCATGGACTTCGAAGAAACCGAGGAGAAGCTGGCGGCCAACGTCGCATCGCTGGGTTTTGATTTGCGTGAGCTTGCCAAACGCAAGAAGCTGTTGGTGGACCACGTTTCCGTCGAGCGAAGCCAGATTGCCGAGACGGGAGAATACAACCTCGATGGCCTGTTCATCCGTTTAGCCCACGCGGTCAAAGCGATCAAAGCAAAGCGCGTTGTCCTGGACAGCATCGAGGCGCTTTTTTCCGGACTAACTGACTCAACGATGCTGCGAGCGGAACTCCGCCGGCTGTTCCAGTGGCTGGAAGACCACAAGCTTACCGCTGTCGTTACCGGGGAAGCGGGAGAGCACACGCTGACCCGTCACGGGCTGGAGGAATACGTCGCCGACTGCGTGATCGCGCTGGACCACCGGGTAACGGAACAGATTTCCACGCGGCGGCTGCGAATCGTCAAGTACCGGGGCACTTCCCACGGCACCGATGAGTATCCGTTCCTGATTGATCGCGAGGGCATCTCGGTGGTGCCGATCACCTCACTGGCACTTGCCCACAAAGCATCGACGGACCGCGTTTCAACGGGAATTGTCGCTTTGGACGAGATGATGGAAGGTAAGGGGTTCTTCCGTGGAAGCAGTGTGCTGGTGACGGGTACGGCGGGAACCGGGAAGTCCAGCCTGGCGGCAAGCTTCGCCAGCGCCACCTGCGCCCGTGGCGAATCTTGCCTGTATTTCGCTTTTGAAGAATCTCCCAGCCAGATTCTCCGTAACATGCGCTCGGTTGGCATTGACCTGGAGCGGTGGGTAAAAAAACGCTTATTGCACTTCCACGCGATGCGGCCAACCAGCGTCGGCCTGGAAGGACATTTGGCCGTTATTCACCAAATGGTCGCCCAGCTTCGACCCAGCGTCGTGATCATCGACCCGATCACGAACCTGGTTTCGGCCTCGGGCATTTATGGCGTTAAATCGATGCTCATGCGCCTGGTCGATTTTCTAAAGGTGGAACAGATCACATCGATGTTTACGAATCTGACATTCGCAGGAGACCCCCAGGAGAGAACTGCGGCGGCCGTCTCCTCCCTCATGGACACCTGGATTGTGTTGCGGGACAGCAAACCCAATGGACGACAGAGACGCGAGCTTCACGTTCTGAAATCCCGCGGCATGGCACATTCGCGCGAAGCTCGTGAGCTAATCGTGAGTAGCCGCGGCATCGAATTGGGCATCGAGCTGAAGGATCACACGCTGGCCACGACCGTCGCAGGCGCAAGTGCAGTCGCGGCAGCCGAGTAGCAAGGTTGACCCATCCGGATCAGACATCGAGCACGACATGAAGAAGAGTTCAGCAACGAAGCGCCGCCCTGCCAAGAGCAGCAGGAGTGACTTTTGGCGATTGCGGCTTTACATAGCGGGCCAAACCACTAATTCGATTGCGGCGATCGCCAACCTCAAAAAGATTTGCGAGGACCAATTGCAGGGCAAGTACCGTATCGAAGTCATCGACTTGCTGAAGAAACCGCAACTGGCCAAGGGCGATCAGATCATCGCCATTCCGACCCTGGTGAGAAGGCTCCCGCCGCCGGTCAAGAAAATCATTGGCAATCTTTCCAAGACAGAGAGTGTCATTGTGGGGTTGGATCTTCAACCGGTGCGCTGAAGTAAGGACTCCAATAGCAGATGTCTAACAAGCGAGCGCGTTCCGATGGCCGAGTCCTCAAAGGAGGGCTGACTGGCAAAGTTGGTGGGCCCAAAGGAACTCGCGGAAGCCTCAGACCATCTCCGCGGAAACTGCCGTCATCCACGCCGCCGGATCGGCAAAAAAAGCTCCTCGCTCGGCTGAAAACTGCGGAGGAAACCCTGGACGCCATACGGTCCGGCGAAGTGGATGCTTTGATGGTTTCCGGCCGTCGCGGACCGCAGGTGGTTACTCTGGCCGGTGGAGAACCAGCTTATCGCATGCTGGTGGAGGCCATGAGCGAAGGCGCGGCGACTCTGTCCCGGAATGGCGCTGTGCTCTACTGCAATCGCAAGTTTGCAAAACTGATTTGCAGGCCACCAGGAAAAGTTATCGGAATTGCGGTTCAGTCCCTGATTGCGGAAACAGAGCGAGACAGATTTGAAGTTTTCCTGGCAGAGGCTCAGAAGGGGATTGCAAAAGGTGAATTCAACCTGCGTTCCGGCGATGGGAGTCTGGTCCCGGTCTATTTGTCCCTGAACAGGTTTCGAGGATACGAGGGCCTTGCTCTAGGCATGGTGATAACCGATCTGAGCGAGCAAAAACGCAAGCAGGTTGAAGAAATCAAACAAGCCGAAGCGATACGCCGGCTTCTCCTGGAACGCGTGCTTTCGGCACAAGAGGAGGAAAGGCGCCGGGTTGCGCGCGAATTGCATGACGAAGCCGGCCAGTTGCTCACGTCTCTCTTGGTCGGCCTGCGTACTCTGGAACACTCCCAGAATCTGGCAGATGCTAAGGCCCAAGGGGATCGGCTGCGGGCAATCACTGCCCGGGCGATCAACGAGGTCGGACGGCTAGCCCGCGGGCTTCACCCAACGGTGCTGGACGACCATGGCCTGGGTGTCGCACTGAGCCGATACGTTGACGAGTTTGCAGCGACCCACAAGATAGCTGTGGATCTCACACTGGGTGAACTGGACTCCATCAGCTTGCCGTTGGCGGTCCAGATCGGGTTGTATCGCATTCTCCAGGAGGCTCTGACCAACGTCGCAAGACATTCGGGCGCCAAGCAGGTCAGCATTATATTCGCGCGTTCGGCCACGGCCCTGGAGATAGCAGTAATCGATGACGGATGTGGCTTTGACGCTGATGCGGTGGCTGCCTCCTCTCATCGCCTGGGGATTCAGAGCATGCGAGAAAGAGCAGCCATGTTGGGCGGAACGGTCAGTTTCACGTCCTCGGGCAAGGGGGCTAAAATTCTAGTTCAAATTGCACTTCACAACCAGGACCTTCAGCCCTTGGTGGGGCGGGCGAGTATTTAAAAATGCCGGCGCGAACGCACAAGATCAGGGTCATGATCGCGGATGATCACGCAATTCTCCGCGCAGGGCTAAAAATGCTGGTCAACGCCCAGGCCGATATGGAAGTTGTCTCAGAAGCTCCCGATGGAGAAACGGCCGTTCAAGCGGCACGGGAAACAAAGCCGGATGTGGCATTGCTGGACCTCACCATGCCTGGGGCCGGGGGCATGAGGGCGCTTCAGGAGATGGCGCGAACCTGCCGCAAGACCCGTGTGCTCATCCTCACGATGCACGATGACTCTGCCTATTTGCGATCGGTATTGGCCGCCGGCGCCTCTGGCTACGTGTTGAAACGGACTGTGGATGCGGAGCTGCTTACAGCCATCCGAGCGGTGCATCGCGGAGGGACATTCGTGGACCCGAGTCTGGCCAACGTTCTTGTCCAGGACGTGCTTGCGAAGAGAGGCGCAAAAGCTGGTTCCATGCTGCCGGTAAACATCCTCAGCGACCGCGAGCAGCAGGTGCTCAAACTTGTGGCGCAGGGACACAGCAGTCAACAAATCGCCGAACGGATTCTTGTGAGCGTGAAAACTGTGGAAACATATCGTGCTCGTATCGCTGACAAGCTCGGGCTTCGGACGCGCAGTGAGGTGGTTCGGTATGCGATCCGAATGGGCCTATTGGCCGCAGAGTCGCTGGAGAGTTGAACCGGGCCTCTCGGCTCGGTAGGGGAGTCTATCTGCGCCCATCTTGTCGGGGATTTCCCCGACATAACACTCCATTTTTAGCAGCACCCCCGATACTTCCGCCTATGTGATTAGCTGCATACTGGAGCAGGGGTGTTTATGCCCGTCAAACGTACCGTCGTGATGGAGAAGAAAGAGCGGAAGATTCCAGGTAAGCGTGCGCCTTTGAGCCTGGGTACAGCTTTTGAAACTACGCTCAGTCCGGCAGAGATTGGCGCGTCACCTGAACGGACTGCCGCATTCGATCCCCGCGCTTTCCTCTTAAAACTCTCCACTGGAAAAAGCGAACAGGAATACCAAGAGGATGAATCCGTCTTTTCGCAAGGGGACGCGGCGGATGCGGTGTACTACGTCCAGAGCGGCAAGGTGAAGCTCACGGTTGTATCCAAGCGTGGCAAAGAAGCCGTCGTTGCCATCCTGCCGGAAGCTAGCTTCTTTGGAGAGGGCTGTCTGGCGGGCCAACCGCTTCGCATGGCCACCGCTAGCACAGTCGAACGGAGTACCATTGTTCGGGTGGAGAAGCGGGTAATGGTAGGCTTGCTCCATAAGGAACCGGAATTTGCCGAACGCTTTCTCGCCTACCTGCTTTTCCGGAACATTCGCATGGAAGCGGACTTGGTGGATCACCTCTTCAACTCCAGCGAAAAACGCCTCGCTCGGCTTCTACTGCTGTTGGCCAACTTTGGCCAGGAATCCAAGCCGATACCGCTCATCGCAAAAATGAGCCAGGAAACCCTTGCCGAAATGATCGGCACAACGCGCTCGCGAGTGAGTTTCTTTATGAATCGGTTCAGGGACTTGGGCTTCATTGACTACAACGGCGGCGGCATGCACGTCCACAGCTCGCTTGTCAGCGTCGTGCTTCATGACTAGTGGCTGCGACATAAGAACAGTCCTTCACAACGCTAAGAAAGAAACTCGGCGCTTATCGTGCGGCTGATCGAGCTTCGGTAAATAACCCCCCAGAAAATTCACTTTTGATCGATCTTATCGCGGAGAACTGAGTTTATGGCAAAGAGACGCGGCAATCCTAATTGGGGCAAACCGGAGCCGTTTGGCCCAGTCACCCCAACCATCACTGAATTGGCTGAGCCGCTTAGGTTGGTTTCATTAAGCGAGTTTAGCCAGATTCAGCGTGATCTTGCCCAAGGTCGCGTTGCCAATGCTGGTTCCATGTTGCATACGCTGAACGTCAGGCATATCTAGCCCTGCGACCGATCTCTGATTGATTCTTAACAATCGGATGCTTCTTTCACATGAGCAACTCTCCATCAGCTCCAGCACCGATGGGGTGTCGTTATGGGGAATCCCACTAGTACTGTGACCGCATAGATAGGTAAGCTAGATAGGCACTTGGCAAGAAATGGATTGGAGTCTATAGCTATGTCATGCGTGGACGCAGATCACTTCAGATTCAACTTTCTC
>Ga0187860_1003373_pt1 | contig 12639 bp, 5 predicted proteins | sample June2016WEW_10_4_FD_132981 | JGI IMG/M metagenome (GOLD analysis project Ga0187860, IMG submission 132981) | Peatland microbial communities from SPRUCE experiment site at the Marcell Experimental Forest, Minnesota, USA - June2016WEW_10_40 | ecosystem: Environmental > Terrestrial > Soil > Wetlands... | reverse complement strand
GGGGAAATAGGCGGCTCGAGCCACGCCGATGCGCGCGCTGGCCGCAGCCATTTGCCGTTCCGCCTCAGCCACGTCCGGCCGGCGCTCGAGCAGGTCGGAAGGCAAGCCGGGCGGGAGGACTGGAGGCGCCAGGTTCAGCGGATTCTGGGGCAGGGAAAACTCCGACGCGGGCCTGCCGAGGAGCGTGGCGATGGCGTGCTCGATCTGATCGCGCTCTCGCTCGTCGCCCACGTACAGAGCCTGGGCGGTATCGAGTTGGGTCTCCGCCGCCGCTACATCGAGTCCGCTGGCCAGCCCGCCCTCGAAGCGGCGCCGGGTGAGATCCAGGAAGTCCTGTTGCACTTTGATGTTTTCGCCCAGGACGGCGCGATCGGCGTCCAGGTAACGCAAGTTGAAGTAGTCTTGGGCAAGGTCGGACTTGAGCGTGAGCAAGACCGTCTGGTACGCGGCCACGCTCACCTGGTAATCGGCGCGGGCCGCCTCCAGGGAGCGGCGAACCTTCCCGAATATATCGATCTCGTAACTGGCGTCCAGCGGCAGCGTGAAGGTGTTATAGGTGTACGAGGTCACCACCGTGCCCGGCTGGGTAGGACGGTTCGCGCCCGTGTGCGCCCGCGCCACGCTGGGATCGGCGTTGACGGCCGGATAGAGCTGCGCTTGGGCGATCCGAGCCAGCGCCCGCGCCTGGTCGACGCGCTCCACGGCCGCCTTGAGGCTCTGATTCGCGCCGGTGGCCTGCTTCTCCAGATCGTTGAGCACGGGATCGCCGAACACCACCCACCAGTCGCCCTTTGCGATCTCGTCTCGGGGCTGGGCCTCCTTCCAGCCGGCCGGCGGAGGCTCTTTGAAAGCGGGGGGAACTTCAACCCGCGGACGCTGATAGTGGGGACCCACCGTGCAGCCCACGGCCCAGACAAACATGCAGAAGGCCAGGACCCGCGGGTTCGCCCTCAACGTCCGGCTCCCGGCTGCACGTCGACCGCCGCGCCCTCGGTGATTGAGTCGGAGGGATTGGCGATGACGGAGTCCTCCGCCCGCAGCCCGGAGAGCACTTCGAGGCTGTTGCCAAAGTCCCGGCCGAGCTGGATGCTCTGCAAGTGAACTTTACCGTCGCCCTGCACGAGCGCCACCTGCGGTCCCTGCGCGTGGAAGAGCAGCGTGTTGGAGGGAATCACCAGCGTCGGGCGGTTGGAGCGAAGGTGAAAGACGACTTCGCCGAACTGGCCCGGCACCAGCACGCCCTTTGGATTCGGCACTTGGACCTCGGTGAGCAGGGTTCGGCTGGTCGGGTCGATGGCGCCCGCGGTGCGTACTACTTTGCCTGGGAACTTCCGCCCGGCGACCTCGGGCACTTCCACGTCGGCCGAAACTCCGGGCGCGATGTCGGGGCCATAGGTTTCGGGGACGCTGGCGTACACGCGCAAGGTTGAGGTTTCGGCCAGCCGGAACAGCAGCGTGTTGGTGCCGGCCGCGATCAGCGAGCCGATATCGATGTAGCGGGCAGTGATGGTTCCCGCGAAGGGCGCCGTGACCTTCTCGAAGGACTGTAGCTGCTTGAGTTGATCGACGGTGGCGATGGTGACATTCAGATTGGCTTCGTCGGCCTTGAGCGCCCCGTTAGTTTGATCCACTTCCTGCTTCGAAACGCCGTCGAATTTCAGCAGGTTCTGGTAGCGATTGGCCGTGATGCGGGCGAGATCCAGGTTGGCCTGGGCCTGCGCCTGGGCCGCTTCCGCCTGGCGCAATTGCTGATCGAGCTCCGGCGTCTCGATCTCCGCCAGGAGCTGGCCCGCCGTCACGTGGGCGCCGATATCCACCTGCCAGCGTTTGATGTATCCGCTCGTGCGCGCGTAGATGGGGGTTTCGATGTAGCCCTGGAGATTGGCCGGGAACCTGACGCTGAGCTGGGCGCTGCCCGGCTGGGGATGAATCACGTTAACGGGCTCGCGGGCGCTGTCTTGAACCGCGGTCTCCAGCGTTTCGCGAACCGCCTTCTGATGACGAAGGCCGAAATATAAAGCGGCCGGAAAAACGACGGCAGCCACGAGGGCGAGTGCGGCCACGCTCCTTCCCATGCGCGGGGGATGCCTCGGGGCCGGAGTCCGGGGCGACTCGTCGAGGGGCGTTGAGGTCCAGTCTTTCCGATCCATGATCGTCTAGCCCTGTGGCTCGGCCTCCTCCGTCATGAGCTCATGGTATCCCTTGCGGCGTAAGGAGCTGAACACCACGGGAACGAAGAACAGAGTCGCCACCGTGGCGATCAGCAAGCCGCCGATGACGGCCCGGCCGAGGGGAGCGTTCTGCTCCGCGCCCTCGCCCATCCCCAGCGCCATGGGCAGCATGCCGATGATCATGGCCAGGGCCGTCATGACAATGGGACGCAGCCGCGTGAATCCCGCAGCCAGAGCCGCCTCCAGCGAGTTCTTGCCTTGCTTGAGTTCCCCCGTGGCGAAGGTCACCAGCAGGATGCTGTTGGACGTCGCCACGCCGATGCACATGATGGCCCCCATCAGGGAAGGAACGTTGAGCGTGGTGCGGGTGACGAAGAGCATCCACACGATTCCGGCCATGGCGCCCGGCAGGGCGGTGATGATGATGAAAGGATCCAGCCAGGACTGAAAGTTCACCACCATCAGCAAATAAACCAGAAGCACCGCGAAGAGGACCCCGAACTCCAGGCCCGTAAACGAGGAGCGCATGGTTTCCACCTGCCCGCGCTCCACCAGGAAGCTGCCACGCGGCAGTTGCTTGCGGAACTCGTCGATCACTTTGTCCACGCCGGCCGCCACGCCGCCCAGGTCCCTTCCCTGGGTGGCGGCGTAGATGTCGATCACTCGCTGGATATCGTAGTGGCTGACAATGGCCGGGGCCTGCCCGCGCCGGATGCCTGCCAGATTCGCCAGGACCTGCGGCTGCAGGAGGCTGTTGTTGACGATGGGGATGCCCCGCAGATCGCCCAGGGTGTCCATGCGGAATTGCGGAGTCTGCGTTACCACGTTGTAGTTGACGCCCTGTGGGCTCAGCCAGAAACTGGGCGCGGTCTGGAAACTGGTGGTGAGCCCCACCAGGGTGTCACTGGCCACGTCGGCCTGCGTGAAGCCCATCTCCCGGGCCTTGGTCCGATCGACGTCCACGAACACCACCGGTTCGTTCATAGCCTGCTGAACGTGCACGTCCGCGGCTCCGGGAATGCGGCGGATGCGCTCCACCATTTGGTTGGCGATCGCCAGGTTCTTTTGCATGTCGGCGCCAATAAGCTGCACGTCGATGGGCGAGGGCAGACCGAAATTCAGGATCTGGCCGACGATGTCCGCGGGCTGGAAGAAGAACTGCGTGCCCGGGAACTCCTTCGGAAGCAGATGGCGCAGCGCCCGAATGTACTCCTCCGACGGACGGTGCTCGGGGTTGAGCGCGAGCAGAATCTCCGCATCCGAGGTGCCGATCACGCCGCTATTGCTGTAAGTGAGATTGATGCCGCTGTAAGGCATTCCGATGTTGTCCAACGTCGTGCGTAGTTCCCGGGCTGGTATCACCTGCCGTATGGCCTGCTCCACCTGACCGCAAAGCTTCGCGGTCTCTTCGATGCGCAGTCCCGTGGGGCCGCGCAGGTGCAGGCGGATCTGACCTGCATCCACGCTCGGGAACAGGTCCGAGCCGAGCAGCGGGAGCAGCAACAGGCTGGCCAGGCAGAATCCCAGGAAGGAAGCGCCAAACACCCAGCGGTTGTGCAGCGACCATTCCAAGAGACCCGCGTACTTCTCGCGAAGCCAGTTGAACCCCGCCTCGAAATGCTCATGGAAACGACGGAAGAAACCGGGGCCACGGTGCGGCTGGCTCCTGCGCCTGGCCTCCAGTTGGCGCTCCGACCGGTAGAAGTAGAACATCATCGTCGGCACCAGCGTGCGCGAAAGGAGATAAGAGGCCAGCATGGCAAAGACCACGGCTTCCGCCAAAGGCCGGAACAGGAAGCCGGGGATGCCGGTCAAGAACATGATGGGGATGAAAACGATGCAGATGCTGAACGTGGCCACCAAGGCGGGCGTGGCAATCTGGCTGGCGCTGGCGAGAATGGTCTCCCGCAACGACTTGCCCTCCGGCAACAGTCGGTTGGTATTCTCCACCTCCACCGTCGCGTCGTCCACCAGAATCCCGACGGCCAGGGCCAGGCCCCCCAGCGTCATCATGTTGATGGTTTCGCCCAGCGCGCTCATAGTCAGGAGCGAAGTGAGGATGGCCAGCGGGATCGACGTCGCGACCACGAAAGTCATGCGCCAGCTTCCCAGAAAAATCAGAATCATGGCGGCGGTGAGGAGCGCCGCCACAATGGCCTCCCGCAACACGCCCTGGATAGCGGCACGCACGAACAAGGACTGATCGGCGACCGGTTCGATTCTCAAATCCCGCGGAAGCCCGGCCTGGATGCGCGGCAGGGCCTTGTGCACCCGGGAAACGATCTCCAGGGTGGAAGCCTTGCCGGTCTTGAAGATGGTAAGCAGCGCCGACCGGTGACCGTTCACGTGGACGACGTTGGTCTGGAACTGGAAGCCGTCGTGAACGTGCGCGACGTCGCGGACGTACACCGGAGTGCCGTTGACCACTTTGATGGGCAGATCGTTCAGTTCCGCCACCCGCGCCGGGCTGCTGTTTAGCTCGACGTCGTATTCCCGCTGCCCCATCTTGAGGGTGCCCTGGGGCAGGATCAGGTTCTGAGCGCTGACCGCGTTGACCACCTCGGCGCCGGAGACACCCCGCGCGAGCAGAGCTTGAGGATCGAGGTCGACGCTCACTTGGCGCGGCTTGCCCCCGTACGGATTGGGGATGGCCGCGCCTTCGATGTCCGCCAGTTGGACGCGAATGAAATTGGCGCCAAGATCGAACACCTGCCCCTCGGAGAGAGTAGGGCTGCTCAAACCCAACTGCAGAATGGGGACGCTCGAAGCCGTGTAGGCGATCACCAGCGGCGGCGTGGCGCCCGGGGGCATGGCCCGGATCGCTGCCTGGCCGACGGCCGTGACCTGAGCTACGGCGCCATTGATGTCGGCGCCCTGTTGGAAGAAGATCTTGATGACGCCGATGCCAAAATACGATTGCGACTCGATGTGCTCGATGTCATTGACGGTGGTGGTGGCAAAGCGCTCCGAGAGCGTCACCATGCGCTGCTCGATATCTTCGGGCGCCAGGCCGGCGTAGTTCCACACCATGCTGACGACTGGAATGTTGATGCTGGGGAAGATGTCGGTGGGAGTGCGCTGGATGGCCACGACGCTGAGGATCAGAATCAGCAGGGAGGCCACCACAAAGGTGTAGGGCCGATTCAGCGCCAGTCTGACGAGCCACATCATAGAGCAGTTGCCTTGGCGCCCCGGACTTCGATGGGGCCCACCTTGCGATTCCGACCTGCCCCTCAGCCATCACGCTGCCAGCTAGCGTTATCAGCGCCCTTTGTCAGCATACCGCCTCGTGCCACCCGATGCCACCTTGATCGAGCGGATGCCGTCTCACAGCCACGTGGGCCGCGCAAGCGAGGGCTCGCCTCCAAAGCGAAATCTGCGACGCCGGCGGATCGAGGGACGGCAGCCTGGGTGTAGAGTGAGAAGACACTGGGATCGCAATGGACATTCCGGTTCCGACAAACGACTGCGAGACACGCTGCGTTGCCGCCCTGGCGGTGGCGGTTTGCTTTCTGCTCGCTCCTTCGCAGGTGCGTGCGCAGGGTGGGCCGCCGTATTACACGAACGATCCGGGAACGCCCGGCAATCGGAACTGGGAGATCAACCTGGGATACATGCCCTTCTTATACAACGGTTCCTCGACGACTCATGTGCCGGACGTCGATATCAACTACGGCGTGGGCGATCGAATCCAACTGACCTTCGAGAATGCGTGGTTGCGCGTGAAGAACGGCGCGGGCGCGGTAGATTATGACCTGGGGCAAGATCAACTCGGCGTGAAATGGCGGTTCTACGACAACGACAAAGAGGGCCTCGGAATATCCATCTTCCCGCAGGTGTCGATCAACAATCCCGATCGTTCGGTTCAACGAGGCGTCGTTCCGCCGGGCGCCAGCTTCCTCATGCCCGTGGAATTTTCGAAGAAACTGGGACCGGTCGATGTCGACTGGGAAGTCGGCTACAACGCGGTTCATCTGGGACCCGACGGTTGGCTCGCAGGTCTCGTGGTCGGACACGAAATGTCGAAGAAGCTGGAGTTGGCCGCGGAGTTCTACGGACTGGGAACGTTCCATAATTCGAACGGCCAGCAAACGCTAGGCGCGGGAGCGCGCTATAAACTGCGCCCGCCATTCGTTCTCTTGCTGATGGCTGGACGAAGCGTGGCCCCCGCGCGCAATGGCCAGCCCTTCTTCGTGGGCTATTTCGGGATGCAGTTCTTGCTTCCGCCGAAGCCGTTCGAGTAGCAGCCATCGGCACACTCGGCGGACGTGCAAGAGCGTTCCACTCGCTCACGCTCGTGGTTCCGTGCGGCGCGGCCGAGCGCGGCCGGGTGCGCATCCACGGCCGGCCGTTAGCGCCGGAAGGGGTACGCGCCCGCCGTCGCCGCCTGCTCCTTCGTCCAGCCCAGCAGCTTGCGGACGTCGTCGGGGAGCGCCTCGCCCGCCGGAAGCGCCTCGATCAATTCGTACCGGCCGAGGTCCGGACTCTTGAAGATCGACCGAGGAGTCGTCTCAATCTGGCGTCCGCTGGCCTCGAACGCCGGCATCAGCTTGCGAAACTCGTCGAGCGATCCAAGCGGCGTGGCGCAGCTATCGGTCGCGGCCGGGCTCCACACGATGAGCGGCAACGCGCCGGCCGCTCGCACATAGACGTTGCCGTCGACCTCTTTGGCCTGGGGGCGTGGCAGCTTCGCGCAGAGCGCGGCCGGTTGTTCGAACCGAAGCAAAGCCTCGCGGTACGCGTCGCTCGCCACCAGCAGATTGTTCACGAACACGTGGCCCTCGCGTTTGTCCACGTCGGGGCCCGTGGCGGGATGCCAGCCGAAGTGGTCGCCCGTGGCGCTCCGCTCGTTCCGCTCGAAGGACGCCCGGGTGTCCACGAAGGTGTTGTTGTACACATGCACGTCCCTGGAATTCAGCACGCGGACTCCTTTGTCGCAGCGGAAGAAGACATTGCCCGCCACAGTCGCCCCTTGTGAGATCTCAAAGAAGAAGCCGTCGACGGCCCCCTCAATCCAGTTGTTCACGATGACGCCGTCGTGGTTGCCGACATCGTACCAGACGCCGTTCGAGTAAGGTTGATCGAGGATGAGGTTGTCGCGGAAGGTGACCCGGTACGTCTGGTTGAAGATCTTAACCGCAGCCGGGTAGTAGCCGGTGATGTTGTGGATGTTGTTTCGCCGGAAAATGTTCTTCTCCAGGAGTACATCGGACGACCCGATGACATAGATCCCCTCGGTCGAAGTGTCGCTCACCATCGAGTTCCGGATGACGAGGCCGTCGCCGCGGAAGTAGCCGGCCACGCGCGAACAGTAACTGATGGTGATGTTCTCGATCACCGTGCCGATCGCCTGCTTGCCGTACGTGGAGGGATCCGCCGGGCCGACGGGCTCGTCGGTAGGCTCTTTGTCGGCGAGGAAACTCTTCTTGCCCTCGACCTCCAGCGCGCGGTAGGCGTACTGGGTGAAGGTGATCCCGCGGATGACCGGGCCCTTGTGATCGTTCTGTTTGCCGTGAGCCTCGCCGGCAGTCCGCACCAGCGCGCTGTCGAAGGCGGTGATCTCGACCAGGCGGTTGGTGGGATCGACGCCGATGTACACGTAGCCGTCCTGGTAATCGATGTAGAAGGAATGGGCATCCACCTCGCCCGCCCAGCCAGCGGAGTTCAGCAGCTCGCCATCCACGAACACCATGTCGTTGTTGAACCGCTGCAGCGGCGTCCGCATGATCTCGCGGTCGCGCCGCCACCAGGCCTGGGGCGCCGCCGGGAAGAAGCGCTTCCAGGAGGTTCTCCAGATGTTGTTGCGCAGCGCTTCCCACTTGTCCGCGACCTCGGTGCCCTTGAAGATGGGGTGTTCGCCGAGGTAGGGCTGAATCGTGATGCCCTGGTTGAAGACCAGGCCGCCGGTGCGGTAGACGCCGCCGCGCATCACGATGGCGTCGCCGGTGACTACCCGCTCGATCGCCGCCTCGATCGTCGTCGGTTGTTCGAGCGTTGTGCCGGGGGAGCTGGCGCCTCCGTCGGGGGCGACGTAGTAGACGTGGGTGGCTCTGGGGATCTCGTAACGCTGATCGATCGGACCGTAGGGTCCGCCGGACGGCTGCGCGTACCCCGGTGCACCCGCGAAGACAAGAGCGCAAAGGAAGAAAAAGCTGCGAGAGCAGTATGCCGTTTGTCGAACCGGCCGCATCTGGTGTCCTCCAGGCAAATCAGCTCATCAAGTAGCCACTATACACACCCCGCGGGGCGCTGTGTGGATCAAGACCGCCGACGAGATTCTTGCGAACGTCAACCGAATATCGAGCTCGCGAAACCGCGCAGCGCCGGAGTGTCGACCTTCGTGACGCCGGTCCGTTCCTGGGTCTCTTTGACGAACTGCATGACCAACTGCGTCAGGACGGCGCCCGGCCTGGGATAGGCCGCCACGATGTAGTGCGGACCCTTGACGGTCTCTCCCCGTTCCTGCTCCAGCTCGGCCCTGAGGTTGTCCGGACTGATCAGGGAGTTGCCGTGTTCGAAGATGACCTTGTCCATGGCCTTGTAGACTTCCTTGCTCTCCTTGACCAGGCCATAGTAGTCGAGCAGTTGAGCGAACACGTAGTTGGACGTGGTGTAGACGTCCTGGCCCTGCTCCGATTCCACCTGCTCGCCGTTCTCCGTCCGGGTCATGGCCCAGCCCATCGTGGTGCGGTTTACCTTGTAGATGGTCTTGAGGACCTGCTTGGCCCGCTTGGCAGGGATGAACGGCTCCTCGCCCATCGCGATCATGGCCCACAACGCGTCGAACTGGTTGGTCCAGACGTCCGTGTTCATCTTCTTGGTCTTGGTGTCGTAGCAGGTCACGTAGTACTGGAGCTCGACGCCCTTGCGGTTCTTCTTCTCGCGCCACAGTTTCTCGAAGACCGCATTCGCCCGGTCAAAGGCCGCCTGGTAAAGCTGGCGCGCCGGCTCGTCGCCCATCATCTGCGCCATGATCTTCATGGACTCGCAGCAGGCCATGTAGTTCGTGGTGTCGTAGGCATCGGCGCCGAAGAGCACCAGGTTGTCGAACGTGTTCTTGACCTCGTGGGGATTGCCTTCGGGGATGCCGTCGCCATCGATGTCGTAGGTCTTCAGGAAGTCGAAGCCGAACTTGAGCGTTTGCCAGTTGCGCTTCAGAAAGTCGACGTCGCCGAGGAACTTGACGTTGCGCAGCGCTCGGGTGGCGAGCTTGGGAAACAGATCGACCCAATAGTTGTTGTTGTACCAGGCGTAATCGCTCGTGCCGCGCAGGGGATGGCCCTTTGGCATCGCGCCGACATCGTGCGCGACGCTACCCTTGACCTTGAAGTCATCCCAGATCTGCGTGAGCGAGACGTCCTCGTATTGCTCCGGGTGTGCCTTGAAATGCTGGCGCGCCTCCACGAACGAGCCATGCAGGTGGTAGAAGCGCTTGGTGGGGTCCTCTGCCAGGACCGAGTCGATGAAACGCTGGCACAGCTCCTGCTCGACGTCCGGGAACAGCATGAGCAGCACCATCGAGTACCAGTCGACGTCCGAAGGGTCGATGTAGGCGTAGTCGAAGCACTCCAGAAATCGCGCGACGTCCTTGCCGCCCTTTTCCACCCAGATGCAGGCGTTCGACAGGGGAAAGCTGAACTCGTTGAGGATCAGGCGGGTGAGTCTCAGGGCGCCCGCCTTGTCCTTCTTGTACGAGGGGCTCTTGCTGATGTGGCCGAAGATCCGGTTGTGGATCGCCGTGGTGCGGTCGAGCCAGGCAGGGTAGTTGTCCAGGGCGATCCTGGCCAGGTCCACCGCCCGGGTCTCCTTGTCCTTGAAGCGCTTGACGTACTTGCGCTCGAAGGTCTTTCCGTCGATGTAGCTCTGCTGTGGGAAATCCAGGGCGACGGCGACCGGCAGCTTCCGGCTGGCCTTCGGCTGGAGCGTGAACGTGAGGCTGATCGCGGCCCCGTAGTCCTGTTTCGGAATGATGGCGCGCTTCTCGTAGAAGGTGCCGTCGTCGTTCAGCAACAAATCTTGCTTGAGGTGGTTAAGGCAGAAGGAGGGATGCACGTCGATGCCGACGCCCTCCGTGTCCGGCACTGCCAGGACCATTCGGTCCGCGCATTCCTGGCTGGCCATGACGACGCCCTTGATGCCCGGCGCGGCAAACGCTTTGTGCAACTGGCCCTTCACCGGCGTCGAACAAGCGTAGGCCGTGTCCTGGTCCGTCGGCTTCAGTTCCTTTTCTTGCAGGTTGACCAACGACGGCCGCGGGATCACGAGGATGACCTGCTGCTTTTGGTTAGATGTGTTCGTGACCTCGAATTCCTCGACGCCGATCGGCATCAGCGCATCATCGGTCCCCGACAAGAACGGCGAGATCATGCGGCGGACGACCTTGATCTTGCCGAGCTTGTAAGTCAGCTCCGCCAGGGGCGTGGCAAGAGACAGAGTCGTCTGCTTCTCGGTAACCGGAGGATGGTAGTAGTTCCTGAGGGCCGGCACGTCATCCGGCCCTTCGACCGATTGCGGGTCCCTGGTCGTAAGCATGAAAGTCTTGCCAGCGACGCGCACGAACGGCGCGGAACCGAGCTGAACGCCGTTGTGATTGAGCAGGATGAGTCTGCCGGCGTCGTTCAGGCGGTTGTAGAGACCCTCGGGTGAGATACCGACTGAGCACGTCGGGGCGCCCATGAGCGCGATCGTGTGGGGGAATTGAAGGGTCTTCGACATCCCCTGAAAGTGCACCGACATCTTGTTGTCGACGTAACGCTTCCGGATCTCCGGGCCTGTGATGGCGTAGATGTCGCTCATCGTCACGCTATTCGCTTTCGACATGTGCTTTCCCCCTGCTCAGTGTTGGCTGTGGCGCACGCACTCATGCGTGCCGCGTCGAGACTCATCTCGACGCCAAGGTGTCGGCAAGAGTGCCGACACGGCAGGCTGAAGCCTGCGCCAAAAAATTTTAGCAATACGACAGGTCCAAGGTGTTCTTGGCCTTCGCAGGCTTCTTCACGGCGGAGTCCTGCTGCACGCCCAACTTGATCGGCAGCTTGGTTTTTGCGGAAGGCTTGAGCTTGCCCCACAGCACGGCCACCGCCGCCCTGATCGAGTCGGGCGTACCGCTGAAGTTGCAGACCACCGCGTCCGCCTCGTTGGTGGCGCCCTCGACGTACGGGTAGTTCGTCACGACGACGATCCTCTTGCCCGCCTCCTTGAGCTTCTTGATCAGCAACCGGTTATTGCCGGTCTTGACGATGCGGGCGTAGTAGTTCGTCAAGACGACCGTATCCACCTGCCTGGCCAGCTCCATGCACTCCGCGAACTCGTCCTCGTTCGCGGCGAAGTCCGTGTCCACCAGGATCAGGTTCGTGGAGTAGTTGACCATCGCCTCGGCGAACATGTGCTGGTGCATGTACGGGTCCTTGCCGCAGAACTCGTAGGGGATGCGCTGCTCGATCACCAGCATCCTCTCGTCGGCCTTGAGCGGCAGCACGTTGTTGTCGCGCATGACGATCAAAGCCTTCTTGGCAACGTCCCAGGACAGGTCGATGACCGGCTTGCTCATCGCGTAGGTCTGGGCCTTCTTGGGGTCCCTCTTGCCTGCAGTCTGGAACAGGCCCTGGTCGTACTTCATGCGCAAGAGACGCGTCACGGCTTGGTCGACGCGCTCCTCGGAGAGCTCGCCGGACTCGACGGCCATCTTGATGCCGAAGAAGCACTGCGAACGCGAGTCGTCATCGGCCTTGAGGAGGATCGTGTCGCAGCCCGCCTTGATCGCCAGCGCGCAAGCGCGCGGCAGCGGCCACTGCTTGAGGATGGCGGCCATGCCGATGGCGTCCGAAACGATGACGCCGTCGAAGCCGAGCTCCTCTCGGAGAAGCCCGGTCAGGATCTTCTCCGAGAGGGTCGTGGGAAACTTGTCGTCGAACGCCGGGTAGATCGAGTGCCCGGTCATGATGGCCTGCACGCCCGCGGCGATAGCGGCTTTGAATGGCACCAGCTCGACGTCGTACATCCTCTGCTTGTCGGCTTTGATGACTTCGAGCACGTCGTGGGCGTCCGTGTCGGAGGCGCCGCGTCCAGGGAAGTGCTTCGCCGTGGCCGCGATCCCGCCGTCCTGAAAGCCCTTGAGCAGCGCCACGGCGTGCTTGGCGCAAGTTTCGGGATCGTCGCTGAAGGACCGGACTCCGATCTCCGGGTTCTTCGGATTGATGTTCACGTCACAGACCGGCGAGTACATCTGCGTGACGCCGATGTTGGCGAGCTGCTTGGCGATCGTGAGACCGATCTGGTAGGTGAGCTTCGTGTCGCCGATGGCCGCCATGCCCATCGGAGGCGGGAACTGGCGGATGCCGCCGGCCATGTAATCGTTCTTGAAATCGCCCTCGAAATCGATGGTCATGTGCAGAGGAATGCCCGAGGGCCGGGCCAGGGCGATCTTCTGCAGCCGGTTCAGGTCCTTGGTGTAGTCCCCCGGAGTGAT
>Ga0187860_1003371_pt1 | contig 12648 bp, 12 predicted proteins | sample June2016WEW_10_4_FD_132981 | JGI IMG/M metagenome (GOLD analysis project Ga0187860, IMG submission 132981) | Peatland microbial communities from SPRUCE experiment site at the Marcell Experimental Forest, Minnesota, USA - June2016WEW_10_40 | ecosystem: Environmental > Terrestrial > Soil >... | reverse complement strand
GAGCGAGTAGCCCGCGACATCCTTCACGCATTTGTTGCCGGTCCAAAGAATCTCGCCGTCGGGCAATACGACTTCCAGACCCATGACATAATTGCGGGTGACGCCGTATTTGAGGCCGCGGAGGCCGCCGGAGTTTTCGGCGACGTTGCCGCCAATGGTGGAGATTTTCATCGAACCGGGGTCCGGCGGATAAAAGAGACCGGCGGCGGCGGCCGCGTCGGCAATTTGCACGGTGGTCGCGCCGCATTCCGCCAACAAGGTCAGGTTGGCGCGGTCCAGTTCGAGGATTTTCCCCATCTTGACGGTGCAAAGGACGATGCAATCCGGGCTGGGCAGGCTGCCGCCGCTCAAGCCGGTGCCGGAGCCGCGTGTGACAACGGGCATTTTGAAGGCGTTGGCAAATTTGAGGATGGCGGCAACCTCCGCCGTGGTGGACGGAAAGGCAACGCAGCCGGGCATTTGCCGCAAGGCGGCGGTGCCATCGAAAGAGTAGGCAATCAAATCCTCCTTTTCGGTGAGAACATTGAGAGAACCCACCAGCCGCCGCAAGCCGCCAATAACGTCTTGAGCCAACATGGAGATAAGGAAAAGCGGCCCCTGCCGCCTCCGGCTATTTCTGCGTCACCAGCACGAAATCGTCGCGCCGGTTTTGCTTCCACGCGGCCTCGTTGTGGCCGGGATCGACCGGCCGGGATTTGCCGTAGGTGACGGTTTTGATGCGCTCGACATTGACGCCGAGGTTGCCCAGGTATTCGCGGGCGGCCAGGGCGCGGCGTTCGCCGAGGGAGAGGTTGTATTTCTCGGTGCCGCGCTCGTCGCAATTGCCCTCGATGACCAACCCCTCGAACCTGTCATTGTTTTTGAAATAGTTGGCCAGGTCCTGGAGCATGGGTTCTTCGGATGGCTTGATGGTGGAGCTGTCGAAGTCGAAGTGGATCGTGTCCGCCTTGAATTTGTCGCGGTCTTCGTTATGCGGGCCGGCGAAGAGGCCGCCAAACTTGCCGTAATCAAGTGGGGGTGGCTCGGTGGTGACATTCGGCATAGGCGTCGGGGTCACGACCTCGCCGGGGCCTGGGCCTTGCGGTCCCGGCGTCGGTGTTGGCGCCGGCCGTTGAAACGAATTCGGAATGGGAGTCGGCGCGACCGGTTTATGCGCGCACCCGGTAAAAGCCGGCAGCAATGCGATGGTGACGAACAACGTTGCGATTAAAGTTACATTTTTCATTTTGCTCAATCATTGAAGGGAGGCCTGTTGTTCACCTTGCCCACGAAGGCTCCGAACAGCTCCCCGAAAGTTGCCTGACATCTTTGACATGTTTGGTAGGAACGTCAAGCAGACATAATGTTTGTTTGTTATTAGCTCGCCGGCTGAAGATGATCGTGCGGGAATTGGGCGCCCAGCACGGGTCTTCACCGGCAACCAGTTTTTGCGCCGGGCCCCCCCCGGCTGGCGCCACGCAGATGGTGAAATTGCCGCTGCCGCTGGTAAAGGCAATCCACTTTCCATCCGGCGACCAATCCGGCGAGGTCAAGTTGCCATAAACCCCCGCCACCGGGATTGTCCGGGCGGCGCCGCCGCCGGCGCTGATAATCAGCAATTGCGCGCGCCCGCTGTGGCACACGAAACAAATGTCCCGGCTGTCGGGCGACCAGCAGGGCGAAGAATCCTCGTCCCGCGTGCGGGTCAACTGCCGCAGCCCGGTGCCGTCGATGCCGGCGACCCACAAGTTGGGGCTGCCCCCTTTGCTCAGAATCATCGCCACCTGCTGGCCGTCGGGCGAGACTTCCGGACTTAAATTGGCTCCGGGATAATGGGCGAAAACGCTCCGGGTGCCGGTGCTCAAGCTGTGGTTCAGGATTTCCGTGTCCCCACTCTTCCAGGACGTGTAGAGCAAGCCGCGGCCGCCCGGAATCCAGCACGGCGCGCCCACCAATGTGCCGTCGTGCGTCACTACCACCGGATTATGCCCGTCGAAATCCGAGACGCAGATTTCGGCCGAATTGCCCTGTTGCTGGCGGAAAGCGATCTTGCCCGGGAAGATGGGGGGCGTCTGGCGAATGTCCTTAACGATGTCGTTGGCGAATGCGTGGGCCTGGGCGCGCGTGTCGCCCCCGGCGTAGGCCCTGACCCACACCGGGTGGGCGGCGCCCGCCGGCGTGAGGCTACCCTCGATGCGGCCATTGTCGCGGCCGCTGACAGCAAACTCGGCGCTTTCCGGGCTGGTGATTTCCATGCCCAGCACCGAGAGGTCAAAGGCCACGACGGACTCGGCTTCGCCGCTGAGACCGCTGATCGAGACCTTCACCAAATGAGCCGCCGCCTTCTGAATAACGATCACATCGTCGGCGCCGGCGCGCGGTGAGCCGATGCCGAGCAAGAGGGCCGCGAGAATTGACGTACCAAGGGTTTTCATCCTGTTCCTTCTTTGGATTGCAGATCAAATTGAATGGTAAAAGTCCGCTCCTCATCATGCGAGCCCGCGGGAAAGGGCGGGAGCTTGGTCACCGCGCGCAACGCGCGCTCGACGGATCGGTCCACCTGCGGGTTGCCGGAGCGGCGCACCAGTTCGGCCGAGATGATCGAGCCATCGCGCGCGACAACAATCCGCGCGTCCGCCGTCGCCAGCCGGTCGGCGACATTATCCGGTGTAGTCCAGGCGCGATAATAGACGCTGAAAATCACCTGGCGGTAACTGGCAAACACCTCTCCGCCTCCGCTTATCCCAACATCCACGACGGTTTTGGGCGCGCCGCTGATTTGCACGCCCGTGGCCAACTCGGAAAGCGAATGTTCAATTTCTTTGAGCCGCCGCGCCTCCGCCCGGGCGGAGGCCCTGGCCGCATCGGCGGAATCTGACGAATTTGAATTGGCCGTCCGACTCGCCAGCGTGAAAGTCGGAACGATCTCCTTGTGCTGGCGCGGGTTTGACTCCGGGTGGACCGATGCGCTGGTCCCCTCGCGGGCAGTGGCAACCGGGCGCTCTTCCTCCGCGACAATACGAGGCTTGGGGCGTTCGACGCGCTCGATGGGACGGGTGTGAAGCACCGGCGGTTGCGGTTGCGGCGCGGGCTGTGGTTGCGGGGCAGGCTGGGGCGCGGGCTGCGGTTCGGGAAGGGGAGGCGCCACGACCACCGCGGCCTGACCGCCGCTCGATTCGGCCCGGTCAAGGATATTTGCCGGGATCATTGAAAGGACCTGCATGTTCGTCTCTTCGGCGCGCTCGCCGAACCCCGCGGTGACCAGCAGAATGAGCGCCAGCAAGCCGTGGAGGCCGAGCGAGACTACCATACATTTCTTTTGCAATCGGTTCATGGGTGGCCGATGGGAGCGGTGCGCACGGAAATAGTGATATGGTGGCGATTACAGGCGTTAATCACCGTGATGACATGCTCCCATTCGGTTCGTTTGTCAGCCCGAATATCGACGATCAGCTTGCGATTATGCTCGGAGACCGCGGCCAGATCCGCATCGACTTGTGCAAAGGAAAGATGGCGTCCTTGCAGCCAATAATCCCCGCGCGCGGTGATTTCGACGACGCGGATGTTGCGGCGGTCGATGGTTCGGGTGTCGGGTCCGCCCATGTTTTCGGGCAGCTTCAAATCGATGTTCTGTTCGAGCAGCGGACGGGTGATGATGAAGATGATCAACAGGACGAAGGCCAGGTCCAGCAGCGGCGTGATGTTGATCTCACTGAGAGTCACCAGCGCATTGCGTTGAGAGAACCGCTTCATTCTTCCTTCAAGTATTCCGTCTCCATCTTGGAAACCAACTCTTGCGCGAAATTGTCCAATTCCACGGTGCGCACGCGCAAGGTATGCACGAGCCAATTGTAGGCGAACATGGAGGGAATTGCCACCAGCAAACCGGCGACGGTGGTGATGAGAGCGGCGGAGACGCCCGGCGCCATGGTCGGCAAATCGGCCCGCCCCATCTGGCCCACGCGGGCGAAGGTGTCCATGACGCCCCAGACCGTTCCCAGCAAACCCAGGAATGGCGCGCCGCTGACGGCGATGGCGAGAAGGATCAAGCCCGACTCCAACTTGAGACACTCCCGCGACACAGCGCTCTCGAGCGTGCGCTTGACGTGTTCCATGGATTTGAGCGTCAGAAACGGGCGCCGTCCCTCGCTCCCGTCGGCTCGCAGCCGGGCGTCCAGTTCGACGCACCCCTCCTGATAGACGGCGAACATTGGGCAGCCGGAGACATCGAGCTGGCGGTCGAAAATGCCCAGGACATTCTTCTGCGCGCGGAACTCTGACTCGAAATAGACGTTGAGCTTTTTGGCGCGCAACATCTGCAGGGCCTTGGAGAGCATCATGTACCAGGCGACGATGGAAAAGACGATGAGGAAGAAAATGATGCCCCGGGCCGCGACGGTGGCCCGGCCCCAGACAAACTGCAGTTGCGTTTCGGCAAAGAAACTGACGGGAACGTTCATCCAAATATAATCGCCGCGGCATTAAGCCGCCGCGTTTTCCGGCCAGACGTGGAGGAATGAGATGGTCAATTTTTTCACGTCTGCCCGCATTATTCCGACCATCGGAAGGCAGTCTAAGGCAGCGTGTCAATTTGGCAATGATATTTCGCAAAAAAAAATCGCGGCCCCGGATACCGCGGTTTGCGGGCTATTGGCGCGTTGTGGTTCCGGGCAGTGGGCGGCCGGACGCACACGCAAAATCGAGCAAAATTCATTGTCAGACGGTCAAATTAAGATGAGCATGCCGCCCGGCAAATGAACATTACCGCCCGAGTCTATAAAGGCAGCCTGGTGGCGATCGCCGCCATTCTGTTGTGCGTATCGGGGGAGACGCAGAACTGGCTGAACCTGGAGCGGACCCGGCTCGGCTTCACGCGGCTGACGCCCTTGGAGAACGCTCCGCCGGTGCTGGCCTTTACGACGGTCGCCCTGGGCGGCTTTCGCGGCTTGATCGCCAACGCGCTGTGGATGCGGGCGACCGACCTGCAAGACGAGGACAAGTTTTTCGAAATGGTGCAACTGGCCGATTGGATCACCAAGCTGGAACCGCATTTCGTGGATGTCTGGCGCGTGCAGGCCTGGAACATGGCCTACAACATCTCTGTCAAGTTCAAGGACCCCGAGGACCGCTGGCATTGGGTGCAGCGCGGGATCCAACTGCTGCGCGACGAGGGCATACCCCTGAACCCCGGCGAGACCTTGCTCTACCGGGACCTCTCCTGGCTTTACCAGCACAAGATCGGGCAGAACCTGGACGACGCGCACATGCGTTACAAACTGCGGCTGGCGCAGGAGATGCAGCCCTTGCTGGATGGCCGCCCGGATTTCGAGGCGTTGCTCAACCCGCAGACGCCGCAGGACCGGGAGCGGGTGAGGCAGTTGCGCGAGGTTTACAAATTGGACCCGAAAATCATTCAGAAGGTCAATGAGGAGTACGGCCCGCTGGATTGGCGCCTGCCGGATGCTCACGCCATCTATTGGGCCGAAGTGGGCCGGATGCGCGCCAAGCCGTCGGATCAGGAAACGCTCCGGCGATCGATCTACCAAAGCATGCAGGCGGCGTGCATTCGCGGGGGATCGCTGAGCCGATCCATCACCAACGTCACGGAGCAGAACTTCATGCTCTGGCCCAATCTGGACCTGGTTCCCAAAGTCAACGCGATCTATGAGAAGATGATCGCCGAGCAGGCCGAAATGATGAAGGAGAACAACCAGAACGGGCACAAGAATTTTCTCAAGCAAGCGGTGTATCTGCTCTACGAGGATGGGCGCATGAACGAGGCGGCGCATTGGTTCAACTACCTCAGAAACACCTACACCAACTCCTTTGTCGGCAGACAGGCCAACATCACGCTGGACGATTACTGCCTGGGCCAGATCGTGGAGGACAATGGGGAGACGGACATGAACAAGGTCACCGCGAGCATCCTGGCAATGTTTCACAACGGCTTCGAGTGTTTGGTGCGGGACGACGGCGACCGCTACGTAAATTACCAGAACCTGGCCCGGAGGATCTGGGACCATTACCACGAGAAGATCGGGGATATCAACAACCAGCGGCTGTCCTTGAAGCCCTTGTCTCAAATGCGCCAGTTCGTGCTGGATCAGGAGTTGGACCCGCGCAACGGCTGGATGCCGCCACACGCCCAGGCCATTCTGCGGACCAAATTGGGGCTGCCCAGCCCGACCGCCGTGGCGCCGCCGCCTCCCACGGCCCAAGCCAACACCGCCGTATCACAGTGAGAAGGAGGCCGACGACGGCCCGGCGCGGCGCTGAGGCGCTCATCCGGCAACATCTTCGCCACAAGCCAATTTGAAATAATGCGAGCGCCTTTGTGGACGGGGCAATTGACGCTTTACGAACAGGGGCGGGGAGGGTATCGTCGGCCCGATTGTTGTTGGATAAAAATATGAAAAGAACATTGCTTGTCGTGGCCGGCATCGCTGGTGCCGGTGTGCTGTTTCTCTGGCCCAGTAATGCGCGGGCGCAAACCAATGCCGCTCCGGCGCCGCCAAGCGCGCAGCAGGCTCCGGGCCAGCCGCTTGGGCCGGACGGCACGCCGATCGTTCGCCGGCCTCGCGTTCAGGGCCTTCCCATGGCGAGCCGGGCGATCATGGAACTGAACCAGGTTAAAGCACAGATGGAAGGCTCGACGAATGATTTCGGCGGGCATCGTGAATCGTGCATTGCCGCTTGCGACAAGGCGATTGAAGAATTGTCGGCGGTGATCACGGCCAGCGGCGGGCGTCCGCCCCGGCCATTCGTGCGTCCGGTCCGTCCGCTTCCGCCCGGGGCGCCCGCTCAGCCAACTCCGGTTCAACAAACAACACCTCCGTATCAGCCGCCGCCTCCGCTTAAGCCGGCAACGCCCACGTATCAGCCGCCGCCGCCACAGTAAGATTCAACGGGTGGGGGGCGGGGAGCCCGCGGCATTTGCTGTGGCGCTCAGCTCGGAGGATTTGGATGAGGCCGGCGCGGCCGGGAGAGGGGGGAGCGCCGCCCTCCGCTGGTCCAGCACGTCAAGGGCTTTGATCGTGCTGGCTTTCAGTTCGTCTAAAACGGAGGGGTGATGTTTGCCCAGACCCCAGCCCAGGCTGTTGACCTGGCTTTGGCGCAGGTAATCGAGCAGCGTTTTAAGGTAGAGATCCACCAAGGGCCGCAAATCGGCGGGGGCGCGGGGTTGGAGGGCCAGCAGTTGTTCAACGGCGCGGCGCAAGGCCTCGGCGGTGTCAAGGGGCGGCCATTGGGCGATGACTTCCTGCAAGGTGACTTTGGCCGCCGAGGGTATCCGCGCAGGGTCAAGACGAATTTGCACCGGGACATCGAGGCTGTCGCGCAGGCGTTTGCGGGCCTCCTGGGCGGTGGCGGAGGAGGCGGCCTGGGCCTGGGAAAAATTGACGCGGCTCAAGGCCCACCATTTTTCGACATCGAGCAATTGATCGAAATGGGAATGAAAGGCCAGGAGGAAGGCGGTTTGCCAATTCAAATGGTCCGGCAATTGGCGCAACATCTTGCGCAGGCAGTCCTTGCCATCGGGCAATTCCAGGAGTTTTTCCAGAAAGAGCTGCGAGCAGCCGCGATATAATTCCAGGCCCTCGCCGGTCAGGTCCGTCCCGGCCGGCCAGCTTAACTGCTGAAAGGTCAGGCCGTCATGGCGGCGGAGTTGATTGCGAACCAGATTCAATCCCTGCAATTTGACATTGTCGGAGGCGATTTGGCGGTCGGGCTGGAGAATGAAGGTGGGCAGGCTGAAGGCCTGGAGATGGGCGCACAAGCCCTCGACCAGCCAGGCGGGGACCTCGGCGCAGTGGCTGGCGGCGTTGCGGTTGGCCAGTTCGAGCAAGAGCGTTTCAATCACCGCCCGCACCAGCACCTGTTGCTGGATGGTCTGGGGCAGGGCCAACTCGTAGTTCCAGCCGTCGGGATGATACAAGGCGGCGATTTGGGGCTGCCGATCCTCCGGCCAGAAGGGATAGAGCATGAGGCTGATCTTTCCCTGCCAGCGATCGTCCAGCCCCAGTTCCAACAGAAACAGGCTTTTGAGCCGTTCGCAGGAAACGACCACCAACGAGGGTTCAAGGGTGATGGTGGATGGGTTGGTTATCGCGGCCAACGGGCGGGCCGGGAGCACAAACGCCCAGCCGCGGGCAACCGGGGTTTGAATGGCTGCGGGAGCGCCGGGATAAACCGGCTGGGCCTGGATTTCCCGCGCGACGAACTGCCCCGAGGAACTGAGCGCCGTAATCATGTCGGCCGCGGCGGCGTCGCAGATAAGGACAACCGCCAGCCCGACGCACAGTGGGAGAATAAGAACCTTCACCAGTATATGCCTTATGCCTCCGGGCCGGGCCGCCGTCAAGGGCCGAAAGAGGGCTGGCGGCGGGGCGGGCGCATGAATGGCGGACATGAGCGCGATCGGTGGATCTGTGCAAGGGACGAGAAAGGACGAAAGGGACGAAAAAAACGGAGTGGTTGAGATTGGACGGCAGCGGCGTTTGGAGGCTGCCGCCGTCGCGAAGGGGCGTTGGCACGACAAGCTGGGCACCTGCAAACGGTCGCAAATAGCGATCCTTTGCCGCCACTGGCGCGGGGCGCATTCGCCCCCTCTTCAAATCCTCCCCTTGCCTGTCTTCGCGAAATCGCCCTTCGCCGGTCCAAACCCGCCGACTTTAGACTTTACCGCTGGAAACCAAGCATTTAGCCTTGCGGCAACGCGACCGATCCGGCGGCGCTCTGCCTCCATCGCATGGAGCTTGTCCGCCTCGGAGCGGCCCGTTTTATCAAAAACTATGAAAATCACCTATTACGGACATTCTTGTTTCGCGGTCGAAGCGGCGCATCGCACGCTGCTCTTTGACCCGTTTATCGCGGGCAATCCGCTGGCCGCGGCGATCGATCCGGCCAGCGTCAAGGCCGATTTTATTCTCGTTTCGCACGGGCACCAGGATCACCTGGCCGACGCGGTGGCGATTGCGCGGCGCACGGAGGCGACGATTATTGCCGGCTATGAAGTCGCCGTCTGGCTCGGCAATCAGGGTGCGCCCAAGACCCATCCCATCAATCACGGCAGCGGTTGCCGGCAGGACTTCGGGCGCGTCCGCTTCGTCAGCGCGATTCATTCCAGCAGCATGCCCGACGGCAGTTACGGCGGCAACCCGGGCGGCTTTGTGGTGGAGACGGCCGAGGGGGCGTTTTATTACTCCGGGGACACGGCGCTGACGCGGGACATGGAGTTGATCGGGGAAGGCGCCCGGCTGAGCTTTGCGGTGTTGTGCTTGGGCGGTAATTTTACGATGGACGCGGACGACGCGATCAAAGCGGCGAACATGGTGCGTTGCAACCAGGTGGTGGGGGTTCACTACGACACCTTCCCGCCGATCAAAATCGATCATGAGGAGGCGCTGAAGAAATTTCAACACGCTGGCAAGAAGCTGCACCTGATGAAGATCGGAAGCAGCCTGGACCTTTAATACGAGATGAGAGTGTAGTCCAAAAGGTCCGTCGCGGAGTCCAACTGCCGCAGATACGCCGGAACGGCCTCGGGCGCCACCCCGTCGGTCCACGTTCGATATTCGTGCTCAATCCGGATCCGGGCGCCCTCATTCCGGACAGAGCGATGGAAGTAAAAGGTGCGGTTTTCGATGGTTTGATTCTCCGGTATGACCGGCAGGATGCTGTCCAGCGTCGCCTCGAGCCGGAAAACCTGGTGGACCGGAAACGGCACAGCCAAGGGCATGGTGCGAACCGAAACGGCCGGCTTGCGCATGACACCATCGACATTGACCGAATAGAAGTGGCAATGGTAGGTCGTTTCGTCCGCCAGGCGGCCCCAAATCTTCTGGATGGCGTAGGACTCGACAATCTCGATGCGGTTTTGCTGCTCGTCATCGGTGAAGAGCAACGGGCCGGTGGGGCGGATGTCGGGGTAAAGTTTGGCCTGGTCGTTGAGGTACTCGCGCTCCAGGTCCTCGCGCGGCGTGGTGGCAAAGTGTTGGCGCAACCCTTCGGCGTCAGACCCTTCGGCCTCTGTCACTATCCGCATGGACGTCTCGCTATTGAGGCCGCGGACATGGACGTGCTCGACGACGGTCGTCTTGGGCTGGACGGGACAGGGCGGAATCTCCGTCAAGGCATCAACGCCCGGACGGATGAGAAGGCCGCGTCCGTAATTGGGCCACGAACGCACGGCCAGCGGCCCCCGTTCATACATGGCTGTGGCATCCAGCCAGTACGTCTGCTCGTTGAGTGTGGCCGCGGTAATGGCGTGATCAAAAAGAATGGGAGACGGATGCATGTCGGCCAACGTCTGGCGGCGGCGCGAGTTGACCAAAACGGGATAGGCCTCGATTTTGAGGGCGCGGAGGATGCTCACTAGAAGCAGCGTTTTGTCTTTGCAATCCCCATAGCGCCGGGCAAAAACGGCGGAAGCGCTGGCCGGTTGGTATCCGGCCGAACCGCCCTCCACAGCCAGATAGCGGACGTCCTCCTGGACAAAACGCAGGGCGGCCAGGAGCCGATCCTCCGCTTCGGGCAATGCCTTCCACTCCTTGATTTTATTGGCCAGTTCCGGCTCCGGAGCGTTGGTCGTGGAGAACAAGCGCAAGGCCCATTTGTTGACATCGGACCAGAGATGGAACTCGCTCAACTGCACCCACGGCCAGGGATCGTACCAGATTGGCGTGGGCGGTTCCCGCCGCAGGGGCGCGACTTTCTGGAGACTCCAGATGAACTCAACCAGATTGCTTTTGTAAAGTGTCCGGGGTTGAAAGTCGGTGCCGTGGTTCTGAATGTAGAGCAGGCGGGGATGAGGCCATACCAGACGCGTGTAGAGCGAATCGACCGGCTCCGCAAACTGCAAGGGAATGTCGGCCACGAACTTGCCATCCAAGGCGGGGTTGCTTCCCTCGATGGTGTAAGCGTACTCGATGATATCGCCCACCCGGACATCCTCCAGCAACAGGGTGGCCGACTGCTGCGAGCTGAACAGAAAGGACTCGGTGTTCAATCCGCCTTGTGAGGTTTGAATTTTGGACCGGTCCAGCCGGTTGAAGCACTCACCACCCCGCCATAGGCGGACCCAATGAAAGGTCAGCGCCTCGCAAGAGGGATCGTATTCGACCGTGATGTGGGAAAAGCGCATGACGCCGGAGGAGGTCAGAATCTGGCGTGCGAAATGATAGAACTGCTCGTCGTTTCTCGCATTGATCTGGTGATCAACCAGCAGCCAGCGGGTCTCGATCGACGGATCCAGGCCCTCGGCCCTGGGATACTTGTCGAAAGTCCGCGGCGTGACCCATGAAGAAGGCGTCGCCACAGCCGGGGTGAGGTCGCCGGCCCCGGCCGCTGAAATGGCCACGCTCGCCAACAGCAGAGCCATCGTGCCGGCGGAGCGGACGCGAGCGTGGGAATGGGGTGATATTTCCCGTCGAAATCTGGCATCGCGGCTTTTCAAAAACATGGTCTGTCCCTCCTTACTCTAACGCCTCCAGCTAAAAGGGAAAGGTGAGAATGGTCAAGCGCTCTTTACTCCGCGCTCCTTCGAGCCAGCCCTGCCCCGCTCGCAAATCGTGAATTCAGGGATTGCGCCGCGGGCAACCGACGGGTAACTTGCGCTCATGCAGATTATTACTCAGACCGACGACATCGTGCGCCAGAAAACTCTGGAACTTTGCCAGGCCATAGTCCAGCAACCCCAGTTTCAAAGCATCCGCCAGCGCGTGGATTTGTTCATGGCCAATCCCACGGCCCAGGAACTATACCAAAACGTGACCCAGATGGGCCGCTCCCTGCACGACAAACAACACCAGGGCATCGCCCTCGATGACCACGACATCGCCGCCTTTGAATCCGGACGCGACGCGGTTTTGCGCGACCCCGTGGCCAAGGGCTTCATCGACGCCCAGGAGGAGATGCACCAAGTGCAGGAGGGGGTTCGCCAGTTCGTCCACAAAACCTTTGAACTGGGGCGCGTTCCTTCCGAGGACGACCTCCAGCAGGACGATTCATGCGGCGAAGGCTGCGGCTGCCATCATTGACTTTTCGTTTCCCGGGTCAGCCAGTCCAGGTAGCGTTCCGCTCCCCCGGTCAAGTTCACGACCACGAACTCCGGGGTGTCGTAGGGGTGCTTTTCCAACACGAGCCTTTCCAGCTTCTCCAACTGCCCGGCGCGGGTTTTAAAGAGGATCAGCGCTTCGCCGCTCTTTTCCAGCTTTCCCTGCCACCAGTAATGCGACTCGATCCGAGGAATCAAATTGGCGCACGCCGCCAGATGTCCCTCCAAGGCCTGGCGCGCCAGTTGCCGGGCCGCCTTCAAATTTGGCGCCGTCACCAGCACGACGCGGAATTGGCCGGACCTTTTCATGTCAATCATTGCAGCATTTTGCTCCGCCTTCGCTTCCAGACTTCCCTGGATGCCCCGCGCTGGCAAATCAAATCTTTAATCCTGCCATTTACACGGTACCGAACAGGCGCTAAAATAAGAGCTTGTGACGAAGCACCGCCGCCTATGCCCAATTGACAGCAACTGCGCAAGACAGCGTTGCGAGGACGCTTCATCGCCGCGGCCGGATTGCCGGGGCTTCACGCTCATCGAATTGTTGGTGGTCATAGCGATTATCGCCATCCTGGCGGCGCTGTTGCTTCCGGCCTTGGCCAAGGCCAAGGACCAGG
>Ga0187860_1003355_pt1 | contig 12705 bp, 4 predicted proteins | sample June2016WEW_10_4_FD_132981 | JGI IMG/M metagenome (GOLD analysis project Ga0187860, IMG submission 132981) | Peatland microbial communities from SPRUCE experiment site at the Marcell Experimental Forest, Minnesota, USA - June2016WEW_10_40 | ecosystem: Environmental > Terrestrial > Soil > Wetlands... | reverse complement strand
TTCTTTGAACAAGCCCACATCAAAGACGTCGCCGCGTACGTCAAATTCATCGCCAATCCCCGCGACGAACTGGCTTTCAAACGCATCGTCCGCCTCCTCAACGGCGTCGGCGGCAAATCCGCCGACAAACTCTGGACCGCCTTCCGCGCCGCCGCCTCCGGCCCCGCCCTGGCCCCGGCGCTGCAAAGCATCACCGCCGCCGTTCCCAAAAAGTCCGCCGTGGGATGGGCCCAATTCACGGCCACGATCGCGCAGTTGGAGGCGCCGGAAATCCGCTCCAGCCCCTCCCGCATGATTGAGCTTGTCATGGAAGCCGGATACGAGGAGTACCTCCAGGACCAATACCCCAACTTCCGCGCCCGCCAGGACGACATCGAGCAACTGGCCGCCTTCGCCACCCAGTTCCAAACCGTCGAGAATTTCCTCACCCAACTGGCCCTGCAAACCACCGTCGAAGCCGACGCCGCCGCCCCGGGCCGGCGCGACGACGAAGCCATCCGCCTTTCGACAGTCCACCAGGCCAAGGGCCTGGAGTTCGACGTGGTCTTCATCATCATGCTCTGCGACGGCCTGTTCCCCTCGGCCCGTTCGATGGAATCGGAGGAGGGCGAAGAAGAGGAGCGCCGCCTTTTTTACGTCGCCGTGACCCGCGCGCGCGATGAATTATATTTGACGTATCCCTTGCTGCGCCTCTCCTTTGGCAACGCGGGCGAACTGATGCAGGAACCCTCCAGGTTCCTGCGCGAACTGCCGCCCGACTTGCTCGACGAATGGCAGATGCGTTCCTTCAGCGCGTACTGACGCCCCCATCCCACGCCGGTTCAATGGGCCATCAGGCGAAAGAATTGCTCGGCGGCGTTGGTGGGCGGAAGTGTCACGTATAATGTTCCGTTGCTTTGGGCGGCCGGGTTGGTGACCAGGCTCCAAACAACCGGCGGCGCCAGATTTGTGGCGCAATATAATTGATAGCCGGGCGACGAGGCCGGCCAGAAAATGACCAGTGGATTGACCGATGAGCCTTGGATGCTCAGAGTGGGCGTGTTCGTCGGCGTGCCCAGGGCGGTAGCCGCGAAAACAAGGTTGTCAATGGCCAATCCTTGAGCCTGGCCGGCTGAATCGGCCATTTCCCAAACCAGCCACAGGGCCGCGCCCGAGGGCCAATTGCTGATGGGCTGGTTGGTCACGGCGAGGCCGATTTGGTTGGCCGGGGCGGTTCCATCCACCGCCGCGCCGCCAACGTCCCCGGCCACAGTTGGAAAAGAGACGTTGAAGGCCGGGAGATACGCGGTGGCCTGGGTGGACATCGGCGCAGTCGCCGTGGGATCAATCAAATAATAGCATTCCAGGCTCTTGGGGACGTTGGATTGACGCCAGATTTCGCCGGTCACTTGCAAGTTGATGAAGCGCAGAGTGGCGCCGGTGTTATTGATTAACTTTGCGCCAATGGCCGTGTAACCGGTGGTCTTGGTGGCCAGCAGGCCCAAAGCGCGGTTGGAACTGTCGGGCAGCCCGAAACTGATTTGTCCGCCGGTGGTCTGGTCGCCGTCGGTGGCCCCAAACCGCACACCGACGCTGGCGGTGGCGTCGGCCAGCCCATACCAGCCGGCCATGGCCGCCAAACCCAGGCCGCCGGTGTTGCCCGTGGCTGAAACCGGAAATGCAAAATCAAACGGATTGGCCAGGGAATAGGTCACCCCGTTGATGGTCACCGGATTGGCCGTGTTGACCGAAGCGGCGCCCGGATCGGGCAGGGAATCGAAGTTCTGCGTGTAGATGGAACCCTCCGCGTCGTAAGCGATAAACGACGACGGCGGGGTCCCGCTGTTGTTGTTGCTGGCGCCGGGAGTGGGAGAATAAAACAGGACGCGGACAAAGCTTTGGCCGTCGGGCAGCGAACCATAAGACCAATTGGGCGGAATATTGGAATAATTGACATAGTCCAGCACTTGGGGTTGGCCATTGAAAACGCGGCTCAAGGCCACCGAACCGGTGCCGCCGCCCAGGGCAAAGCTGGTATGCAGTTGGCTCAAGGTGGAGAGGTTGGACTGGCCGTCGGCAAACACCACCAGGAATTGGCCGGCGCTGATGACCGCGCCTGAGGGGAAAGCCCAATTGGTCAGATTGGAATAATTGCCGGTCAGAAAGAGGTTGGTGAGGCCAACGGTGTTGGTGGTCGGGTTGTAAAGCTCCAGCCAGGGGGCATGTTGGCCGGCGCTATTGGTGATGCCGGTGAGATTGTCCGGCTCCACTTCGTTGATCCATAGGGGCGGGAAAGGCGGGAGGCTGGCGGCCACGCTGTTGCTGGCGTCTGGGGTGAAGGGCAGTGGCGGGGGATTTGTTTTTCCCGCGCTCCAGTTCCCCACGCGCCAATTGTCCTGGCGCGGATCAATCAATTGCAGGGAGACGCCAGGGTTATTGGCATTGGCCGGCCAGGGCAAGATATCGTCAAAGAGCACTTGCGCCACGATCAGGTTGCTGCTGCCGTTGGGTTGCTCCAGCGAAAGCAGTTGGCCCGGCGACAGGGCGGCATTGAAAGTGTCAAACACAAGATTCGTTGCTCCGTAAGCGGCGGCAAACGCCGGGGCATTCGCCGCCAGGACCAGAAACCCGAGCGGAGACAACAGGGAGCCTGACGGAAAGGTGTAGGCGAGGCCCTGCAACTGCCAGCCGGACAAATCAAATGTGACATTGGGGGAATTGTTGGCCAGTTCCACGTACTGCGCGTTGCTCACCGCCGGATTCCACATGATTTCATCGATGGCCACTTGTCCGACCGGCGACGGGATCGCGCTGCTGTAAGCGACGGTCAACTGATTGCTGTCTCCGCCAATGGGCTGGCTGCCGCGATCCACGCCCACGATGCTCAAATTGTTTACGCCATTGGTCAACGGCACGGTTACGCTCCAGTTGGTCAGGCTCGTCCAGGTCAGCGGATAGGCGACGCCGTTGATCCAGACGGCGTCCACGTTGACCGGAGCTTCGCCGGTGATAGAAGCGACGTTATTGGTGAGGGCGACCGCTGGATTGACGGTGAAGTTGGTGGCGTTGACCGCGGCCAGTTGCGAAGCGATGCTGCTCTGGGCCTGGGAAAGCCACGGTTCGATGCTTTCGGTGGGATTTTCGACGCTCAGTCCGTTGTCAATGAAGGCGTTGTATTTGGCGGCGAGCAGCGGTCCGCTGTTGGCCACTGCCAGTGGTCCATTAACCAACTCCTGCAACGCCCGCCAATACATGCGCAGGAAGGCGGGAGTGCTGTAAATATTCTGCATGTTGGTGTCTTGACTGTTGACGGTGAACAGATTCTGTCCCGGGCTCCAGGAGCCGTTGTTGCCGAACACCGTTTCCAACTCCCACATCAACAATGTATATTTCGTGCCCTCGGTGCCGATGTAGCCGTAAAGGTTTTGCGCGTTCTGCGAGCCAAACGAATCCCAGCAACCGGTCGCGTGAATAGCAGCAAAGACGCGCATCCAGTTTTCCATGTTCGCCATGTTCTCCATGTTCGCCACATAGTTGGGCGTGCCATAAGAACCGGCCGCATCCACCAGCGAGAAGACATTGGTAAAGTCACTGTCCGAATCCGGCGTGCGGCGCATTTCATAATTCCAGCGGTAGCGGGCCGATTTTTTCACGCCACCGGTGGTCGTGTAAGGCATCAGGTTGCACCAGGATTGATTGTCGAAGTTTGCGACATAGCCCGAAAGGAATGGAGCCATCTCAAACCAGGGCTGCATTTTGAAGAGGTAGCCATCGCTGTCATTGGGAAAGTGTTCTTTGACAATGTCGCCGTTAGGCACTTGGGTGTCTTCCATTAACGTGCCGCGACGGTTGCCGTTGACATACACGGCCAGAAAGCGTTTGTAGAGCCACGGCACCCCCAACGCGCGGTCGAAGGTGAAGGCCAACTGGCAACGCTGAAGACTGGCATCAGAGCCTGGATCAGCGCCCGGCTGATGAATCTTCTTGTAATCCGTCACTCCCAGAAACATGTCATCATCGTTAAATCTCCATTCGTAACTGCAGAGATTGCCCGCCGGAGTGTCATACGACTGGTGATAAGGACTGCCGGTATAGCGACCGCGCATATTGTAGATGACGCGGTTGTCACTGACGAGCGTGCAATCGTTGTTCCAATCCCGGCTCAAGTCGCCCAAGTTGGCCCACCGGGTCACGTTAGTCTGCGTAATCCACAAATGGCACACGCTGAAACTGCCGCCCGGATTGCCGTCGCCGAACATGACCACGCATTCGCGCGCCGCGGTGTTGTTATTGAGCAAGGCCGGGAAGCGCGTCGCCGCCCCCAGTCGATCGGTGGCGGAAATGTAGAATGCCGCAATCTGATTGGCCGCTTGTCCCGGAATGATCGCGCTGAACACGCCGTCGCCCGCGATGGCGTCGCCGTTCGTGCCTTTGTCGTTCATTGGCACGGCTGTATAATTGGTCGCCGGATCCAGACGGTAATAAAGCGTCAGGCTTTGGATGCCATCGGGATCATGCGCCTGCGCTGTGACCACCACCGGCTGATTGGCGGTCGGCAGGCTCGGCACGTGGGTCACGTTGTACAGGGCCGGCCCCGCATTGGTCACGTATTGGCTATTGCGTGCGCCCGGCGTGCCGAGGTTGGTCGGCACGGGCATCGCCGCTGTGGCTTCAAGCCAATTGCCATTCAAACGGAGCAACGCTTCCGGCCAGCCGCGCAGCCAGCGCGCCTTGAAACGCAGCGTCGCCGTCTGGCCGGCTTGGAGGCTGGTGTTGGTTAGGGAAACTTGACAGGAATTATTTCCCGGCCAAATCCTGTCGCTGCATCGGATGTGCAGGGAATGACTGCTTTGATAGCCGCTGCTTTCCAGGCTGGAACAGGCCATGCACCCTTGGAAGGACCAATTGGTCAAGCCCAGGCCGCTTTCGAACGTGCCATTGGAAACATAGTTGCTCCCATTGAAATCGACTTCGATGTTGTCCACCAAACACTCCCCGGCGTCCAGCAGTCCGATTTGCGCGTAGTCAATGCTGGGGTCGTAATTGGCGCCGTTATCCAGCACGCCAGTGTTCTCGATGTCCACCCAGGACGACTTTTGGGTGTCGTCGCTGTCCGTCCAGTTGGCGGCCAGGCGATGATTGGAATGCGGATCAATCAGTTCCAGGCTGCTGCCGCCGCCGGAGGACCATTGGCCCCACCGCCCGCCGGTGCCATAGGTCACTTCGTCTTCCTCCACGTAAATGGTGTTGGTTCCAAAATAGGACTCGGGCTGGGCCAAGACGACCAGTTCGCCCTTATGCGACAATTTTCCGCTGTAGTTGCCGTAGGTGTTGCCAGAATTGAGATTGGTGTAATGAGCCCACAAATTGGCCGTGTTCTTGCCCACCACCACGTAGCCGTTGGGTCCAATAACCGCGTCGGGCGGAAACGTGAACGTGACGCCGGCGGTGAATTGCCAGCCCGACAGATTGATCGTGTTGGTTCCCTTGTTGAAGAGTTCAATGTATTGATCGTCGTCGTTGCCGCTGATCGGGTCATACATCAATTCGTTGATGACAATGTCGCCAATTAAAATCGGGCTGTTGTTGGTGCCTGGCGTGTTGCTGGTGAAGGCGTAGAAATCGTTTGCCCCATCCGGCCAGCGGCCATAAGAAACGCCATCGGCCTGCGCCCCGAACTGCACGGCGTCCAAGACGCGGCTGCCATCGGGCTTGATGAAATAGAGGGTCTCGCCCTGGCCGTTTAAAGTGAAGCCGAATTGCGATTGCGTGAATGAAACAAAACCCGCCGGGCCGATCACCGTGCCCGCTGGAATGACAAATTTATTGGTCGTCGGATCGTCCGTCAAAATGCAACCCGAAACATCCACGCTGTTGGTGCTGTGGTCGTAGAGTTCGATGAATTGCGGCACGGCCAGGTTCTCGGTATGCGGGAGGATTTCATTGATGACTACGTTGCGCAGCGGGCTGGGGGTGAAGGGATCCAACTGGCCCGGAGAGCCGCCGACCGCGTCGCTGATGTCCCAGGCTCGCGGATCGCCTTCGCCGTAGGTCGGATTGGCCAGGACAATGGAGTGTCCCGTGCCATCGGCCGCCACCGGCCAGGGGTAAGTGTCGGTATAAGGCACGGTGAGCAACACGTTGCTCTGTTCGTCCAGCACTTGGAGGGTCTCGGAATGTTTGAGGCTGCCGTTGTACGGGCCAAAGACATTGGAGGTCAGGCCATAGACATTGGCAATTCCTTGCGGCGAGGCGCACAGGACGAAAAAGGCCCCGCCCGGGATCAGCGTGTTGGCGGGGAAGGTGTAATTCATGTCCGCACAGGTGACTTGATAGCTGCTGATGTCCTGGAAATACGGGTTGGAATTGTAAACCTCCAGGAATTCGGTGTTGTTGCCGTCCGTGCGGGGGGCGGGCTTCCACATGATTTCGGAGATGACAATCCCGGTGTTGCGGCTGGAAGGTCCCAGCGGTCCGTGGGGATTGACAACCGTGGCCACCACCGCGCTGGCGGGCGTATTCTCATAATCCACAAATTCCGCCGTGGTCGGTTGGTTGGTGTTGTGGCTGGCTACGGCCAGTCCAAGATAAATCTCGCTGGGCATTGGAATCGTCGCGGTCCCCAATTGCGTCCAATTGGTGCCGTCGCAACTGCCGAAGCCGGTGAACACGCTGCCAACGCGATTGAGCCGCAGCCAGGTGTTTGGATAGTTGACAGGAAAACTTCCCGCGGTGACGCCCAGGCCGTTGGTGGCCGTGCGATCGGCAAAGAAATCCCCGACCATGCCCGGCGTGGCCAGGGCGGCGGCGAAAGGGCTGCCCGCATCCAGGCTCGCGCGGGCCATCAGGCCGGCCTCGGCCCATAGGTCGGACAACCCCAACGCGCCCAGGCAGACGGAGACGTCAAAATTGCCGGTCTGGAGTTGGTAATCAAAGTTGAATTGATCGCTGTTGCCGCCAATGTAATTGCCGGCGCTGCTGATGATCGCCCCGTTGGTCATATAGGTGACAGTGGAAGCGATGGCCGGACTTCCGATGTCCCGCGGCGCAAAAGGGGAGGCGGTGAAACGGGCCAGCGTATTGGTGGCGATGGTATTGGGCGGGAGCGCTCGATCGCGAATACGATTTATGACGAGCGTGTAGTTGCTGCCGTAAACCAACGGCGCGGTGGCAAGCAGGACCGACGAGTTATTGGTTTCGAGGGACGCGGCAGCAATGGCAAGGCCATTGGTGAACGCATAATTGGCCGCATTGGTGGCGTTGGTGACCGCGACGGTCTTGGAGAAATCCAGTTCAATATTGGTGGCGCCGATGTTGAAGACGCGCAGAACCACGGGCGGATTCGTGTCGAACGTCACCGAAAGCGTTACTGGCGCGCTCGTGGCCACGCCGAGAACGTCGGTGATGATCACGCTGTAATTGCCGGAAGATGCCAGTGTGAGATTGGTCAGGACCAACGAACTGTTGGTGCCTCCGACCAGGACTCCTCCGTTCGTCTCCCATTGATAGTAAAAGGGTGACACCCCCAAGGCCAATTCGGAAAGCACCACCGAGTTGCCGACAAACAAATTGGTGGAGGGCGAGGCCGTTGGAGTTGTGGTTTGGGGCGGGGCCGCCACTGCGTTAAAGTAAAGATTCAGTACCTGGTTTTGGCTTAACGAGCAGTTGAACACGGCCACTTCGTCCATGATGCCGTTGAATGTCCGTCCACCGTTGCCCCCGTCCGCCGTATCACCGCCGATCAACGTGACGGTGTTGAAGGCCTCGGCGGTGCTGGCCACGGCGTTGGTGGCGGACTGGAATCCGTTTGTATTGCAAAGATAAATGATGGCGTTCTGCGGCGAGATCACCAGGACGACAAACGACCACTGTTGCAATGGCGGCACCAGGCCGGACATCCACGACCAGGTGTCCGAGTTGTTTTGGTTCCACGTGTAGCCCAGTTGCCCGCCGGTCGTAAAGTTGAAGCCCGAGGCATCCCCGTCCGGCCGGCAAAAGACCAAACCGCAATAAGAGGCGGGAGTGCCGATCGGGTAAATCCACGCGCTGAGGGTCACGGTATTGGTGTTCAAATCCAGTTCCGGTATGGTGACGAATGAATTGGCGACGCCGTCGGTGAATTGCGCCGCCGTGTTGAAGGATTCAAAGCCCGCAAAACCGGAGGCGGGATCCGGCCCGGCGACCCCATCCGCGGCAACGGAGCCATAGACTCCGTCGTAGTTTCCCGTCACGTCAACCGCCGTCAACGTCCCGCTGGCAGTGCTGTTGGTTTCGTTGAGCCGCCAATAACCGACGGGATTTGCCTGCATCATCGCGCTTACGAACGGCGGCACTGGCGCCACGGTCAGGCGCGCGGCGCTGGTTGAAACCGGGCCTCCAAGCGAATTGGACGCAAGCAGCGTGTAGCTTCCCGAATTGGCGGACTGCAGATTGGACAGCGTAAGGGAAGTGTTCGTGGCGCGCGGAATATTCGTCGCGACGCCACCCGTGGCCGCCTTCCACTGGTACGAAATGGGCATTGTTCCGTTGAAGACCGCGGAAAAAGTCACGCTGCTGCCGGTGTAACCAAGCGCGGGATTTGGCGCGATGTCCGAAACCAGCACGGGCGCGCTGGCCGCGACCAGGTTCAAGGTCGCCACGCCGCTCGTCGAGACGCCAACACTGTTGGAAACAATCACATCGTATAGATACACACCCCCCTTCCACCCCGTGGTGCTCACGCTCAAATTAGTCGTGACAGCCCCGGCGATGTTGGTCAGAGTCCCGCCGCCCCCGCCGTCGGTCCGCCATTGGTAATGAAGGGGGGGTTGCCCGCTGGCCGCCTCGGTCAACGTCACGGTCGTTCCGGCGTAAACCGGGTTGTTGCTCGGTGAAATCGAGGGAGTGGCGGCGGCGGCGGAGGCCGGCACGGTGATACCCAGATCGAAAATCGCGTCGAAATCATGACTGCCACCGAACGTGATGACGCCGCCGGTGACGGGAATCAATCCGATTTCGCCCCCCGCGTAGGGATTCCCGTTTGCCACTCCCATGGCTTCCCATCCCGTTCCGGAACCGGTGCGGCCGAAGGAATAGGCGTACGTGGAATTCGGGGCCAGCGAAAAAGAAAGACCGGACCATTGCAACCAATCGCCGTCGTCGAACGTTATCGAACCGCTTGTATAGGTTTGGATCACGGTCGCCGTGCCGCTCGAAACTGAGTATATGTGGAGATAATATTGCTGGGGAATGCTGATGTCGTTGTAGGACGCAAGCCCGGAAGTTTTTATTGACACGGAGGTCAACGTATATCCCTCCAGAGCTGATCCGGTTGTGAAACTCTGTCCCGGCTCGCCAGAGCTCGGGTGGTTCACCGCGTTATCAGTGTAGTAATTCAGATTATCGGGAAAGGTCTGGTTGCCCGCGGTGCTCAACTGGGCGATGTCGTTTGCTCCCGGAGTTGGGGCGGCGGTGCCCAGGTCCGTAAGAGATTGCGCATGGGTCGCCCCTGCAACGGCCACGAAGAAACCGGCCGCCAGCACCAATTTCGGCCAAAACCACGCAAGGACATTTCCATGCAGAAAGGTTTGCTTCCTCTTTGCGGAATGTCTGGCAAAAGGCATCATTTAAACTAGAACCTAAGAACGAGCAAAAAACATGCCCTTTATTGGCATTTATTGGGCCAAAACTGCGCGCACACTCTCACTCGATTTGTCCACGCAGGCGGCCCGCACGCGCTGGCCCCGCCGGGCTGCTATATCGGCTTTTTACGGCAGGCCGGTTTCCTGCAGAACGAGCAGGATGGACGGCGCGTCCGGGGCGGCGAGCAGTTTTGCGACGGCTTGCGGGTTCTGCGCTAATCTGGCCAGGCCGGATAGCAGGTGCAAATAGCGGCTTGACTCCGTGGCGGGGACCGCGACCAGAAAGATGAGTTGCACCGGCCATGAGCCTCTGCCACCCCAAACGACCGGATTGGGCGCCCGCCCAAAGGCAAACTGCAGCCGCTTGACTCCGCTCTGCCGCGCATGGGCCACAGCGATGCCGAATCGCGCGGTGGAGTCGGACAAGAGTTCCTGGTTAAGCGCGGCCTGGTAAAACGACAGGGCGTCGGGCACGGCATTCGATTGCCCAAGGACGCGGCTCAGTTCGCCGATGATTCCCGCCGCGTCCCGCTCGCGCAATCGCCCAATGATCAAGTCGCGCCGCGTGAAATCCGCCAGGGAACCGGCGGCCACCGCGCTGGTTGCCAGTTCAGGCGGCATGGGTCAGTTCCCTGCGCTTGCGCGATTTGGCGGCGCTTTTTACCGCTGGGGCGGGCGCGGGCAATTGGGGATCCTGTGATTCGGCCAGATAGAGGTAGCGGCCGCAGTTGCCACAAATCTGGATGTCGTCTCCATGCATCAGATTGATCACCGTGGCCCGCGGCACCTGCAAATGGCAGCCCATGCAAACCTGGTTGCGAATGGCGGCCATTCCCTTTTTGCCCTGGGCGCGAAGGCGGTCGTAATGGGCGAGAATCGGGGCCGGGATTTGGGTGCGCAAATCGCCAAGCTGTTTTTCCATTTTCTTCTCCTTGATTTCGCCGAATTCAATGGCTTGAAGTTTCAATAGACTTTGAAGTAATTGGTTCATGTTCATAAGGGCGCTGGGTCCATGACGGTATTAAGGCGCATTTCATTACTTTCCGCAAGTCGGCGGATGATTTGTTTTGGCATTCATGCCATGCCGTGAGACGAACTCTCTTCCCGGTGCAGCCTTTGCGCCCGGGAGGTTTTAAGACATGCCATGCCCGCACGGCATGCTCGCGTTGGGAAAGGGAACCCGGCGCCGTGTTCCTCCCATCGACGCCGGTTTCCGTGGTTAATGGCCACACCAAGGCGTGACCTTAACATATCCGGTTAATGCTTGCGCATCCGCCGGGACGCTTTGGGCGCCGCAGGCGCGGCCGCCGAGGGTACCGCGGGCGCGGCAACGGTGGGTTGCGGTTGCGCGGGCGCGGCGGTGACAGGTTTGGCTTCGCAGGCGGCAGTGCCACATGTTTTGGCCGGCGTTGCTAAGGGATTCATCGTTTCACTCATAAGTCTTTTGTTTTGTTTTGTTTCGGGTTGCGATTATCAAACAACCTGCCTGACCTAACGCATAGGTCGTGCCATGGGGTTCCATTATGTATCTAACGTGTTGAAAGAGAACAATATACAATAAAACCATCCCTGGCCACCCTGCCTGAAGACGGACCTTTTGCGCAATTGCTGCACTTCCACTGCCAATGCAAGTGCAGCACCGGGATGGTTCAAATGACAATGGGAATGGCCGCCGCAAAATCGGCGATGAACTAAATCAATCGCTCGCCGGTTGGTCGTTCTGATCGAGCAGGGCGTACTGCTTGAGCTTGTATTGGAGGGCGCGGCGGCTGATGCCCAGCGCCTTGGCCGCCTCAGCGCGATTGCTGGTCACGTGGGTGAGCGTCTGGCGGATGAGCATTTTCTCCACTTCGGCCAGCGGCGTGCCGGGACGCACCGTGAACGTCGTGACGTTGCGCTCGTAGTCACGCAGAAAATCGGGCAGGTGCGCCACTTCGACCACCGGTTCGCGGCAGGTGATGACGAGCCGTTCGATGGCGTTGCGCAACTGCCGCACGTTGCCCGGCCAGGGAAACCGCTGGCAGAGCTGCAGCGCCTCGGCGGACATGCCCTTGCGGCGGCGCTTGTGTTTGGCCGTGAAATGGTGGAAGAACGATTCGATCAGCAGGGGAATGTCCTCAGCCCGCTCGCGCAACGGCGGCATGACGATGGGCACGATTTGCAACCGGTAAAAAAGGTCTTCGCGAAACTTGCCCGCCGCGACGGCGGCCTGGAGATTCTTGTTGGTGGCGACGATGACGCGGACGTTGACGCGGATCAAATCCGAACCGCCGACCATGCGGAAGGCGCTGTCCTCCAGCACGCGCAACAGATCGCCCTGGCCTTTGGGCGAGAGGTCGCCGATCTCGTCCAGGAACAGCGTGCCGCCATCGGCCAGTTGAAACCGGCCCGGCTTGGTGGCCACCGCGCCCGTGAATGCGCCCTTGACATGCCCGAACAGTTCGGCCTCGAGCAGTTGTTCAGCCAGCGCCGCGCAGTTGACAGAGATGAACGGCTTGGCGCTCCGCAAACTCTGCGCGTGAATCGAGCGGGCGACGATTTCCTTGCCGGTCCCGCTTTCGCCTTCGATGAGGACCGTCACGTCGCTGTTGGCCACCTCCGCGATGAGGCGGGAAACGTTGCGCATCGCTTCGCTTTCGCCCACCAGCAGGCCGGATGCGGAGGTCTTTTGCAGGCGCGAGCGCAGTTCGGTGTTCTCCGCCACGACGGCCTGGAATTCAATCGCCTTTTGCACCAGCACTCGCAGCCGTTTCATGTCAATGGGCTTGGGCAAATAATCGTAGGCGCCCTGCTTCATCGCCTCGACGGCGTTTTCCACCGTGCTGTAGGCCGTCATCAAAATGAAGAGCGTGTCACGATGGCGCTGGCGAACCTGTGAAAGCAATTCCAGCCCGCTCAAGCCGGGCATTTTGATGTCGGAAATGACGATGTGATACAAGTTGTCGGACGCCAGTTTCAGCGCGGCCTCCGAGTCGGTCGTCGCCTCCACGTCGTGGCCTTCGCGTCGCAACGCCTCCTGTAAACCGGCGCATAGCCCCTGTTCATCATCGACAACCAGGATTTTGACCTTCGTCTTATCCACCGGCTGTTTCCTTCCGGTTCAACG
>Ga0187860_1003353_pt1 | contig 12706 bp, 10 predicted proteins | sample June2016WEW_10_4_FD_132981 | JGI IMG/M metagenome (GOLD analysis project Ga0187860, IMG submission 132981) | Peatland microbial communities from SPRUCE experiment site at the Marcell Experimental Forest, Minnesota, USA - June2016WEW_10_40 | ecosystem: Environmental > Terrestrial > Soil >... | reverse complement strand
GTTCGACACTGAGAAACTGGTAGAACCTTCGCTATCGGAGTGCTCGAAGCCGATCAGTTTTGCGAACGCGCACTCTCGCGTCTGCTGGCCACCCTGAAAGACCACTCGCTGATTCGTGATGAACACCGTCCCCGTATCGATGGCCGTGGGTGCCGGCGCACCTTGCACCAAGTGACCCCGAGTCACACCGACGCGGTAGCGGACAGAACGGCCATGTATGCTCCCGACGGGGATCGAGGCACCTTGGGAATGACCCTTCCACTGGCCCCGACCCCGTCGCCCCTCAATCAGGTCAGCTCCGGTCACCTTGTAGAAGACCGTCTCACCAGGTTTGAGCATGATCTCATTTGAGCCCAGGCCGTTGAAGCTCTCTGCAAGTTGGAGAAGCTGCGCCAAGCCGTCGTGCTGCGCTTGCCACTCGCCGAGGGCCTGCTGGTATGCCTTGGCCACCTCCTTCGCTCGATGCTTCTCGAACACGCTCCGTGCCTCCCGTCGACGAGTCGTTGGCCTGGGCTCTGGGCTGAGTGTACACGCGGACTGAGGCTCCGAATTGACGCCCGGCGCCATCCGCAGGGCGGCCGGTGTCATCCAATCGCTCCAAGCCAGTCGGGCTGCCGGGTGCTGGGCGACCCGGCCCCGGCCAGTGGGACGTCCGGCCTTCCTAACGCCGAGCTGCGCGCCCTGCCCGTAGGCGTGACCGAGCCCGCGCCGAAACGCGGACAGATCGTCGCGATCCCGGCACCAGGCTCAGGGAACGTCGCAGTCGTCGAGATCCTCTTCGGGCCGGCGGGCCCACGGCCGGGGCCGCTTGTCTTTTGATGCGGCATACGACGTCGCGACACTGGTACGTCCCGACGGGAGCGTGCTCCGCGTCGTCGCTGTGCAACGGCCATTCGACGAGGCGACTCGCGTGCGCCTTGAGCGGCAGAAGGCTGACGCTCTGTCGCGCGTGCCGGAGGACTGGTGGCCGACCGTCGCGGCGCCGAGGGGTATCTTCCTGTGTGCACACGACGACGGCGTCAGGTTCGTCCTCGACGCAGCGGCCGAAAAGGCGCCCGTCTGAGCCTCCACGGCCCAACTCGCGCCGCCGAAGTATCACGGGCCTTCCCGTCGCCGTTCTGACCCTCCTGGGCGCTCTGGCCGACACCTCAGGCGAGTATCACGGGCCGTCCCCGCCGTTCTAGCCCCGTCCGGGGTCTGGTCGCTGGAGCATCCCATCGCCACCACCTTCGCCCTCGCGATGGTGATCATCATCGTCGTCGCGCCAATCTACGTGCGCCTCCACAGCCACAGCACCCGGTGAGCCGCCGGCGCCGTCAGCTCTCGGTCAGAAGCCGGGGAAGACGGCGCGAAGGTCGTCGAGGGTGACGGTGGGCGAGTCGAGCCGCAGCGGTGGCGTGTGTGCCGGATCGAGCCGGCCGTACACGAGCCGGAAGAGCGCCTCGGCCGGCAGCTGCAGCGAGCCGGTCGTCTCCTGCTCGGCCCAGGGCTCGAGGCGCACCCCGTCGGCGACCAGGACGAAGCGGCGCTCGGGATTGCTCGTCGACACCGAGAGGGTCGCCGGCTGCGCTGCGGGTTTGCCCACGCGGGTCGCCATCGCCGGCAGGTAGTCGACGAGGACCGCCGCGGCGTCCGGGGCGAGCACGGCTCCGAGGTCCAGGGCGACGGCGACGTCCCAGGTGTGCACAGCGTGCTCGGAGAGGCGCGCGGTCAGCAAGCCGGCGAAGTCGAGCTCTCTGCCCATGGCGGAGACGTGAAACGCCGCCGCCAGCGACGGTTCGATGGTTTCCAAGCGGCGCACCAGGCGTTCGTTGGCGTCGACGCTCTCGGCGACCTGGGCCGAGGGTGGGAGAGCGTCCCATCTCTGCCAGACCGGCAGGATCGTCTCCCGGCCCGGCGGTGGGGTCCCGGTCAGGCCTGCATCCAGGAGCAGCGAGAAGAGCTCGGCCTGGTTGCCGAGGTGCGAGAGCACCTGGGCGATCGTCCACTCGCTGGCGTACGAGGGGGCGGTGACCTGGTCCGCCGTCAGGCCAGCCACCAGCGACCTCAATCGGTCATGCGAGGTGCGAACGGCGGCGAGCGCGAGTTCGGCCTCCCGCATGCCATTCCCTCCGGTCATGGGGTGGTCCCGCCTCCGGCGTTGCGATCGCCCACGCGCACCAGGCCGAGCGAGGCTCCCTCGGTGCCGGTCGCCGTGCCCGTGGGGGTCTCCGTGAAGCCGACGCTCTCGTCAACGCCCTCGAGCATCGGGGCGACCCGGGTGCGCAGCGGGACCTCCTTGATCAGGCAGACGAGCACGAAGGCGATCACGGCGAACGGGACCCCGGCGAGGAAGACGGAACCGAGCGACTGGGCAAAGGCGTGGACCACGCCGCTGTGGATCGCGGCCGGCAGCTTGTCCAGGACCTGGGGGCTGGCGTTGCCGATGCCTCCCGACAGTCCGCCGAGGTGGAAGCCCTTGGGCAGGTCCTTGACCAGCTTGGCGATCAGCACGTTGCTGAAGATGGCGCCGAAGATCGGCACCCCGATCGATCCGCCCATGGAGCGGAAGAACGTCGCCGTCGACGTGGCGGTGCCCAGATCCTTCTGCGCCACGCTGTTCTGCACCACCACCACCAGCACCTGCATGACGCCGCCCAGGCCAAGGCCCAGCACCACCATGTAGGCGGCAGTCACGATCTGGGGCGTGGACGCGCTCATCGTGGAGAGCAGGTAGAGGCCGACCACCGTGATCGCCGTGCCCACGATCGGCCAGATCTTGTACCGCCCGGTCCGGCTGATCAGCTGGCCGCTCACGATCGAGGTGATGAGCAGCCCCACCATCATCGGGACGAGGAGCAGGCCCGAGTTGGTGGCCCCCTCGCCCTTGACGATCTGCAGGTACTGGGGGAGGAACACGATCGAGCCGAAGAGCGCCAGGCCGATGATGAAGCCTGCTGTGTTGGTCACGGCAAAGACGGAGTTGCGGAACAGCCGCAGCGGCAGGATGGGCTCCGGTGCCCGCCGCTCAACCTGGATGAATGCCCCCAGCAGCGCCACGGAGGCCAGGCCGAGTCCGAGGGTCTGACCCGACGCCCACGGATACTCGGTCCCACCCCAGGTGGTGAGGAGGACGATGCAGGTGACCCCGGCACCGAGCAGGGCGGCACCCAGGTAGTCGATGCGGTGCTCACGGCGCTGGCGGGGCAGGTGCAGAACCAGTCCCGTCGCCACCAGGGCGGCCACTCCGATGGGGACGTTGATGTAGAAGACCCAGCGCCACGTGGCGTGGTCGACGAGGAAGCCGCCGAGCAGAGGCCCGGCCACCGTGGCCAGACCGAAGACGGCGCCGAAGTATCCCATGTAGCGGCCCCGCTCGCGCGGGGAGACGATGTCGCCGATGATCGCCTGGGAACCGACCATCAGCCCACCCGCACCGATGCCCTGGAGGGCGCGGAAACCGATCAGCTCGGCCATGTTCTGGGAGAGGCCGCAGAGCATCGAGCCGACCAGGAAGATGACGATCGCGCCCTGGAAGATCCGCTTTCGCCCGTATAGGTCCCCGATTCTCCCGTAGAGCGGGGTGGAGATGGTCGAGGTCAGGATGTAGGCGGTCACCACCCAGGAGAGCTGGGTGAGGCCGCCCAGGTCGCCCACGATGGTGGGCAGAGCCGTGGCGACGATGGTCTGGTCGAGGGCGGCGATCAGCATCGCCAGCATCAGGGCGCCGAAGACCACCATGAGGCGCCGCCGCTCGGCGGCGGGACGGGGGTCGATCATCAGAGCGGAGATGGCGGAGCTCACGCGGCGCTCTCCTCCGCGGATGCGAGCACATCGTGACGTCGGTACAGGCGTGACGGCCACCACGTCCACCGCCCCACCAGCACCACGAAGGCGGGCACCATGATGGTCCGCACGAAGAAGGTGTCCATCAGAATCCCGGCGGCGATCCCGAAGCCGACCTGCTGGATCTCCCCGGCCTGAGCCGACCCTCCGGCGGCGACGCCGAGCACGGCGAAGGTGCCGCCGAGCACCAGCCCGGCTGTGGTGACGGTGGTCCCCGTCACCCCTATGGCCTTCTTCACCGCTTCTCGCAGCGGCAGCGCTTGGGACTCCTCGCGGATCCTCGTCATCACCAGCACGTTGTAGTCCGAGCCCAGTGCCATCAGGAAGACGAACATGAGGAAGGGCATGATGAACTGGACCCCGCTCTGGCCTCCGAGATGGACAAAGACCAGACCCACCAGGCCCAGGGCGGCGAGGTAGGAGAGGACGACGCTCGGGACCAGGAAGAAGGACGCGGTCCCGCTGCGCAGGACGATGGCGAGGAGCAGGGCGATGATAATCGCCACCGTCGGGATGATGTGGATGAGGTCGTTCTGGGAGATGTTCTCGACGTCATAGGCGAAGGCGTCGAGGCTGAAGATGCCGCTGTCCGCCGCCCCCGCGCCGTGGGCCGCGGCGGTCGTGTCCGCTCGGAGAGTCGGGATGTTGGCGCTCGCCGCCGGGCTTCCCGCCGGCCCGACCGTGGGGACGACCGCAAACACCACGGTCCGCGCGTCGCTGCTGACGAAGCTCGCGAGAGCGCCATCGACCTGCGCCTCCGCCGGCGGAAGGGCGGCGAGCGCCGTCGGGTTCAGCGGCCAGCCCAGCGTCTGGTGCAGGGCCGTGATCTCCGTCGCCGTCAGGGTCACCCCGGTCGGCCCGTTGGGGTCGAGCGGCCCGATCACGCTGCGGAAGCCCGGCGACGCCTGCAGGCCGTGCTGCGCCGTCACCAGCTCGGTGGGATCGTCGAAGACGGGGTTGGAGAAATGCATGACCACCTCGGTCGAGGTGATCGTCCCAGCGGAGGGGAAGTGCTTGTTGAGGACCGCCTGGCCGACCGCCGAGTCGCTGCCCGCCGGCCCGGAGGCCTCGTCGCCGAATCCCGCCGTGGTCGTGCCCACCGAGCCCACGGCCAGAGCAGCGAAGATCCCTATCCCCGCGATCGCGGTGACCATCGGGCGCCGGACAAAGGCGGCGGCAACCCGCCCCCAGAAGCCCACCTGTGGGGTCGAGCGGACCTCGAGGTTGCTGGGCCAGAAGACCGCGCGGCCGAGAATGGCGAGCAGGGCCGGGAGCAGGGTGAGACCGGCGAGGAGCATCAGTCCGATCCCGATGGCGAGCGCGGGGCCGAGCCCCTGGTAGAAGCCGAACTGCGCGATCACCAGGCTGAGCAGGGCGCCGATCACGATCAGCGCGGAGAAGGTGATGGATTCCCCCACGGTCTCGACGGCGCGCACCACTGCGTCGCGGGGGGCGAGACCGCGCCGGATCTCCTCCCGGACTCGAAAGACGAGGAAGAGGCCGTAGTCGGTGCCCGCCCCCAGGACGAGGACCACGAGGATCAGCTCCGTGATGACGGAGACCTGAACGCCGATGTGGGAGGCGGCCGCGATCACCGGTCCCGCCAGCGCCAGCACCAGACCGGCTGGAAGCAGGGTCACGAGGGGTGCGAGCAGAGCCCGGAAGGCGAAGAGCAGCAGGACGATGATGAAGACGACGGAGAGCAGCTGGGTGGCGTTCTGGGAGTGGGCGGAGGCGGTGTCGGCGTCCGTTGCGGTCGCCAGCTGCCCGGTCAGGTTGAACTGGAGCCCGCTGGGGGCTCCCAGCTTCGAGAAGTCGCTGCGGATGGAGTCGACGAGCGTCGTCCCGGCGCCACCGCCGTACTGGGGGACGTTGGCTTGGATCAGGGCCTGGGTGGCCTCGCCGTCGCTCGACGTCCCGAGGGCGCGGGCGGTGACGACGTTGGGCAGCTCCCTGATCTTGGCGACGAGTGACGTGAACGCGAGCTTGTCGCCGGCGCTCAGCGGGCTGCCGCTGCGAGAGGCGACCAGGGTGGCGGTGGCGAGGTTGGAGTTCTCGAAGGGGTCGAGCAGCTGGGCCGCGTGCATGCTGGGCGAGTTCGCCGGCAGGAAGCCGCTCTCGGTGTCCTTCGCCACCGAGCCCAGCCCTGGCAGGGCGGCCACGCAGACGACCGTGATGACCAGCCAGGCGACGACGATCAGGTACCGGAAACGGACGTCGAACCTGCCGAGGTCGGAGTACAGCCGTCTCACCCCGCGCACTCCCCACCCAGCGGCGGTGCGATCTTGGCGAGGAGCTCGACGAGCGTCGTCAGCTCCGCGTCGGTGAGAGCTTCGGTGACCGCGGCGAGCCCGCGCAGGTGGAGGTGGAGCATGTCCTCGAACCTCTCCCGCGCCGCCCCGGTGAGCTGGACGCGGACGAGGCGCCGGTCCTCGTCCTCCCGGAGGCGCTCGACCAGCCCCACCTTCACCAGCCGGTCGACCAGCTGGGTGGCCGAGCTGGGCGTGATCGACTGCGCCTCGGCCAGCTGGTGCATGGAGAGCCCGGTCCTGCTCTGATGGAGCAGCATCAGCGCCTCGAGCTGGGAGGCGGTGACCTCCTCCATGGTCTCCTGCATGCGGACCCGGGCGTCCGCCGGGATGGTCGCCCGGAAGCGATGCCGGAGCGCCGCCTGGAGGCCGGCCAGCCGCTGCAGAAGGTCTTCCCTCTCGGCGAGGGGGGCGGGCTCGGTGGCCACTGGTTCGTTCCTCAGATAGTCGGGTACCCTAAGTATGTGACATCCGAAGCTTAGCGTGTCAAGGCGCGAGGCCGTGACCGACGTGACCGTCCGGTCACGGCCTCGCCGCGTTGCACCTGCCGCCGAGAGCGCCGCTCGGGTGGTCCCCGTGCCGCGCGCCCCGCCCCGCGGGCGGCTGGAACCGGGCCGCCGGGGTGGCGCATGGGGGCGCGGCGTTTGACGCCGCCCGGCCCTGTGCTGTCATCCCCTTGACTTAGCGTGGCTAGGTCTTATTTGTGTTGGGGCTTTCAGTGTGGCTACGGCTAAGGGCGGCAGTTCGATCATACGGGCGAAGGGGCAGGACACTCCATACCCGGCGCCACCCGCTCGGTGGGAGCGAAACGTAAGCAACTCGGCCACCGGCCTGCAATAGACTGAGCCCATGGCCGCCGCGCCCGACTCGCGCCACCGCCTCCAACGCCCCGTGTCGCAGCGCACGACGGCAGCTGACCGGCGCGCCTGGACACGGGCGCTGGAGATTGTGGTGGAGCGCGAACGCCCCGTCCTCGAGGCGCTCGCGGCCAGCGACCGCGGGGGCCTGCAAGGGGCTGGTGGAGGCCCGCCGGAGGCGGATCAGCCGCCGCCTCGCCGGGGTCGGTGACCTCACCTTCCGGTCCTCCTCACATACGGCTATAGAGAGAATCTCGGCCTACCGGCAGCCGGAGCCGCTCGCGCAGGTGACGGCGTTGAGGTCCGTCTCGCCGCTGCCGGAGGGTGTCGGGGGCTGCCCATCAATGCGCAAATGTAGGTGGCAGCGGCTACTCTCTGGGTCCCCTTGCCCCGCGGTCCCTCGATGTGAATTGGTCTTGGCCCCGAAGAAGAGCAGCTAACGCGCCAAACGTGCTCGGCAGTGGTAGACTTTTCCCGGGGCTTTGGGCCGTACCGTCCAGTCCGCTCCAAGCCAAGCGCCTACCGCCCCGGGACATCCGGTTTGACAGCCCCGCGTCGTCGGGGTTGGCTTCCCTGGCCCGAGGACACGAAGGGGCGCAGGGCGAGTAGCACTACGCACGGCCCAGCCCCACCTCTCAGCGGCCATCAGGATCTCCCCAGCTGCGGCCAGTCAGCCTCCCACCCGCGGCCAAGCCACGCCCTGGGCGGTGACGCCCAGCCATCGCTAACCGGATGCAGGGCGGATCCAGCGCAGCTGCGGGGCCCACAGCCCCTGCGGGTACCAGCCGATCACGGCCGCTGGTCGGCGATAGGCTCCGCCCTCCGTAACCGTGCCGACACCAACGCCGGCGTAGAAGTGACCCGGAACCCCGGTCCTCTCAGCCATGCGGGAGACCCCAACCCCGGGTCCTCCCCGTCCACCCAGGAGACCCCAGATGCGCCCTGCCGCGGCTAGGCCCGCTCAGACCCATCAGGGGGAGCAGACGTGTACTTCCGATACCTGACCCGCGAGCTGCGCCGGCGCGTGCGGTCGGCAGCCGTCGTCGCCCTCGGCCTGGCGCTCGGCGTGGGCCTGGTGATCACCCTCATCGGGGCGATCGCCGGGGTGAACGCCGCGGACGGCCAGGTGCTGCAGTCCCTCTATGGCGTGGGCACCGACCTCACCGTGACCCAGGCCCCCGCCGCCGGGAGCGGACCGGTCCAGATCCACATTGCCGCGCCCTCGGGGGGCTCGGGGAGGATCTCGATTGCGGGACCCAGCGGATCGAGCAGCGGATCCGCCACCGGCGACCACGTGCTCCCCAACCCCGGGCTCACCACCATCAAGAGCAGCGAGGTGTCGGCCATCGACAGGCTCAAGGGGGTTGCGGGTGCCACAGGGTTCCTGCAGCTCAACGTCCTCGACATCACGAGCAGCGACAGCGTCTCCAATTTCACCCTGACTGGCATCGACCCCAGCACCCCCGGGCTGGGGCCCCTGAGCGCGAGCAATCTCAGCTCGGGGAGTGCGGCGGCGAAGACGTGGTTCGAGGATGCCGAGCAGAGCGAGCACGTGGTTCTGGTGAGCAGCGGCTATGCCAAGCAGGAGTCGCTCAAGGCCGGCTCCACCCTCACCCTCTCGGGCACCACGTACACAGTCGTCGGTGCGGTGTCCCTAGTGAGCGCGTCGTCCGCGGACGTCTACATCCCCCTCGGCCACGCGCAATCGCTGGCCGGTGACAGCAACGAGGTCAACACCATCGACGTGGCGGCCACCGACTCGTCGGAGATCTCGGCGGTTCAGTCCGAGATCCAGAAGCTGATGCCCTCGGCCACGGTCACCAGCGCCTCCGACCTGGCCAGCGACGTGTCGGGGTCGCTGAGCACCGCCTCCAACCTGGCCGGGACCCTGGGGCTGGCGGTGGCCATCGTGGTCCTGGCGGCGGCCTTCGTCCTGGCGGTGCTGCTCACCATGGGGTCGGTGACCCGGCGGGTGCGCGAGTTCGGGACCCTGAAGGCGATCGGATGGCGCAGCCGCCGCATCGTCGCCCAGGTGATGGGCGAGTCGCTGGTGCAGGGCGTGATCGGGGGCGGGCTCGGGGTGGGGGTGGGCTTCCTCGGCGCCTTCATCTTCACCAGGGTGGTCCCCACCCTGCAGGCGGAGGAGGGGCCCGGGAGCGGCTCCGCGGCGGTCAAGGCCTTCGGCGGCGGCCCGCAGTTGATCGGGGGAGGGCCCGTGAGCGGCTCCTCGTCGGGGAACGTCTCCACGACTTTCGGCAATGCTCTCCACCCCGTGAGCGTGCACATGACCGCGCCGCTCAGCCTCGAGATCCTGTTGGTGGCCATCGCCCTGGCCGTGGCCGGCGGGCTGATCGCCGGTGCCATCGGCGGCTGGCAGGCCTCGCGGCTACGTCCGGCCGCGGCGCTGCGCCGGGTGGAGTAGCCGGATGCTCACGACCCTCGCCGATCACGTCAGCGCGGGCGACGTCCCGTTCCCGGAGGCCTCCGATGTACCAGCTGCATGAGCTCTCCCGCGTCTACCGCAAGGGGCAGAGCAGCGTCGTCGCGCTGCGCGACGTGGACCTCGACCTCCAGGACGGCGAGTTCATCACATCCAAGGGCTCAGCGGGCACGGCAAGTCGACACTCCTCATGATGCTCGGCGCATGGACCGCCCCACCTCCGGACCCGTCCTCTTCGACGGACTAGCCCTGGGCGCCCTCCCCGAGTCCCGGCTGATGGACGTGCGCGGCCGGAGCTTCGGCTTCGTCTTCCAGAGCTACAACCTCATGCCCACTCTCACGGCGGCGGAGAACGTGGAGGCGGCGCTCGTGCCGCTGGGCGTGCCCTCGGTGCAGCGCAGGTCGCGGGCCCTTACGCGCTGGCCGAGGTCGAGTTGGAGGATCTGAGCCTGGCGCTGGCCGCCATCCATGCCAGGCACACCGTCCTTTACCGCTCCACCTTCGATGTGCTCTGATAACCGGTGGCCATGAGGCACTGGGTCCACGGGGAGATCGATTTCTTCGACCGCTGGTCGTCCAGCTACGACCGCCACGTCAGCCAGCGCTTCCTCTTCGAGCCCGTCCACCGTCAAGTGTGCGAGGCGCTCGTGGCCGGGGGTGCCCCCGGTACCATCGTCGACGTCGGCTGCGGCACGGGCCGCCTGCTGGAGGCGATCCATCACCGCTTTCCCGAGGCGGATCTGATAGGCATAGACCCATCCCAGGGGATGGTGCGCGTCGCCCGCTCTCGCTTCGCCGGGGTGCCCCGGATCCGCATCGAGCAGGCCGGGGCGCTCGACCTGCCCCTCGATCCGGCCAGCGTCGACGTGGTGACGACGACCCTCTCCTTCCACCACTGGAACGAGCAGAGCGCTTCGCTGCGCGAGGTCGGGCGGGTGCTGCGGCCCGGGGGACGGCTCCTCCTGGCCGACGTGCTGGCCATCGGCCTCGTCGGCCGCCTCCTCCGCCCCCTGCGGCGCCGGCACGGCGCTGTCTTCCGCGATGCCGCCGAACTGTCCGCGATGCTTCGGGCCGCCGGGTTCGCGTCCTGGCGGGGACGCCACGTCTTCAGTCCCGCCGTCCCCGTCTTCCTCGTCGAGGCCAGGGTCGGCAGGCTCGGGCGCTGACAGGCGATTCCCGCGGCGACGCCGCGGACGCCGTCCGTCAAAACCGTTACGGGTCCTGTCGGGAGTCTCAGCGCAAGCCGCTCGGGCAAGGCCTCCGAAGCGTTGAGTCGGCGCGGGGTCCAGCGTTCGCGGCAGTGAGCGCGAGGCACGGTGCGCTCCCGGAAGTGCTCCTTGTCCACTAGCCAGGGTTGACATTGAATCGCCTGATCGCGGGTGGTTAGCAGATGGCGACAAGATTGGCTAGATCAGTTGAGCCTGGCCCCCAGTGGGTGAGATGGTGGACCTCGCCCCAGGACACCGGCCGATGGCAGCCTGGCCAGACGCAACCCCGGTCACGAGCGTGGACCGCCCGCCGGGTTGCGGTCGCCGGAACCCGGGTCGCCCGGCCCACATCGAGGACCGTCGAGTCCGCTCCGAACACCACCCGCGTGACCCCGGCGTCGCAGCTCAGCCGCCGCGCCGTCTCGGCGGCGATCGGGCCGCCCAGCTCCAGCTCGGCCGCCGGAGCCCCGAGCTCTCCGCGGACCGTGGCCAGGGTGGCGGTGACCTGGAGGTGGGGCCGCTGACCGGCGTGCTGAGGGAGTGCCCCGTTGTCCAGGGCGTGGCTGGCCAACTCCACCAGGGCGTCGGCGAAGCGGCGCTCCCGGCTGCGCTCCTCTCCCGCCCCGGCGGGACGGGCGAGCGGTTCCAGGGCGGTGCGCAAGGTGGCACCTCCCTCGGTGTCGAGGTAGCCATGCAGGAAGAGTGCGCCGCCCTCGGTGGCTTTCAGCTCCAGGAAGCGCGCCTCCACCTCTTCGACCTGCTCGGTGAGAAAGCGGCGCGGGTCGCCGGCATGGCGGAGGTGGGCGCATTCACGGCGGAGCTGGGCCACCAAGCGTATCCGGGCCCGGGCGAGCAGAGCGCTCTCGTCGAACTCGGGGGCCGGAACGCCGGCGACAGTGGGCAGGCCGCCGATCCATTCGGCGGTCCTTGCCATCAGTGCGAGGTGGGAGAAGCCGATCTGGCCATCGCGCAGGGCCCGGGCGCTCGCCGGCATCCGGACAGCCTGCTTCCCGACCACCAGGGCGTTCCATGCCACGGTGCCGGTGGTGCGGCACTCCTCCTTGACCCAGGAGGTCGGGCTGGGGTGGCCCTCCCACTCGTCCTCCCCGCAGCCGGCCAGCTCGGTGACCATGCCGGAGAACTGCAGCTCCATCCGGTCGATCAGGCGGCGTCAGCCCACCATCTCGGTGCGGACCAGCTCGCCCGGCCGCCCGTCGCGCGGCCGGCGCTCGAAGCGGTCCAGCGCGGCGGCCACGCCGGCCAGATCGCCGTCCGCCGGCTGGCTCTCCGTGGCCCGCCGCCGCATCTCCCTCTCACACATGGCCGTAGTATAGCAAACGGACGTTCGCATTGCCGGGACGAACACACCGCAGTGGCTTACCCCGTCAGCGGCTGAGCCCTCTCGTCTCGGCCATCACCAGAGGTCCGATACCGGGATCGACCCGCCAGGTTCGCCATCGTCGCCGCCCGATCGAAGCTCGCCCGGGTAAACTCCGGAGCCATCATGCGGAGATCTCGCGCGGCTCGGCGGCAGGTGCTGCCGGCCGGCGACGCCATCAGGTTCGCGGGGATGCGAATGCGCCGGGGCGGACGTACCGCCCCTCACGCGTGAGCTGTCATCCCCCGATAACCTGAGGACCCTCTCATGAGCGAACGAATACTCTCCCTGCGCTGCCGCGCCTGCGGCGCCACGACCCCGGTCGGGCCGGCCCATGCCTGCGACCTCTGCTTCGGCCCCCTGGAGGTGGCCTACGACTACGCGGAGATCGGCCGCCGGGTCTCCCGGGCGTCCATCGATGCGGGGCCGGCCAGCATCTGGCGATACCGCGACCTGCTCCCCCTGGAGGACGACCTGGAGCCGATCACCCTCGGCGAGGGCTGGTCCCCACTCATCCGGGCGCACAACCTCGGCGACCTGCTCGGCCTGCGCAACCTCTACCTGAAGAACGACACCCAGAACCCCACCAACTCCTTCAAGGATCGGGTGGTGAGCGTCGCCGCGAGCTGGGCCAGGGGCCATGGCTTCGGGACCATCGCCTGCGCCAGCACCGGCAACCTGGCCAACGC
>Ga0187860_1003349_pt1 | contig 12718 bp, 11 predicted proteins | sample June2016WEW_10_4_FD_132981 | JGI IMG/M metagenome (GOLD analysis project Ga0187860, IMG submission 132981) | Peatland microbial communities from SPRUCE experiment site at the Marcell Experimental Forest, Minnesota, USA - June2016WEW_10_40 | ecosystem: Environmental > Terrestrial > Soil >... | reverse complement strand
TTCATTCTAGTTCTCCATCGAGCCTTGCCGGACGTGCAGCGCATGAAACTTTTGCTACTCTGCGGCCGCGTCGTCGGCACCGAGGTCGGTATTCTTTTTGGTGCGATTAAGCCCGACTTCTAGTTGGACCCGGGGTTCCTTGAGCACATCAGACTGTCGCCATGGGCCGTCATCGGTCCCGGAGCACGCTTCTTAGAGTTCTTATTTACGGGAACCCCACGCCGACGACGCAACCCAGGAGGAGGAGATGGAACTGTTGCATCGACGATGTTGCGGTCTCGACGTTCACAAAGAGACGGTGGTTGCCTGCCTCCGCCTTGTATCCAATGGCAAGGTCACGACTGAAGTTCGTACCTTCCAGACGACCACGGCGGACCTTCTGCGATTGTCGGAGTGGTTGGCGGCAAACGATTGCACGCATGTGGCGATGGAGGCGACCGGCGTTTACTGGAAGCCAGTGTGGCACATCTTGGATGATGCGGAGTTCGAGTTGGTGTTGGCAAACGCCGCGCACGTGAAGAACGTGCCGGGCCGCAAGACCGACGTCAACGATGCTATGTGGCTGGCCGAACTGTTGGCGCACGGTCTGATCCGGGCGAGCTTCGTACCGGACACGCAGACCCAGGAGATGCGCAACCTGCTGCGCACGCGTAAGCAATTGGTTCGTGAGCAGTCGAGCCACGTGCTGCGGGTGCAAAAAACACTCGAAGACGCCAATATCAAATTGGACTCAGTGCTCTCTGATTTGATGGGCAAGAGCGGCCGCGCAATGATCGAGGCACTGATTGCCGGCGAAACCAATCCCGCCAAACTTGCCGCCCTTGCCGATCGGCGGGTAAAGGCGTCACATGAGGAGTTCCGCGAGGCCCTTCGCGGCCGCGTGACGAAGCACCATCGCTTCCTGCTGCGCCTTCATCTGAATCAGATCGATGCTCTCCATGCAGCTATGGCCACGCTCGACGCGCAAGTGGAGGCGAACCTTGGGCCCTTTCGCACTGCAGTCGAGTTAATAATGTCGATCCCGGGCATCAAGAACCTCGGCGCCCACGTCATCGTCTCCGAAATCGGAATCGACATGAGCCGGTTCCCTTCGGACGCACACCTCATCTCGTGGGCTGGCATATGTCCGCGCAACGACGAGAGTGCCGGCAAGCGTCGATCCAATCGCTTGCGCAAGGGTGCTCCTTGGCTCAAAACAACGCTGGTGCAGTGCGCCTGGGCGGCGGTAAAAAAGAAAAACAGCTACCTGCAGGCCCAATTCTACCGCATCAAAGCCCGGCGCGGCCCCAAGAAGGCGATCATGGCCGTCGCCGCTTCCATCCTTACCGCCATCTATCACATGCTCAAGGACGGGACGATCTACAAAGACCTCGGCTGCAATCACTTCGATCGCCGTTCAACCGATAAGCAAAAACAACGCTTGGTCAAACGCCTCGCTGAACTTGGCTACGTTGTGGAGATCAAGCCGATCGCCGCATAGGGCCGCGTTTGCGGCACTGCCAGCAAGGGGAGTTTGTGGCACGGTCCGAGAAGGTGAGTTTCTTCTTAGAAGAAGCCGTCAATCCTGAAAGCGCGAAAGATTCTGTACGTTATCCACAGCGAGCATGATGATTGCGGCAACATAGTTGGGATTAAGCCTTACCGTTTTTTGTGCCCACGCGAGCGCCTCCTCATAGCGACCCGCAAAGAAGTGCCCCGCCACGATTCCATTTTGCACGATGAAAATGAAAGGATCGAGCGGACTAAGACGAGCGGCGCGCTCAAGTTGCTCGATTGCGAGTTCCGGTTCACCCAACCAGACTTTGATCCATCCGCTGAAACGCCACGCGGTCGCTAGATTAGGATTGAGCACGAGAGCCCGATCAACCAAGGCCATACCGTCGTCGAGATCGCCGACCACGAATGCAAGCGCGAAGCCGGCTTGGCAGAGCGCAATAGCATCATCCGCACCAAGGCTTGCGGCTTTCCGTGCCAGTTGCTCCGTTTCGGCCGTTGCCCGCTCCTCATCGAGCAACCAGCCGTTGGCCTTCTGCCAGACATAGCAATATGCGCACATGCCATATGCCGACGGAAAATTCTGATCCATATCGATCGCTTGTTGGAAGTTCTGAAGTGCCTCAAGATTTCCTTCTTTCGTCCCTTGATAAATATTCGCCATTCCTCGCAGGAAATAATCATATGCAGCCAGGTTCTCTGTTGGCTTGCGCTTCGCGCGCTCAATTTCGGCCTTTTCGAGCTTCGGGGCGATCGCACCGATCACGCTTGTGGTCACCTCGTCCTGGAGATCGAAGATATCCTCAAGCTCGCCTTCGAAACGATTCGCCCACAAATGGACGCCCGTCGATGCGTCGATCAGTTGTCCGGTGATACGAACTTTGTTCCCGGCCTTGCGCACACTGCCTTCCAGCACATAGCGCACACCTAGTTCACGGCCGACCTGTTTTACATCGACCGCTTTGCCTTTGTAGGTGAAGCTTGAGTTGCGCGCGATGACGAATAACCAGGACATTCGCGATAGCGCAGTGATGATATCTTCTACCATGCCGTCCGCAAAATATTCCTGCTCCGGATCGCCGCTCATGTTCTGGAACGCCAACACAGCAATCGAAGGCTTGTCGGGTAGCGCGAGCCGCGCTGACAGCTTCTCGGGCGGAGCAGCTTCCGCTTGCGGCGCGGGCTTCACGGGGGCGGGACGCCAATCTCCAGCGAATAAACCCTGACCGGCTCGGCAATGTTCTTGAGTTGGGTCGGGCCGAGATCGTTGACCGCAAGACCGAGCCGCGACTTCACTTGCCGATAGGCATCTTCGGAAAGGCAGACGGCGCCCGGCTTGGCGATACCCTCCAATCGCGCGGCAATATTGATGCCGTCGCCCATCAGGTCGCCATCGCTCTCCTCGACGACATCACCCAGGTGGATGCCGACGCGGAACTCGATGCGGCGTTCGGTTGGGAGGCCGGCGTTGCGCTCGATCATTCCGTTCTGCACCTCGATAGCGCAGCGTACGGCGTCGACCACACTGCGGAACTCGACGAGGATGCCATCGCCGGTGCGCTTGACCACGCGCCCGTGATGCACGGCGATGGTCGGATCCATCAGATCGCTGCGCAGCGCCCGCAACCGCGCCAGGGTACGATCCTCGTCCGCGCCGGCAAGTCGGCTGTAACCGACCACGTCGGCGGCGAGAATGGCGGCGAGCTTCCGGGTCTCAGTCATGAAGTCCCGTCGTAATAATCCGGAGCGCGACGGCGAGTTCGGGCCCGCCGAAATGCAGGAAGGATTATCACGCCTTAAATCGGACTTCTGTGACCTTCTTCACGGTGGTCCGGCGGCGGAAGGCTCACAGTTTTTTGCGGCGCGAAATGTCGCCTAGTGGCCCTTAGCGCCGGATCACGTTTTGATGAATCGCGGTCGCTATCGGAGCCGAAGCGGACATGTACGAACCTCGGCCTAGACTATCTCAGTCGAGAATGACCCTTCTCGGACATGAGACGGCCTATTTTGCTGTGATGCGAAGCGCGGTTCTCGGCTCGCGATGTGCTAGGGTGTGTTCCTCGGCCCACAGGGAGGAGGCCCGTGAGGCGGCGCGAATTCATCACTCTTCTCGGCGGAGCGATTTCGGTATGGCCTTTCGCAGGGCATGCAAAGGAGTTTAAAGCCATACCTAAGGTCGGGTTCCTATTCCCTGGGCCGGAGGAGGTGGCTAAATCGCGTCGCGTGCCACTGCTGGATGGATTGCGGAGCGAAGGCTTTCGCGAGCCGGATCAGGTAACACTGGTTACTCGGGCCACAAACGGCGACTTGACGAGGATTTCACCGCTTCTCAACGAGCTAATCGCTGAAAAAGTCGACGTCCTAATTCCGGGAATTGTCACCTTGACATAGTAGACTACATGGCGTAGTATATCCTCAGATTTGAGGAATACTGGCTATGAGCGATCTTTCCAAGCCAATCTTTCACGACGAAATCAAGGCCCGCGAATGGTTGGAAACCCGGCTATGGCCGGAAGGTCCGATCTGCCCGAAATGCGGCGTGATCGATCAAGCGACCTTGATGCAAGGCAAGTCGCACCGGGCCGGCCTCTATCAGTGCAACGCATGCCGTGAACCATTCACCGTCACGGTCGGCACTCTTTATGAGCGCAGCAAGGTTCCGCTGCACAAGTGGCTTGCCGCGACGCATCTCATGATGGCGTCGAAGAAAGGCATGAGTGCCCTACAGGTCGGGCGCATGCTCGGCTTGAGCCAAAAGACGAGTTGGTTTCTGTGCCATCGCATCCGTGAGTCGTTGCGCGAAACTCATCCCGAAATGCTCGGTGGCGATGGCAAGACTGTTGAGGCCGACGAAACTTTCATAGGCGGTCTGGAAAAGAACAAGCATCGCAGCAAGCGCCAACACATCGGCACTGGCGGCGCCGGTAAGGAAGCTGTGGTTTCGCTGGTAGAGCGCGGTGGTCGCGTTCGCTCGCATCACGTCCCCGGCGTCACAGCCAAAACGCTCCGCCCGATCCTGCAAGCACAGCTACACGGTGCCACCATCATCATGACTGATGAAGGCGGAGCAATGAAGAAAGTCGGAAGCGAGTTCGCCCGGCACGAATCGGTCAACCACAGCATCGGCGAATATGTGCGTGGCGATGCCCACACGAACACGATTGAGGGCTACTTTTCGATCATGAAACGGGGCATTAATGGCGTTTACCACCACGTCAGCCAACAACATCTGAAACGATATTTGGCCGAATTTGATTATAGATACAACGAGCGCGCGGCTCTTGGCGTCGGCGATGCCGAGCGGATGGCAAAGTCAATCCCAGGCATCGTCGGGAAGCGGCTATATTACAAGACGCCATCGTGAAATGAGCGTAGGATCGGTTCCGCGCGTATTGCTTGGTTGGTTACGAAAAGCGCGGTGATCGTCATGGAGTTCGACCGCGACAAGTTCAAGGCTTTGCTGCATTACGTCGTCTGGAAAGCCGGCGACAAGGAAGGATTCGGGGCCACGAAACTCTATAAGGTTTTGTGGTTCTCTGACGCTCGCGCGTACATGCTTCAAGGCGATCCGATTACTGGCGAGACTTACGTTCGTGAAAAATACGGGCCGCTGCCGACACATGCTCTATCAACAATAGACGAATTGGCGCGGGAAGGAACCATCACGATTTCCGCTGGCGATTATTATGGAAAAGCGATCCGGCATTTTCACTCGATGCGCCTCCCCGACAAGCTCGCGCTGAGTGCACGGCAGCGCGAAATCGTTGAATATTGGATCAAGCACATCGCCGATGAACATACGGCTACCTCGATAAGCGAAGAATCTCACGACTACGCTTGGGAGATCGCCACTCTCGGCGAGAAAATTCCATATCACGCAATCTTCGCTATTCGCATCCGCGATCCAGAAGGCGAAGAATTGAAATGGGCTACTGATAAGGCAAAAGAACTTGGGTTGGGCTAGTGCGTACTGTCATCGAGCAGCCGCGCGTCAGTCGTGCACTCGATGACGCAAAAGAGCGGTGGGCGCGCGCGCAAGACGCATGGGATACAATCCTGTGGGTTATCGCTCACGATCCCGAAGGGGCTGGAATGGCATTAACTGAAAGTGGGGCGACGCGCTCGTTTACTCTTGATGGCGCGCGCTCGATCAAACTGCCGACAGTGACAGTTCTTTATGAGAGTCGTCTGTTTGAAGTTGTGATCCATGACGCCATGTTTACAGACGCAAAATTCGCGCAAGCGGGACGCGCATGATGCTGAAACCAAAGGCACTAAATCGAAGCCTGCGTGCCGCGAAGGCGACCAAGCATGATACGTTGGCTTCGCGAACCGGGCGAGTCAAAATGGCAAGAGAAGGCGCCGTCAAATATCTGCACAAAGCGAGGAATGAAAAGAAGGACGAATTTTACACAATCCTTGTCGATATTGAAAGAGAGCTTAAGCACTACAAAAAACACTTCAAAAACAAAGTCGTCCTGTGCAACTGCGACGACCCGAAAGAAAGTAATTTTGTAAAATTCTTCAGCATGAATTTTGAACACGTCGGGCTGAAGAAATTGATCGCCACGCATTACAAAGATGCCGATTTCTTTACGCGCGAACCGCCTTACAAACTGGAATACACAGGCGCCAAGAAGGGCAAGCGTTTGCCCGACCCCACCGATTTTATGAAAGCGATGATCGGCACCGGCGATTTCCGCAGCGCGGAATGCATCGAATTACTCGAACAAGCCGACATCGTCGTTACCAATCCACCCTTCTCTCTGTTCAGGGAATACGTGACGCAACTTGAAGAATACGGGAAAAAGTTTTTGATCGTCGCAAATTGGAATGCCGTTTCTTACAAGGAAATTTTCCAGCTGATCAAGAAGAACCGAATCTGGATTGGCATAAATAGCAATCGCAATTTTTCAGGCTTCGTTGTGCCAAAACATTATCCTTTGCATGGGACGGAGGCTCGAATTGACGAGCACGGAAACAGAATAGTATCCAGCAATAACACATGCTGGTTCACAAACATGGACGTTACAAAGCGCCATGAGGAATTGATTCTCTACAAGAAATACACCAAAACTGAATACCCGAAATACGACAACTATGACGCCATTGAAGTCAGCAAGACAGCCGACATTCCCATGGATTACGACGGCGCGATGGGGGTTCCAATCACGTTCTTGGACAAATATAATCCCGAACAATTCAGCATTTTAGGTATTGATAGACCTTTGGTTGAAGAGCTGACCGGCAAGGTCAGCCGCTTTCGACTGAATGGAAGAGAACTTTATGCGCGGGTCGTGATAAAGAACAAGAACCTATGAAAATCGACCTCAAAGAAATCACGATCAAACAACTGACCGACGGCTTCGTAGATAGTGCCGAGGAGGGGGTTGTTGCCTACGGTGGCAAGCTCGACATTCGCCCGCCGTATCAGCGGGAATTTATCTACAAGGACAAGCAGCGCAATGCTGTAATCGATAGCGTGCGCAAGGACTTCCCGCTGAACGTGATGTATTGGGCCGTGCGAAATGACGGCGACTACGAAGTGATCGATGGACAACAGCGCACGCTTTCAATTTGTCAGTACGTCAACGGCGATTTTTCCATCAACGGGCTGGCGTTCCACAACCTGCAAGACGATCAGCAGCAACAGATTCTCGGTTACAAGCTGATGGTGTACTTCTGCTCCGGGACGGACAGCGAAAAGCTGGATTGGTTCAGAACCATCAACATTGCAGGCGAAGAACACACCGATCAGGAGTTGCGCAACGCAGTGTATGCTGGGCCGTGGACCGCCAGCGCGAAGCCAATTTTCAGCAAGACAAATTGCGCAGCTTATGGGCTGGCGAGCGATTACCTGCGCGGCAGTCCGATCCGGCAAGAATATTTGGAAACGGCGATCAACTGGCACTCGAAGGGAAAAATCGAAGAGTACATGTCGAAGCATCAGCACGACAAGAACGCGACGCCGCTGTGGCAATATTTTCAGAAGGTCATCGGTTGGGTGAAAGCAACGTTCCCGGAGTATCGACGAGAGATGAAGGGGGTGAATTGGGGGACTCTCTACAATCAGTTCAAGGACACAGAATTTGATACGGACAAGCTCGAAAAGAAGATCGCAAAGTTGATGCAGGACGACGATGTGGAGAGAAAATCGGGCATCTACCCGTATGTGCTCGATGGGGATGAAAGACACCTTAACATCCGCGCATTCTCCAGCAACATGAAGCGGGAAGCGTACGAGAGGCAAAAGGGAGTCTGCGTGAAGTGCAAGAAGACGTTTCAGTTGGACGAAATGGAAGGTGACCACATCAAGCCATGGCACGAGGGCGGAAAAACCACGGCGGCAAATTGCCAAATGCTGTGCAAGGACGACAATCGACGAAAATCGGGGAAATGATTTATGACCGTTTTCGGCGCTGCGTTTTCTTCGCCGTCTTATGCTTTGGGCCCGCCTTCACGGCAGCATCAATAGCGCGCTCAAATCGCTGCCAGCCATCGGGCCGTAGATCGGCACCCTTGGGCACTGCGGTCTTAGGCAACGGTTTCGGCTTCATGCCATCGATAATAGCCCCAAGCTTGGATTCGTCTAGTCTGCGTCGGCCTGTCGCGTTACCCCTACCGATAGGGGTTACTATGTCAAGGTGACAATTCCCCTAATTCCAACCGGTCCACCTCTGACACGCGCCGCGCACTCTCTCACGACCAGCATCCCTATCGTCACGTTCGATTTAGAAACTGATCCAGTCGAAAGCGGTTGGATTCAGGGCTATGCCCATCCAGGCGGCAATATCACGGGCGTATTTTCAGATTTTCCAGATTTTAGTGCAAAGTGGCTTGAATTGCTGAAAGAGGCAGTTCCCGACTGTGCTCACATCGTTGTGCTATGGGACCCCGCCACCACAACTGTTCAGACCAAGGCCATCGCTGTGGTTGCTCAACAAGTTCATGTTGATATCGAAGTATTGGAAATTAAGGGATCCGCCGAACTCGATGCGGTGTTCGAGACCGTCAACGCGCGCCATCCGGATGGGCTATTGATCCTATCGTCGCCAGTCGTTTCAATTTACTCTAAGCGATTTGCTGAGTTGGCGCTCAAATATCGAATGCCAGCGATATCCTTGTTTTCAAACTTTGCTCGAAACGGGGGGCTAATATCCTATGGTCCCAAGTTGGACGATCTCTATCGCGAGACCGGCGCTATGGCAGGAAAGGTCTTGAAGGGGACAAAACCTGCTGATCTACCAGCCGAACGCCCGACCCGCTTTGAGCTGATCGTGAATATGCAGACAGCAAAGGCGCTGAACCTGACGATGCCGACCTCGATCCTGCTGCGCGCCGACGAGGTGATCGAATAGAGATGCATTTTTGCTGCGGTGCATGAGTCGGCTTTTGGCCCCTGAACGTCGTTTGCTGCGAGACAGCAAAATGTCCGGAGTTGGCAGAGAAGCGGACATTGCACGAACATCGCGAATGTGACGCGAATGACCCGAAGCGGCTCTTTGCTGCGATACTTGGTGCAACGCAACACGGGCGGGTTGTGAATAATCGACTAGCTCGTCGGCGGCCGCGCGGGGCTGCCCAAGGTGCCAATAGATCACGCACGCGGCGCGGAAGAAGCGGTATTTCCACCAGCGAATTTGGGCTAACTATGCAAATCGAGCATCCAATTCCCACGCCAGCGGGTATTGCTTCATGTCCTCATGGGCGGAACTTCCAGAACTGGTCGGCTTCTTCAGCTATTCTCGCGACGACGACGATGATGCCAAGGGTGCGCTGTCCGCGCTGAGGGATCGCATTAATCGGGAATTGCGCGGTCAGCTAGGTCGTAGCAGGTCGGAATTCCGGCTATGGCAAGACAAGACGGCGATCCCGCAGGGGGCTCTTTGGGAGGAAGAAATCCGAGCGGCCATCGCACAATCCGCGTTTTTCATCCCGATCATCACGCCCAGCACGTTGCGCAGCAAGCACTGCAAGACCGAATTCGAGTTGTTTCTGGCGCGCGAAGCCGAGTTCGATCGCCGGGATCTGATTTTCCCTATTCTCTACATCCGGGTGCCTGCACTCGAAGATGAACGGCAATGGCGCCAGGACGACCTGCTCAAAATCATCGGCAGCCGACAATACTTCAACTGGCAGCCCTTGCGGTTTCTGGACGTCGACTCGCCCGAGGTCGCGAAACAGGTGGAACAGTTCTGCGCGAATATATATCGGGCTGTGCAGCAGCCGTTTTTTACGCCGCAAGAGCGCCGGGAGAAGGCGGCGGCCGAAGCGGCGCGACGGGAGGAGGAAGAGCGTCGGCAGAAAACGGAAGCCGAGGCACGGCAACAGGAGGCCGAGCGGCACTCCGACGAAGCGGAGCGCCGTAGGGCGGAGGCCGCCGGGAAGGCCGCGGCCGAGGATGAAGGACGCAAAGCAGCGCAAGCCGCGGAAGAAGAGCGCCGCAAAGTCGCGCTCTCAGTCGCCCAGGCCGCCGAGGACGAACAACGCAACGCAGCAGCTGCGCGAGTTGCAGAAGAAGAGGAAGAACGCCGCAAGGCCGCGCTCGCAGCCACACAAGCCGCCGAAGAGGCGCGACGCGCGGCGGAGAACGCTGCGGGGGTCAAGGCGAACGCGGCAAACAAGGCCGGGTCGCTTGCCGTTAGTTCAGCCGAGCCCACTGATGGACTCAAGGCAACGGCGCCAGTGCCGCCTGCGCCTTCGGCGCCATGGTTCAATGTCAAATCGTGGTCCTACACGAAGATTACCGTCGTTGCCGCCCTACTTGGTTTGATTGCGGGGCTGGCGACCATCGCACCACTCTACGGTCTTCTACTGGGACACAACTATCTCCTGTCCACAGGGTCAGCCTTGTACTCCGCCGCCATACTGTTGTTTGTTGCGAAGTTGACAACCAACCCGGGAATTCTAAGGTTGGCGATGGGTTTTTTCGGTCTCTATATTTTCCAATTTCTCATGGGGTCTATAACGAACACAATAGTTTTCTCGTTGGCGGACTGGACGCTTCGTCGTCTCTCTGTCGTCTTGGACACTGCAATGTTCAAGGTGCTCTTATGGCTTGTAGTCGCTGGATATTTCCTGTCTCTCAGAGACGTGCTGAAAGACAAAAAGATGATGGCGATCGCAGCGTCGATCGGTGCGGTTCAGGGATTGGAATACGTGACTGCCTTCGGAATGCTCCCGAGCCAACTCATCCCCTTTTTGAATTTGCCATTCCAGTTTGGAATAACGACCTTTTTGTTCGCTTACGGCATCCGCAGACAGCAATCCAATCCCGGAAATGCGGCGCAAGTCGGTCGATGATTACCGGGCACCGGCGAACGTGCTCACGTTGTCGGCAGCGGCGGAACGCCCATACATCGGCGTTGGCGGAATAATCCCATCGCCGCCGACACAACCACTCATAGGCACTGTCCAGCACGGCGTCGGAGGCAAGTTGCGCGAGGATCGTCATCCCAATGAGATGATGCCGGAGGCTGGGAACGACAAGAATTGTCGCCGTTGAGGGGTCTTTTTTTGCAGTGCAAAATGTCGTTCATGGCCCTGAACGTCATTTGCCGCGGTGCCGAAATTCGGTAGCGATTGGGTGAGAAGCGGACATTGCGCGACTGCCGCAAATCGGTTGCTCGTGACCCTTAACGTCATTTTTGCGAACGCCGACTACCGCATTGCGACCGGTGTATTTGTTGCAGAAATAAAAGCAATGCCTGTTGTCGCAGGGTGCGGAATCAAGCCGCCTGGTGAAGGTTCCATCGAGCAGGTTGCCCAAGAAATTTTTCCGGTCGCAACGAAACACGTCGCCGCTTGGCATCATGCGAACGAAGCGGTGGCCGGCCTCGCACATTGATCCCGTGTAGTCGGGCAGGCCGTCGACGAACGCATCGTCGTGCAACATGTCGAGACTCGGCGGCTCGGCCCTTCGAGCGAGCGTGCCGCCATAGAAGTCACGCGCCAACGCGGAAAAATGCCGGAAGCGACCTTTGTCCTCGGCAGAATAGGAGTGCGGATAGCGATCGCCGTTCCACATGCCGCGAAATAATTTCGGGATTGGAAAGAGCTGTGCCCATGCGAGCAGCTCAATCGCGTCGTCGAATTGCGCAAAAGCCGCGGGCGTAGCCACCACCGAAACCAATATCGGGAAACCGGCGGAACGCAGGCGGTCGGCGTGCCGCAGGAATATATCGACGCCGGAGCGGCGCTCCCGCTCCTCGGGATGAAAACCCGCATTGATGAAGCTGACGCGCGACGGATCGATCGTGTCGGCGAATTCGGCAAGCGAAGGTCCGGTCAGATTGGAGTTCACGGAAATATAGTGATTGGCCGTCAGGCCCTGGCACAGAGCGACAAAATCCGGATAGATACTCGGCTCGCCGCCGGTGATATGCGCCAGCCAGACCATGCTGCTGGCGTCAAAGGCTGATCGCCACGCTACCGAACTGGCGAAAGCCGGCAACTTTGAACCGAGCCTGCTGGCATCGTAAAAGCAGTACGTGCACCGATAGTTGCACGTATCGAGCAGCTGCCAGTCGACTTCTATGTCATATTTCATCGTGTCGCCCGCGAAGCGGGCTGCATTGTACCACAGGCATTATGGCCAACTGTCACTTCACGCCGGTTGCCCGGTGTGATCTCGTTCATGCCTCTGCGGATCAGGTCCCTATCAGAAGCGCAGCATTTCCGGAAACATGGCCGCGGTTAGGCCGCGATCGATTTGCCAGCGCATAGCGTTCAGAGCTGGATGCGCGCAACGAAGGCGATGGAGGTGTCGGCAAGCACGCGGCCGATGATCGCTGATTTGAGCTTGCGGGCGGAATCAGCATCTTTGCCTCGCGACGCCGATTGGGGCGTGGGCAAAAATCGCATCAGGATCGTCAGCACGGTCTGGTAGGTGCGCAGGCGGATGTCCGGATCGGAAATTCCTGGGCATTAGCGCGTTTGCGCCGGATCGTAATCGGCAGTCCGTCGGCCGGCCGCAACGTGACCAGCGGCGGCGGTCGGTTGGAGACGGCGAAGAGGCCCGCTGTTTTCCGCAGTGCAAAATGTCGCTCCTGGCCCGTTTCTACCATTCGCCGTGACGCATCATTCGACCGCTGTTGGGGGTTAAGATGGGGTAATCGGCCGGCCAGCTTGTGGATAGCTGAAGATTTTGGGTGCTGCGCTTCAGGCTGATGGTTCAACGAGGTCCGTGTTTGCGGCCTCAAGCATCAGAAGGAGAAGCGCAGCA
>Ga0187860_1003347_pt1 | contig 12724 bp, 15 predicted proteins | sample June2016WEW_10_4_FD_132981 | JGI IMG/M metagenome (GOLD analysis project Ga0187860, IMG submission 132981) | Peatland microbial communities from SPRUCE experiment site at the Marcell Experimental Forest, Minnesota, USA - June2016WEW_10_40 | ecosystem: Environmental > Terrestrial > Soil >... | reverse complement strand
GCGGGCCTATCTGGCCGCCCTGATGCCCGACTTCCGCTACCGGCAGACAACCGCAACGCTCGACGTGCGTGGTTTCGAATTCCGCGCTTCCGGCCGTCAGCCCATCGATTTTGGCTGGCGCGCAGCGTTCCCGGACTGGCAGCCCGCCGACGAAAAGGGCGATGAGGCGCAATTGCTGCCGCCGCTGGGCAACGGCGAGACGGCGCAACTGCACGACCCGAAAATCGAGGACAAGGAGACCCGGCCACCGCCGCGTTACAACGAAGGCACTCTGATCGAGGCGATGCAAAATGCTTGGCGCTTTGTTGACGATGAGGTTCTGCGGGAGCGCCTGAAGGAGGCCAAGGGCATTGGCACGCCGGCGACTCGAGCGGAGATCATCGGCGGGCTGAAGAAACAGGGTTTCCTGATTGCCCAGAGAAAGCACATCGTGCCGACCGAGGCCGGCTTGTCGCTGTTCGGTGTTCTCAAACAGGCCGACCCGGCCCTGGTCGATCCGGGGGTGACGGCGGAACTTGAATGCCTGCTCGATGATGTCGTGGTCGGCAAGCAGGAGATGGTCGGTGCGATTGACGCAGTGTGCAATGTCGCCGACCGAATCATCGGCAAGCTCAAGGAAGGCGGCACCGCCGGCGGACCTCCCTTGCTTGGGGCTGCAGCCAGCAACGGCCCCGAAACGTTTCCGCCGACGCCTGCGATGACGCGCTTTGCCGACAGCCTCGCCCGGCAGAAGCGCGTCAAGCCTCCGCCCGGCTACAAGACATCGATATCGATCTGCCGAAAATTTCTCAACGAACACGCACCCAAGAAAGCCGAGGGTGAAGCGACCGGGAAGAATGAACCCAAACCGGTCAGTCCGGCACAGTTGCTGTACGCCAAAAAGATTGCGCAGGGGAAAGGGCTCATCATTCCCGACGAGGCCAAGGCCAACTCGGCTGCCATGTCCGTATGGATAGACTCGAACCGAAGCGCGAAACGCCGCAAGCGCGGTCGCAAAACCGCCTTCAAGCCAGCGGAATCGGTTGCGCCTCAATTGACAGCGACGACGAAGAGGTCTCGAAAACGCAAAGCTTACGCTGCTGCCGCTCCACCGGCTCCCGCGCAGCCAAATTCGGTAGCCGGAACGCCACTGCGGATTCCTTATGGCAACAAGGACGTCGCGATGAAGCTTGGCGCCCGCTATGGCTCGGGTGGATGGTATGCCCCACCTGGAGTCGATCTTTCTGCATTCGGAGAGCGTGGATGGCTGTAAGCCCAAGCGTGTGTGGTGCCCCCTCCGTTAGCTCCGATCTGAAAATCGCGTCAAAGCTGTGACCGGTTACACAAGCGGACCCCCCGACCGCCGCCGATGCGATCGAAGATGAGGTGCACGAAGTTCTCGCAATTTGCGAAGGCGACGCCGTCGCAGGCTTGAGAATTACATTGCTCGCCAACGAATGCTCGTGGAGCGTCGGAGAAATTTACCGAGGCGCTTTGGGCGGATTGGGGCCATCGAATTACGGGCGGCCTCGAACCAGCAGGTGTTTAGCCGAGACCGTCCGCCGGGACGGTGAGAACTGTAAGCACTTCGTCGCCCGACAACATGAAGGATTGCTCCTCCACCTCGAAGCGGTCGCAGTTGCGGAAGTTGAACCACGCATCTGCCCCTACCTTCCGGGGCCAGTTTTGCTCGGCGGTGCCATTGAATAGCATGTCGGCAGCGAAACTCGCTCGGTCCAGTTGTTCAAGGGGAAACCACCAGCCCGGCACCATGTCTGCACGCCTGAACCAGCGTCGCCGCCTTTTGTTGTGGCAGACCACGATGAGCGGAAAGCGGTTGGACTGAACGGCCTTCAAAAGTGTCGCGGTGAGGCTTGCCGAAAACTCGTGGCCAACTTCGCGCGCCACGGCCAACGTAACGCGCTTGATCTTTCTCAAGCGAGGATGAAGAAGATAGTTTGGCAGGATGAGGTCGGATGCGAACTCGTCTGCATGGCGTTCGGGGTTGAGCGCGTCATCCGCGGGGTTCTCGACGTCCTTGCTGCCACAGAACAGGATGCGGCCTTTGTGATGATGCCAATGGCCGAGTTCGTGGCCGATCGAGAACCGTCGACGTTCCGGGCTCCTGCGGCTGTTGATGGCAATCACGGCCTTGTGTGCCGAGCCGACGATCGTTGCATCGCAACCATCGAGCGGGCGGTATTCGACGAGCACCCCGCGGCTCCATGCGATCGCCTCCAGATCGATTTCTTTGGGATCCGAAATGCCGAGGCCCATCAGAATACGCTCGGCGGCGGTGACGGCAGTCATTCGCCGCCGTTCTCGTCGTCCAGCCGCTCGAGCTTGGCGAGATCCTCGATCAGTCCTTCCATGTCGCTTTCCGAGAGGCCTTCGCCCTTCCGTGCGGCCAGCAGCATCTTCGAGGCGAGCTCCGGGTCCCGGCTGCGCATTTTCTCGAAGCGGGCTCTTGCGGCCTCACGGTCGAACTTGAGCGTCTTCGCTGGTCCGGCCCGCCACTCCTGAAGCTCCGATTTTGCGCGCTCCATCCGCCGCTTGCCGCCGGCAGCTTTCGCGCCTGCTATGATCTGCTCCATGCGAAGGAGGCATCTGTCTGGATCTTCGCCGCGCTCGCCCAACTCCTCGCGGAGTTCAGCCTCCGACGCCCCAAGAATCGACTCGATCAAGGCATCCTCGATCCGATCCAGTTGCTCGCGAGCTGGGTTTTTCCTGGAGCCCGTCATTGCTACTTCCATCCGTTGGGGTAGCGCTTTGTCATAGCCCGCCTGATGCGTTTGGTGGCGTAGTCCAGAGCGGCCTGGTCTACGCCGACGAAATCCCGCAACTCCTTGCCGCGGTACCCTTCTGACCAACCGAGGACAACCATCTGAGCCTGTTCGTCACCCTCGAAGCAGTCATGGATAGCGCCGACCGTGTCCTCCGATTCTCGTACGATAAGCATCTGCTCCGGATCTGACGTAACGGTCGAAAACACCGGACGGGCTCCTTGGGCCTCCTGGGCCGCGCCGCCATCCGCTGGTTCGCGCCGGCGTTTTTCCCGGTGATGGCTCGCGATACTCCGCATCGTCTGGACGATGAAGGCCATGAACGGCACGTCCCGGGGGCAACTCCGGTTGCCCATGATCGCATCAGATAGGGCTTCGTGAAGGAGATCTCCCGGAGAAAGGTCCGTCCCGCGAAGGGCGATCCTTTCGATCTCGTGCAACTTCAGCCTGTTTTCGGGGGACAGCGAGTCGAATGCCTCACTGATGTCCTCCGAATCGAGGAATCTGCCTGAGGCCGCCGGTTCCGACCCAATTTGCCCGGTTTGGTTCATCGTCGGCGCTCTGCCCTTCATGCCGCCGAGAACGGCCGTTTCGGACATGCCGGTTTGTCCGAAACACCCGATCTGGCCGGCATAAATGCCGGGAGGGGGCGAAACCGCCCTGCGGCCGCTCCCGAACATATCACACCACCGTTCGCCCGCCCACGCGACGCACGGCCATACGCGGTACAGGAACGACAAGGAGAAACACGTGAATTTCGACCCCAGAAACTTACCGAGATCGGCGCAGCCGGAGGTCATCGATGTCCTGCTGGCCGATATCGCGATCCGCGTCCAGCTTACCAAAACCAACCACGAGAAGGCGGTCGACCGCTTCGAGGTCATGCGGGACTGGATCGACCGTCCGGGCAGCCCGCTGCACGGGCTCGTCGCCCTGATGTACCCACAGGGCTCGATGGCGATCGGCGCCACGATCGCGCGGGCCAGTGACCGCGAGGAATACGACATCGACGTCATCGTGGCGCTCCTGATAGCGCGAGATTCCGATCCCGAGGTGGTGCTCGACGCGCTTTACCATGCGATCCGCGGCGCACCTGGTTCGCGCTATTACGACAAGACCACCCGCCACACCCGGTGTGTCTGCGTCACCTACGAAGACGGTATGCACATCGATCTGACGCCGGCGGTGCTCGTCGCAGAGCGCGAGCCCCGCAGCAGCCTGATCTTCCACAGCAAACCGGAGGACCCGGCGGAGCCGAAGCTGCGGTTGCTCGCCAATCCCTGGGGCCTCGCCGAGTGGTTCAAGGAGATGACCCCGCTCGAAGCCGACTTCGCCAAGATGTTCGAGGGCCGCGCCATGGCGCATGACAGGGCACCGGGGGAGCCGGTGCCTGATCAGGAGCCGGCCTACCGAAAATCACGCGCCCTCATCGCGCTGCAGCTCATCAAGAGGTGGCGCAACGTCCTGTTCGCCAAGCGCGAGCGCGCGAAGCTGCGGCGGCCGCCGTCGGTATTGCTGTCCAAGCACCTGGCCGACCATGCGAATCGCACCGCGACGCTGTCGCAGGAGGTTGAACATCAGGCACGGCAACTCCTGCTCCGTCTGGAGACCGAAAAGGCCGCCGGCCGGCTGATCCACGAAGTCAACCCGCGCTGCCGTGAGGACGTACTGACCGACCGCTGGCCCGAGGTGCCGACGAACCAGAACCTCATGATCGATGACCTACACGACTTCACCGCGGCGCTGCGGTTGCTCCGCAGCGGAACGTTGTCGATCGACAAGATGGGGGCTGTGTTGGAACGGCTGTTCGGCGAGCGCCCCGCGCGGAGCGCCGTCAACGACTACATGTTCCCGCCGTCGCGGCCGCACATCGAGTACGGCACCGGGCGCATCGTGCGGCCCGCCACGGCGGCCTCCGTGGCCGTGCCGTCGCTCAAGCCGGTCGCGGACCACAGGTTCTTCGGGGACCATTGGTGAATGCGGGCGCTTTCGGTCGCGGATCAGGACGCCGCGATCCAGCGGCTGTTTCCGGTGTTCAGGCTGACCTGCCCGTTCGATTTCATGGGCAAGTGGCGGGGGCCGTTGCGGCCGCTTGCCCGGACCTACGAGATCGGCATCGCCTACTTCCCGCGGGTTCATTTTGCCGGCGCCGTTATCGCCAACCCGTGGATCACGGTCGAGGTGCTCGACCCGGTGATCGGACTCGACCCGCGCGGTACCGGCGAGATGCCGCCACACATTTACCGTCGCCCGGAGACGACGTCGGGCTGGTCACTCTGTCTTTTCGACCCGAGGACGGAGGATTGGGAGCCGCACCGGCCGATCGCCGAGACCATCATTCCGTGGGCAGCGGAATGGCTTTTCTTCTACGAGGGTTGGCTGATCGACGGCCGTTGGGCCGGCGGTAGTGAGCATCCCACGACACCAAGGAGATCCGAATGTCCTACCACCAGCCCGTCCTGCCCCGCTCCGCCGGCAGCATTCCGGTCCGCCGCATTCCTCAGAGTTGGCCGCCTGACAGGGACTTTCGCATCCTCTCTATCGATGGCGGCGGCATCCGCGGAATTTTCCCGGCCGCCGTGCTTGCCGATCTGGAAACCGCCGCCGGCACCGGCAATTCCATCGCCGGTCATTTCGATCTCGTCGCCGGGACGTCTACCGGCGGAATCCTCGCCTTGGGTCTCGGCGCCGGAAAGTCGGCCCGCGAAATCCGCGACCTCTACATGCATCGCGGTCCCGAGATCTTTCCCCCCGTGTGGGACAACATCCTCGGACGGCCCTGGAAGGCGTTCCGCAACAACGTCCTGAACGCCACGTTCCACAGGTACAGCAGGCAGGCGCTCGAACGGGTACTGCAGGAATTCCTGGGTGACCGAATCTTCGGAGAGTCCTGCGTGCGCCATGTCATTCCGGCGTTCGATGGCCGGTTCAGCGAAGTGTTCCTGTTCAAGACCCGGCACCATCGCGATTACGAACAGGATTGGCGGAGCCGGATGGTGGATGTCGCGCTCGCCACCTCCGCAGCACCGACGATCTACCGCCCGCTCGAGTCGGGCGGCTACCGGTTGATCGATGGCGGCGTGTGGGCCAACAATCCTGTCATGCTAGCGGTCGTGGAGGCGATGATCGCCTACGACGTGCCGCGCGAGCGTATCAAGGTGCTGAGCATCGGATGCGGCGACGAGCCCTATCACGTCACCCGGCGCATGACGTGGGGCGGTCTGTTGCAATGGCGAAAGATCATCGGCGCGGCGATGCGTGCCCAGTCGCTGGCGGCGACGAGCCAGGCACGCCTGCTGCTTGGGCCCGCCAACGTCGTGAGGATCGAGCCTACGCTAGTCGGTTCGCCGATCGAGCTCGACGACTACCGGCGCGCAATGGACGAATTGCTGCCGGCCGTTTCCGCGTCAGTTGCCGCCCATCGTGACCGCGTTGAAGAAATGTTTCTGAAGACCAAGGCGGAGCGCTTCGTGCCGGTCCCGTGAGACGACGACATGGGACAGTCGTCATGGACGACACTACCCCGTGTAGGATGCCACCTTTCTGCTTATGTCGAATGGATGACCGGCGCGGCCACGCACGCAACTTCTCCGATCAATCGAGCGCAGGAGCCTAGACCATGACCAAAGATCAGATCTCGGATCGCGACCTTTTCGAGTTTGAGGACGATTGTATCGACGACGTGGATCGCGCGCTCAATCCGCTTGGCCGTTTCTATGGGCACAACGCCATGCACGTCGGCACGACCTGGATGGTGCTCGACGAGTTCGGCCGCGCTTCCGCCACTTCCAAGGCAGCCGGGAGAGCTACATCGAGCCGAAACCAATTTTGTCGATAGCTTTTTTGAGCACGGCCAGCGGATACCCGGCTCCATGTTTGTTGCCGTATTTGCGCGAAGTCTTTTTCTTCTTGCCGTTCGCCCAACCGCCAACAGCCTCGCGCACATCTTCGGGCACGCCAGCGGCGCGCATTCTCTGCGCGGCGCGGTGACGGAAGCTGTGCATCGGCGCTTTGTCGGGATCGGTGATCCCGATGTCAGTCAGCCACTCGCGCAGCCGCTTGCCTGCCGTGTCCATGCGACCCGGTATCAGTTGACCGGTGATCTTCTCCGGCAGGTACGGCAACAAGTCGGCCGGGAATGGAACACGTCGCAGCGATTGCGGCGTCTTAGTCCCGATCACGCAAAACCGGATGTCGTTCTCTCTTTGCTCGCGGTCGATTTCAAACGCCTCGCCGCGCCTCATGCCGGTAGTCGCCAACAACCGGACGAGAAGCTGATCGCTCTTGTCGAGTCGGTTCAGGTTTTTGCGGATCAGCTTCATATCGTCGTCGCTGAATGCCTCGCGCTCGTCCTCGTCGTCACGATCAGGCACCACGCCGCTGAATGGATTGAACGTCAGCTTGCCCTCGTCGATGGCGAGATTGACGGTCGCGACCAGCGGCACCATGCGACGCCTTAGAGTGGCGCTCTTGATTTCCCCGCCCGCTTGCTCCTCCAAATGCGCGATGATGGCGCGGCCGTCGTCCCGGGTGCATTCCTTGATCGGCTTGTTCACGACGCTCTTGAACACATGCCAGATGTCGCGGGCCTGCTTCTCGCGCAGCCCGTCGATCCCGTTGTGCTTCAAATACGTTTCGAGCAACGCGTCATCGCTGTTCTTGACCGCTACGGCCGGCCGCTCCACCGGACCGCCGAAGGCTTCGGCGTCGCTAGTGAGAATGGCTTGCACCACTGAATGCAGGGTCAGCGGATTACGACTGACTAGCTGGTGCGCGAGTCCGCCGTTCGGCTCGGTCTTGATGACCACGCCGTTGTGGCCGATGTAGATCAGTTCTTTTTCCGTGGCGATGATTTCCCCGCCGTCGTCGCCGACGTGCTTGCGGCCGGGTTCAAGAGCGTGTTTCCACACTGTCTCGATGCGCGGCCGGGCGGCGAGCAAGCGCGCCTTGTGCTCGGCGATCACCGGCAGGGCTTTGATTTCAGCTTCGCGCCTGTCAGTGGTGCCGAGGCTTTGGATGAAGCGGCGTCCCTTGTCGTCCCGCAATCGCACATAGAAGTTGCTCGATTGCGGCCGTTGGAAAATCCAGTCGGTTTTGCGGGTCATGGTGCCGGTCACTATAGATGGTGACCGGCATTGGCGACAGAGGATTGGTGACAGTAATTGGTGACATGGTTAAAATCGAAGAAAGCCCCGTTACGCAAGGATGTTAATGGCGCGCCCGAAGGGATTCGAACCCCTGACCTCTGCCTTCGGAGGGCAGCGCTCTATCCAGCTGAGCTACGGGCGCATTGGAGCTATGCCGGCCTAGATAGCGGAAGCCCGTCGGCGCAGCAACGGCCGTGCTAGGCGGTGTCCGCAGAATGTCCGCGCTAAACGTTCGACCGATGTTCCCGTCTCGGCGGTGCCGGCGGCGGTGCCGGCGGGTAGCAAGCCTGTTACTACTGGCTACCGATGCTACGAATTGAGGGCTGCTGGTAGTGTCCTAATTTGAATTTTTGAGCACTCCGACGAGGTAGAAAATTAGTCCGGCAATCAAGGCCCCAAATGTGGGATAGGGCCAACGGGCCGGGGCGGTTGCCCTGCATTTCGCCCATTACAATCTGGTTCGACTGCACAAGACCTTGCGGGTCTTGCCAACCATGGCGGCAAACGTGACGGATAGGGTATGGTCGCTAGAGGAATTAGTGGATTCGAACATCGAGATAGAGCGATGCGAAGGCACAGAATCGGTTTTTCTGCAATTATCAGTTTGGTCGGCGCAGTGGTGCTTCTTAAAAGCGTCGATTGCGTGGCCCAAAGTAATCGAGACCCAACGTTTAATGGGCTGATAACTCAAGAGACGTGCATAGTGCGTAGCGTTTTCACGTGCACAGATGATGGGTATTGCTGGGACTCGAACATCGTTCCTGGAGCAACTGCGCTTTTGGTTCATCTTGACATTCTCGGCCACACCGCATCAATCGGGAACACGCCAGCCTCCCCGATAGAGGTAATCGATATTTCACCGGCGGGTCTAAATCAGCCGCTGTGGATAAAATTCAAAACTCAACTCATGAGAGAGAAATGGAAGGCTATTTTGACGTTAATCCCATTGCCAAATAGTCCTGGCGGGTATTTCCGAGCGTTCGGACTGGTTGGTGAACCAACAAGCCAAGAGAAACAGAATAAAACCGCTCCGGGTGATTACCGCATTGGAACAAATGTCACGATGGGCGGCACGTGCGAGCGATAGCAGAACAATTCAAATTAGGACACTACCACACATTGCGACATTGAAGGCGAAGGCAACGATTGTGGATAACCACCTAAAGCGTTGCGCGGTATCGCGACTCAGTTCTTAGTTGTATTGATTGACCCGGAAACGGCGAAGCCGCCAGCCCTGCCAGGCGAAGCGGCTTCTAAGTTAGACCCGCACTAACCCCTAGCCGGGCGCGGGACAGTTTGTAGGCGTAAACACGACGACCTGCTGACACCCCAACGTCTATTGTGCGCCAAAGATTGCTTCGATGTCTTCGTTCAAAATATCGCTTAGCTGCTCGTTCAGGATGTCTATTCGTTCACCGCTATCCTCTGCGGCTGTCCAAAACTCGCTCTGTCTGAAACGGCCGCCCGCAACGCGATGACGAGAAAAGCCAAGTTCTTGTAGCTCAGCTTCGTTGACAAGTCTCAGGACAAAGGAGGCGTCCAATTCGGCGTTCCGAAGACCTTCAGAACGAAGCCAATGAAGGTTGCGAATTTGGCGCGACGTCGAAATTATGCGCGTCACCAATTCTAAGTTCAACCTTCGTGGGTCGACGGGAATATGCATGATGCTTCCGCCGCCGACATTTAAATATTCTTCAGACAGGCGTGAATTGTAGATTCCAGCGACGTATAAAAGGAAATCCTCATCGCCTAGTCCCCGAGCCTCTAACTCGTCGAACAATTCTAGTGCTTCACTGCCCAGATTATTAGGCCCACTGAGACTGTCAGGAGAAAGCGGATTGCGAACACCCGTATAGTTGAGCTGCTGCCGTGTCCCAGCTGCCAACTTTACCAGCCAATCATCGCTAAGGACGAAGGCTTTTAGCCCTGACTGAGGATTTGTTGATGTGGTGAACGCAAGCTTAGGCAGAATCGCATGGCTTTCCGGCTCGCGCCATTGTGACATCGAGCCCCAACCTGCGTTTCTCCCCGGGTTTACATTCCTTGGCACCAGTAGGTGTGGTTCATAGTATAGCCACGCTGTCATTCTCTCGCTCGGATACCAGGCGTCTTGGTTTGGTGCTGACCCTGTCAACACTCGCTTCACATTATCTGCCCGAAACTCAATCGCCTTAGTAACAGCTTGGTCTGCCAAGTTGCTGCACCGAGCTTGCTCGTCAACGTTGAGCCCAATAGCGCGACCAAAATCGACCAACCGACTTTCGCGATTAGAAGCATCGGAGTGCGCGATTTCAAAGAAATTCTCGAGACGATGAACTACCGTATCTCTGTCTGCGCCCTTAAAGAGCTTATCAAACGCAGTTATGACCCCCGGCCACTTCTTGATAAAAACACGCCTCGGCGTTCTTCCATGGAGGACAATTGGTGCACGCAATACCCTTTGCACCAAATCGCCGGCAGGAAGTAGTGCAAACTCTCTGCCTCGCTCCGGAGTGTAAATGTGCGCATCCGGTAATAATCCATCCCCCAACGCAATCAGTCGTGGGTCTGTCGAAGCCCCTGGTGCTCCGGCATAGTTCGAGGCTAGAGGACGCAAATCGATATAGCGAATTTCCGACGTTAATGCCGCATCTGATAATTCGGCTTCCAATCGCTCAAGAAGAACAATTATAAATGAAGTGCGGGGGCCTACGTCGCGAAATATGAATCGACCCAGATGGACCAGTTGAGTTACACGGTATCGGCGCAAAAGGTCTTCGCGGAAAAATCTATACGACCGCGCATAGCAAAAGCTATCAGAGACCACAAATGCAATTAGTCCTCGGTTGATTGTGTAGTCGTCCGCAGCCGCAAAAAACCACGCATAATCATCGCGAATATTTCGTTCTTGAGCACGGGCGTTCTCCCGGGAAGACCTCAACAACGGAGGGAAGACAGTGGCCACTTGCGCCAGCGTTCGTGTGCTATTGTTCTTATAGGGTGGATTGCCAATTACGAGAGTAAAATGAGAGCTTCGCTTAATTTCTTCAGCCAGTAAGATGCGACGCTCAAGAAATCGGCGCGTGCTCTCGTCTGTCAGAAGAGGCAACACACTTCTGAGTCTGGCGCCATTTCTCGGGTCAAGTGCGTCGGTCGGATATAGCTTAAGACTTCCAACATGCTCCGCTTCTCCCCGGTTCAGTAATCCCAAAACAGTGAGATATAAATTGACTTGCGCAACTGCGATTACCTGCGGGGTGTCCGACGACGGCGGGCGGGGGAAAATCCAGCGGGTTCACCTTGACCTACTGCATCCCCGACTATTCCAGCCGTTAAAAGTGGCATATGCGTTAAGTACATAATCGCCGCGCTTTTAGGTGCTGGCCGGTTCCGGCCATTCACAAAATCAAAGGTGGAGGAACCTGTCGTGGCCCCTGTTAGTTCCAGGGACATGGCAGAACGACCTCGCGGCCTCTATCGCACTACCGGTTGGGCATACGTGACCGATGGCATAATGGCGTTTGATATTCTCGAGAGCGATTACCGTCGGGGCGGGCATAGGCCCGATTACGATAGCCTTCCCTCGAAACAGGACTACGATGCTGCCGAAGCGGTGCGGAAAGAACACAAGGAGAATCCCCCTATTGTCAAAAAATAACAATGGGCAAAAATAGCTTCCAGCGGAGAAGGCAACAGCCCTCGCAGACAATCATTACGTGAACGCCTATTAAAAATAGGCAGTGCAAAATCGGACAAATGGCATGGGCGCCTTCATCTACCGCTGCCCGAATACCGGTTATCTAATTCAAGGCGTTACCTCCGAAGAAGTGCCGGACGATAACGGACACGTCCCCATTACCTGCGATTTGTGCCGGCGAATCCACCTAGTGAATCCGATGACGGGCGAAGTCCTGGGCGCCAAGAATGAATAGCGCCTCACGCCGCTCTTTCAAAAGGGGCCACCGCTAAATTCAAAACGGGCCACTGACGGGAAAACGGGCCAGTACCAGTCAAGCGGTGCTGTCCTAGTTCCAAGGGTTCTGTCCTAATTTGCCGAGCGAAGTGTCCTAATTTCCGGAATTATGTAGCTGTCTCACCTAGGCCAGCGGGCGGCCTCATCGAGATATACCTCTAATATTGCCTCGCGCGCTTCCCCCCATTCGTCGAAGGCTCCACGCCAATTGTCGCCTTTTGCCGCAGCATAACGTTTCCACGCATCCCTTTCGGCCATTTCGGCATCAGCAATCCTTGACGGAACCACAGGCTGCATTACGCAATCTCCCGGAATTATGTAGCGGTTTCACCCTTTAAACCTGATGGCAATGATTGGCGCGGATATTGCCCAGCAAACACTATTCCTCCTTAACCTAGGCCCTGACAAATCGGGGCCTTTTTCTTGGCCGCCTCCGTTGGCGGCCGCCGCCCGCTTTCTTTTGCCGAGTGCTGGTCGAGTAACAGGTTTGCTCGCCACCGCTTCCTTCCCTTTTTTGGCCCGCGTTCCGGTGGGGCCGCTCCCGGTTATCGCTCGTCGCTTCTCCCAATCTCAACGACATTATCGCTCTGCCCGGTCTCGGCCGGGCGCTTCTCGCCTTTGGGGCCTCGGGGCATGGGGCTAGCTCTTGGTCCGTCGAATGAGCGACTTGAGCTGCTCATGAAGCGAGGTGACTGGCGGCAAGCCGCCGACCGATTCCGCTTGCTGCCAGATTGCGTCCCGTACCGCTTCGGGGAGGGTGTCCCATTGAAGAACGACGGCGGCCCCGAGATACTGAAGGGCGATATTGTCGCCTTGCTGTAAGGGCAAAATGTGTGGTGTCATATCAGGCATTCGGAAATCCT
>Ga0187860_1003343_pt1 | contig 12738 bp, 10 predicted proteins | sample June2016WEW_10_4_FD_132981 | JGI IMG/M metagenome (GOLD analysis project Ga0187860, IMG submission 132981) | Peatland microbial communities from SPRUCE experiment site at the Marcell Experimental Forest, Minnesota, USA - June2016WEW_10_40 | ecosystem: Environmental > Terrestrial > Soil >... | reverse complement strand
GGTTTCAAACACCGGGATTTGCGCTTCGGTGGTGGCGACACTGGCCTCGGCGTTGGCGACGTCCAGGGCGCTGGCAAACCCGGCCCCCATTTTCTGGCGGGTGATCAGCGCCGTGTTTTGCATGGCCTTCAGATTTTTGCGGGCGATGGCAATTTGCTGTTGATAACCGCGCAGTTGCACATAGTCAAGCGCCACCTCGGCGGCGATGGTGACCTGGACGTTGCTGATGCCTTCGATGGCGGCCTGGACATTGGCGCTGGCTGATTCCACGTTGCGCCGCACCCCCCCGAAAAGGTCGATCTCCCACAACGCATCGAAGCCCGCCTGATAGAGATTTTGGGACTGGCCCGCGGGAGCCGCCGCACCTTTCGAAGGAGAGGTGACGCCGGAGGTGGTTTCCCGCAGATATTCGGCGGAGCCGGTGATCACCGGCCATAAACCTGCAATGGCGATGCCGCGGGCGGCGCGGGCCTGCCGCAGATTAGCCACGGCCAGTTGCAGGTTGAGGTTCGTTTTCAGGGCATCTTCCACCAATTGAGTCAACGTAGGATCATGAAAGCGTTTCCACCACTGCGCCAGTTCGGCCGGTTGCCCGGAGGCCACGGAAGTTGGCCGCGGCGCCGGCGCCTCCGTCACGCCGGCCCAGACGGCGGGCGCCTCAGGGTGCGGCGCCTGGTAATCGGGCCCGACCATGCAGCCGCTTAGCGGCAAGAACAGGAAACCGCAGGCTGCCAGGAGGGCCGGTATGCAAAACAGAGGCCGGTTCGTTTTCATGATCCCCATTTATTCATAGCGCAGCGCCTCGATGGGATCGAGCCGGGAGGCCTTATAGGCGGGGTAAAAGCCAAAGGCGATGCCGACGCTGGCCGAAACGAGCACAGCGGCGACGATCGCTCCCACCGAAACCGCCGTCGGCCAGCCCAACACCAGAGATACGACATAGGAACTGCCGCGTCCCAAGAGGATGCCCATGGTCCCGCCCAGCAAGCACAGCAGCACGGCCTCGGTCAAAAACTGGCGCAAAATGTCACCCGGTTCCGCACCCACCGCCATCCGCAACCCGATCTCCCGGGTCCGTTCGGTTACCGAGACGAGCATTATATTCATGATGCCGATGCCGCCCACCAACAGCGAGATCATGGCCACGCACAGCAGCAGTTTGGTCATCATCTCCGCGGTCGCACTCATCGTCTTGGTAATCTCGGTCATGTCCCGAATGATGAAATCATCCGGATCGGTATCGCGCAGGCGGTGCCGCTGCCGGAGCAAGTCGCTGATCTGTGTGATTGCCGGGGAAACCTGATTGGCGGCAGGCGCGGCAGTCAGGATTTGGTCGACGTTGGCGAATCGAATCGGCTGGGCGGTGTCGGTCTGTTCCGTGGTCGATGGCACCGGATAAAGATTTTGCGCCGTCTCCGGGTAAATCGTGTTGAGCGTATTGACTTCTGCTGTGTTGGCGGCGTTTATGGAGCTCTGGTTGCCGGCGGCCAGCGTGGCGGCGACCACGCGATATTTGATCGTCGTCCAGGGGGCCAAAAGGATATCGTCCTGGTCCAGGCCCATCAGGTTGGCACCTTTCTTGTGCAAGACGCCGATGACCTTAAAATCGACGTTCTTGATGCGCACGTGCTTGCCGATGGGGGACTGGCCGCCAAAAAGCTCTCTGACCACGGTCTCGCCCACCAGGCAGACTTTGCTCGAGTTCAGGACTTCATGGTCGCTAAAGGCTTCCCCTTCAGCCATATCGGTCCAATCGCGTATATCGAGAAATGCAGGGGCGGTGCCATAGACGTAAGTCGGCACCCAGTTCTGATTGCCGTACACCACCTGGGCGCGGGCGCGCACGATGGGCGCCGCGTAGGCCACGGCGGGGCATTCTTTCAGGATCGCCTCCACATCCTCCGGGGTCAACGTCATCATGGCGCCGGAGCCGGTATTGACGCCTGCTATGTTCATGGCCCCCGGCAGGATCACCACCGTGTTGGCGCCCATGCTGGCCATGGTGCGCTGGATGGCCGCCTTGGCTCCATTGCCGATCTCCATCATGGTGATCACCGCGGCCACGCCAATGACAATGCCCAGGGTCGTCAGCGCCGCCCGCATGATGTTGTGGCGCAGCGCCAGAGAGGCCATCTTCAAGGTGCGGACAAACTTCAAGAGGCGCCTCCCGCACTCTGAGGTGCGCCGCCGCTATCGATGACGCCGTCCTTGATGAGGATGATCCGCTGCGCATGTTGAGCGACGCCAGGATCATGGGTCACCATGACCAGTGTGATGCGGTCCATTTGGTTAAGCTGCTGAAAGGTGTGAAGGATTTCCTCGCTAGTGCGGGAGTCGAGATTGCCGGTGGGCTCGTCGGCGAAAAGCACTTGCGGATGGTTGATCAGAGAACGGGCGATGGCCACCCGCTGCTGTTCACCTCCCGAGAGTTGCGACGGCCGGTGATGCATACGGCCCGCTAAGCCGACTTTTTCGAGCAAGGCGGCGGCGCGCCGTTCCATCTCGGAGTCACTGAGATTATCCCGGCAATACATGAGGGGCATCAAAACGTTTTCAAAGGCTGTCATCCGCGGCAGCAGGTTAAAACTCTGAAACACAAAACCGATCATGCGGTTACGTAAACGGGCCCGTTCTTTGGGGGTGAGCCCCGAGATTTCACGGCCGTCGAGCCAGTATGCACCCGAAGTGGGGTGATCGAGGCAACCCATAATGTTCATCAGGGTGCTCTTGCCGGAACCGCTGACCCCCATCAGCGCCACGAACTCGGACCGGGCGACCCGCTGGGAAATCCCTCTGAGCACCGGCAGATCAAGTTCTCCCAGGTGGTAAGTCTTGCAGATGTCGTGGAGTTCGATGAATTCCATATCCGGCATACCGTGGCCGAGTTTAGTGGGGGCCGCCGGGAGGTGGTTGATGCTGCCCGCCGCGAAAGTGCCCAAATTGGGGTATGAATGGACTGGCCCCGGCACTTTGACTGCCCTCCGGTTCCCGCTTGCCTTCGGCGCTGACCACCGGCAGACCCTTGGTCAGCCCCTTGCCGCTCACTTCGGTCCAGACGCCGTCCGTCAAGCCAAGGTGGACATGGATGGGCCGAACGCTATCGCCCCGAGGGACCCAGACAGTTCCGCGGGATTGAGACGCGCCGCTCCCTCTGGCGCGCCCCTCCTCCTTCCCGGAGCCAGCGGCCCCAGCTTCGGGCACCTCCGCTGATGCATAGGCCCTGCGGCTGCCCCGGGGAGCCCAGCGCAACGCCGCGTTCGGCACCAGCAGCACGTTCAGGCGGCGGCCAACTTCGAATTGCAGGTTAGTGGTCAGATAGGGCAGCAGTTTGCCATCGGAGTTGTCGCAGTTGACCTCCACCGTGTAGGTGACCACGTTCTGGGACATGGTGGCATTCAGGCGAATCTTGCCGACAACGCCATGAAAAACCTGATCGCCAAAGGCGTCCACCGTAAAAGTCACCTGCTGGTCAGGGTGAATATTGCCGATGTCGGCTTCGTTAACCGAGGCCCATACCTGGATGCGCTTGAGGTTCACGGCGATCAGGAACAGGCTGGGGGTGGTCGTGCTGGAGACGATGGTCTGGCCAATATTGACGCGGCGGTCAACGATGACGCCATCGACCGGCGAAGTGATGGTGCAGTAGGCGAGGGTTTCCTGATCCTTTTTCAGGGTGGCTGCCGCCTGCGTCACAGCCGCGGCCGCCTGCTCCACGCTGGCCTGGGCCAGCGCCACGTTCGCCTTGGCAACCAGGTAATTGGCCTTGTATTGATCATACACGGTCGCCGCCAATGCCTGGGATGGTCCGAGCTTTTGGGCGCGATTCCAGTCCACCTCAGCCTCCCACAGCTTGGCCTGCATCTGCAGAACGTTGGCTTTGGCGTTAACCAGGTTGGCCCGGGCCTGTTGCAAGGCGGCCTTATCGATGGCCACCGCGGCCACATAGAGCGTGTCGTCTATGTGCGCCAGCACACTCCCCCGCTTCACGACCGACCCATAGTCGACGAGTTTACCGTTGGCGTCCCGGCCGAAGGAAAGAATCATACCGGCAACCTGGGCGCCGATGTCGATGACCTGCTCCGGTTCCACCGTGCCGGTGGCGCTGATCGTCGCCAGCAGGTCGCCCCGCTTCACCGGTACCGTGCTAAACCCGTTGGACCTGCCGCCGCCCTCGAGCAAACGTCCCAGCAACAAGAGGGCGGCAACCAGTCCCACCAGGAATAGCAGTTGGAGGCGCTTGTCGAGCCGCTTCAATTTTTCAATCCAATTCGTTATGGCCACGTTGGCGCAACCTCTGGATGGCCTTTCCCGACCCTCATGAAACCTGCCCAGGGAAAAGGGGCGGAACAGAGACGAGCAAGGTAGTTTAGGCCCGTAATGTCCGGCAACAAAATTGCAGGGAGCATGGTTTTTCGTAGGGGGCGCCCACCTGGGTGCGCCCCTGCAAGACCATTCATACCCCCATTCACCCTGCCCTTTCCCCCTGTTTGGACCGGGGAGATGGGTAACAAGCAAAACCCTGTCAGTCTGACCAACAATGTTACTATTAGTATATTAACCGATTTACGAGCCGATCTCGGCGTTCCTGGAGCGGTCTCCCGATAATTGCTGGAAGCCCTGAAAGAAATAATAGGTGATCAAGGGATGGGATCGGGGAAGGCAGAGGCAATAAAACATTCTTTCAAGCAAATAAACCACGTAGCGGCGGGTTTTAAACCTGCCGCTACGGAGCGGACACCTGGCTCCGCCCCTACGCAAAACCATGCTCGGATATTCCACAGGAAGCGAAAAAAACTTAGATGCAACCCTCAGATTCCCGGCGGAGAGAAAGCAACGGCAACGGTTCCGGCGGCGATAACGGCAGGAGGATTTTTTTTCCGTGGCTTTTGGCAAATATTGGGTTAACATTTATAATTGATTTGGAAAAATGAGGTGGAACGGAGTTATGAAAACAGCCATTCATCCCAAACTTTTGAAAACCACGGTGGGCTGCGCCTGTGGCAATGAATTCGTCACCGGTTCCACCAGGGACAAGATCCGGGTGGAGATCTGCTCCAAGTGCCATCCCTTCTTCACCGGCAAACAGAAACTGGTGGACACCGCCGGCCGGGTGGAACGCTTCCGGCGAAAATACGCTCACCTGGAAAAGCCCGCTGCCGAAAAGGCCGAATGAAGCCTGCGGAAACCCAACTGGCGGTGGGCGGCCAGGCGGTGCTGGAGGGCGTGATGATGCGCTCCCCGCATGCCCTGGCCATCGCCGTGCGGCGTCCCGACGGCTCCATTTGCCTGAAGGATGAGCCTTACCAGTCTCTGGCCGACCGCTTCCCGGTCATGAAGCGCCCCGGGCTGCGGGGCCCCTTGATCCTTCTGGAGGCCATGGTGACCGGCGTCCGGGCCCTCAGCTTTTCAGCCCAGGCGGCTCTCCAGGAGGAGGAAGACGACGAGCCGCCCCTGGGCTGGGTCAGTATCTCCCTTACCCTGGGGGCCGCTTTCCTGCTGGCCTTCCTCCTCTTCGGCTTTCTGCCCCACTGGCTCAGCGGCATGAGCGGCCGTCTGCTGGGACGTCCCCTCACCCCGGCGGACCTCTCCTTTCACTTGATCGACGGCCTCATCAAAGCGGTCTTTATCCTCTTATATATCTGGGGCATCTCTTTTTTCCCCGATATCCGCCGGGTCTTCGAATATCACGGCGCCGAACACAAGTCTATCTGCACCTTTGAGTCGGGCCAGCCCCTGGAAGTGGAGTACGCCCGGCGCCACCCCACCGCCCATGCCCGCTGTGGCACCTCCTTCATCCTGGTGGTGCTGCTGGTGAGCATCTTCATCTTCGCGGTGTTCTTCCCGCTGTTTCCGGCTTTGACCCACAAGGGCCTGGCCAACAATCTGCTCCAGGTGCTCGTCAAGGTGGTCCTGATGCTCCCGATTGCCGCCCTGTCCTATGAAATCATCCGCTGGGGAGGGGAACACCGGGACCATTTCCTGGCCCGTTTCCTGCTCTGGCCGGGGCTGGCCACCCAGCGCCTCACCGCCCTGGAACCCGACGATTCCCAGTTGCAAGTGGCCCTGGAAGCCTTGAAGGCTGTGGTCGTCCGGGAACAGTTGCCCCAAACCGTCGGGACCCCGGAGTTGGCTTCTGATACCTGCGCCCAATGTCAACACTGATTCCTGACCAGGAGCAGATACGGAATGGTGAACAGTAAGCAGTAAGCAGTAAGCAGTCTCCCCCTACCCTGCCGCGGCCTTACGGCCGCCCGCCGGCGCTAATCTTAAAGACATTTTTTAGCGGACGAAAACCAGAGGCAACACGCTGGCAAAACCCCTTGACAGCAGCCTGGGGCCAAGATAACAATTAACTAATATGTCCCGGAAAATCTCAGTCCTTTCCCTGCTACCTGCCTTCTCGCAGGTTTCGGCGCCCACCGCTGCCGGCGCTAACCGGGGTCTGAAGGCGGACCCCTTCATCAAGCTGCTGGTGCCCCTGCTGCTGGTGGTGACTTTCTGGATGGCCTACGAATGGGGCTCCCTGGGCGCCTATTGGCAAAGGCTCAGCAGCCACCCCTCCGGCTCCTTGTTGCTGGGCCTGGGCAGCGTTTATTCCTTGATGCTGCTGACCTTGCAAATATTGCGCACCATTTTCTGGGCCAGCTATCGCCCCTACCCGCTGGCAGAGGGCCCCTGGCCCACCCTGAGCGTCATCATCCCGGCCTATAACGAAGGCGCCATGGTGGAGCAGGCCGTGTCCCGCGTGGCGGCCTCCGACTATCCGGCTGACCGCCTGGAAATCATTTGTATCGACGACGGCTCCACGGATGATACCTGGGAATTCATCCAGCGGGCCTGCCGCCGCTTTCCCCTCCTGGTCAAGGCCATCCGCTTCCCGGCCAACCGCGGCAAGAAAGAGGCGTTGGGCGCCGGCTTCAACCAGGGCCGCGGGGAGGTCTTCATTACCGTGGACTCCGACAGCCTCATCGAGCCCGAGGCCCTGCGCCACCTGGTTTCACCCCTGATGGTGGATGAGAAGATGGGCGCGGTGGCCGGCAACGTCAAGGTCTTCAACCGCCACCAGAGCCTGATGGGCAAGATGCAGGGAGTGCGCTTTATCAACCTCGACTACCTGCGGGCCGCCCAATCCTGGTATCGCACCGTGATCTGCACCCCGGGGTCCCTCTCGGCCTACAGGCGCGGCGCCCTCATGCCCATCCTGTCCGCCTGGCAGCGGCAGACCTTTCTGGGAGCCCCCTGCCGCCACAGCGAGGACCGGGCCCTGACTAATTTTATCCTGCGGGCCGGCTACTATACCTGCTACCAGCGGACCGCGGTGGTCCACACCCTGGTGCCCGAAACCTACCGCGGGGTCTGCAATATGTACCTGCGCTGGGAGCGGGGCAACGTGCGGGAATCCTTCGTCCAACTGAGCTATCTCTTTACCCGCTATCGCACCGAACATCGCCTCCTGCCAGTGGTTGAATTTTTTCTGAGCCAGTTGGAATATCCTCTGGCCTTGCTCTTCTTCGGCCTGCTGCTGGCCGCCATCGCGGCTCATCCCGGGCTGATCCTCAATCTGCTGTGGCTGCTGGCGCTCGGTTCTCTCCTGAATTTGATCTATTATCTCTGGCTGGAGCGGGACCTCGATTTCGTCTATGGCGTCATCTACAGTTTCTATGCCTTTTTCCTGCTGCAATGGATCTATCCCTACGCCTTCGCCACCGTCCGTGACTGCCATTGGCTGACGCGCTAGTATTGTGTCCCACGGAAACGTTGCCTAATTTTTGCCTTTTTTTCTCCCCCTTGAGGGGGCGACACCGGGTGGGGGTGGTAATTTATTGTTCATTTACCATATGTTGCCACCCTCCCCCCAAGCCCCTCCCCTCTCAGGGAGGGGGGTAGGTCAAATTTTTTGTAAGATAATTGCGATAATTGTGGGAAATAGCGATAGCAGCAATGGCAAAACTGAGATTTTTGGGCGGAACCATCCACGAAGGAGCCCTGCCACCGTTTGCCTGGCGCCGGTCTTGCTAAAAGATGCTAAAAGATTCTCCGCATTCATGAAAATTTAATAACCATAATTAAACTCACAATATCAGCGTCCGCTTGTCTAATCTAGTGAAACGAAATTATCCCGTAATTCATTGATAGGCAGGTGATGAACGTGGAATTCCCCTTGTTTGCCATGATATCTTTTTCCGGCATCTATGCCCTGGGCTGTTGCGTTTTCTGCCTTTTAGACAAATCGCACCGGGGCCAGGTGCTCTACCGGCTCCATAAGTGATCGCTGCTTAGGTTATTCCTGGAATGATAGGGGTTTGCCCAGGCGGCGCCTGACAAAATCGGGCCGCAGCGGTGCGGCCCGGTCTGGTAAAAATCCGCAACCAAGGCCGGGCCGGAAAACCCCTTCACCCCGCCGGCCCCCGGGGTAGCCTGCGCCCGCTGTCTCCAGGGCTAGACTGCGACCGCTGCCTCCCGGGCTAGACTGCGACCGCTGCCTTAAGGAGAAATTGGTGGGCAGTGCCCACCCTACATGGGCAGCCAGCCGCTGGCGGCGGTCTGCCGCCCTCAGTGAGATTTCCCTTCTAAAATACCAGCAGCGCGAAGGCCCGGGTCAGGAGGGCCAGGCCGGTGGCCAGGACCAGGGTGCTTACCACCGCTACAGCCGCGCCCTTCCAGCCGATCTCCCGGCCAAGCGCGGCGATGGTGGCGGCGCAAGGGATGTAGAAGAGCACGAAGATGGTGAAGGTGAGAAGCTGCGCCAGGCTTAGGGCCTGGGTAATGTGGGTGGTGCCCAGGGCCTCGGTGAGCATGATGAGCGATAGTTCCTTGCGCATGATGCCGAAGAGCAGGGTGACTCCCACCGCCGCCGGCAGCCCCAGCAGGGCGGTGAAGGGGAGGCAGGCTTCATTCACGTAAGGCTCGAGGCCGAAATATTTCAGCAGGCTCAGGGCCAGGCTGCCCAGGATGAGGATGGGCCAGGCCACCACGATAAATTCCTTCAACCTGTGCCAGCACTTGTGGCCCACGTTAACCCAGGTCGGCATCCGGTATTCGGGGATCTCCATGAGCAGCCCCGGAGAGACCTCCGGCAGGATGAAGGTGGATAGCCGTCCTAATATGGCGATGACCACCAGGTTGAAGAGATAGACCCCCAGTGCCCAATACGGCCCCAGGGCGTAGGCCACCAGGGCGAAGATAATCACCGAGCGGGCCGAACACGGGATGAGGATGGCCAGCATGGCCACCACCAACCGGTCCCGGGGGCTCTCCAGGATGCGGGTGGACATCACCGAGGGCACACTGCAGCCATAGCCCAGGATGAAAGGGATGATGGACTTGCCATGGAGGCCCATGTGGTGCATGAGGTTATCCATCAGGAAGGCCACCCGGGGTAGATAGCCGCTGTCTTCCATGACCGCCAGGCCTATGAGGAAGGGAACCAGGTAGGGCAGGACAATAGCCACCCCCCCGAAAATACCCATGAGCAGTCCATCGGCGACGGTGTAGGCCAGGGTCTGGCTCCCCAGCCAGGCATGCCCCAAAGCCTCCGCCACATCCAGATAAGAGGTGAGATAGTCTTCTAAGTACTGGCCCACCTTGAAGACTCCCTGGAAAAAAAGGCCCAGAATCAAAACCAGCAACACGTAGCCCCAGACGCGGTGGGTGGCGACCCGGTCCAGACGCTGGCGCCAATCCGGCTTTGTCGCGGGCTTGACCACCGCCACCTGTTCGAAGACATTAGTGCTCAAGGCGTGGCGTTCCGAGGCGATGACCGTTTCCGGGGGGCGGCCGTGGCTGTCAGCCAGGACCTGCTGGTGCTCCCGGACCGCCTCCAGGCATTGGGGGTCACGCCGGCCCGCCTCCTCCATCAGATAAGGGTCGTCCTCCAGGAGTTTGACCAAGAGAAAGCGGCGAGGCAGGTCGAGTACACACGTGCGCTCGCGGTCCAGGCGGTCGCTGAGCGTGGCGATCTCCTGCTCTATGTCGCTGCTGAAAAGAATCTGGGCCGGACGCACCCCGGTATGCCCGGCCTGCACTGCCCCCTCCAAGAGCTCGGTAAGGCCCCGGCCGGCTGCGGCCACGGTGGGCGCCACCGGCACCCCCAGGAGTTCCGAGAGCTTCCCGGCGTCGATGGTGATGCCCTTGCGGTCGGCTTCGTCCATCATGTTCAAGGCCACCACCAGGGGTCGTTCCAGACTCATCAGCTCCAGGGTGAGCTCCAGGCTGCGGTTTAAAAGAGAGGCGTCGATGACGTTGATAATGACATCGGCCTCGCCGGATAGCAGGTAATTCCTCGATTCCAGCTCGGCCTGGTCGGTGGAGGTGAGGGAATAGACCCCGGGCAGGTCCACGCAGGTGATGGCCTCACCCTGGAACACCACCTGGCTGACGGTATATTTCACCGTGGTGCCGGGAAAGTTGGAGACCGCAGCCTTGTAACCGCTGAAGTAATTGAAAATGGTGCTTTTACCGCAGTTGGGCTGTCCTATGAAGGCAATTTTCATTTTTTTCCCATCAATGTAGGGTGGGCACTGCCCACCATTTCCATTATGAAGCTGGTTAAAAAGGGTGTTGCGACAATCATTGATAAACGGGGCCAGGGGCAAAGGTCCCCTGCCCTCCCCTCAAAAACAATCTCACCAGAAAGCCTGGGGGCCAGCGTTTCGAGGTACGGGTATGCGACCCCCTGCCTTCAGGAAAATGGTCTATCACAACTGCGACTCAATTGCAAAGTAATTTTCTAATCGGCTCATTGCCATTTCCCCGAAAATCTTGACACTATGATATATTTCTTTATATTTAATAGTTTAATAATCGTGGCCAAACCTTGTTTGTCCTTGTTGGCCGAACTCTCATGAAGACCCACAAGACCCTGCAAATATCCGTCAAATCCATTCCCGAAACCGGCAAGGAAGTGGGCTTGCAGCTGGGAAAGGAGTGGTTTGACCGATGGCGGGAGGAAGATCCCGGATTGGAGTTCGCCCAGGGGAACATCCGCGGCGCGGTGACCCTGTCCAAACACGGCCAGGACATCCTCATCCGGGGGCTTCTTACAGGGAGCCTGGGGCTCTCTTGCGGCCGCTGTCTGGAGCCTTTCGCCGCCCCGGTGGCCACGGAGTTCGAGGTCCTGCTGGTGCCCGCCCCCGCCAGCCAGGCTCCGGATGAGCAAGAACTGTCCGCCCGGGAATTGGACCTGGATGTTTACGCCGGAGAGACGGTGGACCTGGAGGCCCTGGTGCGGGAACAGATCATCCTGCTGGTGCCCTTGAAACCGCTGTGCCAGGAGGATTGCCGGGGCTTATGCCCCGCCTGCGGGGCCAATCGCAACCGGGAAACCTGCTCCTGCAAGCTGGAAAGCGCTCCTGCCCCGGCCCGGCTGGCGAAGCTCAATGAATAAGTTCTTGTAGGGTGCGCACTGCGCCCCATTAGATTGTTAGAAGCAGCAAAAATTCGGTGCGCAGTATGCACCCTAGAGAACGCTGACAACTATCATAGGAATAGGGAGAATCACCGTGCCTTTACCCAAACGCAGGAAATCCATCGCCAAAAAGAACACGCGCCGGTCCCACGACCATCTGGCGCCGCCGCAGCCATCCAACTGCCCCAAATGCGGCGAGGCCCGTCTACCCCATCACGTCTGTCCCTCCTGCGGTTTTTATAAGGGCCGCCTGGTGGTGCCCAAGGAAGCGGAGTAAGGAGCGCCATGGACTACCTGCTCACCGAGGAGCAACGGATGCTCCAGGATCTGGCTCGCCAGATCGCCAGAGAGCGCATCAAGCCCATCCGGGCTCAACTGGACGAAGAAGAGAGCTTTCCCTGGGACATCCTGGCGGACCTGGCCCGGGCCGACCTCTGCGGCACCGTCATCCCCGAGGCCTACGGCGGCCTGGGGATGGGTTGTCTGGAGAACTGCCTGGTCCTGGAGGCCCTGGCCGAGGCCTGCGTGGGGGTGGCCACCACCTATGCCGCCAGCTTCCTGGGGGCCTATCCGTTGCTGCTTTTCGGCTCCGAGGCGCAGAAAGCCCGCTATCTGCCGCCCATGGCCCGGGGTGAAGCCCTGGGCGCCTTCTGCCTAACTGAATCCCAGGCCGGATCCGACGCCGGGGCCATTGCCGCCACCGCGGTGAAGGACGGCGGCCATTACGTCCTCAATGGCACCAAGCAATGGATCACCAACGCCGGGGAGGCCGAGTTTTACACGGTCATCGCCCTCAGCGACCGCTCCAAAGGGGTCCGGGGCGCCAGCGCCTTTGTGGTGGAAAAGAACGATCCCGGCATCTCCTTCGGAAAAAAAGAGAAAAAGATGGGCATCCGGGCCTCGGTCACCCGGGAGGTGGTCCTGGAGGACTGCCGCATCCCCGCAGACCGTCTTATCGGCAAAGAGGGCCTGGGCTTCATTGTCACCATGAAGACCCTGGACAACGCCCGCCCCGGCGCCGGGGCCCTGGCGGTGGGGCTGGCCCAGGGCGCCCTGGACGAAGCCGCCTCCTTCGCCAAGGAACGCCACCAATTCGGGGCCCCCATCTTCTCCTTCCAGGCGGTGCAGCACCTGCTGGCCGACATGGCTACCAGGATCGAGGCGGCCCGGGCCCTGGTCTACGCGGTGGCGCGCTATCTCGGCAGCAACCCCAAGGATTATTCCAAGGAAGGGGCCATGGCCAAACTCTTCCCCACCGACATGGCCATGCAGGTGACCGTGGACGCGGTGCAGGTCATGGGCGGCCACGGCTACATGCGGGAATACCCGGT
>Ga0187860_1003336_pt1 | contig 12752 bp, 9 predicted proteins | sample June2016WEW_10_4_FD_132981 | JGI IMG/M metagenome (GOLD analysis project Ga0187860, IMG submission 132981) | Peatland microbial communities from SPRUCE experiment site at the Marcell Experimental Forest, Minnesota, USA - June2016WEW_10_40 | ecosystem: Environmental > Terrestrial > Soil > Wetlands... | reverse complement strand
TGGCAAGGCGATCGACAACATGCTCCACGGTGCCTTGCATGTCTTCGAGCGAATCCCGGGTGCGGCGCTCGGTTTGTTTGATTTCGGCGACTTCGTGTTCGATCGCATCGACAGCGACCGGAGTCTTGGCGCCAGCGGCGGCGGCACCGTTGGTGGCGCGCAATTGCTCGATATACACTAAGAGATCGGCGAGCCCGCGCTCGACGCCCTCGAGCAGACCGAGACGCGAGTCGGAAGCATCCAGCCGCTTGACCAACGTCGCTATCCGGTCCTCGAGATGGGCAAGAGCCGCATGATCGGTGTGCGAAAGCTGCACCCATTCGAGCTTCTCGATCAGCCCGGACAACAACTTCTCGAGTTCTCGAGGCACCGCGTGGCCCGCCTCGGTAGAGGCATTGAGTGCGCTGGCGAGCACATCGATGCGATTCTCGAGTGCGGACAGCGTCGGCGCGCTCGCCGCATTGCTGGTCATATTGTCAACTTTGGCGGAGAGCGCACTGGCGAGCACATCGATGCGATTCTCGAGCGCGGACAGCATCGGCGCGCTCGCCGCACTGCTGGCGATACCGTCAATTTTTGCGGAAAGCGCACGCACGTCTTCCGCGACCTTCGTCAACGTGTCGTTGGAGGCGACGTGGGAAACGATACCGCGCAAGGCGCCAATCGCCGCCTCGAGCTGTTGCAGCGCGCCCGGATCGTCCTTTGCGACGATCGCGTCGACTTTCTTTGCAAGCGCCTTGACCGCCTCGTCGAAGCCGACCAGGCCTTCGGCCGGCGTGAGCCCGCACAACGCCTCGCGCACCTCGGCTAAGCCATGTTCGATACCGGCCAACGCCGTCGAGTCGACGCCGGCTTGCCGGGTTTGATCGATACGCTGGCCAAGCGCCTTGATCTCGATCTCGAGCGATTCCAGCGCGTGCCGCGGTAACGCTTCCGTGAACGAGCGGCCGATCTCGGCGAGATCGGCGCGAAGCCCGTTGATCGCTGTTTCCAGATCGCCGGAAGGCCGTAGCGCCTCGATCCGCGCCGTGATCTGGCGCAGTTGCTGTTCCAGGTTGCTGAGATCGAGCGCCGGTTCGGGCGCGCTCTGATCGTGCGAGCTCTCATTCCACGCCGGGCGCATTTCCTCGAACCGCGGCTGCGGCTGAGGGTGCGGCGAAGGCGGCGAACCGCTGAGAGAGGGTTCCGCGGCAGGTTCGCCGTCGAGCGCGCGCTGCCGCGCCATGATCTCGGCCGCAACACCGCTGTCGAGTGTGGGTGATCGATCAGGATTCTCGGCTGCAACACCGCGGGCGGGCTTGCGCGTTCGATCAGACGTCGCGACTGCAACATCGTGGTCGAGCGCGCGCTGACGCGCCGTGATCTCGGCGACCGCTTTGTCGATCGACGCGTCGCGCACATCTTCCGCCGCCGGACTGGCCGCGACGGAGCGCTCTGCCTCGCGGCGCGGCCGCTCAGCGCGTTCAGGCTCCTCGCGGTAAGCGCCGCCCGGGGCGCGTTGTTCGCGATAGGGTCGGCCGCCCTCGCGGCGCGCCGGTCTCTCGTCGTTCTCGCCGCGGTCGCGCGGTCGCCGGATGGTCTCTGGCTGCCGGTCGCGCTCTCGATCGTCGTTGCGGAAGTTCAGGCGAAACTGATCATCCGGCTCGCGACGGCGCCCGGGTGCATCGCTTTGCCGGATCGGCTCTCGATCGTCATCGCGGAAGCTTTGGCGCCACCGGTCTTCCGCTTCGCGCTCGCGACGACGGCCATTCGCGCTGCGGTGCCGGTTGCGGCCCTCGTCCTCGCGGAAGTTTTGCTGCCGCGGATTGTCCGGCATCCGGTTTTCGCGGCGAGGTCTCGGCGCCTCGCGGTAGCGGTCGCGCCCCTCATCGTCGTCGTGAAAGCTTTGCCGCCGCCCATAGTCCGGTTCCTGATCACGGCGAGGCATTGGCGCTTCACGGTAGCGGTCGCGCCCCTCATCGTCGGCGCGGAAGCGTTGCCGCCGCCGATCGTCCGGCTCGTTGTTCTGGCGGCGCCTTGGCGCCTCGCGGTACCGCTCCCCACCCCGCTTCAGATCCTCGTAGCGAGGTCTCGACTCCTCGCGATGCTCCGGCTCGCGATCAAAATCGGCGGACCACCACGCTTCGTCGTTCTCCTCGTCGGCGGGTTGAATAACGGTATTGAGCCATTCACCAACCGACATGCCGGATTGGCGCGCGGCCGCGCGCGCGGCCGCGCGTGCTGCCGGACGGAGACCTCTCAGATTCCACGGACCGCCCGATTTCATTCTCACGTCCAAGCCACATGAGGAGCAGCATGTGCCCACTGCTTCGAGCCGATGCTCGTGAACAGACGACACGGAGGGCGCGGTTTTCTGTCCTCGGCATCGAATGTTTAGGATTACGGTAAAGAAGACGTTAAAAATGACCTCCGCCGCTCACCGAGCGGTCATTTGCAGGTGGCTAGGCACCGTTCGAGTTCCAGTAACTGTTACGGTTACGGGCATCACCTTTCATGCCGGCCACATTCGGGAGATGCTGCTTCGGCATGACTCCGTTAAATGGCCCCCAATTCATGGCACCGCACGCGCGCATGGCTGCAATGGACCCGGGAGACGCACAAGCGGCTCGCATCGACAATTTCTGCGAGCCCGAAACGGGCGAGGCGGATTCGCCCCCCGATACGGCCAACGATCGTCCTTCGACGATCAGCGAGGTCGCCCACGATTTCGGCATTACACTGCGCGCGTTGCGTTTCTACGAGGCGAAACGGCTCCTGGTCCCGCGACGTCGTGGCGCTACGCGGCTGTACCGGCGCAACGACCGTGAGCGCCTCGCGATCATCCTGACCGGAAGGCGACTCGGCTTCACCCTCGCCGAAATCGGACTTCTCCTTGGCAGGCCGAACGGCAAGGGCCTGCATCTGACCCGCGAGCAATGCGTGATGCAGATCAATCTCCTCGAGCAGCAGAAGCGGGGGATCGAGATCGCGATCGCCGAGTTGCGGCGTATCTGCACCTCGTTCTACCGGGAGCGGCTCGACGAGGCCGACGAACATCCTCGCTGATTCGCGCAAGCTTTGCGCTTCATCCCCCCTCGCCCGCTTCCCACTCAGCGCCCTCTCCCGCAACGGGAGAAGGAAAAGAGTCCCTCCGGCGTGCTGTCTCACCGTTGACGCAAATTGGCTACGTTATACCTTCCGGTCCGGCCGGCCGGCGGCAAGCGACGCCCGGAGGACGCGGCAGGGAGGGCGACATGCCGACTTACAAGGCACCCGTTGGGGACGTGATGTTCCTGTTGAGCGATGTCTTCCACATCGATCGCTACAACAACCTCCCGGGCTTTGCCGACGCTACGCCAGATCTGGTCGAGGCGGTGCTCGATGAGGCGGCGAAATTCTGCGAGGACGTGCTGACGCCACTCAACCGCGTCGGCGACAAGGAAGGCTGCCGGCGTCACGAGGATGGCGCCGTCACCACGCCGACGGGATTCAAGGACGCCTACAAGCGGCTTACCGAGGGCGGATGGATCGGCGCCTCGGCGCCCGCCGAATTCGGTGGCCAGGGTCTGCCTCGCGTGCTTTCGCAAGCAATTGGCGAGTTCCTGGTCTCGGCAAACATGGCCTTCGCCATGTATCCCGGACTCACGCAAGGCGCGGCAGCGGCTCTCATTGTCCACGGTTCGCCCGAGCAAAAGGCGCTTTACGTACCAAAGCTTATCGGCGGTCAGTGGACCGGCACGATGAACCTCACCGAGCCGCAATGCGGGACCGATCTCGGACTTACGCGCGCGCGCGCCGTGCCGCAGGGGGACGGCAGTTACAGGATCACCGGCACGAAAATCTTCATCTCTGCCGGCGAACACGATCTAGCGGAAAATATCGTCCACTTGGTGCTGGCTCGCATCGAGGGAGCGCCGGAAGGCGTCAAGGGGATATCGCTCTTCATCGTCCCCAAATTCCTGCCGACCAAAGACGGCGCGGTGGGCGCACGCAACGGTGTCTCTTGCGGCTCCATCGAAGAGAAGATGGGCATCCACGGCAACTCGACCTGCGTCATGAATTATGACGACGCGACTGGCTGGCTTGTCGGCGAGCCGAATCGCGGCCTGAACGCAATGTTCGTGATGATGAACGAAGCGCGGCTCGGTGTCGGCGTGCAGGGGCTCGCGCTGTCCGAGGTCGCCTATCAGAACGCCGCGGCCTATGCCAAGGAACGGCTTGCCGGACGCGCGCTGACCGGCGCGAAATTCAAGGACAAAGCCGCCGACCCGATCATCGTGCATCCCGATGTGCGCCGCATGCTGATGACCATCCGCGCGTTCAACGAGGCTGCGCGGGCGCTGGTGTTGTGGACCGCGCTCAAGAGCGATGTCGCCCACCGCTCCGGCGATGCCAAGGAGCGGCAGGCCGCCGACGACCATATGGGCCTGATGACGCCGGTGATCAAAGGCGTGCTCACCGATCAAGGTTTCGCCAACACCGTGATGGCGCAGCAGGTTTTCGGCGGCCACGGATACATCGCCGAGCACGGCATGGAGCAGTTCGTCCGCGACGCCCGCATTGCCATGATTTACGAGGGCGCCAACGGCATCCAGGCGCTCGATCTTGTCGGCCGCAAGCTGCCGAAGGACGGCGGTCGGGCGCTGCAGGCGTTCTTCGCCGAGGTCTCGGCCTACATTAAGGAGCACGGCGCGGACGCGGATATGGCGCCCTACGTCAAACCGCTCAACCAAGCGCTCGGCGACCTGCAACAGGCGACGATGTGGTTCATGCAGAACGCGCTCGGCAACCCTGAGAATGCCGGCGCCGGCTCGACCGATTACATGCACCTCTTCGGCCTGGTCGCGCTCGGTTACATGTGGTGCCTCATCGCCGCGGCGGCGAAGGAAAAGGCCGCGACCGGCAACGGCGCCGCGGACCGCATGGCGGCGAAGCTTGTCACCGGCCGCTTTTTCGCCGAGCGCCTATTGCCCGCCTCGACGACTCATCTCGCGCGCATCAAAGCCGGCGCCGCCAGCATGATGGCGCTACCGGCCGAGGCCTTCTAAAGCCGGCTGGCCACCGGCTGCAATTCTGCGGAACTTGGACTATATCAGGGGTCCGGTCCCACGGACGAAGAGCCTAATCCGGCTTCGCGGTTATCGGCCGCTCAGCCGCCCTACCCCGCAGCGGGTCAGGGTCACCATGGCGAGGAAACGCTATGCTCGACGCTTTTATTTATGATCACGTGCGCACACCCCGAGGCCGCGGCAAGGTAGATGGCTCGCTTCACGAAGTCACCGCGCTCAATCTTGCGAGCCAGGCGCTCGGCGCCATCAAAAACCGCAACGAGCTTGATCCAACCTTGGTCGACGATGTCGTGTTGGGCTGCGTGGACCCGGTCGGCGAGGCCGGCGCCGATATCGCGCGCTCGGCAGCGCTCGTCGCCGGCTATGGCGACACCGTAGCCGGCGTGCAGATCAACCGCTTCTGCGCCTCCGGTCTCGACGCGGTCAATTTCGCCGCCGCGCAGATCATGTCCGGCCAGCAGGACATGGCGATCGGCGGCGGCGTCGAGTCGATGAGCCGCGTGGGCATTGGCGCGTCCGGCGGCGCCTGGGCCGTCGACCCGTCAATCGCCGTCTCACAATACTTCATGCCGCAAGGCATTTCCGCCGACCTTATCGCCACCAAGTACGGTTTTTCGCGGGATGACGTAGACGCTTACGCGATCGAGAGCCAGAAGCGCGCGGCGACGTCGTGGAAAGAGGGCCGCTTCAGCCGCTCCGTCATGACGGTGAGGGACGTGAATGGCCTCACCATCCTCGACAAGGACGAGCACATGCGGCCAGACGCGACCATGCAGTCGCTGGGTTCGCTCAAGCCCGCATTCGAGCAGATGGGCGAAATGGGCGGCTTCGATGCGGTCGCCGTGCAGAAGCATCCGGAAGTTGAGTACGTCAAACATGTCCATCATGCCGGCAATTCCTCGGGCATCGTCGATGGCGCCGCCGCTGTTCTTCTCGGCAACAGCAAAGCGGGCAAGAAAGCGGATCTGAAACCGCGTGCACGCGTCCGCGCCTTTGCCAATATCGGCTCGGAGCCGGCGATCATGTTGACGGGTCCGATCGACGTCACCAAGAAGGTCCTAAAAAGGGCCGGCATGACGCTCGGCGACATCGATCTCTTCGAGCTCAACGAGGCGTTCGCCTCCGTGGTGCTGCGCTATATGCAGGCGTTCGAGCTCGATCCGAACAAGATCAATGTCAATGGCGGCGCCATCGCGATGGGCCATCCGCTCGGCGCGACCGGCGCCATGATCCTCGGCACCGTGCTCGACGAGCTGGAGCGGCGCAATCTATCGACCGCGCTGGTTACGCTCTGCATCGGCGCGGGCATGGGGACCGCGACGATCATCGAGCGGGTGTGATCGCTCTCCGCGCACGCCGGAAAGGGGGACCGCGCGGCATGCCTAAGATCGATATCGCCAAAGTACCGTTGGACAGCCGCTCGACCTATCCGGAACCGTTCAACCGCGTGGTCGTCGGGCGCGAACGCAAGCGGCTGGGCAACGCCGCCGGCCTCGAGCAGTTCGGGGTCAACCTGACGACGCTCAAGCCGGGCGCCGCCTCGGCGTTGCGGCACTGGCACCAGAAGGAAGATGAGTTCGTCTATATCCTCGAAGGCGAAGTGGTGCTGATCGAGAACGACGGCGAAACCGTTCTCAAGCCGGGCGACGCTGCGGGTTTCAAGGCCAACGTGCCGAACGGGCATCATCTGGTCAACAAATCGGGCCGCGACGCGGTCTATCTCGAAATCGGCACCCGCTCCAAGCTTGAGCGGGCTGAATATCCTGATGTCGACCTACTGGTCATCCGCGACGAAACCGGCGGCCGCTATACCAACAAGAACGGGCAACCGTATTCAAAGTAATTCTCGCTCTCCCGCTTGGGGGCGAGGCGAAATTAGAGAGGCGACGGGAGATGAGTATGACCTTCCAGAATTTTACCTTCGATATCGACGCCGACGGCATCGCGCTCGTCACCTGGAACATGCCGGGACGGTCGATGAATGTCATCGATGAGAAAGTCACCGAAGAGCTCGCCGCGATCGCCGAGCGCGTGGCAACCGACGCCGCCGTCAAGGGCGCGGTGTTGACCTCCGCCAAGGATGCGTTCTGTGGCGGCGCCGACCTCACCATGCTGGAAACGCTGAGCCGCACCTTCACCGAATTGACCAACTCGCAGGGCGAGGAGGCAGCGAACAAGCGGTTATTCGAGGAAAGCCGCAAGCTTTCGCAGATCGCCCGCCGCATGGAGACGTGCGGCAAGCCTTGGGTCGCGGCGATCAACGGCACCGCGATGGGCGGCGGCTTTGAGCTTGCGCTCGCTTGCCACCATCGCGTCGCGTCGGAGAACGATAAGACCCGGCTCGGACTGCCGGAAATCAAGGTCGGCTTGTTTCCCGGCGGCGGCGGCACGCAGCGCATCGCGCGCATGCTGCAACCCGCTGATGCTCTGCAGTTTCTGCTCAAGGGCGACCAGCTTCGCCTCAACCGCGCCAAGGCAATGAAACTGGTGGACGCGGTCGTGCCGCAGGTTGACTTGGTACGGACCGCAAAGGATTGGATCAAGGCTGGTGGCACGGCCAAGGCGCCATGGGACATTGATGGCTTCAGACTGCCCGGCGGGCAGGTTTATTCGAAGACCGGCATGATGGTGTTCCCACCGGCGAACGCGCTCTATCGGCGCGAAACGTACGACAATTATCCGGCCGCACGCGCCATCCTGCAGGTCGTCTATGAGGGCCTGCAACTACCGATGGACCAGGCACTGCGCGTCGAGTCGCGTTACTTCGCAAAAATTCTGCGCTCGCCGGAAGCGGCGGCGATGATCCGCTCCCTGTTCGTCTCCATGCAGGAGCTGAACAAGGGCGCGCGCCGTCCGGCTGCGGTGCCGGCGAGAGCGGTGAAGAAGGTCGGCGTGCTTGGCGCCGGCTTCATGGGCGCGGGTATCGCCTATGTCAGCGCGCAGGCCGGCATCGACGTCGTCCTCATCGACCGCGACCAGGAAACCGCCGACAAGGGCAAGGCGCATTCGCAGAAACTGATCACCGATCAGGTCAACCGCGGTCGCGCCACCGCCGCCGACCGCGACGCGTTGCTCGCGCACATCACGGCGACGCCGGATTACGCGGCGCTCAAAGGCTGCGATCTCATCATCGAAGCGGTGTTCGAGGACCGCAAGATCAAGGAAGAGGTGATCGCCAAGGCGCAGGCGGTGATCGGCAATGACACCATCTTCGGCTCCAACACGTCGACCCTGCCGATCTCTTCGCTGGCGACGACGTTCAAGGACACCAAGCGCTTCGTCGGCATCCACTTTTTCTCGCCGGTCGATCGCATGATGCTAGTCGAGGTCATTCTGGGCAAAAAGACCGGCGACGCCGCAGTCGCGGTTGCGCTCGACTATGTGCGCGCGATCCGCAAGACCCCAATCGTGGTCAACGATTCACGCGGCTTCTATACGTCGCGCGTGGTTGGCACTTACATCCGCGAAGGCCATCTGATGCTGACTGAAGGCGTGCCGGCGGCAATGATCGAGAATTTGGGACGCATGGCCGGCATGCCGGTCGGGCCGCTTTCGCTCAACGACGAGGTCGCCGTCGATCTTGCCTGGAAGATCCTCAAAGCGACCGAGGCCGATCTCGGCGCGGACAAGATCGACCCCCGCCAGAAAGCGCTGCTCGAAGAGATGGTCGAAAAGCGCGGCCGCTACGGGCGCAAGAACGGCAAGGGCTTTTACGACTATCCGCAGAACGGGCCGAAGCGGCTATGGCCCGGCCTCGCGGATTTGCAGGCGACAAAGCTCGATCCCGATAAGATCGACGTCGAGGAGCTTAAGCATCGGCTCTTGGCAATACAGTCGTTGGAATCGGCGCGCTGCATCGAAGAGGGCGTGGTCACCGATGTGCGCGAGGCCGATGTCGGTTCGATCCTCGGTTTCGGTTTCGCGCCGTTCACCGGCGGCACCATTTCGTATATCGACGGCATGGGCGCCAAGGCCTTCGTCGATCTATGCAATGGGCTGGCGAAGAAATATGGCGACCGATTCAAGCCATGTGAGCTTTTGCGCGATATGGCGAAAACGGGCGACAGCTTCTATCGCCGTTTCCCGCCGGAAAAACGCAAGGCCGCGTGACGAGCATCGCGTATCGAAAGCCGCGGTTCATTCATCCCGGATCCCATGGCGCGTGACCAAGTCGACCTGACGCCGATCGAGGGGCGCGACGAGCTCGTCGATTGGATCGCTCAGGGCGTGAAGCCGAAGTCGCAATTCCGCATCGGCACCGAGCACGAGAAATTCGCGTTCACGCTCGAAGGACACCAGCCGGTGCCCTACGAAGGGCGGCGCGGCATTCGCGCGCTGCTCGAAGGCATGCAGCATCTGCTCGGCTGGCAGCCGATCATGGAAGGGCGGAACGTCATCGGCCTGTTCGATGTGACGGGAGGCGGCGCGATCACGCTCGAGCCGGGCGGCCAGTTCGAATTGTCCGGCGCGCAGGTCGAAACCGTGCACCAGACATCGAGCGAACTGATGGCGCATCTCGCGCAAGTGCGCGAAGTCGCGCAGCCGTTGCATATCGGATTTCTCGGCATCGGCATGACACCGAGCTGGACCCGCGCCGCAATGCCGAAAATGCCGAAGGGCCGCTACAAGATCATGACCGCCCACATGCCGAAGGTCGGCAAGCTCGGCCTCGACATGATGTACCGCACCTGCACGGTGCAGACCAATCTCGACTTCTCCTCGGAAGCCGACATGGTCAAGAAATTGCGCGTGTCGATCGCGCTACAGCCGGTCGCGACGGCATTGTTCGCCAACTCGCCTTTCACGGACGGCAAGCCCAACGGCTTTCTCTCTTTCCGCGCGGAAATCTGGCGCGACACCGACAATGCGCGATCCGGCATGCTGCCCTGGGCCTTCGAGACCGGCATGGGCTTCGAGCGCTGGGTCGACTACGCGCTCGACGTGCCGATGTATTTCGTCAAGCACGGCGACGACTATGTCGATGTCGCTGGTCAATCCTTCCGCGATCTGATGGTCGGCAAGCTGCCGGGAATGCCGGGAGCACGCGCCACGATTTCCGATTGGGCGAACCACATCAGCACGATTTTTCCGGAGGTGCGGCTCAAGCGCTATCTGGAAATGCGCGGCGCCGACTCAGGCCCGACGCGCAGCCTGCTGGCGTTGCCGGCCTTCTGGGTCGGTATTCTCTATGACGATGTCAGCCTCGATGCGGCATGGGATTTGGTCAAAAACTGGAGCGCCGAGCAGCGCCAGAACCTCCGCGACGACGTGCCGAAAGCGGGCCTCGCCGCCATGATCGGTGGCCGCACTGTGTTTGACGTCGCAAACGATGCTCTCAAACTTGCCCGCGCCGGTTTGACGCGCCGCTACCGCCTCGATGTGAACGGCCAGGACGAGACGCGCTACCTCGAAGTGCTGGAAGATCGCCTCGCGCACGGCACGACGCCGGCGCAGGAACTGTTGGAGAAATTCAACGGGCCATGGGCGGGCTCGGTCGAGCCGATCTATACGGAAGAAGCTTATTGACGCTTCCGCATCATTCGATCCCGTAAAGCGCCCTGGCTTCGGTTAGCGCTTTCGCGCACGCGCTGGCGTTACCCTCGGCGTCGGCCTTTCGGGCCCGCGCCAGCGCCGCTTCGCCGTCGGCGTTCGCCGCATGCTCTGCGCCTTGTACCGAGCCGGGGGTCGGCTGATGATGAAGCTGCGCGCCCACCGATTGCGGAGCGCTTGGCTCTCCAGCCCCGCCGGGCGGCGACGCGGCCTGGGCTTGCCGGATCTGCCGTTCGACCTGCGAAATTTGTGTAGTGCACGGCCCCGCATTGGCAGCCGCAGCGGCACCGACAAAAGCAACGGCGGCCAACATCCCGACGCGTGATCGATTCACGACCGAACTCCCAATCAATCCGAGCGGAACATAATCCTGCGGTGGCCCGCCGAGAAGAGGCCGCCGGCGGCCTTTTCGTTCGCACCCTCTCCGCACCCGAACCCGCGAAGCAAGAGGTTTCATCAAATGATCTCATTCTCGGAGCGCTTGCGCGCCCGACCTTTGCGCGGCATGTGCGGTCTCACGCGCTAGCAATGTCGGTTTGCGCGAAGTCATGGCCCTTGAACAAAAGCCGGGCACCGTGCGCTTTGGCGCAGGCGTAGGATAAGCAATCGCCAAGGTTCAGATTCCCCGCCGACCCGCGCCCTTTGCCGTATCGCTCGAAAGCAGCAACCGAGGCGTGGGCGATGTTTTCCGTGATCGGCACGATGCTGATGTCCGCCTCGCGCAGCAGGCGCGTCACCAGCCCATCAGCGGCGGCCGGGCTCAGCCCGAGCAGGCTTGCCAGCCGCGTCGATGATTCGAGGATGACGTGGCCCGCCGAGATTCGCTCACGCTCGGTTTCGAGTTTCCCGGCCAAGGCCGCGGCGTCGGGGTCTGAGGCGAGCATGGCAACGATGGCCGAGCTGTCGACGAAGATCATGAACCACCCCAGAGCGCGTCGGTGTCGCGCTTGCCGCTCACTCGCTGGCGCCGCGGATCGCCGAGGCGCCGGGCGTCGGCCGCGATCTCGGCAAGACGCTCCGGCAGCGGCCGCTCACCACGCGCCAACGCGGCTTCGAGCGCCGCGATGACGGCCTCGGTCATCGAAACCTCCTTCCGTTCGGCCAGCTTACGGGCGAGTTTTGCGGCGCGTTCGCCTCGAATATGCAGGGCCATGCAAAGGTATCCGTTGTGTAGACGATATGGTATAGACGTATATACAATATGGATATCGGCCATCCGAGCCGAGCGCAAGCGCCATGCTCCTCCGCAAGCGCCATTTGCGACAGGCGCGCGGAAGCGGCTCCTGCGTTTCTCACGCGCGTTAATGCGCCGGATGGGATTTTGAGCTAAACCACTGCACGGGAGCGGTGAATACGCGCATGAAATCTCAGGTCCCGACGTTGCCAAGCCGCCGCGTATTAATGGCGGGATTTGTGATCGGTGGCGTTTTGATCGGGCTCGGCGACTGCACCACAGCGCCGGCGCCGTCGCTGGAGGCTGACCCCGCTTACGCCCGCAAAATCGTCACCTACCCCTCGCCGGAACCGCCGGGCACGATCATCATCGATCCGGGAAGTCACTTTCTCTATCTCGTGCAGGGGGGCGGACAAGCCATTCGTTACGGCGTCGGCGTCGGCGGCGAAGGGTTCGGCTGGTCGGGCATGGCGCTGGTTCACACCAAACAGGAGTGGCCGGACTGGTACCCGCCAGTGGAGATGTTGCAGCGAAAGCCCGAGCTGCGAGAGCACATGGTCCAATTGCAGAGCGGTCTAGGTATGAAGGGCGGCCCCGAAAACCCCATCGGCGCCCGCGCGCTGTATCTGTGGCAGGGCAATAAGGACACTTTGTACCGCATCCACGGCACCAACGACCCGACGACGATCGGCCACAACGTGTCCTCTGGCTGTATCCGCTTGACCAACGACGACGTCGTCGACCTTTATAACCGCACGCCTGTCGGGACCAAAGTTATCGTACTCGCCACCGCAACACCCGCCGCCGTGACTCAATAACGTCTGCATCGATACCGGTTGGAACTCGGGCCCGGACTTGCCATGGCGTCGCTCGTCTATGCCGTCCTCTGCGCGCTGATCGCGACCGCATTCTGGACACTCCTGGGCTATGCTCTCGCCCGGCACCTCTTGCCCCGCGTACTCGCGCTCGGCGCCGCGGCC
>Ga0187860_1003332_pt1 | contig 12768 bp, 12 predicted proteins | sample June2016WEW_10_4_FD_132981 | JGI IMG/M metagenome (GOLD analysis project Ga0187860, IMG submission 132981) | Peatland microbial communities from SPRUCE experiment site at the Marcell Experimental Forest, Minnesota, USA - June2016WEW_10_40 | ecosystem: Environmental > Terrestrial > Soil >... | reverse complement strand
CGCCCCGCCAGACCGGCGGCTCAGCTCCTGGATCATCTGGTAGCCGTGCATCGGCTGCTCGGTCAGCAGCGCCAGGATCGCCGCCCGGACGTTGCCACGGCGCATGCGGCGCCCTCCACCGCCACCGCCACCACCACCGTGGCCACGCCCGGCGTAAGCATGCCCGCCACGGCCCCAGCCACCTGACAGATCGTTGTAGTTCCTCATGTTCCGCTGCCTTCCCCGGCCTCACCGGAGGCCTGTGCTGCTTGCCGGTCCTCGGTCATCGAGGACGTTACCGATATATCGTTATCATACCGGTGACGTCAGCGGTCAGCGGCAGGAAACAGATCCCCGGTCACTCGAGCCCACCGACCGATTTCGGTACCGGAAGCGGACTGGGCCGGGCGAGGTGATAGCCCTGCCCGATCGTGATCCCGAGCTTGCTCAGCGTCGCCTGCTCGCGAGCTGTCTCGATCCCCTCTGCCACGATCTGCGCCCCGGTCTCCCCGGCAAAGCTCACCAGGGCCGCCGCCAGCGCCCGGCGGACCGGGTCGTTGTCGATGTCGCGCGTCAGGGCAAGATCCAGTTTGATCATGTCGGGTGCGAGCTTCAGGATGTGCTGCAGGCTGGCGAAGCCCGCTCCGGCATCGTCGACGGCGATACGGATGCCACGCTTACGGAGCGAATCGACGGCGTGGCGCAACGGTCCGTAGTCGGCCACACGCGCGTGCTCGGTGAGCTCGAAGACCAGACGCTCGCCTGGCAGGCCAGCGGTTACGGACTCGAGGGAACCGCTTACGAGCGTCTCGGGCGACACGTTGAGCGACACGAAGATGTCACCGGGGATCTCGTCCCAGTGATCGAGTGCCACTCGGATCGCCTCGAGCTCGAGCTCGGCCGCGAGGCCGACGTCCTTGGCTTCGGAGAACCAGAGGTCGGGCGTACGGGCCGGTTCGTCGGCTGTGAACCGGGAGAGCGCCTCGACCCCGAGGATCCGGCCATCCCGCAGATCGGCGATCGGTTGGTACACGGGCTCGATGGAGCGTCGTGCCAGCACCGCATGGATGCGGTCGCTCGCCAGTCGTCGCCAGGCCGCCGATGCGTGGTCCCGCTCCTCGATCGCTCGCATCTGGACCGCGAGGCCCCGTCGCTCCTCGTTGAGCCGGGCATGGAGCGACCGGCCGCGCAGCAGGTTCCGGCTGCGGAGGACTACTTCGGCGAGATCGAGCGGTTTTGTCAGGAAGTCGTCAGCGCCGGCTCGGAGCGCCTCGGTCCGGAACGGGGGCGCCACGTCCGCCGTGAGCAGGACCATCGGGACGAAGTCCTCGTCCGCGACCAGCTCACGGAGCTTCGCCATGAGCTCGATGCCGCTGATCGCAGGCAACTGCTCGTCGAGAAATACCAGGTCAGGGCGGTGGTGGAGGAACAGTTGGACCGCCTCGGTGGCGTCGCCGGTACCTACCGTGCGGAGCCCGGACACCTCGAACAGCATCGATTGCAGCAGGCGGATGACGCCAGGCTCATCGTCGACGATGAGCGCGCACATCGAAGACGGCAGGGGTGGTTGGCGGTATACCCGTACTGCTTCCCTCGTCACAGCGGCTCCCAACGGCGGAGTTTGCCGACAACACCCCACTACCTAGTAACACACCTGACCGGCCTCGTTGATTGCACGCAGCACTACGTTTTCTTTCCGGGTGGCGACCGTGCTAAGAAACTCCAGCATCTGCGGCTAACCGGGGGAGCAATGGACGATTCGACCGCGACGAACGAGCCCGACCTAACGACGCCCGATCAGCCCGACGACACCACAGCACGTGTCCGTCCCGTGCTGGACGTCATCGGGCTCTTGCGGGACGGCACAATCCGGGTGGCATTCCAACGGATCATCGATCTCGGCACCGACGACGTGATCGGCTACGAGGCACTCGCTCGCTTCCCCGGCGAGGTCGTCTCGCCGGGGCCGTGGTTCGCGGAGGCGAAGGTACAAGGACTCGACAAGGAGCTCGAGGTCGCTGCGGTGAAGGCGGCACTCGCCTGCCTCGACCGCCTGCCGGCCGAGGTGTTCCTGGCCGTGAACGTGTCCCCGCTCACGGCCGCCTCGCCGGCGTTGTTCGAGCTACTGGTCAGCGTCGAAGCAGCTCGCGTCGTGCTCGAGATCAAAGAGGGCGAGGCGATCGAGGCGTACCCGCAGTTCTCGACCGCGTTCGACGAACTGCGCTCGTCGGGGGTCCGGATCGCCGTGGACGACGCCGGGATGGCCGACGTGAGCCTTCGGCACATGCTGGACGTGCGCCCCGACATCATCAAGATCGACGTCGACGTGACCCGTGGGATCGAGCACGACCCGATCAAGCAGACGATCGCCGCCACGTTCGGTTCGCTGGCGGCCCGGGCAGGAGCGCTCAGCCTGGCCGAAGGCGTCGAGACCAAGGACGAGCTGGCGATGCTGAGAACGCTCGGCATCGCTGCCGGCCAGGGCTACCTGTTCGGGCGCCCCGAGTACCTGCCGGCCTGATCCGGTCGGGTATTACAGGAGGCGCGGCCGGCCATGACACACAGGCGGTCGCGGCGTTGGTTGCCGCTCGTGGTGCTCTGCTGCCTTTCGATCTTGCCGGCGGCGTGCTCGAGGACCCACTCCGCAACATCGGCATCGTCATCACCTCGGACAGCTGCAACTGGCTCGTCCGGCCCCACCGGGACCACCGGCTCAACGGGCACCACGGGCTCGACGGGGACCACCGGCTCAACCGGGACCACCGGCTCAACCGGGACCACTGGCACAACCAGCTCGACTACACGATCGTCGTCGTCGCCCTCGAGTACGACGCCGGTGCCCCCATCCACCGCCACTTCGGGCACCCTCCCTGGCGGCCCCTCCGGTGCCTGCACGCTGGACACAGCGGCCGAGATCGATGCTTTTGCCCCCGACGCCACTCCGTCGCTGGCGCAGGAGACGAACTGTGCCTGGATCGCCGCGAGCCGTACCGTGGTTGTCTACTTGCCCGCACCCCATCAGGCGAGTGCCGCCGAGTATCTCAAGCTCAAGGCGAAGGGCAGCGAGTGCGAGAAGTGCGCCGTCGTCCCGATCGCCGGCGTCGCCCGTTCGGCGGCGAGTTGGGTACTCCCGAAAGGCGGAGGCGTCTACGGGATCGCTGTGCAAGCAACCGATGGGTCAGTCGTGCTAGTCCTCGGCCTGGTACTGAGCGCGACCAGACCGCAAAGCCCGCAGTACCGGGCGCTACTCCAGATCGCGGTGGCGGCCGCGGCCCACGGCCGCTCGACGTAGCTAGGTCGTGGGCGCTCGGCAGGAGGGCGACCGTCGCGACGGAGGAGGGCCCGTTCACGACATGCCCGAAGTTGATGGCGCCGCCGCAGGTGCGGTGGACCTACGCTCTGGGTAGATGAGCCCCGAGCCCGCGAGAGCCGCCGCCAACGGCATCGAGATCTGTTACGAGACCTTCGGTGAGGCCACTGACCCGCCGATCCTGCTGGTCATGGGCCTCGCGACGCAGATGGTCACCTGGCCCGACGACCTCTGTTCGAACCTCGCCACCCGTGGCCACTTCGTGATCCGCTTCGACAACCGGGACGTCGGGCTCTCGACCCATCTGCCGGAGCTTGGCTCGCCGAGCCCGGTCAGGGCGTTTTTCAACCGCCGTCGGCCGCCCTACCGGATCGAGGACATGGCCGACGACGCCGCCGGCCTGCTCGACGGCCTCGGGCTCGCCTCGGCGCACGTCGTCGGGGCGTCGATGGGCGGCTTCATCGCGCAAGAGCTCGTGTTGCGCCACGCGGAGCGCGTGCGCAGCCTGACCTTGATCATGACGTCCACCGGCTCCCGCATCGTCGGGTACCCTGCGCCGAAGGTGATCGCGCGCCTGGCACGGCGCCGACCCGTACTCGACCGTGCGGCCGCCATCGAGGTGGTCGTCGAGACGTTCCGGGTCATCGGATCCCCCGCCTACCCGGTCGACGAAGCACGGCTTCGGGACATCGCCGGCCGCTCCTACGACCGCTGCTACGACCCGGGCGGCTACCTGCGGCAGACGGCGGCCATCCTCGCCCAGCGCGACCGGACCCGCGCGCTTGCCTCCGTCCAGGTGCCGACCGTCGTCATCCACGGGCTGGCTGACCCGCTCGTCGCCGTGAACGGCGGACGGGCACTTGCTCACGCGATCCCTGGCGCCACCTTCGTCGGCGTCCCCGGCATGGGCCACGACCTTCCCCGGGCGCTCTGGGCCCGCTTCGCCGACGAGATCGGCAGCGTAGCGACCCGCGGTGAGTCCCAAGCTCGCCTGAGCGACTGAACGGCCCCTGTACCTGCGGACTTAGTGGCGAACGGCCCCCGGCGCCTCGAGGCCGCACGGGACGCCCACCAGCGGGTTCCCCGGCCGTAGCCCGGCGCAATCTGGCCGTAGCGCCGGCGTAATCTGGCCGTAGCGCCGGCGCAGCTCGGCGGTTGTCAGCCCCCGGTGCCGCGGAACATGGCACGGAGGTCGAGCGACTGCACGTGCTGATGGCTCGCGAGCGATACGTAGGTCCGGGCGAGCGCGTCCTTGCCGACTCCGAGGACCGTCGTGAGCAGGCCGAGCGACTCCGAGAGCTCCTCGGCAGGGACCTTGGTGGTGACTTGGCGCCACATCGACTCCTCCAGCACGTTGAACGCGGTCTGGACCTCACCGATGCCGAAGCCGCTAATGAATCGGTCGCGGGCGATCTCCTCGGCGTACCCGGCGACGTGAACGAGCTCGCGACGGTGCAGACAGTCGACAACGACATCGAAGAGCGCCTCCAAATGAAGCCGCTGCTCCTCCGGGCCCGATGCGTCGTAGTGACCGAGGTGGGACCGCGCGAGTCCCTCGGCGGCCTCATCCAGGACTTCGGTCTTGGCCTCGCTGAGCACGGCGACGAGATCCATGGCACTCCTCCGATCGATCAACTCAAGTGGCCCCGTATCGACGACCCGTGACGGTGCCTGTCCATGATCGCTGGGCGCCGGGCCGCGCGGAAGGGCCGAAGGACCCGATGAAGGGCCTCCACCGGCCTGACACTGGAAGTGCAGTGAACCGAGCGATGGGGCTAGGCCGTGGCGCTAGGTCGTGTTGACGATGAGCACTGCGCACGGGGCTGTGTGCGCGACGGCGTTCGGCACGCTGCCGAGCACGCGTTTCAGCCCTCGCATGCCCTTGTTGCCGACGACGACGAGATCCACATGCTGCTTCTCGGCGATGGCCACAATCTGTTCGGCCACGTTGCCCGTCACCACGTGTGTGTGCGCCTTCACTCCCTTGGTCCGGGCGTGCGACGCGACCGACTCCGCTTGTGTCTGCGCGACACTCCCGCTGTCGATCCCCTCGGGGTAGCCCAGCGAGAAGCCCGGCACATTGAGTGTGCCCCTTTGGCCGGAGCGATACACGTTGGCGACATGCAGCGTCGCGCCGAAGAGTTTCGCTAGCTCGGTCGCCACCCGGACGGCCTCAGATGCGGTCTCGGAACCGTCCGTCGCGACCAGCACCGATTTGTACATTTCGAGCCTCCGTCGCCGATGTTGCCCAGACTGTAGCGGGCCGACATCAGGATCTCACGGGGCGGGACCGCACCGGCGGGGGTGACCGGCCGCAGCCCGCTGGGTGCTCGGCGGGGATCTGGGACCGGGGGGACATGGGTCGTGGCCATGCCTATGTCGACTCCCGTTCTCCTGCTCACTGTTCTATGGACCGGAACAACGGCAGATGTTTCACTTCGCGACCAGCTCCTCGCCGGGGGCCGGACGGGTGAACTGACTTCGAGCGGCAGTGGCTACAAACTGGAGAGCAGTCCGAGGCAACCCCTTTCTCCCGCGCGTCATCCCCGAGGTCAGCACCATGTCGACAACGAGCCTGCCCGAACGAGCCCTGAAACTCGTACGGGTCGACTGGTCGCCCCGTCATCGTCAGCCATCGGTCCCGGCCCTGTTGCTGGCGACGATCCTCTCAGTGGTCGGTTCCCTCGCAGTGGATGCTCTCCTCGTCCTCATCGGGACGAGTGTGTTCCCGGCGACGAAGGGGTACGTGCACTTTCGTGCCTCTGACTACGGCACGCTCACGACCATCGGTGTGCTGATCGCCTGCGCAGGATGGCCCACCGTGGCCCGCATCACCTCGGCGCCCCGTTGGCTGTTCCTCCGGCTCGCCGTCCTCGTGACGCTCGTCCTCTGGCTCCCCGACATCTGGCTCCTCCTCCGGAATCAACCCGTTCGAGCCGTCGCCGTGCTCATGGTCATGCACCTCTCGATCGCCATCGTCACCTACAACGCGCTCGTACGGGTCGCTCCCGTGAGAGAGGGAGGAGCGCCTCGCCCGGCGAACCAAGGGGTGACGACTGTCGACGGTGGCGTTCCGCTCGGTCGCACCGTTCCTGCAGGTGACCCCGGGACCGCCAGAGAGAGCTCGAACCGTCGGCTGGCGTTGAGTCTTTCGGTGCTCGTGGCCATCGAGTTCTTCCTCGGCGTCGCGGCCCTGCTTCTCGTACCTGCTGGCAGGTCGAGCGGTTGGTTGCCGACCAAGGGAGCGACGGTCTATCTCGCCCACGCCGTCCTCGGTCTCCCCCTTGCCCTCGGTGCGGTGACGCTCTTGCTCCGGGTCAGGGGATCCACCCGTACGTTCCGGGCGACCGGATGGGTGGGCCTCGTCGGCGTGGCCATGGCCGGCATCGGCGGCCTGGTCACCGTGTCACACCCGCTGAGGCTCCTCGGTATGGCATTCATGTTCGTCGGGCCCATGATCGCCGGCCTCGCCTACTTGATCCCGACGTTCGACCAGTTGCCCACGAAGGCACCGCAAGCACCGCGGGCATCGCAGCCACCGCAGGCACCGCAGGCACCGCAGGCACCGCTCCGTGGCTGAGACCAGAGGCTCTCAGCCTCGTTGCGGGAAGCGGTGGGCGGAGTGTCTATCGCCGGCTCAGCCCGGCAGCGAAGACGACTGGCGAGAGAACGTCGAGCTCATTCAGCCTTTGCCAAGCACGGAGAGAACGAAACCGACAGCATCCTCCAGGCCAATCCCGAGGATTGCGGCGCCGGCAGCAACCTCGCTGCGATCGACGGAAACCGCGAAGCTCGGTCTTTTCAGTTTCTTGAGCACCCCCGGGACGGTGACGCCGCGGATTCCTTCAGGGTTTACCTTGCCGACGGCAACGACGAAACCCGTAAGTTCATCGAACGCCAGCAGGCAGGACCCCATGAGCGTGGCGGGAGTGCCCCATGCGGTGCTGTGTGTGGCGACCGCTTCGGCCACGTCATCTTCGCCTCGTTGGCGGAGCCAGGCAACAATCCGGTCCGGGTGATGGTCCGGATCAAGCTGCCAGTCCGCATCGTGAAGCAGACCGGCGAGCGCCCAAGCTTCCGGGTCGGCGTCAGTGCCGCCGTAGGTCAGGGCAGCGGACCGCATCACGGTGCTCACGGCAGCGAGATGCGCTCGCAGCGATGGGTCGGTGACCCAATCGGCGACGAGGGCATCGGCGTCGGCGGTGCTAATCGGCATGAGGTCTCCTCAGAGGTACCCAGTCTCGCCGATCAGCCCGTACCGTGGTCGGCCCGAGCCCGCCCCGTCAGGCCAGGGTGACGATCCGATCCCGCCCGGTCTCCTTGGCGGCGTACAAGTTCGTGTCCGCTCGAAGCACGAGGTCGTCGATCGACTCGCTCCCATTCCACGTGGCGATGCCGGCGGAGAACGTCACGCGGTCGCCGAGTGGGTCGACCCCAGCCCCGAGGCGGCGGAGAGCGTCGACCAGGTCGGCAGCCCCAGCCGACTCGGTGTCCGGCAGCACAAGGCAGAATTCCTCTCCCCCGTAGCGGGCGATCAGGTCCTGGCCGCGGAGCCTCGCAACGGTCCGTTCGGCAAAGAGGCGCAACAATTGATCTCCTGCCGAGTGACCGAACCGGTCGTTGTAAGCCTTGAAGTTGTCCACATCCAACATGGCCACGCTGAGGGGTGCCCGGCTTCGCCTCGACCGGGCCGCCTCCCGGTGCAACGCCTCGAAGAGGCGGCGCCGGTTCGGCAGACCGGTCAGCTCGTCGGTGTGCGCCAAGTCGACCAGACCGGCGATGACGCGGCTGCGGTCGAACATCGAGGCGAGCAGACGCGCCACCGTGGTGGCGATGGTGGTGTCCACCGGCGAGCCCGTGCTGCCCCGGAACGGGCAGAGGACCACGAGGCCGGCTGCCGCGCTGAACGCTGGGGTGGCATAGATGGTCGCGTCATGCAGCGGGTCACCCTTCCTCAGAGCCGCCAGTCCGAGCTCGCGGACTGAGCTGGCCGAGCCAGCGGCAGCGCCGATGGATGCCCAGTCAGCGTCGGGCCACGAGAACACCTGCTCGAGAAGGGTGCCTGGGGCGAGGCGGATGCACACAGCGAAACGATCCACGTCCATCGCCGTAGCCAGTGTGGCCGCCACGGGCTCCAGGCCGTCCGGCCACTCTCGCAGCGTGCTGGCGTGGGCCGCCAGCTCGGCGAGGGAGCGGCTCACGTGGCCGTCACGGATCGAGCCCCGCACGACCTCGTTGACCATCAGGGCGGCGGCGCCAGCTCCGACGGCGAACAACGCCGTGACGGGGAGCGCCTCGGACGCGGGCCACTGTGCCGTGGTTTCGACAATGAGCGAGGCGATGAGCCCGAGCCAGCCGCCTGCGATCATCACCGGCTTGCCCATCAGCGCGGTCGTGAGGAACGGGAGACAGGGCAGAAGGAGGAACGCCCCGCCGTGAACGCCAAAAGTCGCCCCGAAGAGAGCGAACGTGCCGGTTGCGAGCCAGACCTCGATCAGAGCCTTCAGGGGCGTGAACTCGGCCATCGCTCCATGCTCGAGGTGCCAGAAGTCGGAGGCGTTGATTGCGACGAACAAGGCCATCGCCACGAGCGCAGCCCAAAGGTCCGCTTCGGACCGCACGTGGCGCCAGAGCAAGATGAGCGCAAGGCCGTAGGCTGGTAATCCCAGGTAGATGTACGTGACGGCCTTCAGGACCCGCTTCACGCCCGGCCCGTTGACGTCGCCCTCGAACTGGAACAGCGACGTGAGAAAGTTGCTCACGGGAGCCGCGCTCGCGGTGTCTTGGTGTGGGCTCATCAGCGGCTCCCGCGGAGGTGTCCACGCGATTATCGGCGGGTGGACAGCCGCACTTGAGCCGGTCCTGCCCTCGCCGCCGCACCAGCCGTCACCGCCACTGGTGACGTCGTACAACGAGGAGCTCCCGAGATGACCGTAGAGCGTCAGGGCTGGATCCGCCACACCATCTGAACCACCCGCGAGGCCGAACATCGCGGCGATGATCGGCGATGACAGCAGTTGGCCTTGATTGATGCCTTCGGCATTTAGTACTGTTGATACATTAGTTGGGACCTGGTGTTCGGCACCGGTGGCCGGAAGGCGCAGCTTCGGCGGCTGGGCAGGTTCGGGAGGAGGCGTCGTAATGAGCCGAGCGACGAGCGGAAGGGGCGAGGCGAGCATGCCCAACGTGCTGGCAGGCCGGCTCCGGCTGTCGATGATCCGCCTGAGTCGCCAGCTTCGGCGCCTCGACCTCTCCGAGCTGACCATCGCCCAGCTCTCCGCACTCGCCACCGTGGTGGGCGGCGGGCCACTTGGCGTCGGGCAGCTCGCCGAGATCGAGGGCCTGCCCTCCCCGGCCATGACACGCCTCGCCGACAAGCTCGAGGAGGCCGGCCTCGTCGCCCGCCGGGCGAACCCCGCCGACCGCCGGGGCGTGCACCTCGTGGCCACCGCCAAAGGTGCTGAGCTGCTCGCCCGGCGCGAACAGCTCGGCAACGCCTGGCTCGCCGAACGCCTCGAACGCTTGAGCAAGGCCGACCGGCTGGCGCTCGAGCGGGCCGTGGCCCTGCTCGAGTCGTTCGCGACCGAGCGCCCGGACAAGGTCCCGGCGATGGCAGGCGACCGCCGCGAGGCAATGGAGGTGCGCTCATGACCGCATTGGCACCAACGGCACCAACGGTGCCAACCCAGTCGCCGGTCGTAGGGCCGCACTACAAGTGGGTCGTCCTCTCCAACACCACCGTCGGGACGGTGCTGGCGACGCTCAACGCCACGAGCCTCCTCATCGCCCTGCCGGTCATCTTCCGGGGCGTCCACCTGAACCCCCTCCAGTCGGCCAACTTCCCGTACCTGCTCTGGATCATGATGGGCTACATGCTGGTGCTGGCCGCCATCGTGGTGACCGTCGGGCGCATCGGCGACATCTTCGGCCGGGTGAGGATGTACAACCTCGGTTTCGCCTGGTTCACCCTCGGGGCGATCCTGCTGTCGACGGTCTGGAGCACGGGCTCGACAGGCGCCCTGGAGCTCGTCATCCTGCGGATGTTCCAGGCCATCGGCGGGGCACTGCTCATGGCGAACTCGGCGGCCATCATCACCGACGCCTTCCCCTCCGAGCAGCTCGGCTTCGCCCTCGGAATGAACATGGTCGCCGCGATTCTCGGCTCCTTCCTCGGCATCCTCGCCGGGGGGCTGCTGGCACAGGTGGGCTGGCGCTGGGTCTTCCTCGCCAACGTGCCGGTCGGGCTCTTCGGGACGGTTTGGGCCTACCTGAAGTTGAAGGAGATCGGCGTCCGCATCAAGGCGAAGATCGACTGGCTCGGGAACCTCTCGTTTGCCGCGGGCCTCGGCATCATCCTCACGGGCGTCACCTACGGTATCCAGCCCTATGGTCACTCCCTCACCGGCTGGGGGAACCCCTTTGTGCTGGAGCTGATCTTCGGCGGTCTGGCGCTGCTCGTCGTCTTCGTCATCGTCGAGATGCACGTGGCCGAGCCGATGTTCCGCCTGTCGCTGTTCCGCATCCGGGCGTTCACCGCCGGCAACGCGGCGTCCTTCCTCGGCTCGGTCGGGCGGGGCGGTTTCCAGTTCATGTTGATGATCTGGTTCCAGGGCATCTGGCTGCCCCAGCACGGCTACCGGTTCGTCGACACGCCACTGTGGGCTGGCATCTACATGATCCCCTGGATGCTCGGCTTCGTGGTCGCCGGGCCGCTGTCGGGCAAGCTGTCGGACCGCTACGGTGCTCGGCCCTTCGCGACCGCCGGGATGCTCCTGTCGGCCGCGACGTACGGGGCGATGATGGCATTCCCGGCCAACTTCGCCTACTGGCCCTTCGCCGCCGTGATGTTCCTCTCGGGGATCGGCGGTGGCATGTTCGCTTCGCCGAACACCGCCTCGATCATGAACTCGGTGCCCGCTCGCCACCGCGGGGCGGCCTCGGGGATGCGGGTCACGTTCGCGAACTCCGGCATGCCGCTCTCGATGGGGCTCTTCTTCACGCTGCTCGTCTTGGGACTCAACGCCAAAGTGCCCTCGGCGATGTACCAGGGCCTTGTCGCTCACGGCATCCCCGCGACCAAGGCGGCCCAGCTCGCCCACGTGCCGCCGCTCGGCTACATCTTTGCCGCCTTCCTGGGCTACAACCCGCTGAAGAGCCTGCTCGGCCCGGCAGTGCTCGGCCACCTCGCTCCTGCCCAAGCTGCCTACCTCACCAGCCGGTCCTTCTTCCCCCACCTCATCGGGCCGTCGTTCAAGAGTGCCCTGCTCCTCATCCTCATCTTCGCTGTCGTGATGAGCGTGATCGCGGCGATCGCCTCGGCGCTTCGAGGTGAGAAGTTCGTGCACGAGGACGCGGAGTCGATCGCCCAGAAAGCCGTCCTTAACGGCCAAGGTGTCGGGGCGCCCACTGGCGAGGTCGGAGCTGTCCTGCTCGACAGTCTCGACAGTGCAGCCGAGCCGGACGGGGCTACGCCGTCGCCCAGCGAACCGGTCCCCTCGCCCGTCTACACCCACAGCGCCAGGCGAGCGTAGGGACGAGCGGCCGCCGCCGCCATCCGACCGCGTTGCGCCACTTTCAGTCCGTCTCTCTTCTGTTGCTCGCCGCCTGTCGTGCGCTGAGTGGCACCGACGTCATGGGCGACCTCCGGCAGTCGCTTGATCGGTTTGTCGGCGAGCCGATCACAAAGCTGTCGCCTTTCTTTCGCGGGTTGGAGCCCTATCCCGACGGTTGGCGGGCGTCGGTCCGCAAGCCCGACGTGCTGCCGCACTAACCCATGGTGCTGCACCGCGGCCGATACCCTGTCGCAGCTGACATCCATCCGGGTTTTCCCTTCGCTCCCGCGACCCGAACGCCCCGTAAGGAATCGGGGCGCGACTTCGCCGGGAGGTGAAGGGTTTCTCGCCATGATCGGCGGTGCTCGCAAGTGCCCGGCCAAAAACCGAGAGCAGCGCGGGGACCAGGGCTCGATGCCGGGTCGATGGCAGCATGGCCGCATGGGGCCTTCCTCACCCGTGAACATCGACGTGGTCTTGTCGTCGCTCGCTGAGCACTGGTCCCCGCGGACCGTCGCCGTCGTGAACGATTACGACGTGCGGGTCGTCAAGGTCGACGGCAGCTTCACCCGGCACAGTCATCCCGAGACTGACGAGTTCTTCCTCGTACTGTCCGGCTGCCTAACGATCAGGATGGACGACGGCGACGACGTGGTGCTCAAGCCGGGAGACTGCTACGTCGCCCCGCGAGGTCGCTCCCACGAGCCGCACGCCGACGAAGAAACCTCGCTGCTCCTATTCGAACCAAGCGACATCGTCAACACCGGCGACTAACCGAGCCACCTGACGGCCGAGCGGCGCGTCGTCTGAAATCCGGAGAACCGGACGGTTCCGCCAAACGCCGGCCGGCGACTCGCCGCTGTCACCGCTACTGTGCGCCGGCCGGCGACTCGCCGCTGTCACCGCTACTCGGCACAGTGCAAAGTT
>Ga0187860_1003326_pt1 | contig 12783 bp, 12 predicted proteins | sample June2016WEW_10_4_FD_132981 | JGI IMG/M metagenome (GOLD analysis project Ga0187860, IMG submission 132981) | Peatland microbial communities from SPRUCE experiment site at the Marcell Experimental Forest, Minnesota, USA - June2016WEW_10_40 | ecosystem: Environmental > Terrestrial > Soil >... | reverse complement strand
TGATAGATGGCGTTTGACAAAAACGTCCAGCCGGTCACGACATCCGCTCCGTCGAGCGTGACGACCTCGTTTGAATAGGCTGCGAACGTGATCGGGGCACTGCTGGTGCCGGAACTCGACGGCACGAGCGTCTCATGATAAACGCCGGCGCGAATGAAACAAGTGTCACCGGCCACGATGTTCGTGGCTGCATGTTGGATAGTCTGAAACGGGACGGCGAGGTTGGTGCCGGGATTGGCGTCCGAGCCGTTCGATGCGACGAAGTATGTTGTCGCGTCCGTGCGCAGCGTTCCGAGACTGACCGCCGACACCAGCACAACAATCCACCGGCCTGCGCGCAAAGGGGTTGGTCCTGAGAAGTGACACAAGTTCAATTTTCCAGAGGGTAATGCCGGTTGGTTGCGTGAGTCCATATCCTCATGTTTATTTGGGACGGAGACGCTGCAGGCCGACCGAGTGGGCGATGTCGTCGAATTCCTGGCCGGTGACATCCTCCAACTGCTTGCCCCTGACGGTGAGCTTTTCATTGATCTTGATGGCTTTCTCGGTCATCAGCTCGTGCGTTTCCTCGGAGCCTCCCACGAGTGCGAAATTGGGCCCCGTCGTCAGCCGCTTGTGTCCGTCGGCATCGAGGCCAATCCCCAGCATGATCGCCTTGGGCCGTGGCTTCCCTTTGTTCGATTTGGCCATAAAGCAAAGCTAGAGAGTGACTCCCGCAAGGTCAAGGCGTGGTTGGACGCGCGGTTGAGCGCGCATTTTCCCCGAGTCGCATCTCGATCGGATGCGATCTTTTGCTTGGTTTTGGGCATTATGCAAGGAGACCCTGGTTTTGGAGCGGAGGCGCCGCGCCCGGCGAAACAAACTCGCCCGGTTCTCGGCCGGCACACGGCGGTAACCTTCTCCCGCGCAGGACCCTTCTTTGGTGCTTGCCGGAGCCGGGTTTGGCCGCTTGCCAACGCCATCCGACCTCGTTTATGGCCCATTTTTTGCTGGTTTGAGAGCCAGAGAGTTGTATGCTTTGCTGGCGCCCGCAGGACTGATCGATCTGAGTCCGCATTGATCCTTATGAAAAACCGCTGGTTCTTCTGCGTGGTGATCTCCGTCTTTTCGTTCGTGTCCGGTGCGCCGGGACAGACTGCCCCAAGACGGTTGCTGAAAGGACACGTGCCCGAGGCGGCGCTGCATCTGACGCCGGTGGGCCGCCTTGATTCGGCGCGGCGTTTGAAGCTGGCGATCGGCCTTCCGTTGCGCGACCCGGAAGCCCTGAACAGCCTGATCGGGCAACTCTACGACCCTGCCAACCCCGCCTATCGTCACTACCTGACTCCGGAGCAATTCACGCAGAAGTTCGGTCCGACCGAGCCGGATTACCAGGCGGTTATCGATTTCGCCCGGACGAACGGTTTGACCGTGGCCGCCACGCATGCCAATCGCCTGTTGCTGGACGTGAGCGGGTCGGTCGCCGATATCGAGAAGGTCTTCCATTTGAACCTCCGGGTTTACAGGCACCCGACGGAAGGGCGGGCGTTTTTCGCGCCGGATGCCGAGCCGTCGGTTGATCCGGGGGTGCCGATCCTGGACGTCGAGGGTCTCGATGATTATGTCATCCCGCATCCGATGAACCTCAAGAAGATCGCCCTGGATCGGACCGCGAGCGGGACGCCGAATGTCGGCACGGCGGGAGGGTTGTATATCGGGTACGATTTCAGGACCGCCTATGTTCCGGGCGTGTCGCTCATCGGCTCCGGGCAATCGGTCGGGCTGTTCGAGTTGGACGGTTATTATGCGAGCGACATCACCACGTACGAGAGCCAGGCGGGTCTGACGAACGACGTCCCGTTGCAGAACATTTACCTGGACGGGGTGAGCGGGACTCCAGGCTACAGCGGCGCCCCCAACGCCGACGCCGAGGTGTCGCTCGACATCGAGATGGCCATCGCCATGGCGCCCGGGCTGTCCAGCGTGATCGTTTACGAAGGGAGCAGTCCGAACGACGTGTTGAACTGCATGGCGACGAACAATGCCGCGAAACAGTTGAGCTGTTCGTGGGGCTTTACCATCAACTCCACCACGGAGAATATCTTTCTGCAGTATCAGACGCAGGGGCAGTCTTTCTTCGAGTCCTCGGGCGATAACGGAGCGTACACCGGCTGGATCAACACTCCGTCGGACGACCCGAACATCACAATTGTTGGCGGCACCTCATTATCGACGAGCAGTGCGAACGGGCCCTGGTCGTCGGAGACGACCTGGTTCGGCAGCGGCGGTGGAATCAGCACTGCCTACGCGATCCCGAGTTGGCAGACCAACGTCAGCATGTCCCTGAACCAGGGATCGACGACGATGCGGAACATTCCGGACGTGGCGATGGCGGCCACGAATGTTTTCCTGGAGGCGGAGAATGGGGGCACGTACGAGGCATCGGGCACCAGCGTCTCGGCGCCGTTGTGGGCGGGCTTTACGGCGCTGGTCAACCAGCAGGCGGCCGTTGCCGGCCAGCCGCCGGTCGGCTTCATCAACCCGGCTGTCTATGCGATCGGCGAGGGACCGGCCTATGCCTCCGACTTCCACGACATCACCACGGGCAACAACTTCCACAGCAGCAGTCCCTCCAGGTTCTCTGCCGTTTCGGGCTACGATCTCTGCACCGGTTGGGGCAGCCCGAACGGGCTCAACCTGATCGTCGCCCTCGCAACGCCCGACACACTGGTGCTGCTGCCGGGGACGGGATTCAGCGCCGCGGGCAGCTTTGGAGGTCCGTTCAGTCCGAGTTCGGAAAACTTTTCGTTGACCAATTCCAGCGCGGCTTCGGTGAGTTGGTCGCTGATCAACATTCCCCTTTGGCTCGATGCCTCCATCACGGGCGGCACCCTTGCCTCCGGCTCGGGAACGAGCGTCACCGTGAGCCTCAGCGCGGTCGCGGCGACCCTGGCGCCGACAGTTTACACCGCGAACCTGGGTTTTTCCAACCTGACCAGCGGCGTCACGCAATTCCGCCCGGTCACGCTCACGGTGTCTCCGCTCGAACTGGTCCAGAACGGCGGCTTTGAGACCGGCGATTTTACCGACTGGACGCTCTCCGGAGATACTTCGGCCACCGCAGTGACCGGTAATGTTCCCATCAACGGCACCACGACGATCAATCCGCACTCGGGCAACTACATGGCGTTGCTGGGCACCTCAGGTTCGCTTGGTTTTCTCTCCCAAACCCTTTCGACGTCCGCCGGCCAGCCCTATCTGGTGTCCTGTTGGTTGAACAGTCCCGACGGTCAGACTCCGAATGAATTCCGGGTGAGTTGGAACGGGAACCTCGTCCTGCATCTGGTCAACATGCCGGCTTTCCCGGGGACGGGTTGGACCAATCTCCAGTTCATCGCGACAGCCACCGGAGGCAGTTCGGTCCTCCAATTCGGGTTCTGGGACGATCCCAGCTATCTGGCTCTCGACGACGTCAACGTCATGCGTGTTCCTGCGACTTCGGTCCAGATGGCGGCCAAAACTGGCGGCACCTTTGGCTTCACCTGGAACGCAATGACCGGTTTGGTTTATCAGGTGCAATACAAGACGAACCTGGCTCAAACCGGCTGGATTAATTTGGGCGGCACCATCCCGGGCACCAATTCCACCCTGACAACCTCCGATGCCATCGGCACCAACCCGCAACGGTTCTATCGCCTCTCGATCCTGCCCTAGCTGCCACTTGTCACTTGCCTCCATCCGCCGGCTTTCCTTAACTTGTGCCCCGAATGAAAGGTATAATCCTCGCCGGCGGCGCTGGCTCGCGTTTGTTTCCGCTCACGCTGGTGGCGAGCAAGCAGCTCCAGCCGGTCTATGACAAACCGATGGTTTACTATCCATTGACGACCCTGATTGAGGGGGGCATCCGGGAATTCTGCCTGATTTCGACTCCCCAGGATCTGCCGCGTTTCCGCCAGTTGCTGGGAGACGGCAGCGCGTGGGGGCTGAAGATCGAGTACCGGGAACAGGCCAGCCCGGGCGGCATCGCCCAGGCCTTTCTCATCGCCGAATCCTTCATCGGCAGCGACGGAGTCACCCTGATTCTGGGCGACAATATCTTTTACGGCGGTGACAGCTTTCACAGGGCCTTTGCCGATTTTAGGACCGGCGCGAGCATTTTCGGCTACCACGTCAACGACCCGGAACGCTATGGGGTCGTCGAGTTCAGCGCGGAAGGCCGGGCGATTTCGATCGAGGAGAAGCCGAAAAATCCAAGGAGCGACTACGCGGTGCCCGGGCTGTATATCTACGACGGCGCCGTGGTAGCGATCACGAAGGCGTTGAAGCCTTCGGCGCGGGGAGAGCTCGAAATCACGGACGTGAACATTGAATACATGCGACGGGGGCAACTTCGCGTGCACGTGCTGAGTCGCGGGTTTGCCTGGCTGGACGCCGGAACCAGCAGCAGCCTGCACGAGGCTTCGGCTTACGTGCAAACGATCGAGAAGCGGCAGGGCGTCAAGATCGGCTGTCCGGAAGAGGCGGCCTTCCGGCAGGGGTTCCTTCCCTTTTCGCAGCTTCAAGCCCTCACCGCCAGGCTGCCCCGGTGCGAATACCGCAATTACCTCGAAAACGTGGTTGAGGAGGCGGGGCGACAATCCCAAGGCAGATGAGTTCGCCCGTCATTCTCCTTGGCGCCACCGGATACATCGGCCAGGCGTTCGCCCGCGAACTGCAAAAGCGCGGGCATCCCATGACCGGCCTGTCACGAAAGGAGCTGGACTATACGCGTTTCGACGCGTTGCTCGGCTTTTTGAGGGACTCAAAGCCGGGCTTCCTGATCAACGCGGCGGGGTACACCGGCAAACCGAACGTGGACGCCTGCGAAACGGCGCGCGCCGAGACCCTCATCGGCAATACGCTGCTGCCGCAAACGATCGCCCACGCTTGCGCGGCCGCCGGCGTCCCCTGGGGCCACGTTTCGTCCGGCTGCGTTTACTCCGGCGCGAAAATAATCGAGGCAGGGGCGCTCCGGGCGGAGAAGGACCTGATGCGGCCGGAGCTGAGGGCGCTGGTGGAACAGTCGCCGGAGAAAATCCGCGGCTTCACGGAAATGGACACGCCGAATTTTTCGTTTCAGGATCCGCCGTGCAGTTTTTACAGCGGCACGAAAGCGCTCGCGGAGGAGGCCATCGACGGCCTCGGCCGGAGCTACATCTGGCGGTTGCGCATTCCGTTCGACGAATACGACGGCGCGCGGAATTACCTCAGCAAAGTGCAGCGATACTCCAAGGTGTACAACAACGTCAATTCGATCTCCCATCGCGCGGATTTCGCCGGCGCCTGCATTGACTTGTGGGAGCGGGGCGCGCCGTTCGGCATTTACAACGTGACCAACCCCGGCTTTGTGACCACGCGGCAGGTGGTGAGCGCCATCGAGCGGATTCTGAGGCCGGTCCGGCCGTTTGAATTCTGGGAGAGCGACGAGGAATTCTACCGTGTTGCCGCCAAGACGCCCCGCTCGAATTGCGTGCTCGAGGTGTCAAAGCTGCTCTCCGCGGGCGTCCGCATGCGCCCCGTCGAGGAGGCCCTGGACCATTCGCTCAGAAACTGGAAACCGGAAACATGAACCTCCTCATCACCGGTGGCGCAGGTTTCATCGGCTCGAACGTCGTCCATCAGGTCATCGGACGGCCGGAAGTCGAAAAGCTCGTCAACCTCGATTGCCTGACCTATGCCGGGCACCTGATCAACTTGAAAGGCCTCGAACGGAATCCCAGGTATATCTTCGAAAAGGCGGATTTGAGGGACAAAGCCGCCGTGCTGGACATCCTCCGAAAACATGCCGTCACGCACGTGATGCATCTGGCGGCGGAATCTCATGTGGACCGATCCATCACAGGCCCCGGCGACTTCATCCACACAAACGTGGTCGGCACCTTCCATCTCCTCGAAGCCTGCCGCGCCCTCTGGCCGGCTCCCGCCCACGAATGCCGCTTCCATCACGTCTCCACTGACGAAGTTTACGGAAGTCTCGGTCCGAGCGGGTATTTTACCGAGGCCACGCCCTATGCTCCCAACTCCCCGTATTCCGCCAGCAAGGCCTCGAGCGACATGCTGGTCCGGGCCTACCATCATACCTATGGGTTGCCGACGGTCATCACGAACTGCTCGAACAACTATGGGCCCTACCAGTTCCCCGAGAAACTCATCCCTGTCGTCATCCAGAGCCTGCTCGAACGCAAACCCGTCCCGGTTTACGGCGACGGCATGAACGTCCGGGACTGGTTGTACGTCCGCGACCATGCGGAGGCGCTGTGGACGGTGCTCACGCGCGGCAGGGTGGGGGAAACGTACAATATCGGAGGCCATAACGAATGGGCCAACCTCCGGATCGTCGAGTTGATCTGCGATTTGATCGACGAAATGGCGCCGCGCCTCGGCGGCAACTCCCGGAAGCTGATCAGCTTCGTCAAAGACCGCCCCGGTCACGACCGCCGATACGCCATCGACGCCGGCAAGATTCAAAGGGAACTGGGCTGGGTTCCCACCCACCGGTTTGAACAAGGCATCCGCGAAACGGTGCGATGGTATCTCGACAACCAGGACTGGGTCAGGAGCGTCTTGGCCTGCTGAGGCCCGTTGAAAAGGCAGGAGCCAGCGTGGAAACCCACCTTGAACGTCTTGCGAACTATCCAGTGTCCAATCCCCTTTATAAAACGCCAACAATCGTAACGAAATAGATCAGGCACGCGGGGCTGATGTCGTAGTCCGCGATAGCGGAACTGGCCTGTCCGCCATAGCCTCGGCGACGGCGGAAACCGCCATCCCGCGTTGCCTGCAGCGAGAGCCGGTGTGAAAACTCATTTTTGGACCCTTGAATCTGCCTTGGCACTCCATCAAAAGCGTCATAAGTCAATTGTGAGCGAAGTTTTTCCGAGTCAGGGAGTTTTCACACAGGCTCGCGATTTGTTAGGCAGCATCATTTGGTAATGGCTAATCTGACTCCCAACCCGGCGAATAGTGCGCCTGTCACCCGCCGAATGATGACACCGGCTGACGGGCTTGTCCGCAAACGAGAACCAATCTTGGAAGCGGCCAACGCAAGAAACATGCACCAAATCGTGCCAGTGGTGAGGAACGATGCGCCCAAAAACAGAAAGGCAACGAGCTTGGAATGTGCTAACGGGTCAACGAACTGCGGGAGGAACGCCAAATAAAACAACGCAACCTTCGGGTTGAAAAGGTTCGTAAGCAACCCAGCGCGATAAATGCTCCAAGAACGGACCGGTGAAAACTCGACAGGATTCTGAAAACTCTCCGTGCTGTCGAACCACATCCGAACACCCAGATAAACAAGATAGGCCGCGCCCACTACTCTAATCACTGTGAACGCAGAAGCTGACGTGGCGAGAATAGCCGAGAGGCCAAAAGCCGCTGCCAGTGTGTGGATGACCGCACCTGAGCAGATGCCGAACACCGACAACAAACCCGCCCTCCGCCCTTGGGCGATACTCCTGCCAACGATGTAAAACGTGTCCTGCCCCGGCGTGATATTCAAGAGAATTCCACTCAGAAGAAACAGCGAATAATGTTGTGTGCCGAACATACGCGCGATGCTGCCTAACGAGCCGAGCCACCGCCGTACCCCAAGCGCAACCGAGCGGGAGCTGGCGCGACGGCTGCGCACGCAGCCGGAGTGACAGGGAAGCGACTCACCGCGGCGCTCGTAGGGGTTGACTGCACCATCTCGATGCTATTCTTTCAAGTGCTCTCGTATCCAAACCGGATCTCTTCTCAGATCGATGATAGCCCAAATGACTGCAACCTCTCCGCTCACAGTGTAGAAAATGCCATATGGAAAAACCCTGCTCAACAGTCGATGGTAATCCTCATAAACAACTCGATGAACGCCACCTGATATTCTCAGCCCTTCGATGTCCGCCTTCAGACAGGCGGCAAAATAATCGCCGAGACCAGTCGCCTGGGCCTCATAAAACAAAAAGCCATCATTCAGATCCTGAAGAGCGTCCTCAGAAATCTGCACTTTGATCATGGCCTCCCGATGGTGCCCTTCACGGAATCCCAGTCGAGGAGCTGTGCCACACCCTTGCGCACCCGTGCACGCCGCTGATCCAACAGGTCCTTCTGTTGCTGAGGAACGTCCAAATGATCGAAACGATCTCGAAAATCCTCCCAGATCGCTTCCATAATCTGGAGCTTTTGATGAACTGGCAGCTCTTTGACGTCTTGACCTGTCATGGCTGAATCATACCCCGACCTTGGCTCGCGCGCCAATCTCTTTTTGCATCGAACGAATCAGGTCAGGCACCCCGTACCAAAAAGGGTGGCCGAGCGGAGTGACAGCGCAGCGAATCACTGCGGCGTTCATAGGGGTTGCCTGCACCGTGAGCCTGTGTGAAAACTCATTTTTGGACCATTGAATCTGCCTCGGCACTCCATCAAAAGCGTCATAAGTCAATTGTGAGCAAAGTTTTTCCGAGTCAGGGAGTTTTCACACAGGCTCGCGTCTTAGCCGTATCCATTCAGTTGCAGGGGAGCGCACGCGTCCTCGCGTGCAGTGGTTGGCGCCTCGCCAACCACTCTTGAGCCGTGCGGCCAGTCACCGTTTAGTGATTGCGTTGCGCCCTCCTCCGACCGGCGAGGCGCCGGTCGGAACACGCGAGGGCGCGTGTGCTCCCCAATTCCAACTGCATCGTTCCGGCTTAGGTGCTTGCTGTCAATTCCGCTCGCAAAGCATCCGTGAGCATTCGGCAACACTCCTCCGAACACGTTTGAAAATAGACATCGTGACCAGCAGCACGAGCATCAGATGCAGCAGAAGGAACCACTACTATGATGTCGCGACCGCTGCCCAGGTGCATCGGCAACAATCTACCCTCATGGCCAGCCAGAAGTGCTTTTGCCTCTGGTCGCACTCGTGCTCCCGCGCCGAAGCACTCCTGATCCTCGCGCATGCGGCGGTGGCACCATGAACATCGCGCCAATAACTCATCGTGACCAAGGGTTGCCAAGTTCATACTGGTGTTTGCACCTAACGAATCAAGTCAGGCACCCCGTACCCGTACCACAAATCAGCCCACGATCTCAAGGGCCAAACTGCGACGTTCGTAGGGGTTGCCTGCACCGCCTTGCTAGGCCCAATGCCGTTTAGGAATTCAGGCATAGATGGTGCCGACGGAATACTCGACAGTTCCGGTGTGGTCTGTGTTTTTGCGCAACCGGGGCCAACTGCTCACAGGCTGGCGCAATGCTCGCGGACAGGACCTTTGCCGACGTTTGGGAATAGCCATCTCGGCTATGTGTCGCAGCGTGCGGCGAACTACCAGACGCAATTGCTGCGCAGTCATCAAGTCCGCCGAGACCTCCAGGAAGCCCCACAGTCCTTGGACGATTTGCATCGTCTTGAGAAAACTGATCCGCAACACACCCACCTCGCCCTCCACGGCGGCCTCGATCCGGTAATCCACCAACACTGCGTAGGCCAGGATCAGCGCCGCAACCTCCTGCATCGCGGTCAATGCCGTATGACTCTGCAAGAGCGGAGTCGAACGCATGTCTACTTTCAACTCCTTGTAAAAGAGTTCCTGTTCCCAGCGCCGGGCATACAGCGCCAGCAACTCCGCCGCCGGATGCTTTCGCCAGTCCAGCAAACTGGTCCACAAGCGCACCGTCGTGGCCTGCCCGCGCCCACCCCGCTGCACCCGGCCCAGAATTTCGCGCACCATCCGCTTGCCCGTGCCCGAAGCGATCTCCACCAGAGCGCTGCCGTCCGGAAACACCTCCAGCAAGTGCCGCTTGAGATTGCTTTTGACCCGCGCCAGAAAATGCCGCTGTCCATCGGCCGGCAGACTGACCAACAACTCGGGTGTCCCGTAGTAGCGGTCCTTGATCAAGAGACTCTTCTCCGGTTGGGCCGACAATACCCGCTTGGCCAGCACCATCTCCGATTCCCCACCGGCGCCGATGGCTGCCGCCAGCGGATTGTGCAACCCCAGTTCCACCATCACCGCCACGCCCACCTTCGGAAATGCCGCCCGGCCCCGGCGACTCTTGGCTTTGCGCATCTGTTTCTTGACCTGCGGCGTGTTGGTCACCGAAAACTGACTGCCATCCAACCCGCACAACCGCAGTCCGTGATAAAACGCTTCGGGATGTTGGGCGGGCTGGGCCTTGGGCTTGAGCGCCGCAGCCATGATCTGTTCGAACAACGCCGCGGGCAGAAGAGCCCGGCGCTGCGAGAGCGCCCCGTCCGTGATGCTCTTTCCGGTCAGTGCCTTCACATGTTGAGCCAGTGTGCCAGCCTTCGCCACAACATGGAAGACCAAGCCCTCGATCAATTCGGTTGCGCTGATTATCGGCGGGCAGCGACGACGCACGCCGCAAGAACGAAGCAGCGCACGTATCGCACGCGATGGGATTGCTTCTTGGAACAGAGTTTTGAATGTGGGAACGGGAACGACGGTTTGGGTTCGCATCCCCAGTGTAATGACTCACTGTCGAAATTTGTACAAGGCAAATATTGCCCAGTAATTCGTTTGCTCCCACCACTCTTCTCAACCAAATGTTCACTCAATTCCTAAACGGCATTGTTGCTAGGCCTCTTCACCGAGTAACGGTAAAATAAGCGAGAGTACATCTTCAATAACTGACGTGGACGCTCGGGCGATGAACTTGGCTTTCCGCACCCTCCAATCCAGGCTCTTGATCCGATCTGCTAAAATCACTCCGTTGACCGGCAAATCTGCAGTCAACGGCACCTCAAACGGATAACCCTTAATCATCGAGGTCACGGGACAGGCCAGAAGCAGACTGGTCTTCCGATTATATGCCTCTGGCGAGAGCACAAATGCCGGTCGATGGCCAGCCTGCCCATGACCTGCTTGTGGATCAAAGCTAAGCCAAACAAGATCACCCCGTCTCGGCACGTAATTTGTCGTCACCAGACCTCCTGTCCAACCGGATAGCCTGTGGACATCGACTCATGGCGGTTGGCGGGGGTGACCCGTTTTAACAAGGCGGCAAGGGAATGGCGATTACGGTGGATGGGACGAACGACAAGCGCCCCCGACTTCAGGCTAAGCTCCACCTTGGAACCCTCGGAAATACGGGTCTCAGAGGCGAACGCGCGAGGAATACGCAACGCCAAACTATTGCCCCAGCGCCGAACTGCAGTTTTCATGTGTATACAAAGTAGCTACAATCGCTCAATCTGTCAAGGGCCTGGGCAAAGGTCAGGCACCCCGTACAAAAAAGGGATGGCCGAGCGGAGCTGGCGCGACGGCTGCGCACGCAGCCGGAGTGACAGCGCAGCGAATCACTGCCACGTTCGTAGGGGTTGCCTGCACCGTCTTGCACCTTGGTTGACACGGCCTTCACCATCTCGATCTCGCATCTTTTGCTCCGACAATGCGAACTATCGGCTTGACATAATTCGTTTCTGGAAATTCTCTCCGAAATGACACTTTGAAAGAAGATGTCTCGCCTGCCGGCAAACGGAAGGTGTAGTCTTCCCTCTCTCCTACATCAGCTCGCTGGCCTGTGGCATTAAGAAAGTCAACGTGGAACTGAATCTCCTTCCATGGAACCTGACTGATATTCTTGATTGAGCCGATGACAGCAACTGTCGCACTCGTCTTCGTGTCTCCAAATGCGATCTGGCTGTCCGTAATGACAATCTGGTCTTTATAGGCTTCGTAGTTCTCGCCAGTGTCAAAAACACTGCTAACCACAATCAGCATGATTGCTAGCGGCAGAGAAGCAAACAGAACTGCAATCGCTGGATGAAACATAATCATGGACCAGCGGTTCTGAAAGTGATGGCAGTAGGGACACTTCCGAGCCTGCTCGGGAATATCCATGCAGCACATCTTGCACGTTTTCTTGGCTAGAATGGCGTCCATAAATGGCAACTAATCAGGTCAGGCACCCCGTACCTGCGACTCAAGCCCACCCTCGATCTCAAGGGCCTGGCTGCGGTGCTCGTAGGGGTTGCCTGCACCGTCTTGTTGAACGACACGGTCTTCGCGTTTGAAACCGCATTTGCGGTTGATAGCAAGAATGAAAACGCCAGACTCAATAAGCATGATAAATGAAGGCTCGGGAACCACGATACCGTGAATGCTTACATCGAAGGTGTCACCAGTGTCGTGCCAAGCAGGTGTTGTACCCGGAACCCACGCAAACCCTGTACTGTCGGGAACTGTTGAGTATGTACTGATTACGCCGCTTATGTAACCACTACTGCCAAATTGCCCGGCTCCAAAGATTATCGCATAGGCTCCGGGATTTACCGTGACGTTGAACGGAATATCACGAGGCGCCAGAAAATCCCAGGATAGATTGAAGACTGTCGAATATATCACCTCTCCGTCTGCGAACGGATTTCCTTGCGGCAGACTTGACACTGAAGGCAACGAAACGAGCGCCGCAAAAAATGACGACGGACTGTCTCCCATTACGCTGTCGACAGCAGTGATTTGCACCGGCTGATCCACCTGAAACCTGACCCCGACGTATTGCCAAGTGGCGACAGCTGCAGGGTAAGGACTTGGCGATCCGAGAGGTTCTTGATATAGATAAATATCAGTGGCAAAAAGCTGACTGGTCATCAACAAGCTGCCCAATACCAAGCAGGGAACAATCTTCTTCATAACCTCTGTGTAATCCTGTGACGCCTAACAGCCCGTTAAAGAATGGCGATATTTCCGAGAGCTGAGGATTACGCGAACACAGGCAACCGCTATAGCCGTTACCAGGAGCAGCCCCAATTTACCCAGCCAGCCGCCGCTCGTAGGGTTTGTT
>Ga0187860_1003325_pt1 | contig 12784 bp, 11 predicted proteins | sample June2016WEW_10_4_FD_132981 | JGI IMG/M metagenome (GOLD analysis project Ga0187860, IMG submission 132981) | Peatland microbial communities from SPRUCE experiment site at the Marcell Experimental Forest, Minnesota, USA - June2016WEW_10_40 | ecosystem: Environmental > Terrestrial > Soil >... | reverse complement strand
GCGGCGCCCTGCAGCGCATCGAACACGGGGAAGTTCGGCCAGCCGTGCAGCGCCTGCCAGATGAAGTCGGGCGAGCCCACGGCGAGGGCGATGACAACCCCGCCCACGAACCAGGTGGAGCGCATCAGCCGCCTCGCCGGCGTGAGGACGAACCCGGCGCACAGCCCCACCACGAGAAACCCGATGTTCCACTTCGCATCCAACCCCACACCCACGCTCAGCCCGATGGCAGCCCACCAGCGGACGTCCTCGCTGACAACCAGCCGCGCCACCAGGTACAGCGTGATCGCCCAGCAGGTGTAGTCGAAGATGGTCGTCGTGAGGACGTGGGCCGCGGCCAGGTACTCGCCCGACGTCGCTGCAGCCAGGCCGGCCAGCACCTGGCCGGTGCGCCCGGCGCCGAAGTGCCGGGAGATGGCGGCAGTGAGCGTGACGATGGTCCCGAGGCAGAGCGCCGGGATGATCCGCAAGGCCAGGAGCGACGTGCCGAACAGCACTTGCGACAAGCGGGCCAGCAACGGGACGAGCGCCGGTTGGTCGACGTAGCCGAAGGAGAGATGGTGCCCGCAGGCGATGAAGTACAGCTCGTCGCGGGTGTAGCCGTAGCGGCCGGCGACGGCGAGCTCGAGCATGATGGCGGCGCCGGCGATGAGCGCGATGGCGAGCACAGGGGGCCGGACCGGCGCACGGGCATGCCCCGCCGTCCCCGTGCTCGAACCCTCCCCCCGGCGGGAGATCGCGGCTCGAAGCCGGCTGGCAGAACGGGTGCCCGTCAGCGTCGGCGGGCTGATCAGGCGAACGCTCCCATGCGCGAGAGAATGCGCAGCATCACCTCATCGGCCCCACCGCCGATTGAAAGCAGCCGGGAGTCCCGGAAATAGCGGGCGGTCCAGGTCTCTTCCATGTAGCCGATGCCGCCGTGGAACTGGATGCACCAGTCGGCGATGCTGCGCTGGAGGCGACCTGCGACCAGTTTCGCGATGGACGCCTGGCGCGTGACGTCCTCGTGCCGGATCATGCGCTCGGCACAGGCGTAGTTGTACTCACGCAGCAAGTCGAGCTCGGCATCGAGCTCGGCCAAGCGGTAGGCGATGTACTGGTTCTCGAGCAACGGTGCCCCGAAGGCCTGCCGCTGCTTCAGGTAAGCGATCGTGCGCTCGAGCGCCCGCGTCATCCCGCCGACGGCCATATAGGCGGCGATGAGCCGCTCGTGCTGGAACTGGTCCATCTGCTGGAAGAAACCTTGCCCGAGTTCCCCGATCATGTTGCCGAGCGGCACCCGCACCCCGGAGAAGCTCAGCTCGGCGGTGTCCGAGCTCCGGTTGCCGAGCTTGTCGAGCTTGCGGCTCACCTCCACGCCGGGCGTCGATGTCGGCACGACGATCTGGGACATCCCCGAGTAGCCGCCGTCGCCGGAGGTGCGCACGAGCAGGCAGAGCCAATCCGCCTGCACCCCGTTGGTGATGTACAGCTTCGTGCCGTCGATCACCCACTCGTCTCCGTCGGCGACCGCTCGTGTCCGGATGGCCGCCACATCAGAGCCGGCGTCGGGCTCGGTGACGGCGATCGATACGACCGCTTCGCCGGCGATGGCAGGAGCGAGGTAGCGCTGCTTCAGCTCCTCGGAGCCGAACCTGTGGAGCGACGGCGTCGCCATGTCGGTCTGCACGGCGATCGCCATCGGCACGCCGCCGCAGCCGATGCGGCCCAGCTCCTCGCCGAGCACGACGGTGAACGAGTGGTCGGCGCCCTGCCCCCCGTAGGACGGGTCGTACTCCAGCCCCAAGAAACCCGCCCGGCCCAGCTTCGGGAACAGCTCGTGAGCCGGGAAGGCCCCCTCGCTCTCCCAGTGGTCCACGTGAGGTTCGATCTCGCGCTCGACGAAGCTGCGGACCGATTTGCGGAACGCCTCGTGTTCGTCGGTCAGCTGCACACGGCGGAATGATAGAGGCACACCGGCGCGCACTGAGGCCGTATCGTGGCGGCGAATGCCGGAGATCACGGGGGAACGGTTTCGCGCGGTGCTCGGCCACGTCCCGACGAGCGTCGCCATCGTGGCGGGTGTGGTCGACGGCGCTCCACGGGGTTTGTCGGTCGGGACGTTCGTGCCGGTGTCGTTGGCGCCGCCGTTGGTGGGTTTCTTCGTGGACCGGAAGTCGACGAGTTGGCCGCCGATCTCGGGCGTGGGAGCGTTCTGCGTGAGCGTGCTCGGCGCCCATCAGGCTGAGCTGTCGCGACAGTTCGCCATCTCCAACACCGACAAGTTCGCCGGCGTGAAGTGGCGTGAGGCGCCGTCGGGCCACCCCGTGATCGCCGGCGCCGTCGCCTGGGTCGACTGCTCGCTCGGGGGCGAGACCGATGCCGGCGACCATGTCTTCGTTCTGGGCCATGTGCTCGATCTCGGTGTCGAGAGCGGTGCCACCCCCCTGCTCCACCACCGGGGTGGCTACCGGCAGGCCCATGATCTCGACCCGGTGCACGAAGGCCCGGCAACCTACGACCCGGACGCCGACCCGGACCTCGCCGGGCGCGACGCCTGACGACCAACCAGCGAGCACCCGGATGGGATTAGGGTTCGCTCAGGAGGTCCGACATGAACGACGACATTCCCCGCAACGCTTTGGATCGGCGGCGCTTCCTGCAGCTGATGGGCATGGCGGGCGCCGGCGTGGCGCTCGGTGCGTGCGGCGGCGGTTCCGGGAGCAGCACCAGCACCAGCCCTGCGTCGACCGTCCCCAAGGCGCCGCCGTTCCCGATCGGCGCCGCCGCCAAGGCGACGACGAAGCCGGTGCCGGTCACGATGTGGCACTCGATGACCGAGGCGAACCTGACGACGCTCCAGAAGCTGACCAGGCAGTTCAACGACTCGCAGTCCGACGTGAAGGTATCGCTCGTGAACCAGACGAGCTACACCGACACGATGACGGCTTACACGACCGCCGCCGGGTCGAACGATCTCCCGGACCTCGTGCAGATCGAGAACATCGACCTTCGGATCATGATCGACAGCAACACGGTGATCGCTGCCGGCGATGCCGTTGCCGCCGACAACTATGACCTCTCAGCCCTGCTGCCGTCGGCTGTCGAGTTCTTCAAGGTCGAGGGCACGCTGTGGGCCATGCCGTGGAACGAGTCGAGCCAGATCCTGTACTACAACCAGAATGCCTTCGAGAAGGCGGGGCTCGACCCGACCAACCCGCCGGCGACGCTGGACGACTACAAGAGCGCGGCTCAGAAGATAGTGAGCTCCGGGGCCTGCAAGTACGGCACGAGCCTCAAGCTCACTCCGTCGGAGTTCGAGGACTGGTTCGGGCAGTCGGGTACAGAGCTCGTCAACAACGGCAATGGCCGGACGGCTCGCTCCACAGCGGTCGCGTTCGGCGGCTCGGTGGGCTCCGAGCTGTTCGGCTTCTACGAGGAGATGTTCAAGACCAAGCTCGCCCAGGCCACTCCGGGGAACGGCTCGGGTGCTTACGACAACCTGCTCGCCATCGCCGGCGGCACTGCGGCGATGACGACCGAGACGAGCGCCGCCCTCGGCACGGTGCTGACCGTGCTCCCGCACTACCCGCACGTGAAGCTCGGTGTCGGACCGCTGCCTGCGCCCCCGGGCCCGGGAGGTGTGCCCTACGGGGGCGCGGGCCTGTTCATGGTGAAGAGCTCACCGGCCGAGCGACAGGACGGGGCGTGGCTGTTCATCAAGTTCCTGCTCGAGGCGAACCCGATGGCCACCTGGTCGCTCGGCAGCGGGTACATCCCGATCACGACCGCAGCCGTCCAGGTGCCCGCGCTCACCACCGCTTGGGCTACCACACCGGAGTACAAGGTCGCCTACAACCAGGTGTTTGACACCGTACCGAGCATCGCCACGGCGGGAGCGGTCGCCGGTGCGCTCGCCCAGGTGGAGACGTACATCACGAATGGCCTGACGGCCATGTCGAACGGCACCTCGGCCGCCTCTGCCCTCGCCACGACGGTGTCGCAATCGAACGCCGCCATCGTGTCGTACAACTCACGGGTCTAGATGGAGCCAGCGAGCGTCGAGCTTGAGCACGTTGAGAAACGGTTCGGCTCGACGGTCGCCCTCGCTGCCATCGACCTGGTTGCCGAAGCCGGGGAGTTCCTCGTGCTGCTCGGTCCGTCCGGGTGTGGCAAGTCCACGCTGCTGCGCATCGTGGCAGGCCTCGAGACGCCATCGGCGGGCACTGTTCGTATCGGCGGTGTGGACGTGTCGGCGGTCGAGCCTCGGGACCGCGACATCGCCATGGTGTTCCAGAACTATGCGCTGTACCCGCACCTGAGCGTCCGCCGCAACATCGAATTCCCTCTCAAGGCCCGCCATGTACCGGCTCCGGAGCGCCGCCGCGTGGCGGAGGAAGCCGCCGAGTCGCTCCAGCTCGGGGAGCTCCTCGAGCGCAAGCCCTCCCAGCTCTCGGGCGGCCAGCGCCAGCGTGTCGCCCTCGCCCGTGCCATCGTGCGCCACCCGAAGGCCTTCTTGATGGACGAGCCGCTGTCAAACCTCGACGCACGCCTTCGCGTCGAGATGCGCGCCGAGCTCGTCGACCTTCACCTGCAGACCGGGACCACCATCATCTACGTCACCCACGACCAGGTCGAGGCGATGACGATGGGCACTCGGATCGCCGTCATGAGCAACGGTGTGATGCGCCAGCTCGGCGCTCCTCAAGACGTCCACGACCGGCCTGCTGACGTGTTCGTGGCGGGTTTCATCGGCAGTCCTCCGATGAACCTGCTCCCCGGCGAGGTCGTGGCGTCGAGCACCGGTGGCCTCCCGGTCGCCACAGTGCCGGGAGGCACGGTTGCGGTGGGCGCATTCCCACCGGGGATGAAGGTCACGATCGGCATCCGGCCCGAGCAGCTCGTCGTCGACGACGCCGGCACGATCGAGGCGACGGTGAGCCTCGTCGAGTCGCTCGGCCACGAGCGCCACCTCGCCTGCCGCCTGCCGGACGGACCGCTCGTCATCGTCCGCCAGGCCGGATCCGCGCCCGTGACGAGGATCGGGACCCCGGTCCGGCTCTCGATCAGGAACGGCACCCGGGTTCACGTCTTCGACAGCGAGAGCGGCAAGCGGGTCGATGCGGCTGCGTAGGGCCCGTGAGGCCATCACCGGCTACCTCTTCGTCCTCCCAGCGGTCGGGTTGTTCGGGCTGTTCGTGTTCTACCCGCTCGTCAAGACGGCCTACTTGGGCCTCTACGCCCAGCCCGTGTTCCCGGGACTGCCGACGCGCTATGTGGGTTTCTCGCAGTACTCGAGCGTGCTCTCGTCGCCGGAGTTCCTCGGTGACCTCTGGCGGACGGTCCTGTTCATCCTGTTCACGATGCCCCTCGGGATCGCCCTCGGCCTCGGCATGGCGGTGCTGGCGCACAAGCGATTGGCTGGGATCAGGATCTTCCGCTTGATCTTCTCCTCGACGATCGCCACCTCGGTGGCGGTGGCCTCTGTCATCTTCTTCACGCTCCTCGACCCGCAGGTGGGCTTGATCACGTACCTGCTCGGGCAGCGGGGTGGAGCGGGCCTGCTCAACAGCCCGACGTGGGCGTTGCCTGCCGTCGCCCTCACGACCATCTGGCAGAACCTCGGCTTCACGTTCATCCTCATGAGCGCCGCCCTCCAGTCCGTGCCGGACGAGTTGATCGAGGCAGCTGCCGTCGACGGGTCCAGTCCGACTGCAAGCTTCTGGCGGGTCACGTTCCCGTTGCTGTCACCGCAGATGTTCTTCGTCGGTGTGATCGGGATCATCGCCGGCTTCCAGGCGTTCGGTCAGATCTACATCCTCACCGGCGGCGCCGGCGGCCCCGACAACGCCACGACGACGGTCCTGTTCGACATCTACACGAACGCGTTCGTCAACAACAACATGGGTGTCGCCTCCGTGATGGCGATCGCCCTGTTCGTCGTCCTGCTCGTGCTGACGGCCCTGCAGTTCCTCGTGCTCCAGCGGAGGGTGTTCTATGCCGGCGCTGGAGCCTGACCCGCCGGCCGTGCCCGTCGCCACCGACGGTGGGCCGGGGGCGGCGGCCGGCCCGGACGCCGCCCACGCCGAGCCCTCTCGGCCCGTGTCGCCCGGCCGGAAGCGTGTGCGGGCGGTCTTCCGGTACGTGCTTTTGGCCGGCGTGTCGCTCGTGGTGCTGTTCCCGATCTACATGACGCTGGTGACGTCGTAGCTCACCCCCACCCAGATCGCCCGCCGGCCGCCGTTGCTGTTCCCGACCAGCCCGCAGTGGGGAAATTTCGTCACAGGCTTCAACGCCGGGCACCTCGGTGAGTACCTGCGCAACAGCGCCATCGTCTCGATCTGCATCACGGTGGCAGTGGTGGCCACCTCGCTCCTGGCCGCCTATGCGTTCACCTTCATCCGGTTCCCGCTGAAACGAGTCCTGTTCGGCCTGTGCCTCGCAAGCTTGATGGTGCCCGCGGAGGTGACGATCATCCCGAACTACCGCACGATCGCCCTCCTCGGTTGGCTCAACACGTTCCCGGCGCTCATCGTGCCGTTCATGGCGAGCGGGGTCGGGATCTTCCTGTTCCGCCAGGCGTTCCGCGGCCTTCCCACCGAGCTGCGGGACGCTGCCACCCTCGACGGCCTTGGTCACTTCAAGTTCCTGACCGGTGTCGTCATCCCGTTGAGCCGTCCTGTTCTCGGAGCCTTCGGCGTGTTCGCGTTCCTCGGTGCCTGGAACCAGTACCTGTGGCCGCTCATCGTCACGAGGACGGACTCGGTCCGCACCGTCCAGATCGGCTTGAACCAGCTCGTCGGTACGAGCTTCACCGACATCGGGGTCCGCGCCGCCGGAACCGTGCTCGCGGCGCTCCCGATCTTCATCGTCCTGCTCATCTTCCAGCGAGCGCTGGTACGGGGGCTGACGACGGGTGCGGTCAAGGGCTGAAAGGGGGCGGCTTGACCCGGTGGGTCGTCATCACGCACACTTAGCCTTGATGACTCGCACCTGGACCCTCCTTCTTACCTGACGGCAAGCGCCCCATCGCGCTTGCCACAACCTCTCGTGCCGATCGGCCGAGGGGTTTTTTGTTGCCCGAGTTCTGACTATCCCCCAACCGACCAACCACCACCGATCATAGGAAGGCCCCAGCTATGACTGAGGTAACGGCACCCACGCAGGACCCCGTCGCCACGAAGGAGCCCACTTCCCCGAAAGACAAGGTCGTGATCTTCGACACGACGCTTCGCGACGGCGAGCAGTCCCCGGGGATCTCGCTCGACTCGGCGGAGAAGCTCGAGATCGCCGAGCAACTGGCCCGCCTCGGCGTGGACTACATCGAGGCCGGTTTCCCGGTGTCGAGCGTCGGGGACTTCGAGGCGGTGCAGGCCATCGCCCGCACGGTCGAAGGCCCGGTGATCGCGGCGCTGTCCCGGACGCAGCTGTCGGACGTCGATCGTTGCTATGAGGCGCTGCGCGACGCGGACCGGTCCCGCATCCACGTGTTCATCTCGACGAGCCCGAGCCACATGGAGCACATGCTGAAGATGACGCCGGCCCAGGTGCTCGCCGAGGTCCGCCAAGGCGTCGCCCGGGCGCGGGAGCACACCGACGACGTCGAGTTCTCGCCGCAGGATGCCACCCGCACCCCCCTCGACTTCATGTTGGAAGTGCTCGCCGCCTCCGTGGCAGCCGGGGCGACGACGCTCAACATCCCCGACACGGTCGGCTACGGCATCCCGTGGGAGTTCGGTGATCTCATCGCCCACGTCCGCCGCGAGATACCCGGCGATTACGTGATCTCGACCCACTGCCACAACGACCTCGGCCTCGCCGTGGCCAACAGCCTGTCGGGCATCCAAGCCGGCGCACGCCAGGTCGAGGTGTGCGTGAACGGGTTGGGGGAGCGTGCCGGGAACGCCGCCCTCGAGGAGGTCGTGATGGCGCTGAACATCCGTTCCGAGCTGTTCGATGCCGCCACGACGGTGCGGACAGAGGAACTGGCCCGTACGAGCCGCTTGGTGTCCCGCCTGACGGGTTACCAGGTGCAATGGAACAAGGCGGTCGTCGGCAAGAACGCCTTCGCCCACGAGTCGGGCATCCACCAGCACGGTGTGCTGTCGGAGCGCTCCACCTACGAGATCATCGACGCCGCCTCCGTCGGCCAGGTCGGGAGCCAGATCGTGCTCGGGAAGCACTCCGGCCGCCATGCCTTCTCCGAAACCCTCACCAAGCTCGGCATCACGCTGCGCGGCGACGCCCTCAACGCGGCGTTCGTACGGTTCAAGGAGCTCGCCGACCGCAAGGTGCAGTTGACCGACGCCGACCTCGAGGCAATCGTGGCGGAGGAGGTCGGGACGGGGGTCGAGGCGGGTTTCGTGCTGGAGGTGCTCGAGGTGCGCGGTGGCACCACGGGCACTCCGAAGGCCCGTGTCGTGGTGAGCCGGGACGGCCGAAAGTCCGAGGCCAGTGCCGAGGGGGACGGCATGATCGACGCCGCCTGCCGCGCCATCAAGGAGGCGACGGGCATAGAGGCTCGGCTCACGGACTTCAACGTGTCGTCGGTGACCGGTGGCATCGACGCCCTCGGTGACGTCGTCGTGCAATTGGAGTCAGATGGCGTAAGAGTGTCCGGTCGTGGGCTCTCGACCGACGTCGTCGAAGCGGCTGCGCGGGCATACCTGGCTGCCGCCAACCGGGTCGTGCGCGCTCGCGCTCGGGCGACCACGTCTTCGGTTCGGGCACCCGAGGTCGGCCCGTAAGGCCACGAGCGTGCGGGTATCGGCCGCGGTCGTGGTGAGTGGCGCGTTGCTGCTGGCGGGGTGCACGTCGACCGGCTCGGCCGGCGGCGGCACGACGCGGCCACCGGCGTCGACGTCCAAGACCGGCCGGTTGACCGCGCCGGTCACGGGCCAGCAGATGGCCGCCATCGTGGCGGCGACCACGACAGAGAACAACAGGGCGAACCAGTCGCTCAGCCTCCCGGAGCTGAAGAGCTACGAGGCCGGCTCAGCGCTGGCGATCGATGGCGCCGCCTACGCGGAATCGGCCCAATTGACGAACAGCGAATGCTCGTTCCTGCCCTTCGGGGTGAAGGTGCTCCAAGCGATGGCGAAGGGTGGTACATCGTATCCTGCCCAGTTCGTCGTGCTCGGGAACACGTACCAGATGAAGCCGCCACATGGATGCAGGACGTCCACGGCTGGGTGCCCCGATGCCGGCACGATCCTGGTGTTCTCGAGATCCACCGCCAGCTCGCCGTGGCAGATCGTGCTCGAGCCGAACGCTGACCCCGGCGACACGATCCGCTTGCGCGGCAGCGGCGCGAACGGCAGCGGCTCGATCGCTGCCGGGATGCCGCCGGCGGGCCCCGATCCGAAGGTCGTCCCGACGGATGTCGCCAACGCGCTCGAGGGCTACGAGACGAGTGGCCACCTCGGGTCGCTGAAGGCGACCTACTTCACCGGATCATGCTGGCCGATTCCGGACCCCCGTGCCGCTTACGAGCAGTACCGCAAGAGCGACGTCAACGAGGCCGAGAGCTACTCGCCGGCGTCGGACCTGGTGTCCTACGTGACCGCCTCCGGCCGATCCGCACTGGCGATCTTCACGCTCCACTTCGAGATCCAGCTCGTGCCGGCGGAAGCCAGCTCGTCGATCGCGTGGGCGTCGGACCCAGAATCGGATCCGGTGACGGCGCTGCTCCCGACCGGGGCTTACTCACGGATCGTCGAGAACGGGTCCCTGCAGATCGCGGCGGTGGTCGGCAGTGGGGCGAACGGTACGGATTTCACGATCATCGGGTCCTACGGCGGCGTCACATCGATCTCCGGCACCAAAGGATCGACCTCGTCGAGCGGTGGAGGCGGGATCCTCGTGTCCTACGGCGGCTGAGACGGGCGGCGGCGGCCTTGCGGCTGCCGGCGGATCAGCCGGCCAGCGTTGGGAGCCAGGCTGGGCGCCCGGCCTCGAACGCGTCGATGTCACCGAGATACTGAAGCGTCACACCCACGTCATCCAGGCCCTCGAGCAGCCGGTGCCGTGCGTCGTCGTCGAGGCGGAAGCCGAACGCCCAACCTCGGGCGGGCACCTCGACGACACGGCGCTCGACATCGACGGTGAGCTCGAGCTCAGGGTCCTCGGTGACGGCGCCGAGGAGGGCGGTGACCGCCTCCGGGTCCATCTCCGCCGGCACGAGGCCGGAGCGTGTCGAGTTGTTGCGGAAGATGTCGCCGAACCTCGGGCTCACCACTACCCGAAACCCATAATCCACCAACGCCCACACCGCGTGCTCCCTCGAGGAGCCTGTGCCGAAGTTGGGGCCGGCGACGAGGATCGTGGCACCGGCGTGCTCGGGCTGGTTCAAGACGAAGCTCGGGTCATCCCGCCACTCGGCGAACAGCCCGGCACCGAAGCCGGTGCGCTCGATGCGCTTCAGCCAATCGCTCGGGATGATCTGATCCGTATCGACGTCCGAGCGGTCGAGCGGGACCGCACGACCCGTGACGACGTGTACCGGCTCCATCAGGAGAGCTCGTCCGGTGAGCCGAAGCGCCCGAGCACCGCCGTGGCGGCGGCGACGGCAGGGGACACGAGATGCGTACGGCCGCCCCGGCCTTGTCGGCCTTCGAAGTTGCGGTTCGATGTCGACGCGCACCGTTCGCCTACGGACAACCGGTCCGGGTTCATGGCCAGGCACATCGAGCAACCGCTCTCCCGCCACTCGAAGCCGGCCTGCTTGAAGATCCGATCCAGTCCCTCGGCCTCGGCCGCAAGCTTCACCTGGTGGGATCCGGGCACCACGAGTACGCGCATGCCCTCTTTGACCTTGTGGCCGGCCAGCACTGATGCCGCCGCACGTAGGTCCTCGATGCGGGAGTTCGTGCACGAGCCGATGAACACGGTGTCCACGGGGATCTCACGGATCGGCGTTCCGGCCGCGAGTCCCATGTAGGCAAGGGCCCGGTGTGCCGCTTCGCGCTCGGCGGGCGTGGTCAGCTCGTCAGGGCTCGGTACCGCACCGTCGATCCCCACGACCTGTGCCGGGTTGGTTCCCCACGACACGAAGGGCTGGAGCGCTCCGGCGTCGAGCACCACTTCGGTGTCGAAATGGGCACTTTCGTCGGTGGCGAGGGCCCGCCAGATCTCGACCGCCCGATGCCAGTCGGCTCCCTTGGGGGCGTGCGGCCGGCCTTCGAGGTAATTGAACGTCGTGTCGTCGGGAGCGACCATCCCGGCACGGGCCCCCGCCTCGATCGACATGTTGCACACGGTCATGCGGCCCTCCATCGACAGGGAGGCGATGGCTGAGCCGCGATACTCGACGACGTGGCCGGCGCCGCCCGTCGTCCCGAGGCGCCCCACGATCGCGAGCACGACATCCTTCGCTGCCACACCAGCGGGCAGGTCGCCTTGGACCGTGACCGACATCGTCTTCGGCCGGCGCTGAGGCAGGGTCTGGGTGGCGAGCACATGCTCGACCTCCGATGTCCCGACGCCGAACGCCAGCGCGCCGAAGGCGCCGTGTGTCGAGGTGTGGCTGTCACCGCAGACGATCGTCATGCCGGGCTGAGTCAGACCCTGCTCGGGTCCGATGACGTGGACGATGCCCTGGTTGGCATGCCCCATGGGCCAGCACGTGATGCCGAATTGGCGGCAGTTCTCGTCGAGTGCCTCCAGTTGACGCCTGGAGACGGGGTCGGCGACCTTCCCGTCTCCCAGCGGCGTGGTCGGCACATTGTGGTCGGCGGTGGCGACCGTGAGGTCGGGCCGGCGAACTCTCCGGTTGGCCAGTCGCAGGCCGTCGAAGGCCTGCGGTGACGTCACCTCGTGGACGAGGTGCAGGTCGATGTAGAGGAGGTCCGGCTCGGTGCCGTCACCTCGTCGGACGACGTGACGGTCCCAGACCTTCTCGGCGAGCGTCGGCATCAGGCACCGATCGAGACGATCTCAACAACGAGCGGGCCGCTCGGCGCTTCGTACTCGACGCGGTCACCGGGCTTGTGCCCGAGGAGGGCCCGACCGAGCGGCGAGCCGGGGGAGATCACCGAGACGCCTTCATGGCGCTCCTCGATCGAGCCGACGAAGTAACGCTCGGTGTCGTCGTCGCCTTCGTAGCGGATCTCGACCTTCACGCCCGGGGTGACGAAGCCCTGCTCGCCGACGCTGCCCTCGACGATGCTGGCCGAGCCGAGCATCGCCTGGAGTTGGCGGATACGAGACTCCATCTTCCCTTGGGCGTCTTTGGCCGCGTGGTAGTCGCCATTCTCCGACAGGTCGCCGAGCATTCGAGCGGCCTCGATCTGGCGGGCGATCTCCACCCGGCCGCGCGTCGTCAGGTCCTCGAGTTCAGCGACAAGGCGCGCATGAGTTACGGCGGTCAACTGCGTCTCTGTCACGCTCTGGAGGCTACCGGCTGGCGGAAGTGCGCTCGCCAGAAGCCCGTGAAAAAGTGCTCAAGTCTCTCGGCGGGCGTGTCGATACCGAGGCGGGAGAGCTGTGTTCGATCACCGGATTCCGGGCGGTCGTTCGCCGGAGTCCTGGCCGCCGGGGACGGCTGACGGGGTTTCGAGCGGGCTAGGTTGACTACTACTGGCTCCCCGGGTCAGACTTGTCATGATGAAACGGGCCGCCGGCACGGGCGTCATCGAGAACGTAATTGCGACTTAGGCGCGCCGTCACCCGAGCGCGTCCAAGGCCGTCCACCCGGTGGGCGGCCTTTTGCTTTGCCAGAGCCCCCACAGTCCCACCAGCAGCGTTTCCAGCGACAGCCTCTGCAGTCGCCAGCGACAGCCTCTCCAGAAGAACGAGAGCGAGACGG
>Ga0187860_1003317_pt1 | contig 12805 bp, 10 predicted proteins | sample June2016WEW_10_4_FD_132981 | JGI IMG/M metagenome (GOLD analysis project Ga0187860, IMG submission 132981) | Peatland microbial communities from SPRUCE experiment site at the Marcell Experimental Forest, Minnesota, USA - June2016WEW_10_40 | ecosystem: Environmental > Terrestrial > Soil >... | reverse complement strand
TGCTCATGCGCAACGGCGACGTGCCGGACCGCGTGACGAGCTTGATGGCAAACTTCCGCGATTCCACGGAATCAGCACGCGACCTGACGGCGTTGCTGGGCATCGAGGGCAGTGCGGCGGCGCTTTATTTCGAGCAGTTCGAGTCCATGCTCAAACAGCGTGATGACTGGAAATTTGACTGGCGCGGGCGCAATCGCCGTCCGCCGCGCGATCCGGTCAATGCCCTGATTTCACTCGGCTATTCCATGCTGGCGAAGGAACTCACGGGAGTCTGTTATTCCGTCGGGCTTGATCCATTCCTTGGTTTCATGCATCAGCCGCGTTATGGCCGCCCGGCGCTGGCGCTGGATTTGATGGAGGAATTCCGCCCGCTCATCGCAGACAGCGTTGCCATCAGCCTCATCAATCGCGGTGAACTTGGCCCGGAGGATTTCATCCGCAGCGCGAACGGGACTTTCCTGAACGACAAAGGCCGAAAGCCATTTTGGGAAGCATGGTTTCGCCGGCTGGACGCGGAAGTGAGTCACCCGGAGTTCAGTTATAGAATGGCGTATCGCCGGATGCTGGAAGTGCAGGCGCGGCAGTTGTGGCGCTTCGTCCGCGGGGAGGCGCTGACGTACCACGGCTTTGTCACGCGATGAGCCGGATTCGTTATCTGGTGAGCTACGATATCAGCAATCCAAAACGGTTGCGGAAGGTGGCGCGCTCGCTGGAAGGTTTCGGCGTGCGGCTGCAATACTCCGTTTTTGAATGTCCACTGGACGATTTGCGTCTGGCAAAATTGAAGGCCGAACTTCAGGACTTGTTGAACCACGAGGAAGACCAGGTGCTATTTGTGTCGCTCGGCCCGAGCGCGAACGACGCCAGCTTGATCATTGAGGCAATGGGGTTGCCATATGAAGTCCGTTCGCGAGTGACAATTATTTGATTTCAGGCTTGCAACTTGTTCCGAAAGGCGTTGAATAAATCCCGGCTACGGCCACCGACCACCTTTCTTCCGCCATTGGAAAGGCACGTTTTTTGAAATCGCGAACGACTGCGCCTGATCGCGGCGACGCGGCGCGAGTGTGGCAGTGCTGATGCTCGCCCGCAAGGACGCTCGCAATAGGAAGTTGTGCGTAAAAACAGGTGAATTCTGCAATGCCTACTCATAGTTCCAAACGAATGTCCGGTGAAAAGCCATCGCGCTCGCAATCAGGCGGGCGGATGGCTGCGGTAGAACGGTTAAGGAGGAGGCCACCGCAGTCACCGCGACTTCAGGAATCGTGAGGCGGGGGATGGCCCTTGATCCGAAGACGACAAGCCCGGAAACCGCAGTCACCGCGACTTCAGGAATCGTGAGGCGGGTCTGGCCTGGCTTTGTTTTAGTAATGAAATCAGACCGCAGTCACCGCGACTTCAGGAATCGTGAGGCGGTACTTGGAGAAGGGGTCGTGGACCGGATTCTATAACCGCAGTCACCGCGACTTCAGGAATCGTGAGGCGGGGCTCGGAATAGACCTGGGAACGCTTGGTGTTTGTGACCGCAGTCACCGCGACTTCAGGAATCGTGAGGCGGTGGGCCGGGCTCTATGTCATTTGTCACCACACCATCTTACCGCAGTCACCGCGACTTCAGGAATCGTGAGGCGGGCTGATATAGAGACCAACTGTGTTGCCACCGTCAACCGCAGTCACCGCGACTTCAGGAATCGTGAGGCGGCCATATCGGGCGTCCGGGTATGGCGGCTCCGCCTGAAACCGCAGTCACCGCGACTTCAGGAATCGTGAGGCGGTCGCAGGACAATTTGAAGACGGCGGAGGAGCGGCTACCGCAGTCACCGCGACTTCAGGAATCGTGAGGCGGAGCGGGCCGTTGTGGTATCTGACCAAGATATGTTACCGCAGTCACCGCGACTTCAGGAATCGTGAGGCGGCGCGACCTGTGGCAGTCATGGGGTGTTGTGTTCGCTACCGCAGTCACCGCGACTTCAGGAATCGTGAGGCGGTGGTTCGCGTGCAACGCGACAAACAGACAGTATAACCGCAGTCACCGCGACTTCAGGAATCGTGAGGCGGAATATTTGAAAAATAACAGGCTCATCAGATACGAACCGCAGTCACCGCGACTTCAGGAATCGTGAGGCGGCGGGACGTATGCGGTAACCGCAGTTGGTGCAAGTGACCGCAGTCACCGCGACTTCAGGAATCGTGAGGCGGTGGATTTTGAAGTATTGCTGGATTGCCTTGCTGTTACCGCAGTCACCGCGACTTCAGGAATCGTGAGGCGGTCTCAACCGCCATGCGACTGTCCATACCGCATTGGACCGCAGTCACCGCGACTTCAGGAATCGTGAGGCGGAGCAAGGGAGTTTTCCGTCTTTGCAATTTTTTTGTACCGCAGTCACCGCGACTTCAGGAATCGTGAGGCGGAGTGAAACTTGCATCGTCTGCACGTTCGACAACTCACCGCAGTCACCGCGACTTCAGGAATCGTGAGGCGGATCATAGGTCTGTCGCACGTAGTTGACCCAATGCGGATACCGCAGTCACCGCGACTTCAGGAATCGTGAGGCGGATGGTCGTCATATGCAAGGCTCTCTTTTTCGTTTTACCGCAGTCACCGCGACTTCAGGAATCGTGAGGCGGGCAGCATTGGCTGGGGGAGGAACCAAGCAGTTTGGAACCGCAGTCACCGCGACTTCAGGAATCGTGAGGCGGTGCTGATTGCAACTGTGACATGTCAACTTGACCCTACCGCAGTCACCGCGACTTCAGGAATCGTGAGGCGGGCGATGGGCGGGATGGATCAAAGCAGCCAAGCGCAAACCGCAGTCACCGCGACTTCAGGAATCGTGAGGCGGAGGCAAGGAAATTAATCCTAGCCGGAATCGAAAGGACCGCAGTCACCGCGACTTCAGGAATCGTGAGGCGGCTGGCTTGAATGCTGGGCATCGTAGCCTTGCCCTTACCGCAGTCACCGCGACTTCAGGAATCGTGAGGCGGCAATTTGGCATCGCGTCGACGATGGTCAACCCGCAACCGCAGTCACCGCGACTTCAGGAATCGTGAGGCGGTGACTTGGCGTGAGAGTCTTCATCTGCCTTTGAAAACCGCAGTCACCGCGACTTCAGGAATCGTGAGGCGGGGAAGATTTGCGGCGGGTTGACGTGTGCGGCTTGATCCGGTCCGTGAATGATTTCCCCTATTCGTCCGCCGCACACGTCAACCCGCCGCAAATGGGCTCGACCTCATTCCCGCATTCGGGCCAAAACCGTCGCTGCCATGGCCGCGTCGAAAGACTTCATTTGCTGCCCCTTGGCCTTAAGTTCTGAAACGAGGGACGACAACTGAGTCGCGTCCGCTTCTGTGAAACTGGAAACCAGTGCGTCTCCAATCAGGTTGCGGGAATTCGAAGCATCCTGGCGACGAACGTCGCCACCCCGACGCCGCCACTCCCATGAATTCGCCCTAACCCGGTACGATTCCGTCATTCTGGGGAGCGCACCCGCCTCGGGTGCGGTGGCGGGCGCCCTCGCCCACCACTTGGAGCCCCGGAGCCAGTCGCACCATTCAGGTCGTGCCGCTGCGATCGAACCGACCGGCGAGGGCGCCGGTCGGAACACGCGAGGGCGCGTGTTCTCCCCCTTTTCTACTGAATCGCTGGCTAAGAGGATGCGCCTCCGTCGAGATCGCACTTGCTTTGCCGGCGCACAAACTTAATTTCCCCGCATGTCTGTCTTGGAAACACTCCATAAGAAATCGTCGGGAGAGCCGCCGTCGGATGTCGCGGGCGAATCCTCTTCGGGAAAGCGATTGCCGTCGCATCCGGATCAATTTGCCCGCCGCCACATCGGTCCGAGCCCGGCGGAGACCCGGGCGATGCTGGATCTGGTGGGCTGTCCTACTCTGGCCGAGTTGGTCGGCAAAGCAGTTCCAGCGGCCATCCGGCTGGGTCGGCCGCTCAAGCTGCCCGCCGCCCGCGGCGAACACGAAGTGCTCGCGGCGCTCAAAACCATCGCTTCACAGAACCAGGTGTTCCGGTCGTACATCGGCATGGGTTACCACGATTGCATCACGCCGGCGGTGATTCAGCGCAACGTGCTGGAAAACCCCGGCTGGTACACCCAGTACACACCCTACCAGGCGGAGATTTCGCAGGGACGGCTCGAAGCGCTGCTGAATTTTCAAACCCTGGTCACCGACCTCACGGGAATGGAAATCGCCAACGCCTCCCTGCTCGACGAGGCGACGTCCGCCGCCGAAGCCATGACGATGTGCCACGGTTTGAAGGAAGGAAGGAAAGTCTTTTTTGTGTCGGCGGACTGCCATCCACAGACCCTCGACGTCATCCGGACGCGCGCCCGGGCGCTCGGCATCGAAGTCGTCTCGGGGAACCACGAGAATTTTGAATTCGACGCGAGGGTTTTCGGCGCACTGGTCCAGTATCCAAACACATTCGGCGAGATCCACGAATTCGAACCGTTCATCGGGAAAGCGCACGCGGCGGAGGCGCTGGTGATCGTCGCGGCGGATTTATTGAGCCTGACGCTGCTGCGTCCGCCGGGGGAATTCGGCGCCGACATTGTCATCGGCAGCGCGCAGCGTTTCGGCGTGCCCCTGGGATATGGCGGCCCCCATGCGGCGTTCTTCGCCACGCGGGATTCGCTGAAACGGCACATGCCGGGTCGCCTCGTCGGGGTTTCGAGGGACTCCCGCGGCCACCCCGCCCTGCGGCTGGCGTTGCAGACGCGGGAACAGCACATCCGCCGCGAGAAGGCCACCAGCAACATCTGCACCGCCCAGGCGCTGCTTGCGAACATGGCCTCGATGTACGCCTGCTATCACGGGCCGGAGGGGCTCCGGAAGATCGCGGAACGCATCCACTTGCTGACGCGCGTCCTGGCCGCAGGTCTGGAACGACTCGGGTGCCGCGTCCCGCCGGCCTCCCTGCTCCGGGGCCGATCACCCCGGCCCGATGCCGGCGGAGCGATGTTTTTCGACACGATATGCGTCGAGCCCGGCGACGGACGAGTCGCGGACATTCTGAAAATTGCCGGGGCGCATCGGATGAACTTCCGATGCATTGACGAACGCACGCTCGGCATTTCTCTGGACGAAACCACGAATGAAAAGGACGTGGCGGAAATCTGGCAGGTGTTTAATGGCGACAAGGCTCCCGGGTTCACCGCGGAGGCCATCGCGGCGGCCGCTGTGCGTCTCCCGCTTCGCACCTCGCGATTTCTTTCCCATCCCGCCTTCAACCGTTACCACTCCGAGACCGGGATGATGCGGTATATCAAGCGCCTCGAATCGAGGGACCTGTCGTTGACGACGTCCATGATCCCGCTCGGATCCTGCACGATGAAATTGAACGCCGCGGCCGAGATGCTGCCGGTGACATGGCCGGAATTCAGCGGACTTCATCCGTTCGCGCCGCCGGCCCAGGCTCGCGGTTACCAGGTCATTTTCCGGCAATTGGAGGAGTGGCTCGCCGAGATCACCGGCTTCTCCGCCATTTCCCTCCAACCGAACGCCGGGTCACAGGGCGAATACGCGGGTCTGCTCGTGATCCGCGCCCACCACGAACGCCGCGGAGAGGCGCATCGCAACATCTGCCTCATCCCCTCCTCCGCACACGGCACCAATCCGGCCAGCGCGGTCATGGCCGGTTTCAAAGTCGTCGCCGTCGCGTGCGACGCGGAAGGCAACATCGACGTGGCCGACCTGCGGGCCAAAGTCGAGGCTCACCAGGACACTCTGGCGGCCCTGATGGTGACCTATCCTTCCACGCACGGTGTGTTCGAGGAGACGATCAAGGAAATCTGCGGGATCGTGCACGCGGGAGGCGGGCAGGTTTACATGGACGGCGCCAACATGAACGCGCAGGTCGGGCTCTGCCGCCCGGCCGACATCGGCGCGGACGTCTGCCACTTGAACCTGCACAAGACCTTCTGCATCCCGCACGGCGGCGGCGGGCCGGGCGCGGGACCGATCGGGGTGGCAAGTCATCTGGTGGAATTTTTGCCGGGCCACTGCGTCATCCCTCTCAAATCTCAAAGCGGCGCCGTTTCCGCCGCGCCCTGGGGCAGCGCCGGCGTTCTGATGATTCCATGGGTTTACATCTCGCTCATGGGGGCCGCCGGGCTCACGGAAGCGACCGCCTATGCCATCCTGAACGCGAATTACATCGCCAGAAGGTTGGAATCCTGTTTCCCGGTTCTCTACAAAGGCCACGGCGGCCTCGTCGCCCACGAATGCATCCTCGACCTGCGCGCGTTCAAGAGCGTCACGGTCGAGGACGTGGCGAAACGGTTGATGGATTACGGGTTTCACGCGCCGACTATTTCATGGCCGGTGCCGGGAACGATGATGGTCGAGCCGACTGAGAGCGAATCGAAGGAGGAACTGGACCGCTTTTGCGACGCGCTGATCGGCATTCACGCGGAGATCCAGGCAATCGAGAGCGGCCGGGCGGACAAGGCGGACAATCTGCTCAAGAACGCGCCCCACACGGCTGACATGATCGCGGCCGACAACTGGACCCGTCCTTACTCGCGGGAGCAGGCGGCTTTTCCGGCGAAATGGCTTCGGGACTACAAATTCTGGCCGGCGGTGGGGCGCATCGACAACGTTTTCGGCGATCGGAACCCGGTCTGCACGTGCGTTGGGATGCAAGCCTACCCGGCCTGAACGCGGGTCACCGGCGGGGAATGCCTCCGCGGGCTCGTTACCCGCCGGGGCGGATTCATGAAGATGGCGATATCGAGGTGGGGCCTCGTCCCCGGTTCTCTGGAGTTCCAGCAATCTCACTGGGGACGAGGCTGTCCCCACACCTCATGAACTCGCCCCGGGAACCCGCCACCTCCACCACCCAAAAATCGGCGTCTTTGCAGGATTTGAGCGCGGATCCGCTCTCTTAACAATGGCGTCCTTCGAGCACCTTCCATCCATGAGCAGCGGAAGCCAATAAATGGTTGGCCGAAAGAGTGGTTTTGGCGTATTCCATCCTCAGCCTAAAAGTCTGTTTTTATGAAAATCACTGAGGCGTTGCTCGCGGAACATCTGGTCTTTCACAACTTGTTCGATCACGTCGAACACGCGGGGCCCGGACTGAAGACGCTGGCGGAAATCAAGACAACCGCCGCGCTGCTGGAATCCGTGTTGCGGGCGCACTCGCGCACGGAGGACAAAATGTTTATCGGGCCTCTGGAGCATTGCTTCGAGCAGATCGGGCAGCGCGAGACGTTCCATGAGGAGCACGACGAAATCGACCGCAAGCTGGGCCAGGTGGGGAAGGCGCAGCGGACGGAAAAGGCGCGCGAACTTCTGCTGGCGGTGATTGCGGACTGCCGCCAGCATTTCGACAAGGAAGAGCGGATCGTGTTCCCAATGGCCGAGCGGGTGTTGAAGAGCAAGACCCTGAACGAGCTCGGGCGGATCTGGATGGACCAGAGGAGAAGCGTCGCGACCTAGAACCCTCATGGAACTTGTTGCCGTTTGGAGGGAGGATTGAACATCCAATGAGACTGACAGCTTGGCTCCGGCTTTGGATGTTGGTTGTTCGATGTTGGATGTTGGATGTTTTTTCAGTCTTTACCAGACCGCCACGGCTCACTGCGTCTGGCGTGCGTTGTTGAACTCCCGCGGGTTGGCCGCCACCAGCTCCAAAGCCGCGTTGACGCCCGCCACCAGCGCAGCCACCCGAACCGACAGCGCAAAATCCGAGGGGGCCTCCAGCGTGCAGGAAATCCGCGTCTTGTGCGTCAGCAAAAAGAAGGCTTCCGGCCAGTCCGGCCGCGTCCGCGGATCGACGTCCGGCCGGATGATCCCGTTGTGGGCGGGGCGGCCTTCGATCATTTCCGAACGATCAATCGAACAGACTTCCGCAACACTCCGGACGATGGCGTCGGCGGCGGGAGGAAGGCCGGCGGCCCTGAGTTCATACACATAAAAGCCGAGGGATTCCCAGTCTTCGTGAAGGCAAAGGCACAGGTCGAACGGGGCTTGCCGTTCGAGCCAGGCAACATGAGCGACGACTTCCTCCGTCTCCGGCCGGCGGTACTGGCGGTTGAGATCTATTCCCCGCCGGTTTTCCCGCCGGTTGAGCACGAAACCCGAGGGATTCAGGCAGGGGCAAAGCGTCAGATCGAGAGGAACCGGCCATCGGTTCTCCTGGAGAAGCCGGCGAGCGGCCAGAGGCCCCGCCGGCTCGTCCCCGTGAATGCCGGTGCTGATGTAAACGCGCAACGCATCCTGCGCATTGGGCGAGGCCGGGCGACTCAGGGCGAAAAGTTCAAGACCGTCGGTATGGAGGAACGTTTCCGGAGTCCAACCGAACTGGCGGGCGGCGCATTCGATATCCCCCAGCACGGCGTGGATATCGATGGTCTCCCCGAAATAACCGCCGTTGTTTTTCCCGAGTCGCTGCATGGTGGTTCCGATGAACGATTCAACGTTTGTGTCATCAGAGCAAATGCTTCGCCTATCGTAACCTCTGGATTGCAAATCGCAAATCCCGCGATGAATCAGTAGTGGTGCATTCGGCGGAGCGAGATTCCCGTTCCTTTCGGGGTGGCGACGGCCCGTCGCCACGCATTTATCACAGCGTTCGCCTGGCGACAAGCTGTCGCCACCCCGGTGAAGGGAGGAGCCATCCCGGCCAGGCAGAATCAGGATGCGTCCGCCGCCAGAACGGCAGCGGCGCGGGACCCGGCGCAGGGCTCCTCCTGATCGCTGAAGCCGTGTTTGTCCCAGTTCGGATCGAGGCCGAGGTCTTTGAGCATTTGCAGGTCTTTTTCGACGGGCTGGTTGAGGGTGGTGAGGTAGTTGCCGACCATGAGCGCGCTCGCGCCCGCCAGGAAAATCATGCTTTGCATATCGCGCAGGTTCACCGTGCGGCCCCCGGCAATCATGATCTCCTGCCTCGGCAGGATGAACCGGAAGCACGCGATGGTCTGGAGGATTTCCAGGGGCGGCAACGGCTCCACGTTCGCGAAGGGGGTGCCAGGAACCGGATTCAGGATGTTGATCGGCACGACATTGGCCCCGAGCTGCCTGAGCGAGAACGCCAGATCGCAGCGGTCCTCGCGCGTCTCCCCCATCCCGATGATGCCGCCGGAGCAGATTTTGATCCCGGCGTGTTTCAAGTGTCCGATGGTTTGCATCCGGTCCTCGTAGGTGTGGCTGGAGCAGACCTGCGGGTAAAAGCGCCGGGAGCTTTCCAAGTTGTGGTTGTAGCACTCGACGCCGGCCTGTTTCAACCGGTCGGCCACTTTCTGATCCTTGATAATCCCCAGCGACGCATCCGGACGCGCCTTGCCGCTCCGTTTCAGTTCTTCAAAGCGCTCGCAGATCTCGTCGAGCACCGGGCCCTCTTCCAATCCGCGCCAGGCGGCCACCAGGCCCAGGCCGGTGACGCCGTTTGCCTTCGCCTCGCCGGCCGCGGCGAGAACCGCGCCGGGTTCGATCAGGCCGTACCGGGGAGAGTCGGTTTGGTAGAGAGCGGACTGCGCGCAAAAGCGGCAATTCTCGGAGCAGCCGCCCGCCTTCACATTGACGATCGAACACAGGTGGATTTTATTTCCCTTGAAGTGTTCGCGGATCCGGTTGGCCCAGGAGAGCAGGTCGAAAACATCGGCCGTGTCGCGGAGGTTGAAGAGCCACCGGCCCTCTTCCCAGCTGATCGGCTCGCCGCCAAGCACACCTTGGCCCAACTCCGCGATACGGGCATGGTTCGTGGCGTCAAATGATTTGGCTGTCATGGTTGACAGCATAGGAATCGGCGCGCATTGCGCAAGCCGTGAGATGCCGGAGAGCACGGGCTCAAGCGGGGGCGCGGGGGTCGTCGCGGCGAGGCGCCTTCTCCGTCAGTAACGGGAGCACGATATCGTACTTCTGTTCTACAAACTTGAGGACTATCTGAACGGCCGAAATCTTGTTCAAGACGCAGAAGTCGATGGCCGAACTGGAACTCAGGAAGTCCATAGCCTCGCCAGACTCCCGGGTCCATGCGCCGATATCTTTGAAATACAATCCCGTTTCCTTTTGCTGAAGCAGAATCCGCATAGTTCATTATCAGCTCATCCACCCGTCGAACTCCGAAGGCTACCCCTGCCAGCCTGGCCGGCAATGAATGCGACCGCTAGGGTTGCACAGGAAAACTCTACACACAACCCGCCGGGGGGGCAATGGTAAATTGTGGACTTGCGACGGGGCCTCCCGGCGAGGGCGGCTCGACCACGGGCGGGGCCGGTTCAGCGAACGAGAGCGCCGAGAATGTCGCGACGGGGGACCGGACCGTACATCCGGCTGTCGAAACTGTCGGTGCGATTGTCGCCCATCACGAAGTACTGGTCCCGCCCGCACAGAATGAGTTCCTCCGTCGCCTTGGAGTAGGTATAGGTCGGCGTGTGCGGGTAGAGATAGGGTTCACTCAGTCTGCGGCCGTTGAGGTAAACCTGCCCGTCCTTCAGGAAAAGGGCGTCGCCCGGAAAAGCCACGATCCTTTTCACCGCGAAAACGCCGTCGGATGGGTCCCGGAGCACCACCACGTCGCCCCGTTGCGGCGGGTGCATGTGATAAACCCAGCGGTTGAGAAAGTACCGGTCCGAGTCGCGCAGGGTGGGCACCATGCTCTTGCCCTGGACCTGGACGGTTTGCAGGACGAAGCGGCAAATGAACAGATACGTTGCCGTTGCGCAAAGGATCAAAACGAGCCATTGACCGAACTGCCGGAGGACGCTGGATTTGCGCAGCGGCGGCTTGTTCGCCCTCCTGAAGCGCGGAGCGATGGCCGTGACCCGTTCTTGACCGAGGACCGATGCCTGCATACTCATTCGTTTGCCCGTTTGGTTCCAGGAGAAGTATGCCGTCCGGCAGGCGTTCGGACAATTGAGGGTACTACGCAAACCGCGGCGGGTGCAGTACGGAGGGAACGCTCGTCGCCCGCGACCAGGGTGGCATCTGGAAATGGAAGCGGGTGGCCGCCGACGGTTGAACCCTCCTCGATGACGCGCCAAGGTTCCGGGCGTGCTCAGGCAGGTTTCCCGGGCAGGACCTTGACGATGGCCTCGCGCAGGTTTTCGAGCAGAAAGGGTTTGCTGATCACGAAATCCACCCCCGAAAGCGGGTTGCCGGAGGCTTGCAGCATTTCCGCGTAAGCGGTGATCATGACGATCGGTTGATTCGGCGCGCGCGACTTGATCGCGGCCGCCAGTTCGTCTCCCTTCATTTCGGGCATGGCATAGTCCGTGATGACCAGGTCGAACTTCTCCTTTTCAAAAAGAGTCAAGGCCTCTTTGGCGCTGTTGGCCGTCTCCACCCGGTGGCCGTCGAACGCGAGCATCATCTTCACCGCGTCGCAGACAAACGCTTCGTCGTCCACCACCAGGATTCGTCTTGCTTCAATTTTTTGGACAGCCATGAGATCCCTCGAAATAGTAGTCGCGCGCGGACCGAATGCGAGCCTTTATTCACACCTGCTTCGCGGTTGACAAAGCCGGGCGTTTGGTTACCGTTCGGGCCCGGTTTCAAAGAAACGGAAATCAATCTATGCCGAATACGAAGTCAGCCGAACGCCGCATGCGGAGCAGCGCCCGCAAACGCACCCGCAACCGCATCGTCAAGTCGGGTTTGCACTCACTGGAACGGAAATACCTTTCGCTGATCACCGCCGGCAAGAAGGACGACGCGGCAAAGATGCTGGGCGCGGTCAGTTCCGCCTTCGACAAGGCCGCCAAGTCGGGTGTGCTCCATGCGGCCACCGCGTGCCGGAAGAAATCCCGGCTGAGCCTGCGCCTCAACACCCTCAAGTAATCCTCTGCATCCTCCGGCCAATCAGCCGGGGAAGAGCTTCGATCTTGCGAGTTTCATCCTGGCCAGCCGGTAGGTGAGGGCCGTGCCCAGGCAACCCAGGCCGTACCGGATGCTCCGGGGAAGATTGATCGAGGACGCTTCGCGAAAATACCGCGTGGGACAACTGACTTCGGCCACGGTGAATCCGTGCCAGAAGATCTGGGCCAGCATTTGGTTGTCGAACACGAAATCGTCCGAGTTCTGCGCCCAGGGAACCTTTTCGAGGAGTTGGCGCGAGAAAGCGCGATAGCCGCTGTGATACTCGGAAAGTTTCTGGCCCAACAACAGATTCTCTATGAACGTCAGGGATCGATTCGACACGTACTTCCAGACCGGCATCCCGCCTTTGAGCGCGTATCCGCCCAGAATGCGGCTGCCGAGCACGCAGGGATGCAGGTCGTTGACGATGATCGAGACCATGGCCGGCAGCAGTTTGGGAGTGTACTGATAATCCGGATGGATCATCACCACCACGTCCGCTCCCGCTTCCAGGGCCAGACGATAGCAGGTTTTCTGGTTCCCTCCGTAGCCTTTGTTCATTTCATGCACATGAACTCGAACCCCTTCGAGGCTGCGCGCCACCGCCACCGTGTCGTCCCGGCTGCTGTCATCCACGAGAATCATCTCGTCCACCAGTTGTTGCTCCCGGATTTCGACATAGGTCTGCCGCAAGGTCCTGGCTGCGTTGTAGGCGGGCAGGACCACCACGATTTTCTTGTCGCGATACATACTGGGTATTCGGACCGGCCCGGGAAGAGTGCCCAACCGCCGGAGGCGTGAGAAGTTCAAAATGCCGTCCCGATCCCGTCTGGCTGCCTGCCGGCGCCGGACATCGTGCGGGGTCTGCCTAAGCCGGAACGATGCAGTTGGAATTGGGGAGCACACGCGCCCTCGCGTGTTCCGACCGGCGCCTCGCCGGTCGGAGGAGGGCGCAACCCAATCACTAAACGGTGACTGGCCGCACGGCTCA
>Ga0187860_1003315_pt1 | contig 12809 bp, 11 predicted proteins | sample June2016WEW_10_4_FD_132981 | JGI IMG/M metagenome (GOLD analysis project Ga0187860, IMG submission 132981) | Peatland microbial communities from SPRUCE experiment site at the Marcell Experimental Forest, Minnesota, USA - June2016WEW_10_40 | ecosystem: Environmental > Terrestrial > Soil >... | reverse complement strand
ATTACCGGAGAGACCGGTTTTAGAAATAGTGATCGTGCGGAAACATTTTATGTTTCGACCGGTTTTTTGGGCAGGTTTTTTAGATTCTTTATATACCTTGCCCCGTTAAATGGACTATTCTTTTTCTTGGAAGTTATCGATTGCGGGCGGACGGAAGCAATAATTGCGTCCACAGTACCTGCGGTGAATTTGGCCAGCGGTCCTGATGTCAATCACCCTTCTCATTATTTCAATAAATTAATCAGCCGTTTCCGTTTTTGATTCTTTATGCACATATCCACTTGACTGAGCAAGGCGGACCGGCCGTATTGCTTCATGTAAACCTGCATCTTTTGTATCACCACGAAAAGTAAATGTCCTAGCTCGCGAGCAAAAATGAGTATTCCCAGTAGTACAAAAAATAAGCCCACCACGATAAACGAAGCAGCTTCTCTATCTATCGATCTATGCAACACAAAATGAATTCCGCCTTTCCCTTGTCGTTTTCTGTTCGTATCACAGTATACCAAGTTCGTGATGTGTCTATGGAAATACTTTGACAACTGACGCTGACAGAACCGTGTTCGACAGCCTATCAATGGAAGCTACCGTCAGATTTCTTTTGCCCTGTTCACACCGTAGGTATGAGCTGATAAGAGACTTCATCTATGGCATTTTCTCGACGCGCTCAAATTGGGTTAGCATTATAGGATTATTGGGCATCTGGAATTCTTCTGAGAAAGTTTATTCGAGTGACATGTTCAGGGAGTTTTGCCATTTCAAACATCACCAATACGACATGTCTCGAAGCACGACCCTTCTTGTGTTCCCGCGATCGTGTGTCACAAAGGAACGTAAATGTCAGACCACGGTTGCGACTTTCTTCTGCAGTCGAAGCGGTCATTACCAGACATGAGGGTTCATGGCTTGCATTTACACTTGCATTTGCAATGGATGTTCAGTCGCACTATAATGCAACCATAGAGGACCGCTTCCATCATCTGATTGCTAGCTTTATTTCTCTTAGAGATCGACAAGACCTCTTCCATAAGGGAGAGGATTCATGGCTTCACAAGGGGTGACCATGGCAAAAGGCGCTGCAAGATTTAGTAGGGTTCTCTCGCAAGTGATTATCGCTTTGGTGGTTCTCGAGGCCGGTTCCAATCATGCCAGCGCTCATGCGGTGGTTGTTGATTCTTCCCCCAAGGATACGGAAGTGCTCACCCGTGCTCCCAAGGAGGTGGTACTGCGCTTTAACGCGAAGATTGAGAAATCACTCGCCCGATTTAGCCTCACCGCGGGTGAAGGTCGGATAATTCCGATTCCTACACCAACAAAACAACGCAGCGGTGAAGCTTTCGACCGTTTGGTGATTCCTATGCCCGCTATTGGCCCGGGCGAGTATCTCCTCCGTTACAGAGTTTTTTCAATAGACGGCCATGCTACGACCGGAGTACTGCGCTTTCGCATTCTAAGCGGACCGTAAGCTTATGATATTCCTGGCTGGCTTCCTAGAGGTTCTTCTAAAGGCACTGGTGTTCATCGGTATGGTATCAGCAGTCGGGGGAGTTGTTTTCTGTCTTACGGTGCTGAGGCCGCTGGAGTGTGCTGCCCTGCGCAACGCCCAAAGCCTGAAGATCTCACTCATCCTTATTGCCTGTGGCGGGGGGTTGCTCGCACTTGCTCAGGGCATTCGCCTCCTGATAGAACCTTGGGCTTTGGCGGATGAAACAGGCCGCTGGCCTCTTGCCCAGTTTTTCGCAACACATTTTGCACGCACTAGTCTTCTCCATGCCTTCATGGGCCTCTTTATCCTGGCATTCGCCATCTGGCTTCTCAAGCGACCCGCTTCCCGTGTCGGATGGGCGATGATGACTGTCGCCGTGGTCCTCCTTATGGGAGTCGGCGCTTGGCTGGTGCATGCTGTGAGCCATCTGGATCATGCTGTCCAGCTCATGGCAGTTACGGTCGTCCATCAGTTTGCTGCTTCGGTCTGGGCGGGAGGAGTTCTTCACCTAGCGGTGCTGAGACGGCCGATGAGAAGTTTTCTTAGGGGAGGCTGCCTTTGGCCTGCTGTCGTAGCGCGCTTTTCTCTTCTCGCAGTATTCTCTATTGGCACTCTGATGGTAACGGCACTTTATCTCTCCTTCCATTACATAGGGGACTGGAACGGATTAATCGGCACTGCTTACGGAGCTACGGTCATCACAAAAGCGGCACTCCTTTCTTGCGCTCTCGGCCTGGGTGCACTGAATTTCCTCAGTGTGCGACACTGGATGCAAAAAAAAGATGCGAATGCTGTTTCCAATCGGGCGCCGGCATTGATTGAAGCCGAGATGTGCACTGCGATGCTCATCCTGATTGCTGCAGCGGCGCTCACGTCGCAGCCGCCGGCAGTCGATATTCCCGCAGAACAAGCATCGCCTATGGCTGTTTTCGAAGTATTTTCGCCCAAGATACCTCAACTCGTTCCCCCCCCGCACCAGGAAATGCTTGCCCATGCTGCTTCCTCTTTCGACTTCCTCGCTCTCCCCGGCCCCCTCGACAAGATACAGAGCAACTTCAATCATAATGTGTCCGGTCTCCTCCTTCTGATCACCGGTCTTTGTGCCATGCTCGATTGCGCCGGAAGGCCGCGCTTTGTACGCCACTGGCCACTCCTATTCTTGCTCCTGGCACTTTTCCTCCTCCTCGTGGGTGAACCATCCGGGTGGCCTCTCGGCAATGAGGGGTTCTGGGAGACTCTCGTTATTCCTGAGGTACTGCAGGTCAGGTTCGCAACGCTTCTGGTAGTGAGTGTAGGGCTCTTGGAATGGCGTGTGCGGGTTGGCGGTCTCGACCGTACTCGCTGGCGTTTTGCGTTCCCCTTGCTGTGTTTGGTAGGGGGCGCGCTGCTTTTGATGCACTCTACCAGTGCATTAGAGGTAAAGCAGGCTTTTCTGATTAACATCTCTCATAATGCTATTGGTTTTCTCGCGGTCGAGATAGGCGTCGGGCGATGGCTTGAACTGCGTCTGCCAAAACCTGTAAACCGTATCCCCGGTCTTCTCGGACCAGCCTGCATCGTACTGGTCGGTTTCGTGTTGCTCTTTTATAGCGAAGCATGAGCGGGAAGGTCTGGCAACAGTGGAGGCAATCGGGGCAATAGCAGATACCCTGGTGTGAAGCGCACCAGCCTAAGCCAGCTCGTCAGTCATCCTTTTTTTCACTCTCAGCATTGGCGACAAAGTCCCTCTTCGGATCAAGCCGCCGGCCGCAGCTGCACCTAAAGCGGGCGCCGTGAACTGGTGGAGTGTAACGTACCTGGTGAACAACCTCAAGACGGCTTCTTCCCGGAGGATACCGAGAATGCATAAAACCGATGTCCGGCAGCTCTATGGGAAGCCCATGTTTTGGCATCGTTCCTCCTGCCCATATCCGCTGCGGGGCGCTCCGCAATCCATCCTTAAACAGTACATCGACCAACAGCGGGCCATCCTCCTGATCACGGAGCCTAACTCCACCCTGGCGTCACGCCGACAATGCGGCGCCCTTTCATGTTCAAAAAATGGGGTACGGCAAAGTCGGCTGTGGAGAGCACCGCGAACGAGGCTACTTCCCCCCTGAACAGCAACCGACAGGGCACATTCCAACGCGTGTACCCAAAGATTTCAGGACCTGAGGCCCAAACTGCTCATAGAAATACTCATATATGATGCGGTCGATTCTCATTTGCTTTTGTTCCTCAGGTGCGATGCACGTGTTATTGCATTCATTTATCGTTGTGTGGCAAAATAGTGACCGGGTTGCGAGCTATCTTGAACAAATATCGGTTCAGATAGAGCTTTCAAGCTTTATTCTGATTCCAATGCTTCATGTATCGGGCAGGCCCCTGTTTTGGGCCTGCTAGGAGAGAGGACAGTAAAAAGGAGGTTTTTATGATAAATCCATTGGCTAATTCCTCCCCTGTGGCGGCCGATCCCCGCTGGAAAACGGTTGAAGCAACCGTGCGCAGGTACGGCGGCGAACCGGGCGCGCTCATCGAAACACTGCATGCCGTGCAGGAGTCGTTCGGCTATCTCGATGAGGGTGCCATGCGGCAGGTGGCGTTTGCGTTGAAAATTCCTCCCAGTAAGGTTTATGGCGTGGCTACCTTCTATCATTTTTTTACCCTGAAACCGCCGGGAGAGCATACCTGCGTGGTCTGCCTGGGCACCGCCTGTTATATCAAAGGATCGGCTTTTCTCATTTCGGAGATAGAACAATTCTCGGGAATAAAGCCGGGCGAAACGACCCCGAACGGAAAGATGTCGCTGCTTACGGCCCGTTGTCTCGGTTCCTGCGGGCTGGCACCCGCTGTTGTCTTTGACGGCGAAGTCAGCGGGAGGATGACGCCGCCGGATGCCCTGCAAAAAATAAGGGGGTGGCTGGACCATGCTTCCTGAAGAACTCCATAGTATCGCCGAGAAAGAAAAAGAAGAAAAAGAGAAGTATAAATTTACGGTAAATATCTGTGTGGCTGCGGGATGTCTTTCGTGCCAAAGTGATATCTTGAAAGAAGCCTTTGAAAAGGAAGTCGCGACAAAAGGACTTGCGGAGACCTGCGCGGTCAAGGGGGTGGGTTGTCTCGGCATCTGTAACGCAGGACCGCTCGTTTCTGTCGAACCCGGAGGAATACGATACGAGTTGGTAAAGCCGAGCGACGTGCCGGAAATTATCGCCTCCCTTGGGGGGAGCCCTCTCAGCCGTCTTGAGTGTAAAGAGAGCAATGCCTTTTCCTGCAGACAGCACAAAATTGTTCTCGAAAACAGCGGGGTGATAGACGCTGAGCGTATTGAGGATTATATAGCCGCTGGAGGTTACAGGGCGTTATCTGTGGCGATCACGACGATGGCGCCCTCAGACGTTACCCAGCAGGTAATTAAGAGCGGTCTTCGTGGTCGGGGAGGGGCCGGTTATCCCACGGGTCTGAAATGGACTACCGTTGCGAAGACCGAGAACAGAAGGAAATACGTTATTTGCAATGCCGATGAGGGAGACCCCGGCGCGTTTATGGATAGGAGCGTGCTCGAAAGTGATCCGCATCGCGTGATAGAGGGCATGGCAATTGCGGCATACGCGGTCAGCGCGTATCATGGATTTATTTATGTGAGAGCAGAATATCCTCTGGCCGTGAAGCGCCTGACCAAGGCGATACGCGACGCCGAAAAACTCGGTCTGCTCGGAAACAATATCTGCGGCACTCCCTTCACCTTTACCGTCAAGATAAGGCTCGGCGCAGGGGCCTTCGTATGCGGTGAAGAAACGGCCCTGATCTCCTCGATAGAAGGGGACAGGGGCATTCCTCGTTTCAGACCTCCCTATCCCGCGGAGCACGGCCTCTGGGGTTATCCAACACTCATCAACAATGTGGAAACCTTCGCGAACATCCCTCCGATCATCAGGAACGGGGGAGATTGGTTTGCGAAGATCGGAACGGAAAAAAGCAAGGGGACAAAGGTCTTCGCGATTGCGGGGAGGGTGAACAGTACCGGCCTGATCGAAGTCCCCATGGGCATCACCCTGCGCGAGATCGTCTATGACATCGCCGGGGGAATTCCCGGCGGCAAAAACTTCAAGGCCATACAGACAGGAGGGCCTTCGGGGGGCTGCATTCCCTCACAGTTTCTCGATATGAGCGTAGATTACGAGTCGCTCGCTTCCGTCGGCTCCATCATGGGCTCGGGGGGAATGATCGTAATGGACGAGACCTCCTGCATGGTGGATGTGGCGAAATTCTTCATGGAATTTTCGATGAGCGAATCCTGCGGCAAATGTATTCCCTGCAGGGTGGGAACGACCCATATGTATAATCTCTTATGCAAGATTACTGAAGGCACGGCGGTGATGAGCGATATCGAACTCCTTGAGGAGAACTGCGACCTGGTGAAAAATACGAGTCTGTGCGGGCTGGGGCAGGCAGCCCCGAATCCCGTTCTCAGCACCCTCCGGTATTTCAGAGATGAATATACCGCCCACATCCGGGAGAAGACCTGTCCCGCTGGCGTATGCAAGCTCAATCATGAAAGGAAGGCACAATGATAGCTCCGTCGGCTCGTACCGTCACCCTTATCATAAACGGCAGGGACGTTGGCGCACGGGAGAACGAAACGATCTTTGAGGTCGCAAACGAAAACGGCATATTCATCCCAACCCTGTGTCACCTGGACGGATTGACAAACATGGGCGGATGCCGCCTCTGTATCGTCGAGGTGAAAGGAATTCCCAAGCTCATTCCTTCATGCATGACCTACGTGAGGGAAGGGATGGAGGTGACGACAGACTCTGAACGCATCGCAAGGTACCGCATTCTGATCCTTGAGTTGCTTTTTTCAGAGCGGAACCATATCTGCTCGGTTTGCGTTTCCAACGGCCACTGTGAGTTGCAATCCCTCGCAATGAACCTCGGCATGATGCATGTGCATTTTCCTTATCTTTATCCGCCCTTACCTGTTGATGCATCTCACGAGCGTTTCGTGCTTGATCATAATCGCTGCATTATGTGTACACGGTGTGTACGCGTGTGCGATGAAATAGAGGGGGCCCATACCCTGGACATCATGGGGAGGGGGATAACTTCAAAAATTATTACCGACATGAAGCAGCCATGGGGAAGTTCGCAAACATGCACGCTCTGCGGCAAATGCGTGAACGTCTGTCCTACCGGCGCGCTTTCGGATAAAGGCAAGTCCGTGTCTGAGATGTCCAAAAGAAGACAGTTCCTGCCTTATCTGTCCCTCATGAGAAAGGGGAAACAATGAGCCGGATGAGGTTGGCTACCACTTGGCTTGACGGTTGTTCAGGTTGTCATATGTCGTTACTCGATATTGACGAGAGGCTCATCGGAGTCGCTGGCATGGCGGATCTCGTATACAGCCCTCTCGTCGACGTTAAGAAATTTCCCGAAGGCGTTGATATTACGCTGGTGGAGGGTGCCGTAAGCAGTGAAGATGACAGTGAAAAAATCGAACGTATACGGGAAAGAACCCGGATACTCGTCTCTCTCGGTGATTGCGCGGTAACGGCGAATGTCTCCGGAATGCGCAACAGATTTGCTGTCAGTGATCTTCTCGACAGAGCGTACCGGGAAAACGCCTCTCACCCTTTGACGGAACTGAAGCGGGGTCCAGCGGACGTCATTCCGAGCCTGCACCGTTCCGCTCGGCCGGTTCATGAGGTGGTGAAGGTTGACGTGTATGTTCCGGGTTGTCCGCCTCACGCTGACGCCATCTATTTTGTGCTGACCGAACTTCTTAACGGACGCGTTCCTGATCTCACCGGCAAAACACGTTTTGGATTATGAAATGCCTGTTGATGCCAGGCAGGAAGTTCAATGTTTTTCAACGGAAAATAAGCCAAGTTGTCGATTTCTCGGTAAAGGTTTCAGGGTCCTTCACCGGGTGAGACCGTGAAACAGCCTTAATGAAGGAGGTCGTGTGAGCAATAAAATTGTGATAGATCCGGTTACCCGTATCGAGGGTCACTCTAAGATTATCCTGCAGCTGGATGAACATGGCGCTGTCGCGGATGCCCATTTCCATGTCACACAGTTCAGGGGGTTTGAGAAATTCTGTGAGGGACGTCCTTTTTACGAGATGCCTTCTCTCATGGCGCGCATCTGCGGCATTTGTCCCGTGAGCCACCTGGTGACCTCTGCCAAGGCATGCGATAACATTTTAGGAGTTGAGGTGCCCCATACGGGAGACATGCTGAGACGGATAATGAACCTGGCGCAGATTGTTCAGTCCCATGCACTCAGCTTCTTTTATCTCTCTTCTCCTGATCTGCTCATGGGGATGGACGCGGACCCTGCGGAGCGCAACATTGTCGGGGTTCTCAGAAAATATCCTGATGTGGCTCGTGACGGCATTCGCCTCAGGAGTTTCGGACAGCAGATTATCGAGTGGCTCGGCGGCAAACGAATACACCCGTCGTGGGTCGTTCCCGGCGGTGTTAATGCGCCTCTTACCGAACACCACAGGGAGCAGATACTCGCAATCATTCCCGAGGCGACAGAGATCGCACGGCGCACCCTCGACTGGTTCAAGAACTCGCTTGAGAACTATCGGGAAGAGATACGCACCTTCGGAAATTTTCCCACCCTCTTTATGGGACATGTAAAGGAGGGAGGGAATCTGTCGCTCTATGACGGCAACCTGAGGTTTGTCGATGCCAGAGACAGGATTCTCCAGGACGGTATCGATCCGACTGATTACGCTCAATGGATTGAGGAGGCCGTGGATCCGCAGTCTTATCTCAAAGCGCCTTATTATAAGCCTTTGGGATATCCCGACGGAATCTACAGGGTGGGACCTCTCGCGCGACTGAATATTGCAGACGGGTGTTCAACCAGGATCGCAAACCAGGAGCTCAACGAATTCAAGGACCTGGAAAGGGGATCTGTCCACAGTTCGTTCTTCTACCACTACGCACGGCTTATCGAGATCCTCTACTCTCTTGAACGCATAGAGCAGACACTGCATGACCCTGACATTATGAGCAAACATGTACGTGCCTTTGCCAGCCCGAACAATTTTGAAGGCATCGGGGTCGCCGAGGCACCGAGGGGAACACTTATCCACCATTACAGGATTGACGAGAATGGACTTATCACCTGGGCCAACCTGATCATCGCGACAGGTCATAACAGTCTCGCCATGAATCGTGGAATCCTTCAGGCCGCGAAACATTTTGTCAAGGGAGGGAAGATAGAAGAGGGCTCCCTGAACAGGGTGGAGGCGGTACTTCGGGCCTTTGACCCGTGTCTGAGTTGTTCCACTCACGTTATCGGAGCGGTCAAATACACGGTTCAGATAGTCGGTCCCGGCGGAGAAGTGCTCGACAGTATAGCGAGGGTTTGACAACAGTTGACATTTCTATGGCAATATATGCGAATATATAGCCATGAAATTAAGCGTATGGGCAAAGCAGCAGGGGATATCGTACAAGAGCGCGTGGCGGATGTGGAAGCTGGGGCAGTTGCCTATGCCTGTGGAGCAACTGCCGACCGGGACCGTGATAGTGCATCCCTCTGCTTCTGTCACGGAAGGTGGCACGGTTTTGTGCCAGGGTATCGAGTGCTGAGCAAAAGGCGGACCTTGACCGGCAGATAGCCCGGCTGAGTGAGTTTGCGGCATCCAGGCATCTCACCGTAAGAGACGTCGTGAAGGAGATCGGGTCGGGTTTGAACGGGCATCGTCGGGCAATGCTCAAGATCTTAAGGAATCCCGCGAGCCGCACCGTGGTGGTAGAGCACAGGGACAGGCTCATGAGGTTTGGTTATTAGCAACGTTCGAATGACGCCATGGAATATGTGTCCATGTTTTAGGAACGATAGCTCCGAGCACTGCGGGCTATTCCATTTTGCAGGGTGTTCTGGTAGAATGGATAAACTTTAAAGGAGTCTGATATACCTATGAAGCTCTTGGGCGCTGAAATCATTGTTGAATCCCTGAAAAGGGAAGGGGTAAGGCATATCTTCGGTTATCCCGGAGGTGTGGTGCTGAATATCTTTGACCTTCTGTACGACAATAAGGATTTGCAGTTGTTACTGCCGAGGCACGAACAAGGAGCGATACACGCGGCGGATGGATACGCCAGGGCAACGGGGAAAGCCGGGGTGGCCCTTGTGACATCAGGTCCTGGTGCCACAAACACCGTCACAGGAATTGCTACTGCTTCCATGGATTCAATCCCCCTGGTTGTCTTGTCTGGACAGGTTCCGACCATGCTCATTGGTAATGACGCCTTTCAGGAGGCGGATATAGTCGGCATAACAAGACCGTGCACCAAGTATAACTACCTGGTCAAAGACGTGAGGGAACTCTCGAAGATCATACGGGAGGCTTTTCACATAGCGACAACGGGCAGGCCCGGGCCCGTGCTCATAGACCTTCCAAAGGACGTCACCTCCGCGAAAACGGAGTTCACCTGGCCGCATATAGACATAAAGAGTTATAAGCCCACCTATGAGGGCAATAAGTACATGATCACCCAGGCGGCCCATCTCATGGCCAAGTCCAAGAAAGCGGTCATTGTTGCGGGGGGCGGGGTAATCAGTTCCGGCGCCTCAAAGGAACTGAAGGATCTCGCCGAATCTACCGAGACCCCGGTGACCATGACGCTCATGGGTCTTGGCGGTTTTCCGGGTACGCATAAGCTCTCCCTCGGCATGCTGGGCATGCACGGAACTTATTATGCCAACAAGGCTGTCCAGGATTCAGACCTTCTCATCGCCATAGGGATGCGCTTCGACGACAGGGTTACCGGCAAGATAGATGGATTTGCCCCTCATGCAAAGATAATCCATATCGACATAGACCCGACCTCTATCAGGAAGAACGTTCGGGTGGATATCCCTATTGTCGGAGATGTGAGGAGCGTGCTTACCACTCTGAATAGGATATTAAAAGAGGATATCTCGGAACCATGGACTGAAGTGAAAAAGGCTTGGATCAAACAGACAGAGGCGTGGAGGGCCGAGAGACCTCTCACCTACACCTGGAGCGATGAAGTGATAAAACCGCAGTATGTTGTGGAAAAGATTTATGAGCTGACGAAGGGAGACGCCATCATCACGACAGAAGTGGGACAGAACCAGATGTGGGCGGCTCAGTTCTATAAGTACGACAAGCCGAGGACATGGCTGTCATCCGGCGGCCTCGGCACCATGGGATACGGATTCCCCGCCGCGATCGGCGCGCAACTCGCGTTCCCCAACAAACTCGTAATCGATATCGCAGGCGACGGCAGCATTCAGATGAACATACAGGAACTCGCGACAGCCATCATCAATAAGCTTCCGGTAAAAGTGGCTATCCTGAACAATCATTACCTCGGGATGGTGAGGCAGTGGCAGGAACTCTTTTACAACGAGCGCTACTCTTACAGTCATCTCGATGTCACCCCGGACTTTGTGGAGGTCGCACATGCCTATGGCGCAGTCGGCTTGCGCGCGTCAAAGCCTTCCGAAGTCGAGCCGGTACTGAAAGAGGCGTTTAAGGTGAAAAAGCCGGTATTCATGGACTTCATGATACATTGGAAGGAAAAGGTTTACCCGATGGTTCCCGCCGGCGCGACTATAGACCAAATGCTCTTCGAGGAGCTCGAGAAAAAACCGGAAAAGAAACTGAAGGCGGTCAAATAGGAAAAGCTATGAGGCATACCATATCCATTCTTGTCGAGAACAAATTCGGCGTCCTTTCAAGGATTTCAGGCCTCTTCAGCGGTAGGGGCTATAACATCGAGAGTCTCTCCGTCGGCGAAACTATTGACCCGCAGGTTTCGATTATGACCATCGTGACGACTGGCGATGACCAGATCATCGAGCAGATAACAAAACAATTGAACAAACTCATCGACGTGATCAAGGTCACCGATATGAGAGAACTCGACCATGTGGAACGCGAGATGGTCCTTGTGAAGGTTTCTCCGCGGCAGGAGGACAGAGCTGAAGTGTTGAACTTAAGCGAGATATTCCGCGGCAGGATCGTAGACTCAAGCCTGAAAACCTACACCATCGAGATCACCGGTGACGAGAAAAAGATAGAAGCGTTCATCGAGCTGATGAAGCCGATGGGCATTAAGGAGTTTGTGAGAACCGGGAAAGTCGCCATTGCACGGGAAGGGGCGAAGAGGAAAGGATGAAATTCAGGGATTTCCTTTGTTATGCATGACCTGAGGAAAATTTCCCTCTTCACTACAGTCACCGACTCGGAACTCAAAGAAATCATTCCTTATTTCACCCAGGTTTCAGTCAAGAAAAGAGATACAATCTTCTCCGAGGGAGACCCCTCAGACTGGCTCTTCATCGTTGCCGAGGGAAAGGTCAAGATCACCAAGCTCTCAGTGGACGGCAAGGAAATCATTCTTGAGGTTATCCAGCCCCTGGATTTCTTCGGCGTCATAGCGGTTCTCAAGGGTTTTCCCTACCCGGCTAACGCCATCGCCATGGAAGACTCGAAACTCTTGAAGATCTCACGGGCCAATCTCACGAAAGTGCTCGACCGGTTTCCTCATCTCATGTATTGCATAACGTTGCAGCTGGGAGAGCGGATGAAGGAGTCCCATGAGTCCCTGAAAAACATAGCGCTTGAACGGGTTGAGTCGAGAATCGCCTCACTTCTCCTGAAGCTGTCCGACAGATCTGGAGAGAAAGGGGATGCCGGCGTATTCATCGGGACGAAACTCACAAAGCAGGACATCGCAGAGATGGTGGGCACCACGGTGGAGACATCCATCCGGACTTTGTCCAGGTTCAAAAAACTCGGTATCATTTCCGAAAAGGAAGGGAAAATTTTTATTCAGAACAGCGAAAAGCTGCGGTCACTGTGCTCACCGTCTTGATCCCGCTCGTGGTCCATAGACTCATTTTGTGCGTTTCTTAATACAAGTGTTTCGCCAATCGCTTCCCCCCTGCCCGCCCGGACATTTAAACTTCATGCCCCTTGCCTGACACTGCACGCAGTGGCGGGAAGGGAGAAGGTGTTCGGTGGTTCGCCCCGGGGAATCGTTGCTGTCTCTGAATCCGCATCACGAGGGATTCCCTATGATGCCGCTGGCTTTGCAAGGAGCGTTGCGAGAATATTGTAAAAAAATAACAATATGGATAGGACCTCCAGACCTCCGAAGGCAGTAGCTATCCCTCTGTAGAAAAGGATCTCTGGATTGCCGGTCCAGAGGGTATAGAATAAAAGCATTCCGATAAGACCGATGTTCGCGAGCCAGAACTGGAGTTCCCCTATTTTCGGGCTCTTGAGGGGTCTACCGGAAAACCTCGGCAGAATGTGATAGCCGACCCCGAAGATCATCAT
>Ga0187860_1003308_pt1 | contig 12822 bp, 14 predicted proteins | sample June2016WEW_10_4_FD_132981 | JGI IMG/M metagenome (GOLD analysis project Ga0187860, IMG submission 132981) | Peatland microbial communities from SPRUCE experiment site at the Marcell Experimental Forest, Minnesota, USA - June2016WEW_10_40 | ecosystem: Environmental > Terrestrial > Soil >... | reverse complement strand
GGAAATCGTCATACGCAATCATCTCCTAAAAAGAAACCTTAACCTTTCATTGATTCCAGATGTTACAATTCAAGGGTCTAAGAGCAAAAATGATATGCTTCTGTTAAAGAACGGTGTTGACCCATGCCAAAAAAACTTCCCCGTTAGCAACGTGAAAATCGTAATTGAGATTGAGAACAACGCCGTCGGCGGCAAAACTTTGGAAAACGGAAAGCGAGAAGACCCTAACAAGGTCCTGCGCGCCAAATTCAATGAACTCGAAGGAACTACCAACATGAGGAATTTTGCTGTTATCGTTCTTTCTGAAACGTTACTTCCACCCAGAACTCCTTACAAATGGAGGTTCAAAGAAGAAGTGATAGGCAAAGAAAACTGCAAAGTCTTCACCTTAGTTGCCCGTCAACTGTATCCTCCTGGTGGACTCTACATCAAGTCCAACATAGAAGAAATGCTTCAAAAGAATCAGATGAAAAAAACCGGAGAATTTCAAAAGCTAATCAATTACCTCAAATGTTTGTAGCTGTATAAAGAAAGTTTCACGTCTGATTGGTTCTTTACGTGTTGAATTTAAACGTGTGTTTAGATCTAACATCCCGTGCCATTTCCGTTTTCGGGCTTCTTCTGCCGCTATTTTTGGCAATTATGCTCAGATTAAATTCAGAAATTATTGCATATCCCCTGAGGTATAGTGTTTAAATTACGCGCGAGATAGTCACGAAAATATGAAACAACAAAGCTAATATATTGTAATTGTTTAATTGAATCTTGGGAGAATTTTAATTGTCGATTATTGCTGTTTCGGACTTACATCTAGGATTCGATTCCTCTGACAAGGCTGCGTTTATCCGCTTCCTCGGAAGCCTTCAATCCGACCCCAGTGTTACAGACCTGGTCCTTCTCGGCGACATAGTGGACATGTGGAGACGAGATTCATCAGGCATTTTCCTCGAGAACCATGACGTTCTCGATCTGATTATCAGTCTACAGAAAAAGATGCAGGTCTATTACGTTGCAGGGAACCATGATTTTCATGTACGCAAGCTACAAGGCCGAGGATACCCCATTAACTTCCTTAAAGATCTTACGCTTCAGCAAAACGGTCAAAGTTGCAGGTTTGTTCACGGCTGGGAGTTTGACGAGATGCAAAGGGAGCACTTTATGGAATCGCTGTGCCACTCAATGTCTGATCAGAAGGGCGACCGCGACACTAATATTTGGGCTGCTCTTGGTCGTTACGATAGTGACCTATCTCGCTTTTTCAACGTCATTGATCGAGGAAGAAAACACAGAATCGCAGAGATGCTACAGCTAGGCCCCGAGCAGAGGCTAATAGAAAACCTTAAGGGTGTAGAAAAGAAGGCCTGTTCCACAGTTCAGGCAAATGAAGTTCTTGTCTTTGGGCACACTCACAGACCCTTCGTGAACAAGGACGAGAACCTCGCAAATACCGGCTCATGGGTTACAACCGTGCCTATCCATAATACCTTCGTGCGGATAGAAGGGGGCAAACCCAAGCTTTTTGTGTTCGAAGGAGCCGAAATCACGGAAAGAGCCGATATCTAGCCTTCGCGCAATCCATGTGAAAGGGAACTAAATCAGTCCAAAGAAACTATACAAGAACTTAAGTCCAACTATTTTCTTTTACAGCGCAATTTACACTCGCCAGACTTCGCCCAATATCCTAGATAGGAACTCTTTTAATTCGATCTGAGCTGCCTGTTACTCTCTTCATTCATTTTGATTTTTTATCTACTCTCTTCTTTTTCTCTTTCAGCTATCTGGAATCTTTGTAATCATATTTTCTCAAACCATCTGTAAGTAAACGTGCAGTCGCAATGGTAGTTTAATAAGACAAAATCTCGCATATGTAGAAAGTGGAGGGACAGCATGGATCTTATTGGGCTATTGATAAGTATCGTTGTAGGCATAATCATAGTCGCACCAATACTCTGGCTTGTTGGGAGAGCACTTGTAGGCAAAAAAGCGAAGTTCACACATGCTATCTGGATAGTTGTTCTCGGAATCGTTATAGGTGCAATCATTGGCGCTCTAATTGGCGGATTAATCGCAGCTATAATTATGTTCATAATTTGGCTTATGCTGATTAAACACTTCTTTGACTGTGGTTGGCTAATGGCGTTTGCGATTGCAGTCGTGGCAGTAATTATCTTCGTAATAATTGTTGCGATACTTGCCTTCATAGGTATAGCTGTGATAGGGCTTGGACTCTAAACTGGAGACAACCATTACATCTTCCTTTTTTAGCTGTGAAGCTATAATGAAACTAAACTGGCTCTGGTTTCCGGCATGGACAATACAGACTATGATTGGATTGTTTGTGTTTGTAAAACTGTGTCTTCTTCAATTGCGCTAATAACCCAGACAAGGCGCCCGCGGTTCTTGCATTTCATAGATAGTATTCATCCTTAGAATTTTGGCCCTTAGAATTTGAATCTTGTCACAATTTGAACGCACATATCTAAATATGAAAAATAGCGCAACATTAGTTTGAGTTAATAATGCTCAAAAAACTCTCTGAAACAAATCTTGCTTTGGTTTTCTTTACCTTAATGCTAATCCTATCAGTGGGCGGCATGATTGAACTGCAGTCTGTTTATCATTCTTCGTACACCATTTATGCGTCAAAGCTCAGTGACAAACCAAGCAGTTATTATGTCTTGGAAAATCCTGACAAATACGTTCTTGACGCAATGTCAACCCAAAATTCAGTGCATATTGGGTCACCGCAGGATACACAACTAAATGAATTAGTGTGGAATCAACACGTTAGCAATTTGGAGTATAATGGCACTTACTATTCAGTTGGATGTTTCTTTGATACCAATCCTGCGCCTGCCATTTTAACAGTGGAAGTCTTATTGGGAATTGTTCTTTCTGCATCGGCTATTGCAATTGTAGCTTCCATGAAAAACATCAACCGTTTTCGCCTTAAGAGATAACTAAATAATCCTTGTTCTCTTCATACGAGAACCTCTATCTACAAGAAATGCCCCGATCTCTTGTCGGAAATACTCGCCTTTAATCTTCAGCAGGTGGAGCACTAACAAATTAGTTTAACTGTTGCTTAGAAGTGACGTCACCAAAAGTTATAGTGAAGTTAAATGAGTTTTTCGTGTTCATAGCCGCTTGAATATTATGTATTCTTTGTTCTATAGTTGGATGGGTGTGAGGAATTATTTTGGAAAGCCAACTTGTTTTTTGTGGAAGAAGCCTCGATAGGGCAGATATCATGGCAGTTCCATTAACGAACTCGACGGCACTAAGGTCAGATTCAGTTTCTTGTTTTCTAAACCATTTCGCGTTAACATAATACGAAACAAACAAAAAGAAAAAGAAAGACAGAACCGCTGCTGATGCATTGACCAGAAATGTGGCAGAGTTAATAAAAAACAGGTACCCTATCACAACAGCGAGCGCTGCAGCGGGAAGAACTGTTCGAGGTAACCTCTTTGCAACATGCTTTTTTGCTATGTGATTAAACTCGTGTGCGCCAACGGCAAGAACCTCATCAGGCGAAAGCACTTGGTAATAATTGGAGTTAAAGACAAGCGCGTCAGAGTAGGCTAAGCAAGGAATGGGAAGAATACTCGATTTATAATAGCGGTGGAAACTATCTTTCTTGAGGATTGAAGTTGCTTTCATACTCTCTGCTAATGTGTCAAGTGCTTGCATTTCAAATGGTTGTGCTCTAAGTAGCCGCACCATAATGGAGCTTAATCCCATTTTCTATCATCCAAACGATTGATGGTTACTATAAAGGGGCTTGACTTTAAGAGCGTGCGTGTGTTGCAACTTTATCTGCGTTTATAAGTATAGTTAAACGACACTGTACCTTCAGATTATCAAACACTTGAACACCTTCAACTATAGCTATTGCCACCCCAAAAACCGAATCTACTTAAAATATACTATTCCAAGCTCTCATGTTAGTTGCAGTTTTGATAATACTCATCGCAACTTCACTGGGAATCTTTAGCGTGGTTGATTAGAAAAATAAGAGAAAGCAAAAACTGAACTCTTCCCAGAATGTCTTGGCTTGAATAGCTAGTACACCAGGGTTTGTGCGTTTTGACTTCTTCTCTAAAAAGATAGCTTTCAATTAACCGGAATGACTGTGTTGATAGTGACTTGAGCTTTTAGGGATGTCAACTGTAAGGGGGTCATGTAATGCATCGAAATGTCTGCTGTAAAATACAAGTTACTGGATTTAGCGCCGTTGTCATTCAAAATGAACTGGTAAACATTTGCACCTTGCAAAGTACCTAGTTCACCAAAATCAGCTTTAACTGAAAAGGAATTGACATTTCTTGATGAAGTGTATGCAACTGAAACCGGATCGCCCATGTCAAGATATAGACTTGTCACTTCTGGTGAAGAAAAGCGAAAATCTATTGAGTCCAGCTTTGTATTGCCAGAATGCAGAAAATCAACGTATACAGTATTCGAAGTTTGATTAGGGAGGCTCGCTTCCATTCTAAAGTAAAAGTCGCCTAGGTAATTGCCGGAATCGGTAAGATTGAACTCGAACACCGGTTGGTAGTAGCTGCTTATTCCTGTATTCTCTTGCTTTACGGTCAAGGTTCGTGAGAACCAAAAGTGTTCGGTAGCTGAAGAGTAAACTAACGCGGAAAGGATTATGACAGCAACAAGGATTAATGTTAAGGCTATTTTAGCTCTTGACACGCGCACGCCTTCACAATGAATTGCTACTGTGGTTTTTTGCGATTATGTATCTTATTAATTTATTTCTATTTGGGCTATGAATAGTAAAGTAATCCAACTATTTTATTTCAAATTTTTACTGCAACGCTTAGAAACAGTTTAATTTCTTAGTCAAGAAACGTTGACTTATCTTAGTCAAGGAAGTTTTACGAATAGCCTTTTATCGATTTCTTTTTCTTTATTGTAATCATGCGTAGTTTAGGTACGAGTTTCGCTTCATTTCTTGTAGTTGTTTTCATAATGTCCTTAACCATTCTTCAACCTACTTTAGTTTCAGCCCAAACCTCAAGCACCACTTCTCCTCCCGCCACCCAATGGCAAAAAATATACGGGGGAGAATTTACGGTACAAGTTTCTAACTTGATTCAAACGAGTGACGGTGGATACGCTTTTTTAGATTGCGGCAATTCGTTCCAAACCACTTTTTTCCCTTCAACTCTCTACAAGCTTAATTCTTCAGGCGACATTCAATGGACAAAAACTATTAAGTCGTTTACAGCCTCGAACCTCATTCAAACCAGCGACGGCGGATATGAAATAGCAGGAGACTGGAGCACATACGGCACAACCTACCTGTATAATGCGACACTCATAAAATTGAATTCAAAAGGAGATATTCAATGGTACGAAAATACAAGTACGGTTTTAAACTTAGCCGCTGTCTCATCAAGTATTCAAACCAGCGATGACGGGTATGCTTACTTTAAACCAGCAGATGTAACCTCTTTCCCCACGGATGCCTCTTTTCCCACCCTTGTGAAAACCGATTCAAATAACAATACACAATGGATTGAGAACATAACATATTCAGGTCCCGCGAATTATTATAATGGCACGATTACTTTTCCATTCAAAATATTTTCCCTTATTGAAACATCAGATGGATCACTTGCAAGTCTGGGCATTGCAGACTCTCTGTTGAACGGAGGAATTGAGGGTTTTATTTACTTGATAAAAACTGCGCCGTTTTTGCCTTTGCCGTCACAAAGTCCTTTACCGACATCTTTACAAAGTCCAACACCGGCTCCAACCATATTAACCGTTGACGAACAAATCCTAATAATTGTACTCATAGCGATAGTTGTTGCCTTAAGTGTTGTTCTGTCAATTTATAGAAGGCAGCGAAAATCAGTAACTTGAGTGACCGCGGTAACGCCTAATAGGTACCTGTGTACCTAAGGTTTGGTCAAGAAGCTTCAAATCTAGTGGTCTTTGGAACTATAACGGCAATAGCCTTAGTTTTTAAGAAAAATGGTCATTTTTTTAGACCTCGAGACGCGTTGCCGAAATGCGTAGGTTTGGTTCAATTACCATTGTCACACTATCTTACGCACTCAGTACAAAAGGTAAAAAATTTTAAAAGCAGCTAAAGCCATCTAATTCAATTGCAGATGGGACTTTGCACAAGTCAGCATTCGGTGTACTGGCTTTAATTGTTATTTCTATAACTTTAGCCGCAACTGTTCATTTTGGGGCAGCACAAAGCAGTAAAAACGAAATAGCGAACAGCAACCCTATTGTAAATGCTTCTGCCGGTGTTGACGGCACAATTTCACCTAACGGCGTTTTTAGCATCAGCTATGGTAGTAGCCAAGTTTTCACTGTAACACCCGACAAAGGATATGCAATCAATCAGGTCCTAATGAATGGCACATCTGCATTGCGGGCTGGAGTCAATCTAATTAGTCCTTACTCTTTTACAGTTCAAAACATCAAAGGCGCAACAACCATTTCAGCAACTTTTACAGTAGTACCGTCAGGTGACCCGTCGTCCATTATGACGAGTTACCAAAATCAATTAATCTTTGTCGTAGTTTTGGTCCTTTTGCTGTTAGCTCTTGCCATACTATATTACAGAAGGCATCGAAAAACCACTAACTTGAGTAAATAAGAAGCACATAACAAACTTAAAACGTCATAGAGCGCAGATAACGTGTCATGAACAGCATACTTACGGGCATTGGAATATTGTTGTTCATAGTAGGATTGGTTTTAGGAGTTTTTTCTGGAATAGGATTAGTACATAACGTTACGTCCGAACCGACTGCCATTACCACAAATTGGCATCTAGAAGCAGTAACTGCAATTGCCTTCATGGTAATCGGGGTTCTCATGGTTACTTTGGGCTTCAAAAAGTTTTAGGTCTGTTCACTTTGGAAATAGCAAGCGATGGCAAACCTTAAAAATTGAATGCATAAAGGTATTATTGATTACAACAGATAGGGATTTGACCTTTGAATAAGAAAGGTTTTGGTAAAATAATACTAATTTTAGGAATCGCCTCACTGCTTTTAGGATTCGGCGTTATAATATTCAGCAGCTTTTTTGGTACTTCGGAATATTATGGAAGCTTTCCTAACTTCATTGTAAATAGTGTGCCGATATGGTTCGCAAGTGTGATTGCCGTAACATTCGGAACTCTTGGATTTGTGCTTATTTATCTTGGAGCAAGAGAGTTAGGTAAGTAAGTAAACCTTTTCCAGCGCTTGTGATGGCAAAAAAGCAAAAGGGCAAAACCTTAAAACTGAATGGGTTAGAAATAGCTCGAAAGCTAAAAGGTTAGTCAAGGAACTTTGACGAATCGGCCTTTTGTCTCTAACAGTAAGTAATATTTACTACACTGTGGCAAAGATGGGCAATGCAAACAAGAGTTATTGCTTTGGTTTTTCTTGTTTTGGCGTTTTTTCTCTCAGAATAGGAATTATGAATTCCACAATTACAAGCAACATTATGAGCGCAATTACTATCGGCAAGCCCCATGAGCTTTCCTGCATGATCATTGTTATCCAACCAAAATAGGGAATACGCATAATCACTTTGCCAATGACGAGGTTTTGAGGTACTCCCGGTGGGTTACTGAAGTCCCACTGGTCTTGGCCTGATGTTGGTGTTTGGGGCCAGGGGTTGCCGTTTCCGTCGCCTTTGGTTTGAAAGTATATTGTACCGTTAATGGTTTCTTCTTTGATTATTCGGTGAACAATTAATTCGCCATTAACTGGACTGTGAAATATAATTATGTCGCTATTTGGGTAATTGACGTTTAAATCTTTAGGGTTTACCCCCTCTATGATTACGATGTCTCCGACGTCTAAGGTTCTTGAGAAAGGATGAGTGAGGCTTATCCAAAGGTTATGTGCCGTTGGAAGGATCTCTCCGGTCTTTGTGTTCTGTCCTGTGTAATAGTTGCCATCAGTGGGTATGAACATGCTTTGACTTATAACTACCAAGGTTGGAGAATTTGTGTGGAGAACTAGTTGCGAGCCTAAAAAGAAACCTAAAACTATTGCCACGATAAGGATGACGGCAACTAGTGTTTTGAAGTAATTGTTTTTCCACATCTTTTTGAGAGTCATCAAGCCATTTGCCTCAGCAAACGAAAATGCACCTGTTCATAAGACTGCTAACGCGTTTTAAAAGTTAACGTTAAAAGAATAAAAAAAAAGTTAACTAAGGCACCTTTTGTTTTTACTTAATAGGTCTTGATTTGCTTCTTGGGAATAGTACATAGTCAAACCTCAAACAATAAAAGGTCCCGAAATAGTAAAGATAAAAAATAGGGAAAGTGTGTTTGGTAGGTCAAAGCACATTTTGGTCTTGACGCGCAAGGTTCTCAAATTGGGCTAAGTAGCCTCCGTGTCCTTCCAATGTTGACCCGGTCAAACGTTTTCCTTTTTAAGGGAACATTATTCCCGTTTAACATGTACCAGAACCTTTCGATAAAGGGGTTTTTGATGGTTTTTTTGTACTTCGAAGTTTAAGGAAATTTATTGCACGAGAAAACAACCTTAGTTAGACGAGTAACCCCAACCCTTGATGTTAATTTTACTTTTTTAGGGACCCGCGTTGCGAAAACAACGCTTTGATCCCAACATTTGCTGCCTGTAAGTGTCGAATTTTGTGCTTCCTTTTGGAATTCTGAAAAAACCGTTTCGAATGTTAACCGAAACGCTAAATTCTTTAAAGTAACCAAATCAATATCTTAAGGCTTGCATGCTTCTACTTCTAGGCGCATCATTCCAACATGAACTGTGCCCTCAGCATCTGCCGGGTGCTCCTTTAGATAGCGTTTAACTATTAGCTCTACGAATTTTGGCTTAAGTTCGGAGGGAAGTTTGTCGGTGAAGGGTAGCCATGTTGTCCGTACCCACCCAGCTAAGCCTTCTGCACCGTTATGCTTCATGTCTTTAGGAAAGAGCTCAACCCGTCCAGCGACTAAGCCAGCTTCTTGCAGGAATGCATTGTACTCTTCGGGGTCGAAGAAACCGTACGGAAAAGCCATTTTGCTAAAGAAGCTTTTCCACGGGTCCATATCCACAAGCTCGTTTATGATGTTTAGAACGTCTTTGGCGTTGCCTTTGCCTGCCATCTGAAACAGCAATCTGCCGCCTGGTTTTAGGCATCTTTGAACACCCGCGAGTACTGCTTTTTGATCAACAATCCAGTGAAGAGCAGCATTCGAAAACGCCACGCCAAACTCCTCTTGGAAAGTCAGCTTTCTCGCATCCATAACTTGAAAGGACAAGTTCGGGAAGTCCTTCATTGGAAAAGAGCTTCTTGCCAAGTTTATCATTTTTTCTGAACTGTCAACGCCAACAGCCCTTCATTCTGGAAGGCACCCTGCAACTTCCGCCGTGATTTTCCCGTCTCCGCAGCCAATGTCCAACAGTGCTTCGTTTCCTCGAAGTTTTAGTTTCGGGATTAGCTCCTTTGCCCATTGGAACTGGTTTGCTGAGTTTTTTGCGTAGTCTTGAGCGTTCCAATTGTAAGGTTGGTTTGCCATCTGTTTCGCCTGCTTATTTGAAGGCCATTTGTGAGACGGAGTAGTAGACGATTTCGCCTCGGCGATTCATGACAGCGAGGACCATCTCTTTCTTTTGGCTTTGGCATTGCCGCAGCGCATCTGCCATCTGATCTATACCTAATGGTTTCCCTTCCTGTATGCTGAGAACAAGGTAAGGCGCCGTGTCTTTGCCGTAAGCTCCACGTTCGTAAACCCGAAAATCAATGCCGCCGCCAAAACCTTCCCGCGCAACGTAACCTCGGCTTCGCAGGTCGCGATAAACGATGTAGCTGACCCAAGCGTTCTCGTTAACGGTTTCATAGCAGCGCAGGAGACTTTTGAAATCCACCTTTTTGCCTTTATCGTTTTTGACTTCCAGCATCCCCTTGTCCGCAAGGAATAGCGCCTCAAAGAAAGATAGCGTGAAAACTTTGTCCTCCAGCGTGCCGTAACCCCGTGAAGTCAACGCATCAATGTTGCTTTGTTCGGCTACGACTACGCCTTTTTTCGCAAGGATGCCATTTGTTCGAAATTCGGGAGAAGCAGATTTCTTGTTCTCAGTCATTAGTAGATCAACCGCAATAGACTTCATTTTGGAGTTGTTAACTCTTTAACATTATGCTTTGCTAAAACCCGTTTTTTGCCCCAATTCTGGGAAACTGATAAATTAGTTTGAGCCGTAGCTGAATGTTAAGGTGTTGAATTGGTTTCTGAAAGAATAACGCATTTTCATGGTTGCCAGTTGGCTACTTCTAAATCCGTGAAGCAGCACAAGCTTAGAAAACTTGTTGCGTCGCTTTCAGGGAAGGAGGGAAAGGGAACGGAATTTATCTCACTCTATATACCTCCGAAGACACCGATCGATCAAGTAGTCGCAACCCTCAAAGCAGAGTATGATTCCGCGGATGCAAAAAGTGAAAGCCTCAGAGGCATTTGGGAACGCCGTCAAGATGCCCTCAAAAATGTAATTCAACGCATCAAGCTGCAAAAAGAAATCCCAGAAAATGGGCTCGCACTTTTTGCGGGATCTTTCGCCGCTAACGATTCGGCAAGCGAATCTTTGAACGTTGAAGAACTCCTTCCACCTGAGCCGATCACTGCTTATCTTTACGTGGTTGAAAACAATTTTGATTTAGAGCCGCTAAGGGAGATGCTTAGAAACCAAAAAGTTGTAGGCCTCATCGGGCTGGATTCCAAGGAAGCCAGCTTTGGATTACTCAATGGTGAACGTTTCGAATTTATCGAAAATATCACTTCAGGGCTTCCAGGAAAGTCTGGGAAGGGCGGGTCAAGCCAGAGAAGGTACGAGCGAGAACGAGACATGGCCGTTACCTACTTTTTCCATCGGATCGCGGAGCATGCGGTAACGGATTTTCTCGAGAACCACAAAGTTACCGCGTTAGTAATCGGAGGGCCTGGCCCGACAAAACAAGCTTTCATAGCTGGTGATTACCTTCACTACGAGCTGAAAAATGCCCTTATAGCCGTAGTTGATACGCAGTCCGCCGGCAAAGAAGGCGTGAGAGAGGTTCTTGACAAATCATCTGAGACAATCAAGAACATGTGTGCGCCCGAAGAGAAAATGGTTATGCATCGTCTTCTGGCAGAGATGAACAAGGAAAACGGTTTGGCCACTTACGGATTAGATTCAGTGTTGAATGCACTTGAGAAAGGTGAAGTTGAAGTCGCATTGGTGGCAGACTCCACACAAATGACTGAAATTGTTGCAATCTGTAAAAAATGCGGACAGACAAAGGCAAAGATTGCACACAAAGCTGAGAAAACTCAAATCGTTCAAGAAATACTATCGAGCCCCTGTAAAAAATGCAGCGCACTTGAATATGAGGTTGAGGAGAAAGACATAGTAGATGTCTTGGAAGATTTGGCTTCACAGACAAACGCAACTGTTGAAGTGATATCCACCGAGTCAGAAGAAAAAGCCAAGTTAGCTGCTTTGGGCGGTTTTGCCGCTATCCTGAGATACAGACCAAGATAAAGCAGAAGGAAACTACGAAAAGCTTCCTCATTCTAATTGGAACGAGTTTAACCCGGAACGCAGTCACTTGATTAATGCCATTTTTTTGAATGAGCCAAAGTCTTTGCTGTAGTAAATTTGGGTTTCGCAGATTATCGCCGAGACGTACTTCAGCGGTGTGATGTCGAAGGCTGGGTTCATTACTTTGACGCCATCAGGCGCGATTTGAACTGAGCCGATATGGGTGACTTCTTCGGGTTTTCGCTCTTCAATAACCACGTCCGATGCCTTGTGCGCGAGGTCGAACGTGGATTTTGGCGCCGCAACATAAAACGGTATCCCGTGTTCATGCGCGAGCACCGCTACTGAGTAAGTGCCGATCTTGTTGACGACGCCGTCTTGGACAATGCGGTCGGAACCCACGATAACCTTGTCAACGAGACCTTTACTCATAACGTAGCCCGCCATGTCATCGGTTATCAAAGTCACAGGGATCCCGTCACGCATTAGCTCGTACGCTGTTAGTCGTGCACCCTGAAGTAGCGGCCGGGTTTCGTCGGCGATGACACTGATTTTCTTGCCTTCTTCCCATGCTGCGCGGATAACGCCAAGTGCTGTTCCGTACTCTACGGTTGCCAACTCGCCTGCGTTGCAATGAGTCAAAATGGTGTCCCCGTCTTCTATGAGCACAGAGCCGTTTTTGCCGATGGCGCGGTTCTGAGCGGCGTCTTCGTCAGCTATTTTTTGCGCTTCCAAAATAGCCACCTGCTTAACCGCTTCAACGCTGCCCCCTGCGCTTCGGGCTTTGCTCAAAACACGATCTACGCCCCAAAATAAGTTCACTGCAGTAGGACGCTGACGCTTAATGATCGCCCCCGCATCTTCAAGTTCAGAAAGCAGGCTTTCTCTGTTTTTAGCTTTTGAATGGTAAGCTGCCAATGCGACACCAAAACCTGCCGCTGCACCCAAAAGTGGAGCGCCTCTTACACGGAGCGTTTTTATGGCTTCAGCCATCTGCTCAACCGTTTTGATTTCTAAGGTGACTTCTTGAAGTGGAAGCTTGGTCTGGTCAGGGGTAATAACTGTACCGTCTCGCCACTTTATCATCCGCATTTTCTCTGTGCCTCGAATTATGGTTACTGCTTAGTTGGGTAAGGCTAAGTTAAAGATTTTCTGTTCTTACTGCTTGTTCCGTTGTATTAGGTCGTAAGGGTTGCCGTAAAGGTCTTCGAAAACAACTTCGACTCCCCAAGCCTGCTCAGTGGGTTCATCATAAAATTTCACGCCCCTTGCTTTCATCGTTTGGTAGTCTCGGAGGCAATCG
>Ga0187860_1003307_pt1 | contig 12822 bp, 10 predicted proteins | sample June2016WEW_10_4_FD_132981 | JGI IMG/M metagenome (GOLD analysis project Ga0187860, IMG submission 132981) | Peatland microbial communities from SPRUCE experiment site at the Marcell Experimental Forest, Minnesota, USA - June2016WEW_10_40 | ecosystem: Environmental > Terrestrial > Soil >... | reverse complement strand
GTGGCGTGGCTCGGTGGTCTCTCGTCGCGGTGCTGATCGCCGCCGGCACCCTCACGGTGGCTGGTGTCGCCTCAGCCAGGTCGCGGGGCACAGCGGTCGGACCCCAGGCGGGGGCGCACAGGCACTCCAAGCTCGGGGCCGGTTTCGCGGGACCGATGTGGACGGCCGACATCGGGTCGAGCGTGCAGTTCAGCTCCCCGACGTTCGCCACGATCGAGGGCGTGCGCGCCGTGGTCGCCGCATCGCTCTCGGGCGACGTCTACGCCCTGAACGCGATCACCGGCAAGGAGTTGAGCCACTTCCCGGTGCAGGCGATCGTCAAGGCGGGTCACCCGGGCACAGCGATCGACTCGAGCCCGACCGTCGCTTACCTGGACGGCCCGAGCCAGCCACCGACGATCATCGTCGGCACGGGATCGAAATCGGTGTCCAACCAGAATGGGGGCGCCGTCGCCATCTGGGCGGGCGGTGCTGACGTCGGCAAGGTCCGCTGGGTCGTCAACACCCTGCCGCTGCACCAGAGCGGCGTGAACTCGCCGTACGACGACGAGGTGTTCGCCACACCGGCTGTCGGGGACATCCAGGGCACCGGCGAGCAGGATGTCGTCTTCGGTGGGTTCGACCACCGGATCTACGCGGTCACACCGAATGGCCACAACGTGTCAGGCTTCCCGATCGTCCGAGACGACGCCACCTGGGCATCAGCGATTCTCGTGGACTCGTCCCACGCCGGGCGCGACGACATCATCGTGGGGACCTCGGCATCAGGCGGCTTCGTGGGCTCCAACGGCAAGCCGTGCGACGGCGGTTGGGTGCTCGACTACCGCTACTCCACCGCCGCCAGAGGCCCGAAGCTCATCTGGGGCCAGTGCGTGCGCCAGTCCGTATGGTCGAGCGCCGCCATCGGCGTGATCAACACGACGAACCGGCCAGCCATTGTGGTTGGGGAGTCGTTCGACGCCGAGCACCCTGCGGCCCTCCCGTACTCCAACCTCATCTACGCCTTCTACGCCGACAACGGGAGCCCGGTGCCCGGTTGGCCGGTCATTGCGAAGCATCCCTCCGGTACGTACGGAGCGACGTTCGGCTCGCCCGTCATCGGGCAAGTGACGCCCGGTGGGCCACCGGTGATCATCTCGTCCTCGTGCGCGGCGTGCCTTAAGGGCCCGGGCATCGTGAGCGAATGGAACGGGGCGGGACACCTGCTGTGGACGAAGGACTTCAGCACGCACTACGAAGCGCTGGCTTCCCCGGCGGTGGTGAACCTGACGGGGAGCGGCGACAACGACGTGCTCGTGGGCGGCTCGTCAGGTGTGTACATGCTGGACGCAGCCAACGGAGACCCGATCAGCTCGATCGGCACGGCGCCCCTTCAGGACGGATGCCGGGTCTTCGACACTCCCGCCTTCTCGCCGGTGTCCGGTGCGGGCGCACCGGCGAGCAACTGGGAGCTGGCGTTCGACTGCCAGCGACCCAACGCCCCCGCGACCCTCGTCGCCTATGGGCTCCCGGTGGCGCCGGACCAATCGCCCGCCAACGGGCAATGGCGCGCGAATGAGTTACACAACGGAGTCCCCGATCCGCCGTCCGGCGTCCGAACCAGCTGCTCGGCGCCCGCCACGGTCGACGGCTACCGGGTCATTCGAGCTGACGGCGCGGTGCTCCCGTTCGGATCGCTGACGCAGTGCGGCGGCCTGTCCACCGAGTCGCTTCCCGGGACGGTCATCGGCGCCGCCAGCACGTCTGATGGCGGTGGGTACTGGTTGGCGATGAGCGACGGCAAGGTGTACTCGTTCGGCAACGCCGTCTGGCGCGGGGACGCGCTCACGGCACGATGGGTGGGGCCATCGGTGCCGCCGGGCGCGCCGACGGTGGGTTTTGCTGCGGCCAGCAACGGGGACGGATACTACCTACTCGACGGTGAAGGGCACGTGTACGGGTTCGGTTCCGGCGCGCCCTACGCCGGGAGCGCGATCCGGTACACGGGCAACCCCGTCGGGATCCTGACGAACCCTGCCGGAGCGGGCTACTGGGTCGTCACGTCCACGGGGGACGTCCAATCGTTTGGCGGGGTGCCGAAGTTCACAGCCCTGTCGGACGTCACTGCGGTCGTCTCCGCTGCCTCCACCCCCGACGGCAAGGGGTTGTGGCTCTTGTCGTCCAACGGCACGATTCACACGGTCGGCAGCGCTGTCTCGTTCGGCTCGCCGCGCGGCACTCCGCTGACGCCAATGGTGAGCTTGCTTGCCGCGCCGGGAGGCACCGGGTACTGGATGGTGGAGTCGAACGGCACCGTCGACGCCTTCCCATTCCCGCCGGGGCTCAAGAACTACGGATCGGCGACCGGACAGCCCGAGCCGATCGTGGCCATCACGGCGCCCTGAGGCTCCCACTTGACGGCTCCGGCCTGAGAGTTCCCGCAGGCGGTCGCTCGGCCGGCTCGAGACGACGATGACCGAGACCGTCAGGAGCTGACCCTCAGCGTGGAGCGATCGATCACCCGGTCGATGAATCCGTAGGCGAGCGCCTCTTGGGCTGTGAACCAGCGATCCCGGTCTGAGTCCGCCTCGATGCGCTCGATCGGCTGGCCGGTGTGGAACGCGATCCGCTCGGCCATCATCCGCTTCAGGTAGATGATCTGCTCCGCCTGGATGGCGATGTCGGCCGCCTGGCCCTGCATCTGGCCGGAGGGCTGGTGCATGAGGATACGGCTGTGAGGTAGTGCGTACCGCTTGCCGAGAGCTCCTGCACACAGGAGGAACTGCCCCATCGACGCAGCCAGTCCGAGGCAGATCGTCGATACGTCGCAGCGCACGTACTGCATCGTGTCGTAGATGGCGAGCCCGTCGGTGACAGAGCCACCGGGCGAATTCACGTACAAGAAGATGTCCCGCTCGGTGTCCTCGGCCTCGAGCAGTAAGAGCTGGGCGCAGATGAGGTTGGCCGATGTCTGGTCGACTTGGGTGCCGAGAAAGACGATCCGCTCCTTGAGCAGCTGACGGTAGATGTCGCTCGCCGGGTCGCCGAGCGACGCGGTCGCCGCCAACTCTCGGGCACCCGTCGGACCCGCCGACCCTTGCCAACCAGCCACGGCTGGCGTTCCGAACCCTGTGTAGTGCGGGGTTGTTGCCATCGATCCTCCTCGTGAACCTGTGCCCGGAGGTTACCTCCGGCAGTTGGAGCCTGGTCCGCATCTGGTGACTCACCTGGCGCGGCCTCTGACGCCCGCCTGCGCACCGGCCCGCGATTACGCTCGTCCTGGCAGACGCTATGGCTCCTGCGGGCGTGGCGAAATTGGCAGACGCGCCAGGTTTAGGTCCTGGTCCCTCCGGGGGTGGAGGTTCGAATCCTCTCGCCCGCACAAGCAAGTCCCCTCTCACCCACGATTCGACGTGGGGGAGTCCGTCGTCGCATACGCTGAGGACGTACGGCGTGAAGCAGCTTCCGTCAGACGGACGACCGACGACCGGGGGAGTCTTGAGCGCGAGCAAACTCTTCGCGATCAGTGATCTGCACGTTGGCTACTCCGAGAATCGGGCTGTCGTCGAAGGTCTGCGGCCAGAGTCCGACGACGATTGGCTGATCGTGGCTGGGGACGTAGGAGCGGTGTTCGACGACGTCCGGTGGGCCCTGACCTTGCTGAGCCGTCGCTTTTCCAAAGTGGTGTGGACACCGGGGAATCATGAGCTCTGGACGCTGCCGGCGGACCCCGTTCAGCTTCGCGGTGAACAGCGGTACCGCGGTCTCGTGGAGATGTGCCGCGAATTGCGGGTCCTGACCCCGGAGGACGACTACGCCGTATGGGAAGGGTGCGGCGGGCCGGTCACGATCGCTCCGCTGTTCGTGCTGTACGACTATTCCTTCAGGGTTGCCGGAACCTCGAAGCAGGAGTCGCTGCAGCGAGCTTTCGACGTCGGAGTGGTTTGCGCAGATGAGAAGTCGCTCTTTCCGGACCCGTATCCGAGCCGCGAGGCGTGGTGCTGGGCGAGGGTCGAGTTGAGTGAGAAGCGCCTCGCCGCCTGCGACCCAGACCTCGGAACCGTGCTTGTGAATCATTTCCCTTTGGTTCGCGAGCGGACCGCCATCTTGCGCCATCCGGAGTTTGCCCAGTGGTGCGGTACGGAGAGGACGGCCGACTGGCACATTCGGTTCCGCGCTGCCGTCGTCGTCTTCGGTCATTTGCACATCCCGGGTACCACCTGGAACCACGGCGTCCGCTTTGAAGAGGTTTCACTCGGATACCCCCGCAGTTGGGGACCTCGAACCGCGTGCCGTCGCGTACTCCAACCCGTGTTCGCCGATCCGGATCCGGCGAGGTGATCAGTAGAAGCCGATCAGGTCACGTTGCCGTCCGATCGTCCCCGCAGTGAGCGATCGGAGCTGTGCCGGCCGAGGCGGTCAGCCGCCGACGAGCTCCCGGATGTAGCCGGTGTCGGCCGCCACGAACGATGCCAAGATCCGTGTCGCCCACCTGATGAACGGATCGCGGTCTGGAGCGTCGGACTCCGCAGCCAGGGCCGAAGTCCAGGCGAGATGATGGTCGAGGAACTCGAACTGTGCGCGCCGGTAGGAACGGCGCAGCCGATCGGATGACACCGCGGCCTCTCTGAACGTGAGGTACTGCATGTAGTCGCATTCGCTCACGAGGTGATCGGGCAGCAGGCCGGCGTCCGACGCCGTGAGCCCGAAGTACTCGTAGGCCCTGCGGATGTCGTCGACCGCACGCTCGCGGTCGCCGCCGTAGGCGCCTCCGAGCACCCTCCCGCCAAGTCCCGCGAAGGCCTCTTCGTACGACTGCTGGTCGATGTCTGCGGGAAGCTCAGCATGCGGGACGTCGAACGTGTACGGGAGCCCCCCCGCCGCGATTGCCAGCTCTTTTGCCCACCTGCCGTCACGCGCCCGCTCGAAGTGGTCGACGTCGGGTGCCGTGAAGATCCGGCCGAGCGACTGATAGACGGCGCTTCGCGCCGTCGTCTCGTTCTCCTCGACCTCTACGGGCCCGCCGGCGTCGTCAGCCGCAAGCGCGAGACCGCTCAACGAGTAAACAAACACGAGGCCTCCAGTCAGGTGGGTTTCGTCGTGAGAGCGACCGGCACGGCATTGCCGTCGAGCTCACCCGGATCAACGGTGAACGGGCCGAACAGGCTCTGCCACTTGTAGGCGATGAGGGTGTCGAGGATCTCCGACGTCCCTCCTTGGCGGACGGTGTCCAGCTCCTGCTTCAACGTCGCGAGCGCCGCATGCACGTTCGGCCCGAAGAGCGACTCGAGGTAGGCGGGCGGGATGCGCGGCGTCTCGTAGTCGATCGTCATGTCCTCGTGCAGGCGGTACGGGGACAGCGGCGGGACGTAGAAGATGTTCGGCCCTGTCCCGTACTCGGCGTGCAGAGGCAGCGCGACCCGCCATTCGTGCACGAGCCGGTGGATGGGACCCTCCTGATCCTCGAGCATACCGACGAACGCGAGACGCCCAGGGCACTGCCGGGCACAGGCGGGTGCCACGCCTCGCTCGAGGCGCGGGAAGCAGAAGATGCAGTGCTGGGCAACGTTGCGGGCGTAGTTGAAGTAGATCTTCTTGTAAGGGCAGGCCTCCATGCAGAAGCGGAACCCCATGCACATGTCCTCGTCCCGTAAGACGATGCCGTCCTCCCGGCGCTTGTACATCGAGCCGTTGGGGCACGCTTCGGCGCAGACCGGCCTCGTGCAGTGGTTGCACAGACGTGGCAGGTAGAAGTAGAAGGAGTTCGGCCACTCTCCACCGCCTTGGTCCTCGTCCCAGTTCATACCCCAACTGGTCGCACCGTTCTCCTCTGGGCGGAGGTGGACGGAACTGCCCTTTCCCCCGTAGAAGACCTCCTGGTAGTTGAAGTCCCAGCCGCCGCCGAAGTCTGCCCGTGTCGGCTGGTGGCCGGGCAGCGGCTTGCCACCGCGCTCAACGCCGCCCCCCATCGTCTCCCAGTCCTTCGGCGTCCCGGAGCCGGGTTGGGTGTTCACCGTCATCCACCATTGGTGCTTCTCACCCTCCTCCCGTGTCCACAGGACCTTGCAGGCGACAGAGCACGTCTGACACCCCATGCACTTGTTGAGGTCGAAGACCATGGCTACCTGGCCGCGGGATCCTTCCTCGGGTCGAAGCACACTCGTCATCGGTACCCTCCTCGGATCAATCGGGAAGCTCGACGGGGACCCACGCTGCTGTCACGGCTGCGAGCCCAGCGCGCTCTTCGTTCGTGCCGTTCCACACGACGACACCGAGTTTGCGAGCTGGCTCGAGCAGTGACAAAGGGCCATTGAACACGACTGACCACCGACCGCCGGAGAGCGCCGAGACGACACCCACGCTCGTCGCGCCGGTCACAGCGACGGGGCGGAACACCCCCGGTCCAGACGCCTCCACCACTTGCGCGGCCGAATTGGTGGATCGCCAGTACCACAGGGTCACGGGATGCCCGTCGGCGCCGATGGTGTGCGCCGGTGCATCGGTGTCGGCCGGGAAGAACACCGCCGCAGCATCCCCGAACTCGCCCTCCTCGGCTGCGGGATCCTCCCACTCGAGCCGGACGTGGAACCTCCCGTCGTCGCATGTCGCAGCCACGCGCACCTCCTGGACTGTGCCGTAGGCCCGGTCCGCCCACGTCGTCCTGATGTAGGCGTTCGGTTGCGCCTCGAGCGGCACCGGTGTCAACGAGAGCTGCGCAGGCTGTGCCGCGGCCCACTCCGTCGCCGGCAAGTCCTTGGCGTCGCTCGCCGTCCTCACCGCGTGGATCGTCATCGCGTCGCCTCCACCTTCTCGAAGTTGCAGGGCACCGCCCGGTCCGACGGGATCGGCTGCCACTCGGCGGGTGTGTATTGGATGTGCCCGTAGCCGCCAGCGAACCCGATCCACTTGACCATTCCGGCCTCGAGCTCGTTGGCGCCCTTCCAATCGCGGTACTGGTGGCCGTCCCAGCCGTTGTAGGAGATGACCTGTCCGGGTTTCACCCCCGGCGAGACCTTCGCCCGGACGCACATGGACGCGATGTCGTTCCACACTCGCACGAGGTCGTCGTCGGCTACGCCCCGCTCGGCCGCGTCCTCGACGGACACCTCGACGAGCGGCTCACCGCGATGCGTCTGGAGCATCACCGGGTTGAGCTGGTTCATGGAGTGGATGCTCCATCGGTTGTGTCCGGAGGTCATCCGGAGCGGGTGATCTCCCCCCGCCTTCGGGTTCGGCTTGTGCACGGGGAGTGCCTCGCTCGCCTCGAGCCACCAGGGATGGTCGATGTAGAACTGCGCCCGGCGGGCGTAGGTCGGGAACGGCTGCCCGAACTCGAGGTGGCTGCGGAACGGGACGTGGGTCCGGCTCGTCTCGAAGGGCGACGCCTGCGCCAGCGCCATGGGGCTCATACCCCAACCCGTGAAACGGACCTGGCCGTCCTCGCGCAGCGTCTTGATGGTGGTGCCGTCCGGAAGCGTCTCGGCGTAGGCGCAGTCCCGGACGATCTCGTCGGCGAGCTTCTCCTCGTCGGCGAGATAGCCGTTCATCGTGTAGCGGTCCCACAGCGTCGCCGGGATGAAGCGGTTGTGTCGGGCGTTGCGGTACTCCTCGATTCCGCGGGCTGCAGCGCGCTCCGTCATGGCCCGGAGGATGACCTGGAAGATCTGCCACTCGGACTTAGCCTCTCCGGCCGGGTCGGCCGCACGATCGGAGAACGTGAGGTGCATCACGTGCGGTGTGGGAATGTGGAACCCGACCTTCTCGTAGTGCTGGGCGGCCGGCAGCACGATGTCGGAGTGGAGCCCGGTGAAGTTGAGCCGGAAGTCGATCGAGACGATCAGGTCGAACTTCGGCCACAGCTCATCGATGAGCGCTGTCTTGCCGCCGCGGGTGCGCCGCAACATGTTGCCGCCGCACTCGATCAGCACCTTCGGCGGCGTGTCCGGCCTGGGACTGTCGACACCCGCCCACCAGCCCTTCTCGAGGGCTTCGCTCACGTACTCGTCGAACGTCCGAGGCAGCGAGTCGTCGCCCCAGCCGGGCGTGTTCCAACGGTCCCGGTACCCCGCCTGCCAGTACCACCACAAGGCCATCGGCGATGCGGTCGCCGAGCCCTCGGCTTCGTCGTTGCTCAGCTGCGAGGCCTCGATCATCAGGCGGTTCAACTCGCGAACCGCGAGCTCGTCCGACATAGTCGGGTCCTCGGCTTTGAGCGACTGGATCATCGAGTCGCGCATCTCCAGGATGGCCTCGGTGCCCTCGATGCCCGGCACCGGCTTGGCGGTCGCAAGTCCCTGGCCGTCGAACATGCCGGCGCTCCATGAACGGATGCCGGTGCCGGCCTTGCCCCAGTTGCCGGTGACGGCGAGCAGCAGGCACATCGCCCGCTCGATCAGGTCGCCGTGGTAGTACTTGCACGAATTCCAGCCGAGCATGATGTTCGTCCGCCGCGCGGCGGCCTTCCGGGCGAGCATCCGCACGACGTCCGGGTGGACACCGGTGACGGGCTGCTGGTGATCGGGCGTGTAGTTGGCGTCGAGGTGCCGACGGAGCGCCTGCATGACAGGCTCCACTTCGACCGTTGAACCATCGGCGAGGGTGACCGCGTACGTGCCCTCGAGCGCCACAGGGCACCCATCGAGCAGGAGATGGCCCCGGTCGGCCTTGACGAGCCCGCGCTCCGGGTCCCAGTGGTACAGCTGGTCCTCACGCCCGGACGCGCCCTCCACGTCGGTCTCCCGGAGATACCGGCGGGTATCGGTTCGCATCAGCATCGGCAGGTCCGTCTGCTCGCGGATGAACGTCCGGTCCTCCAGGCCCTCGTCGAGGATCACCTGGACCATCGCGAGCCCGAGCGCCGCGTCCGCAGCGGGCTCCACCGGGACGTGGTAGTCGGCGTGTATGTGCGAGGCGTTGAGGTCCGGGGAGATTGAGACGATTTCCGCCCCGTGGTAACGCGCCTCGAGCATGAAGTGGTACAGCGGGATGCGCGTGAACGCAGGGTTCATGTGCCAGACGAGGATCAGCTCCGAGTGGAACCAGTCATCGGCCGACGACACAGGACAGAACTTGCCGAACGTCTCGTGCAGCCCGATGGAGAAGTCGTTGAACGACCCGTGTAGATCGAGGATCCGGCCGCCGATCGTGTTGAAGAAGCGATAGGTCGGTACGACAGTCGCGATCTCGGGCGTGCCTTCGTGGACGATCGTCTCAGGACCACCGGTCTCGATCGCGTCGAGCATCGCGTCAGCGATCGTCGTCGCCGCCTCGTCCCAGCTGATGCGCTCCCATTTGCCGCTCCCCCGCTCGCCGACACGGCGGATCGGGTGCAGCAGGCGGTCCCCGTCATAGAGCTGCTGACTCCACGACGCCCCCTTGTTGCAGCCCATCGGGTTGAAGTCCGGCACACCGTCCTCAACGACGGCGTGGCGAGCGGCGGCCTCCTCCCGGACGACCCTGCCGTCTCTGACGAAAACCCGGTACAGACAGTTGCCCGGGTAGCAGTCGACGCAATGGGTCCCCCAAGCGACGCGGTCCCAGGTCCACCTTGCGCGGTAGGAATCCTCGCCTGACCGGAACTTCTCCAGCGATCGAGCGGCGATCGGCATCGACCCTCCCCCCAACTCCGACATATTTCTCGTTACCCTAGCGAGTAATTCCCTGTTTGACAAGAGCCTCGTGCTTCTCCCCCCGCGAGCGCGTCAGCCAGTGACATCTGGGCAAGAGCGTCTACAGCCGCATCCCGCCCGGCCAGCCACACGGCGTGGACCGCGCAGAACGGGCCGTCGCCGTCATGGCGCCGCCGGGAGTCGAGGATGCAGTTCGGCGTCGTGAGCGGGCCTCCGAGCGCTCCGACGATCTCGAGGATCGAGATCTGCTCGGGTGAGCGAGCGAGCTTGCACCCGCCTGACCGACCACGCGTGCTGGCTATGAGCCCGGCCCGGGCTAGCGCGCTCACGACCCCGGGGATGTTGCCGGCCGACACGCCCGAGCGAGCCGCCAGCTCGGCCGCGGTGAGGAGCTTGTCAGGCTGATCGGCGAGTGTGAGGAGGACGCGGATCCCGTACTGCGTTCGCCGGGCCAAGGTGAGTCTCATCGTCGAATCTCAGTAGGATTTGCTCGCCGTGATTACTATGTCTAAATGAAGCTCGTGTCGAGCTCTGCTTCTGCTCCTCCAGGACACCTCGCCCTCTACCGACCGCAGCAGACCTTGCTCACGATCGACGAGCGCCGGGAGATCGTGGAAGTCTTCTTCCTCTCGCACCCTGGATCCGGGCGCCACGGCCTTGGGCTCGGCCGGGCGGTCGCGGACTTCGTCGAGTGGGAGGCGTCGAGTGGGCGGCTCGACGAGGCAAGCGGCTCGCCGTGGTGGCGCGCCGTGAACGAGTCGTTCGTGCTCGACCTTCGGGCAGCGCTCGCCGCCTCCGATCCCGCCGGGGTACGCCCGGAGGCGTCGGCGGCATGGGCCGCCTACACGACAGCCACCCACGACCTGCAACAGGCCCTCTGGACCGCGCACCAGGTGTCGTTGACGAGCGCGGTGGAAGCCGCCGCGCCCGTCCTCGAGCGCGAACCGGTGGAGGAGCGGGCGTTCGCCGGCATCGTGCTCGCCCTCGTCGCCCGAGCGGCTGCGGAGAACTCGCCGACGGACACGACCGACCTCGCCCGGTCCACTCGCCGCCTCTACCCGCCCTACTACCCGATCTCGCCGCCACAGCTCCAACAGCTCACGTCGAGGCTGGGCCGGGCAGGGGTCAACGCCGCCGGTCACGACGGCACCAGGTAGATCATCCCGTTCGGGTCCGACGAGGCGACCACGCCCGTCGCGAGGCGCCCGTCTGCGAGCCAGCGGAGGGGCATGTCCGCGCCGACACACAGCGACGGGCCGGCGACAGTCACCATCGCCGACTCGACGAGTTCCCACAGCGTGGAGAGCGGTGTCCCCGTCCGGGGATCGGCCGGCACCACGTGCGCGTTGGTGACCGGGATGCCCACGGACTCGTCGATGTACCAGCTGGGGTGCGATGCGAAGATTGGACCCGTCTCCGGGAGGCCGAAGACGGTCAGCGCAGGACACTCGAGCGTCCTTCCCACGCGTCGCCGGTGCTCGGAGTCGAACGGTCCGCCGACCGTCAGCACCGATGCGCCCAAGTTTCCACGAAGTGCCTTCACTTCGCGCTTTGCCTCGTGCGTCCACGCCAGCGCGTCTGCGAGATCCGCGTACAACCAGGACGCTGACTCTCGCCGTGCGGATTCGAGCGAGCCGGGACCGGGCTCGGTCACGACCAGCGAGAGCCCGGCAAGGAGTGGCACAACGACGCCGTAGATCCCCTGCCAGGTCGAGAGCGGGAGGGCGGTGACGAAGGCACCTCCCCCGGCGGCCTGCAGCCCGAGGAAGGAACCAAGCGATATGCCGCCCGCGACGAGCGAGCGCTGGGAGAGCCACACCGTGCCGGTTGCTCCCGGTACTGCGACCGCAGCCCGGGTCAGCGCGCCGCCGCCGTTCAGTTGCTCGCCTCCGCCTCCGCCTCCGCCGTTGCCGGCCGCGTCGCTCGGCGCCGGCCGTTCAGCGCCGGCACCTCCGACCCGGACCGGCACCCCGGCAGCGAGACCCACGAGGAGCTCTACGGCCCCCTCCTCCGATGTCGCCGCCCCGAGATCGACCCGGCCCCGCTCGCGGGCTGCGCCGGTCCGGGAGATCACCTCTGCCGACAGGGCACGCCAGGTCCAGCGCGACGCTCCGCAGACAAGCGCCACCGAGTCAGGAGTCCGCCTCGCCCACCGTGCGACCGTCAGCTCGTCGACGCGAAATGGCGGCACGCCGACGACACGGGGAACGCCCGCGGGCCAGTACCAAGACGGCGTGATCGCTATCGTCTTCGCCACGGGCTGGTACCCCCTTGGACGTCCGTCACAACAAGCCACCTGACGGCAGCGACACAGTCAGCAACACCGCCACCAGCGCGACGGCGATGTCGGCTCTCAGCAGCACGTCCATCCGCCGGATCGCACGGCGCGTCCGTTGGCGGGCGGCCGCCAGCTCCGCGCCGGAGAGACTCGCGTCGTGACGCAGGTGCAACGCCGGGTGGGCGAGCCACGCCATCGTCATGACACCGAGGGCGAGCAAGGCCCAGCAAGCGGCACAAGCCCAGGCAGTGCGACCGTAGGCGGACGAGAGCGTGAAGCGTGACCGGGGTAGCACCAGAGCCGACGCCCCACCGGCCACAGCCAACGACGCGAGCGCGATCCACCGGTACCGCCGCCCCATTCTCTGGCACACGACGTTCACTTGCCCGGGAGGGAGGTAGCGCTGCACGGGACGCCAAACGAGCTCCATCGCCACACTGCCCCCGAGGTAGAGAGCCCAGGCCAGCATGAAGGCGAAGCCGAGGACGACGCGCATCAAAGAAGCCCCCCGCCGTAAGCCAAGGACGCCCCGAGCAGCACGATGAACACCGCGATGACGAGATCGACCCTGGTAATGAGCGACACCCGGTTTGCCGCCGCCCGCATGACCTCGAGCCGCTCGGCCACGCCAGCTCCTCCTGCGGGGGCGCTCGCCCGTCGAGCGAGCCGCGGCCGCAGGACGAACGTGATGATGGCGCCGTTCACCACGAGCACGGCCCACAGGACGATCATGCCGAGGAGGGTTTGCCCGTAGCTGGTGGTGAGGAACTTCATGCCGCGCAAGCTGTCCTGATCCGACAAGGAGAAGAACAGGAGCAGCCCGCTGATCGGGAACAGCGCCAGCGCTCCCCACACCAGGACCAGGAAGCGGTCGGCGGAGCGTTGGCCGATGACTTGCGCTTGGGAGGGGGGAACGTAGGACTGGGCCGGCCGGAG
>Ga0187860_1003301_pt1 | contig 12829 bp, 13 predicted proteins | sample June2016WEW_10_4_FD_132981 | JGI IMG/M metagenome (GOLD analysis project Ga0187860, IMG submission 132981) | Peatland microbial communities from SPRUCE experiment site at the Marcell Experimental Forest, Minnesota, USA - June2016WEW_10_40 | ecosystem: Environmental > Terrestrial > Soil >... | reverse complement strand
CGACGTTTTCTTCATCGACGCCGTGCCCGACGTACTTGGCGATTGCCGCTTTGAATTCAACTGGGTTTGGGTCAGGATAGAACTTTATCAGTTTCGCCTGTTGCTTCACGGCTTCAACAGCTTTAGGTGATGGTCCGAGGAAATTGATTGGCCCGCTGAACTCCAGCACTTCCTCTAGTGGCACCTTGTATTTTCGGCTAAAGCCCCAGATGTCTCCTCCGTGACTAACAAATCTGCGTTCCCTACATTGACCCTGCAACTTTCCCTTCCTCCATCAACCGAGCAATTTCCTTTTCAAACTGAACATGAGCCTTAAAGTGAGCGTTATACAAGTTAACAACCTTGTACAGCCAGTAAATTCCACCCACGCCGAGCGTAACAATCGTTATTAAAACATAAGTTTTTATCGGTATCGTCTGTGGCATAAAAACCCGCTCTGGAAAAGCAGAAGCTAAAAAAGCATCTTGGCTCCGTTCATGCACTACCAAATCCTTAGACAACAGGTAAGTGATGATGAAAGCTGGGATAATCAGTATGATACTGGCAGCCCAAACCTTCTCATTTCTTTCAGGGAAAACCGCACTTGCAGCAGGCGCCTGCCGCCCCTTGCTTTTCAGGTAACCCGTAACCTGCTCTTCCAAGTCTGCCTCACGGCTGAAATGCCTGTTCCTGCCCTCAACCACACGGTAGAACATCAGGAAAAAAGCCACTCCGAAAGTCACGATTGCCGACAAAAACCACATAGAAAACCAAACTTTCCTGTCACCGTCAACTTTGCTTTGCAATGGGGTTTCCATTTTGAGTTACTTTCCGTTTGGCTGCTTACAAGGTTGGAGCACCCAAACTTTATAAGGTCTTCCATTGGCATCTAAGAATCAGATGAGCCGGGGGAAATGCTGCTTTCCATCATAATTCCCATGTACAATGAGGAATTAACAGTAGGCAACATCATTGACCGCGTGAAGGCAGCCGTAGAACGGACAGGTTTGCCGACGGAAATCATCGTTGTAGACGACCACTCATACGATAAATCGCTTCTCGTGGCTGAAAAACGCGGCGTCAAACTTTACTCGCTTAAGCAGCATCTTGGCAAAGGCTATGCCTTGCGGGCTGGCTTCGCCAAGGCGCAAGGCGACGTTATCGTCACCATCGACTCCGACGGCAGCCACATGCCCGAAGAACTATCGGAAGTTTTAGCACCGATCCTCTGCGACGAAGCAGACCTCGTCATCGGCAGCCGATACATGAACCATAAGCGTGTCGCCGCCCGTAGACTAAACGCTTTCGGCGTACGCATGTTCAACTACTTTATCGAGCTGTTCACCGGCGTCGCCATCACTGACAGCCAGTCAGGCTACCGAGCCATGAAGCGGGAGGTTCTGCAAAGCCAAAAACTCTACTCGGGGGAGTACGAGATAGAATCTGAAATGCTCGTGAAAACCGCCCGACGCAAATTCCGCATTGCCGAGGTCCCAATTAGTTTTGAGCAGCGCACCTATGGTAGGTCAGGGGTTGATCCGCTGCTTGATGGCTCCAAAATTCTGTTCTGGATTATATTGGCAAGCGTGGAGAGGTAGCCGTGGCCGACGATGCAGCTTTGCCCAAGGTTTCAATCATTGTTGCCTCCTACAACAACGAGCAGACCATAGAGGAATGTCTCCGATCGATTTTGGCGCTTGATTACCCCGAGGGCTACGTGGAACTCATAGTTATGGACGGCGAATCAAAAGACGCCACTGTTAAGAAGGCACAGCAGTTCCCAGTCAAAGTCGTTTCTATCCGATTGAATTGCCCCGCAGCCTACAACTATGCCATGAAAAACGTCACGTCGCATGAAGTTTTGGGCTTCATTGACTCCGACGCAAAAGTCGAGCCGCAATGGCTTCGAAAACTGGTTCCACGCTTGAACGAGCCGCATGTGGTAGGGGTCAGCGGAAGCATCGAAACATGGAACCCCGAGAACCCGTGGGCAAGAAGCATTGGCTACGAAATCAAAAGCCGCTACAGCCGCATCGGCAAGTCCACGGGACGCATAGCAACAATGAACCTGCTCCTCAAAAAAGCAGTCATCGAGGAGGCGGGCGGATGGGACGAGAATCTGCCGAGCCAGTACGACACGGATTTGGGGTTCCGCGTTAGTGCCAAAGGCTATAAGATCGCCTACGAGCCCACCGCCGTCTGCTACCATTACAACAGGCCGACGTTGAAGGCTTATTATCGGCAGCAGCGGGAATACGGCAAAAACACGCTTAAGCTTTACTTCAAACACAGCGGCTTGGCGCGGGGCGACGAAATCACCGATCTTGGAATGAACATCCAGCCGATTCTGTTTTTGGCAGCCATCATCTTTTTCCTTGTCGGAATCATCCCCGCAGTCAGGCTATTTTGGGTCGGCTCAGGCTTGATTTTGGCGTTCATGCTTCTCTACTTCGTCTACAGCGCCGCTGATACCGCGGCGAAATTCCATGACAGCTCCGCTTTTCGTCTGATTGTGCTTTACTACGTGCGGGCGGCGGCTTGGTTTGTCGGCGCAACGGCAACTACCCTAAGGTACCTGAATAGGAGGCACAGGTGATGCCCCCCAAGGTCTGCTTCATCTCGCCCGAGTACTGGCCCCTCACGGGAGGCACAGGATCCTACGTGTACTACCTGTCAAGCGAACTGCTCAGGAACGGCTACAAAATTTACGTGGTCACAGGAGGCAACCAAGCCCAAGACGTCAAAGTCAACTCTCAACTGGACGTATCCTTCCTCAAAATTCCAAAGACGCCGATAATTAAGTCGTTCATGCTAGCGGGCGCAAGCTACCGCAAACTCCAAAGTGTCCGCGACACCGCAGCCATCGACATTACTCATCCCCAGCTGCCGCTGACGCCCAACTTTGCGGTTCCACCCCGCTTCGGCAAAACCCTTGTATGCACCGTTCACTCCACTTGGAAGGGCGAGGCTGAAGCCATCAGCGGCGAACCTTACAGCCGCCTCAACGCCAACGAAAAATTCCTCGTGAGCTTTAACTGGTTTTTGAGGTTTTTTGAGGAGGGCATGCTGCATCGGGCGCGCAGAATAATAGCGGTCAGCCACTTCACTAAGCGCGAGTTGACAAATTACTACAAGATCCCCGCGGCGAAAATCAGGGTCATCCACAACGGCGTCGACACAAGCAAATTCCAGCCAGTCGTCGACAAACGCAGAATCAAACGGGAACTCGGCTTCAGCCCGGACGACCCAGCCATCGTGTCCGTGGGCAGGCTCTATGCCCGCAAAGGCTTGTTCACGCTGATAGAAAGCGTGCCAGCCGTAGTGAAGCGGTTTCCAAGGGCGAAGTTCATCATTTCAGGCAAGGGGCAAAGCGACGAAATGTACAAACTCATCACCCATGCCCAGCGCCTAGGCGTCAAAGACAGCATCGTCTTCACAGGCTACACACCCGACAAAGAACTGCCCAAGCTCTATCAGGCCGCCGACGTCTTCGCCTTCAGCACTTTCTACGAGCACCATCCCTTCGCTGTTCTGGAAGCGCTCTCAACAGGGTTGCCAGTTGTAACAACAAGGGTTGGTGGAATCCCTGAAACCATCGACAATGGCAAAGACGGTTTTATGGTTGAGCCATTTCACCCTGAACAATTCGCTGGCAAGATCTTGTACCTGCTTGAGCATCCAGTTGCTGCTCAGGAAATGGGTATGTTTGCACGAAAAACGATTTTAGAAAGGTTTGATTGGCGTATAGTAGTTAAAGACGCAATCAAAGTATATGATGAAGCGCTACGCTAAGCGATTTGAACTGGTTCGCGTCTCCAAGCCATTGTAACTTTCTGGAAAAGCTTAACCACATCCAGCGAGCAGAACAGCAGCTTCGTCAAGTATTCGTGTTGATAAATTTCCATTTGGGCTTTAACTGGCAAATCGATTCTGGGCTGTTCAAATTTGCGGGAGACCTCATCAACTTGCAGCCCCTGCACAGTGATTGCGTTTTCTTTCAAGCCCGTCTTTTTGGCGATGAAACCCAGGTAGGTTTTTTCCCAATTTAGTTGCATTATTTTCGCGGCTGTGATGTCGATGGCTAAGGCGTCGTTACTTATCAACATCAGGTCCATTTTGACGGGTTTGCCTTTTGTGGGTCCGTTCCCCTCGATCCCGATTCTCGCGTCCATTATGGTCAACTGAGGTTTCAAAACAGTGTAGAGTCGGTGGAAGACTTCTGGGAGGTAGGGGTGAAGGTAAATCCGCCTGTTGCTAGGGATGCAGCCAAACAGGTTCTTTATCGCGCCGCTGTACATCGCGATTTCATGCGTCTTCATCAACGGCAAATCGACCACAGCGTCAGCTTCCAAGATAGTTTTTGGCAAAAACAGCTCCTTGACCGAGGTTCCGCTGTCAGGAAACTTAACTTTTACGACTTTGTCTTCTGACAGGTTAATGATGGTTCCGCCTGCCTGCTTCACCGCCGCTTCTATTCCGGTTTTTTCAAAAGCGGAGTTGCATGGGTAATTGAACCCATTTGATTCTCCGACGACGACTTCGCTGTTGCCGTCTCGCAGCAAACCCACAAGTTCACCCAGCATCTGGGGGCAAGTTACCACACCCGGAACGTACTCAGGATGACTCATGTTGGGTTTCACGTAAATCTTGCGTTTTCCGCGCAGTCCCGAGTCTGCAACAGCTTGTTTCAAAATATCGCTCACACTGCCATGTGCTCTCAAAATTTTAACAGTTTTCGCCTCAGGCGTTTTTGGCAGCCTCCGCATGTTTTCCCATTATGCAGCCTGGGTCTGAGTTGAGCATGTCGCCGTTATGGTAAGCCGCTGAACGTGCCCTGCATCCACCGCAAATGTACTTGTACGTGCATTTTCCGCAGGCTCCTTTGATGTTGCCTCTGTTCCGCAAAGATTTGAAGAGGGGCGCATTAAGCCAGATTTCCTGGAACTTTTCGTTTTTTAGGTTACCGACGTTCACGGGCAGAAAGACGCATGGGTGTACGTCTCCTTGGGGAGATAAGGAACAGTAGAGTCTGCCTGCTCCGCAGCCGCCGATGAAATCTGCCAGCGGCACGGCTTTCTTGGTTACTTTGACGGTTTGCATATGTGCCATGGACATTGTGACTTCACCTGTGCCCTCTGGTCCTTGACATTGCAAGCCAACCCGGGCTAGCTGCGGCGCCGTAGTGAGAATGGTAGTTTTGCAGCCCTTTGACATTCGCGCGAGTAGGTATCGCATCAGTTTTTCGCGTTCTTCGGGCGAAAGGTCTTGGTCGTAGTGCGCTTTGCCTCTGCCTGTTGGGATGAAATTGAAGTAAGTGAACCGTTCGGCGCCCACTTCCTCGGCTAAATCGACAATTTTAGGAAACTCTTCAAAGTTAGTTTTTGTTGCCGTTGAAGCAATACAAACACACAGGTCGGCTTCCACGCAATTTTTCAGTCCAGCAACCGCCTTGTCAAACGCGCCTGGCACACCGCGAAACTCATCATGCGTCTTGGCTGATGCTCCGTCGATGCTTATGTCAAGGTAGTTGACCTTGGCTTGTTTGAGCTTCGCCACGTTCTCCTTAGTGAGCAAAGTTCCATTTGTGGCTACCGACACGTAAAGCCCTCGATCTGCCGCATGCTTCGCAACCTCAAAGAAGTCCTTCCGCGTTAAGGGTTCGCCGCCTGAAAAAGCCAATGCAGTCACTCCGGCATCTGCAAGCTGGTCAACTACTGCCTTAGCTTGCTCCGTTGAGAGCTCTTCCTCTTTGACGACGCCGCTGTTTGAATAGCAGTGTTTGCAGTTCAGGTTACATTTATGTGTGAAGTCCCAGACAATGAGGAAAGGCGCGCAAAGAGAAATCGGTTTTTTGATGCCCAAGGCGCCGAAGCTTTTCGTCAAATTTAAAACCGCGCGACGTGCGTACGGGTCAGCGAGGAGTTTCTCAACTTTTTCCCGTTTAATGTTCAAACTGCGCCTGAGAAACTCGACCCAGAAACCAATAATCTGTGAGTAAAGAGCGCTGCATTTTGGGCAGTCCCGATCAGTTTTTCCCGCGTAAGAATCCAATGCTGCTTCAAGAACTGTTCTGCCGCATACTGGACATTTTTTTAGCGACAGCTTCAGCATCCGCTTAGTCATAGGCAGTGTTATTACTGCATTCCAGAAGCTATCATGGCTAAGCAGACTCATCCAAAGCGGGTCTCCTGAAACAACAACAGGTTTAGAGTAGGTTATGTGCGGATGTTAAATATTTCCCTAAACGTTAAAGTTTGCTTTTCATGACTTTTTCCGCTGTTTCCAAGTCTCTTAGTGTGTTAATGTTAAGCAGCACCTCGATTTCTTCCGTGATTAAGGCATTTGTCTCAATTTTTCCATCCGTCTGACTTTTGGTGCCATCAATGATATTGACTCCCGATACAGCATACCATTCTCCTTCGTACTCATCGGTGGAATCGACGGACAGCCCCAGCTTTTCGCGGGCCGGGATGGGTACGAAAACCGCGTAGAAGTCTTTCCCACACTGTTCAAACTGGTCCACTATTTTGTCGAGGAACTTGCCTGTTATAGCTGGGGAATCCGCTGGAATGGTCAAAATTGGACCTGAAAGGTTCGCTTGCAAGGCTGCCTGCTTCAAATCGTTATGGTACCCCTTGGCATCCGTTCGTAGAACCTTCCATCCCATGCTTAAACTATGCTTCTCAGTTTCGGGAGTGTTCGAGCTCGTCACAACGTAAAATTCAGAAACCTTCGTTGCACAACTCACTGCTTCTGCGACCCAGTCAAGTAATGGCTTGCCTAGAAAAGGTAGAAGCGGCTTCTCTATAGGTAACCCGATACGTTTGCCTTTGCCCCCAGCCATAATCAAAGCAGGAACTTTCATAGAAGAATCAACACGCCAGCAAACAAAATAAGCGTAACTGCACGTGAAACCTCATTTGTGGCGCCGATTACGTCCCCTGAGACTCCTCCAAAGATGTTTTCTGCGACCTTCTCCATCGCCAACGCCACTGGGATGCTGATCAGAACCAGCCCAACTGCGATTAAGCCCAAGTAGGGTTTACCTATCAAGGCGAAGAAGGGATATACAAGGATAATAGAGAGCGCGTAAGCGATTATGTTAAGCTTGATTTTTGCTTTTTGCAAAAAAATTGAGCCTAACCCCTTATGTGTGGGTTTGCCTACCCAGATGATGGTGACCATAGATAATTTCGCTGAAAGTTCAGCGGCCAAAATGGCTCCAAAAGCGTAGAGCGGGTTAATCAAAAACAACCCTGCGAATGCAGCAAACTCGACAATCAATGCCAGCGATGCCCCCCAATAAGTAACAGTCCAAGCGTGGGCGACCATCTTGCGGTCGTGCAGGTTTCTTAAGCCAAACGCGTTTCCTAAGTCTATTAAGCCGTCAAAATGTTGGAGTCCAGTTATAACCAGTAGGAACGCCATTGTCATAGCCGCAACAGCAAGCTTCGACAGGGTGTCAACTGGCAAGGCGATTAGCGTGTTAACTGCCCCGAGCAAAAAGTGGACAATAACGTTTGCGCCGAGAAAGTAGGCTCCCGCAAGCACTCCGATTAAACCGCCGATGACGGGAAAAAGGTAAACGTGCTCCGCCGTTGTGAATATGAAATCTTCTTTTCCGCCCGCGGGGATTATTGTTAGGAAAGCCAGCAAATCCCTAAAAGTTTTTATAGCTTTCTCAGGCGACATATACCCTACACTAATTGAAATGGAATATAGACTTTGTCGTGATAGTTATGGGAGAACTTAAAGGGAAAAAGATTCTTGTAACGGGCGGCGCAGGCTTCATCGGGTTCCATTTGTGCACGCGCCTTGCCGGCTTAACTTCTGATTTGACGATTTACGATAACTTGTCAAGCGGCAAAATGGAAAACGTAAAAGATGTCGGCAAAGCAAAACTTGTGAAAGGTGACATCCTCGACCTCAAAAAGCTGCTTTCCGTGGAAAAAGCCGACCTAATATACCATTTAGCCGCTCAAGTTGTTGTCCCATACTCCATGGAGAATCCGCTGATAGATTTTGAAACTAACGCTAAAGGAACCGTTCATGTGCTGGAAAAAGCCCGTAAAGACGATGCCAAACTGGTTTTTGCGTCCAGCGCCGCAGTCTACGGGAACCCAACTGTGTTCCCAACTTCTGAGACCTATGGTTTTCATCCTTTCTCATGTTACGGGTTATCCAAGATTGTCGGTGAAGAATACTGTGAAATGTACCGCGATCAATACGGGTTAGACGTCACCATCATGAGGTTCGCCAACGTATACGGGCTAAGGTGCCACGGGGTCATCCATGACTTTTTAGACAAAATCGCCAAGAACCCGAACAAACTCGAGATAATCGGTACAGGCTTGCAGTCACGCGATTTCGTGCATGTTTCAGACGTGGTTGACGCGCTTATAACAGTGGGCTCTGAAGAGTTCACAAACGGCAAAACCTACAATTTAGGTTATGGGACGACCATAAAAATAATTGACCTTGCCAAACTCATGCTTCAAATCCTTAACCTTCAGGACAAAACAGTCGTAACAACCACAGGCGTCTCCTGGCAGGGCGACGTTACCACTATATGGTTCGATAACAGCAAGGCTAAGAAAGAGTTAAACTGGAATCCCAAAGTAAGCCTTGAGGACAGCATTAAAGAAGTCATCGCTGACAGGAAAATTTAATGGCTGCTCCAGCCCCAGCCAGAGGACTAATCGCTCTTCTGCGTCTTCCATACTGGCTGATGACTGGCGGTTTATCCCTCCTGACAGCTTTTGCTATCACAAAAAATCCCGCCGACCTCAGCGTCCAAACGGTTTTGCTGATTTTCTTTTCCATGGCTTTCATAACCTCCGCTGGCTTCGCAATAAACGACTACTTCGACAGAGAAAGTGACGCAGTTATAAAGCCTAAACGACCCATACCCTCAGGTTCCCTGTCCTTGAAGCAGGTCGTGGCTATTTCAAGTGTGCTTTTCGCAGCGGGTTTAGTTCTGGCTTTCTTTATTAACTGGTTAAGTTTCGCGATTATCGCTGCTGACTCAGCTTTGCTGCTGGTTTACTCTACTTTTGTAAAACGTAAGTCAGGGTTTGCAGCCAACGTTTTGGTCGGAGTCCTAACAGGAACCGCTTTTCTCTACGGAGAAGCAACGATCTCTGTCCCGCCGACAATCAGCATCATTTCTTTTAGTCTCTACCCAATAGCTTTGGGCACTATAGGCGGCAACGTGCTGCGTGACGTGCTGAGCCTTGATGGCGACTCAAAAACGGGGTATCCCACGCTTCCGCAGAAAATCGGTATCGGAGACTCATCGAAGGCCGCGGCTGGGTTCTTTTTCTTAACGGGGTTACTCGCACCATTTCCCTTTTTTGTAGCTCACTTTAACTTTTACTATTTGGCTCCCATTCTTGTTTGGAGCGCCCTATTGATTTATTCTTCAGTTCGCCTGGCAACTACAGCTTCAAATATCGCGAGTGTGCGGAAATACGAACGTTTAGTCACAATGTCAATGGTTCTGCTTCCGTTGGCTTTAATACTACAAGGGCTATCCCACATGGCAGGAGGGGTGTAGTTTGAGCGACACAAAAAGCATCTGTCCAGAATGCCAAAAGAAAATTGACGCCCAACTAAGTCAAGCTAACGGCAAAATAAAAATCGCCAAGCAATGCCCAGAGCACGGCGAATTCGAAGCCACTCACTGGCAAAGCACGCCCGTCTTCAACCATATGCAAACTTATGATCAATTCCAATACCTCGGTGATCTGAACGCCCCTAAAGACCCAGAAGGCTGCCCTTACAAATGCGAAACCTGCAACAAACACGCTTCAGGAACGGTTATTGGCGTAATCGACGTAACGAAACGTTGCAACCTTCGGTGCGCAATCTGCTTCTCAACATTTCCGGAGCAAGGGACCGACTATGAGCCCACCAAAGAACACTTAATTAAAATGCTGGAGTTCGTTAGCCGGGCTAACCCCAAGCCACCAGCCATTCTTTTCTCAGGCGGAGAACCCCTAGAAAGGGAGGACATGCCTGAAATCATAGAGGCAGCCCACAAGTTGAAATTTATGACTATTTTGGCGACCAACGGAACACATTTGGTTGACACCCCTGGGTTGGCGAAGAAGCTAAAGGCTAGCGGCTTAAACATTGTCTATTTGTCGTTTGACAGTTTCCATGACGATTTTAACAAGAAGATTCGAGGAAAGGCGCTGGTGGAGGAAAAACTAAAAGCTATCGAAGTTTGCCGCAAATACGACATGGAAATCATTCTAGTTAACACATTGATGAAGAGCTTGAACGATAAAGAAGTCGGCGATATGATACGGTTCGCCGCCAAAAACACAGATATCGTGCGAGGCTTGATTTTCCAACCTATTGCCTTTACGGGCAGAGCCACCGAGAACCCATTCAGAGAAAACTTCCGCGAATGGTCATTTGCAGAAGACGTTGAAGAACAGACAGGCGGCGAAATAAAAATGACCGATTTGTTCCCCATGTCGGTTATGACTTCTCCGATCAAGATAATGCGCAAATTCATGCAGAAGCCATGGCCCCTCTTCTCATGCAGCCCCCAATGCGGCATCGTAAACTGGATCTACGTTTCCAAAGACGGCAAAATGTTCCCGATTAACCGTTTCGTCAACTTTGACCGTTTCTTCTCCACTATCCGAAAAACTCGGAGAACGCCGATTCTAAAGGTAAACTCTCCTTGCTTTCTTCGCTTTTTATGGCGTCTATGCTTTCTATGAACATGTTCTTAGTAACACAAGAAGTGGGTATGCTGACTTTGATGAACTCGATAATGCGGATGCATCTTTCACCTTCTTACCAGTCTCTAGGCAAAATCCGCCGAAGAATCTTTCTACTCGGCTGCATGGCTTTTATGGATTCATATAACTTCGATGTCAATCGCGTTAGACGATGCGTAGTCCACTACATCACGCCTGACTTGAAAATCATACCTTTCTGCGCTTACAACAACATCCACAGAGTCGCAATCGAAAAGCAATACGCTGAAACTCACAAGAAAACTTAACTTATAACTTGAATGTTTAAGACGCAATAATTCTGCACATTGTTGTTTGTAAACTGGTAAGTTCCTGAAGCAGAATTGTATTGCCAGAGCTCAAAAACCACTGAGTAGCTTCCAACTTGGTTTTCTGTAACGGTGACTGATTTTTGGTAGGTTTGACCATTGCCCAAGGTGAAATTGTATGTGGCAATAGGCGAGACATTGACCGGCAAAGAGGTTAGATCATCGGTGATTTTCACTAAAACCTCGTATTTCACGTTGTATCCCATGTTGTTCACGACGGCAACTGGCAGGGTAAAGGTGCTGTTCTGGTTAGAAACCAAAGTTTGCGGGTAGTTCTCTGCTTTGTTCTGCGAATCAAGCAGATAAATCGTGCTGAAGCCTTCAGGCGCCGGCTTATAGAGCAAGTAGTACCCTGCAAGCAACGATGATATAATGATTAAGGCAAGGGCGATAGCAACTAAGTAGCCTTTGTCATCGTTTAAGCCTATTTTCTCTCCAATGCTTTTGGCACGTTCTAACAGTATCCGCATCAAGAAATCCCTTGAATATGGTGCTAAATATTTCGATACCTGACTTAAATGGTTTAAGCTTAGTCTGCCCATATTTGCGCGGTTTGTAAGTCGTGGGGATTTCAACCATGTTGTACCCGACCTTGGCGAACTGTACCAGCATCTCGGTGGCAAAAGCCATGTCCCCTTCAACCAAAGGCACTTTGTCAATGCATTCATGCGATATTGCCCGAAACCCCGATTGCGTGTCGCTGAGCAGTTGGCTGTAAAAGAAGTCGTAAACCAAAGTAATGATTTTGTTCCCTATGAAATTCGTGAATCCCATAGCTTTTTTCGGGTCAAACATGCGTGTGGCTAAAACCATGTCCGCGTCTTTTTCAAGCATTCTTTCAACTAGGCGGTTGATGTGTTTTACCTCGTAGGTTCCGTCACCGTCAACCATAACGATGATGTTTCCCTTCGCGTTTTTCATGCCAGTCCGCAAAGCTATTCCATAGCCGCGTCTTGGCTCGATGATCAGCCGGCAAAAACTTGTGTCTTTCACAAGCTCCAATGTTCCGTCAGTGGAGTTGCCGTCGACGACGATTATTTCGTTGGGGTACGCTAACTCCTTGTGGATAGTATTTACTGCTTCAAGTATATTTCCTGCTTCGTTAAGTGTCGGAATGACGACTGAAACCAGTTCAACTTTTGATGTCATGGCTAACTCTCATCTTGAAGGCTATAGTGTTTTCACATCTGGTTAAATAAGCTCTTCGTATATTCCCACGAGAGCTTCAACGTTTCTTTCCCAACTAAACTTTTCTTCAACCGCAGCACGCAGCTCCGATATGCCAACAGATAAATCAGCATAGGAATATTCTAAGATTGCCCTAGCCATCGGCTCCGGCTGGTTAGCCGGCACCAATTCACCATGACCTTCCATCAGAATCTCCCTAATCCCCCCAACGTCCGTCGCTACAACCGGCAAGCCGCAAGCCATGGCTTCAAGCGCAACCAAAGGCAGTCCTTCACCAGATTTAGACGGCAACACAAAGAAGTCGGCCGCGTTATAGCAATACGGTAAATCCTGGTCGCTGACGAAACCCGCAAGCCGAAAGTTCTCCTCAATCCCTAACTCTTGAATCCTGGCTTGAACCCCATTTTGGTCGGGTCCTTTTCCAACGACAAGGAAAAAAAGGTTCGGGTTCTTTTTGATCGCGAGGTTTGCGCTTTCAATTAAAGTGTCAATACCATTCTTGTAAACCAGCCTGCGTACAGTTATTGCCACGGCTGCGTTCTTTGGGATCCCAAATTTGGCTCGCATTTCCTCTCGTTT
>Ga0187860_1003297_pt1 | contig 12846 bp, 10 predicted proteins | sample June2016WEW_10_4_FD_132981 | JGI IMG/M metagenome (GOLD analysis project Ga0187860, IMG submission 132981) | Peatland microbial communities from SPRUCE experiment site at the Marcell Experimental Forest, Minnesota, USA - June2016WEW_10_40 | ecosystem: Environmental > Terrestrial > Soil >... | reverse complement strand
CCGATGGGGCCCGCTCCCTGAATGAGCACGATATCGCCTTTGCCCACGGACACCGCCTCCTGGCCGTGCAGCACACAGGAGAACGGCTCGGCAAGCGCCATACCGGCCGGATCGACGGCAGAGTCGGCCACGATCACGTTGCCCTGCTCGATCGCCGGCTGGGTTATCCGCATGTACTCGGCGAACCCTCCATCAATGGTGATCCCGAACGCGTCATAATCTGGACAAAGGTTGTTTCGGCCTGCCCGGCACTGCCGGCACTTTCCACAGCCAATGTTAGGCGCGATGAAAACACGCTGTCCGACATGGTAACCGCGCACGTTACCACCAACTTCCGCCAACGTGCCCACGACCTCATGTCCAGGAACGCGTACCGTTCCGGGGCTGTACTTGCGATGGCTACCCTGGTAGATTCGAAGGTCCGTGGCACAGATGCTGGCAGCCTCGACGCGCAGGAGCATCTCGTCCGGACCAACGGCGGGAATCTCTCGTTCCTCGACTCGCAGGTCTTTGGATCCGTGATAGACCGCAGCCAGCATGTTCAACGTCCTGCACCCGTGCCAGCTTCCAGTACCTCTCGCACTGCTACCGGCCGATGTTCCAGGAAGGACTTGGTCGCAGCCAATACGCCGGCAACTGCCCAGCGCCCGTCGGCACCGGTCGCGCGAGGGCGCGCTCCGGTCCGGACGCAATCCAGGAAATGCCGCAACTCTGCCACGTACGCGTCAGCGAATCGCTGAGGCCACGTGCGGTAAATGGGCGCAATAAGTCCCTGGTCGCGATTGTTACACATGACCACGGCTTGGCCGCGCAGATCCCCGATCTGCAAAATGCCGCGTTCGCCGACAATCTCGACGCGAGCGTCGTATCCGTAGTCGCACGGGCAAACCCCAGTGATGCAGCCGATTGCACCGTTCTCCAATCGAACTTGCACAAGAGCGGTGTCGTAGAAATGTGGGGTATCGACGCCGCGTGCGGCGCCCTTGAAGTTCGAAACTTCAGCAAAAACCCGTTCCGGGTCTGCCCCGCCGAACCAGCGGAGCGTGTCCCAATCGTGGCTGTTCACCTCGGCTAGCATACCGTTGGAGGTGCGAAAATCCCGAGCCCAGGCGGGCGGCAGGCCCGGTCCATGCGTCAGAGTCTTTATTAGCATGGGACGACCGATCTCACCCGCCTGGACTCGTGCCCAGGCGGTCTCGAACTCCGGATCAAAGCGCCGCATGAATCCGATCTGAAGGGCTACGCCAGCCCGCTCGCAGGCGGCGATCATCTCGTCGCACGCCGCGAGATCCAACGCCATAGGTTTCTCGCATAGCACATGTTTTCCGTGCCGGGCGGCAAGCACAGCCAGGCCCTTGTGGGTGAAGGTGGGCGTGGTGATTACGACGGCGTCGAAAGCGGCACGTTCCAGGGCGTCTTCGAGAGTAGCGTAACGCGCCTCCACTCCGAATTTTTCGCCAGCCGTGCGGAGCGCATCAGGCGATTGGTCCACCAGCGCTGCCAGCACGCCACCCGGAAGGTTGCCGACTAGTGTGCTGGCATGCACCTGTCCTGCACGTCCCGCGCCGACCAGACAGACTCGTATCGGTTCAGGCATATTTTTTGAATCCTTTTTCGAGAACTCGCTGCCACGCTAAGTACCTTGAAATCGCCCGATCATAGGGCTCTCGGAGCAATGGCTCGGGCTGGTGACAAGACTCCTGCACAGGGGAGCCGGTAAGTGCAGCTTCCGCCAGATCGGTGATGGCTCCGCATGCCTTTCCCGCAATCAATGCGCTGCCCCAAGTGGCCGATTCCGCCCGCATGACGCGGCGGAAAGGCACATCCAGCACGTCCGCTTTAATCTGGTTCCATACTGAGCTCTGTGCTCCACCGCCGATCACTCGCGCTTCCAATAGTTGCTGTTCGGGCCACAGCGACCGCAAAATGCGAAGATAGTATGCGTACTCGTAGGCCACTCCTTCCGCAACGGCTCGAATGAGGTGAGCTTTGGTGTGTTTCCAGGAGAAGCCCAGCCAAGCGCCTCGCATCTCGGGTGCGGAAGGACAGATCCGGCCGCCCAGGTGCGGCGAAAATAGGAGGTCATCGCAGCCCGCCGGGGCTTGGTTGGCTTCCTGGAACATGGCGTCATAATCTCCGCCGGAGAACTGGTCACGGAACCAGCGCAAGGCCAGTCCGCCGCCCCCAATGTAGGCCAGCGGATTCCATACCCCGGGTACCACCGAGCGCATCACCAGCAGGGCACGATTCTCGAGGTCGGCTCCAAAGCGGTTCGTGCAGCAAGCCAACACAGACGCAGTGCCGGCAGTGTCCAGCAGCATGCCGGGCCGAACTACACCCGCTCCCAGAGCTCCCGCTGCCGTGTCGCCGCAACCGGCTGCCACCGGCGTTCCGGGGCATAGGCCGAAGGCACGAGCGGGCTCCGCTTGCACCTCACCGATTACTGTCCACGGGTCAACGATCCTCGGTAGGCGGGCGCGATCCAACCCCAGACTCTCGCAGAGCTCGGGCGACCACTTGCCAGTGCGAGCATCCGCCGCCGCAGTGAAATGGAGGAAGGTGTAGTCGATATAGGCGTCCGCGGCAGACAAATCAGCAAGTCGGCCAGCAACGTAGCAGGTGGGCATCACGAATTTCGCGATCCGCCGCGCTTCTTCTGGGCGCTCGTGCATCCACCACAGCATCTTGGGGCCGTGATTACACGTCGGTGGGCAACCCGTAAGCGCGGTGATGCGCTCGGCGTGCGTTCGATTCAGTTCCTCGATGTATGGCTGGCATCGCATGTCCAGCCACGAATCAAACCGAGTAGCCGGGCGAAAATTCTCGTCGATAGCGCCCAGCCCAGCCATCTGACTGTCGAAGGAAACGGCCGCCACCTCACCTGCCGGGACAGCCGCCCCCGAGAGGCATTCGCGCACTGCTTGCGCCGCCGACTGATAGAAATCATCCATACTTTGCTCGGCACACCCGGGTTTCGGATGTTGCATAGGCACTTCCGCTCGCGCCTCAGAACGTAGTACGCCATCGGTGTGGTACAGTGCTGCCTTGGTTGCTGTCGTGCCGAGGTCCACTCCGAGTAGGAAGCGCTTTTCCATTCGCAATCGGCTCCTTGCGCCCATGTCATGCTGTAATCACAGGACTATTACCTACCATCCCGAAAGATTGATGTCAATACTTTTTCATCTCGCTTCTGGTACGCGAATGCAATGACTGATTGCCCGACTTATGAGAACGGCGACAACCCTGGGGGATGCCACAATGTTATTATGATAGGATAATAGCCACCAACCAGTATGCCTATGGCATTAAATGCCGATAATATTCCTCATGGCTCGGCTCCTTTCTTCCGCAGGCTTGGTCGAGAGAACCTAAGTTTGCGACCAAGCGAGCCGGCGGTGATTCCAAGTGTTGATTGAGCCAAGTGAACAGATCGCGATGGGCGAACAGTTGCTAAGGCCACACAATTGAATAGGGACCAGCCATAGGAAGCGCGCAATTGCGAGTACTTGAGCAACAGCAGGGCAATCAAAGCGGTCCAGATTCAAATCTTCAGGGCGTTGGCGCTGGTGCCCAAGAAGGTCTTGATGCGCAGGTTCTGTTTGAGGGGGCGGAAGTAGACCTCCACGTTCCAACGCTCGCGACAGGTGCGCGCCGCCGTGGTCGAGCCCAGCCCCAGATGGTTGGTCAACAGCAGCAGGGGGTGGTGATCCCAATCAGATTGCCGATGTCAGCAGAATCCCAACCCGAGGTTGCGTGAAATCGATTTGCTTCGGAACGCGCACACAAATTGCGTACGCGGGCAAAACCTGTGGAGATCTGCAATGCCTCCAGCACCAAGCATCTGGCCGCGATCAGGAGCCTCTACAAGCATCTTCAGGCTTGGGCAGATTCGTGCAGACAACCTTGAGTCAATTCTTGAGTCAATTAAAGATTAACGACAAGCGCGTCAGTTCGACCGAGAAGAACCGACGGAGCACTCGGGAACTATGCTGAATGAGTAGGTCGCCGGATTAGGAACGAAAAGTCGCCTTCACGCTTACTAACAAAAGAGGGGATCCAAAGAGAAACACCTGCAAAGCGACTCCGCAGTTAGCGTCGGGACCCACGCCTCCAAGCCATCTTGCACGGCGCAAAATTCCCCTGCGAATCGCACCTATTCAAACTTTAGCAAGACCGCTTCGCTCGCCGCGAAGGCGTGGTGTCGGCGATTGCACCAGACTGTTGATCTATTTCCCCAGTGCCAAGCCATTTAGATTCAGTAAGTGATTGGTGCGAAAGAGGGGACTCGAACCCCTACGGCCTTGCGGCCACCAAATCCTAAGTCTGGTGCGTCTGCCAATTCTGCCACTTTCGCATTTCGGCGTAAGCCGTTATGGCAAAATAGTTGGAATCACTTGAACCGGCGCCCTTCGAAATGCTGAAATTCGCCGGCGGCAGTTCGGGTGTCAGTGGTCTTTGCGCCAAAATGGATGCATGGGCTATTGCTTCTAGGTTTCTCGCTTGCGCAATTGGGCGCCGACAAGTACGGCGGCAACGGCTTTCGCTGTGCGCGCGAAGTGTTCACTCCTTGACTCTTTTTCTTCCTATTGACCCATGGGGGGAGCGGGACGTTACCAATGGCGTCAACCGAATATCCGAACTGAGGCACAACCAGCGTGACTCCTCGCTTTTCGGTCGCGTTTGATTTCACGTAAACTTATTTTCGGGAGCCTGGTATGAACCAACCCGTAAGGATTACAATTGAGTTTCCCTCAATAGAAGAAACAGCCCGGATTATGGGAGTACCCCCATCACGCGTGAAGGAATTGGTGGAGCTTGCCAGGAGCATCCGAGTTGTATCGAAACGTTCTGCGCACCGTCCTGCGGCAGTAAAGTGGGATTGCGCTGCTTCATTTGGACCACGGCTTCAATGAGTTCTTTGGTGGGTCCTTTGGGGCCGGGCTTACCCCTGCGCTGGGAGGAGAAGAGCCGGCGATACTTGCGGTTCCTCAGAGCCTAGTGGAGGCTCAAGAGGGTCGAAGGTTTCACAACGATGGCTGAACAGATCAGGCGGGCGGGGCGAATGAGGAGAGCACACAAACCGGCGACGAGGCGATCTGAAGTGCGTAGATGGGGTGACCGTTCCCCCCCCCTTTGCCTACCTCACCGAATCATCGCCGCGCGCTCAATTCGCTCCAGTTCGGCCTTCTGATGCGCGTCCAGGTAATGCTTGGGCTCCTGCCCCAGGATGTCGCGCACCCGCTGCTCCGCTGATTCCTCAAACGTGTGCGAACCTCTTGCCTCCCAGTCGCTGCGCCGCGCACGCACGGCCATTTGCGCCCGGCTCAGGACTTGGCGAAAATGCTTCAGGGTGTGCGGAGAATTCAGGAAGTCCCCCGACCTGCCCGCTTCTTGAATGTCGGCAAACGCCAGCCCCTCGCGATCCACCGGAAACCCCCTTTGAAAGCGCAGGAAATAGCCGGCCATCTCGTCATCGGTCACGAGCGCCTCGCACGACATCGCCAGCGTGGATTCCAGGTTGCCGGCCCCCCAGATGAAGTTGACACCCGCGGCGGCGTGGGCCAAGCCGCCCATCATTTTCTCGAAGGCCGCTTGCGCATCAGCGCAGGGGGATTCCGTGGACATCCAGGACGCGCAGGGGAGGCCGTGGAAACGCGCCATGTCGGCCCCCGCCGCCTGAAGGAGGTAATTCTCCGGCGCGCCCGTCAGCGCCAAGGCTGCGGACATGTCAAAGACGTGGGCAAATCCCACGTTGTAAAAGCACGGCCGCCCAGGCTCCAACAACTGATTGATGACCAGTCCGCTCAAGGTGTCGACGTCACCAATCACCATGCACCCGGCCAAGGTGACCGGCGCCGTGGCTCCTGCCAGGGGTTCGGAGTTGATCATGGCAGGAACGCCCAGGCCCGCCGTCTCCTTGAAGACGGCCAGCGCCAGGGCCGTCCAGTGCAAGGGGCTAATGATGCTGAAACCTGTGCTGACGATGGGCCGGTCGCGCAAGGTTGTGCCGTCTAAGAGAACTGTGGCCATCTCCATCACCGTGCGTGCCCCCGCTGGCGTGAAGATGCACGGCCGCAGATGCTTGCCCGTGTTCTCCGCCATAATGCGAAAGCCCACGAAATCCCGGCTGGTGGGGGGGTAGTCGGCGAGGGAAGTTCCCACCATGCCTTGAATGTTCGGGCAGGCATCGACGACACGCGCCAGTTCGGCCAAATCGGCCGCCCGCAAATCGCCACGGACCCGGCCGCGCGTGATGTAAAGCGCGTTCCCCGTCAGCACCAGCGTCCCACCTTCCGGACTCAGTTGCCAAAGATGACCATTGCGGTCGGCAATCCTGACTTGGCGGGGAGCCTGCTGAAGAGCCCATTCCACCAAGCGGGCGGGAATGTGGACGCGATTCTCCCCATCCACCATGGCGCCCGCCTCCTGCATCATGCGGATGGTTTCCGGATCGTCAATACGAACGCCCAAATCGCTCAGGACGCCCAGAGCAGCTTGATGGATTTTCTCGCAATCGGCGCGTGTTAGTGGCAAGGGAAAATTCCTTTATGAAGAAAATTGGACGTGAATTTGCCGAAGTTCTGAATAAATTACAGCGGCGATTCTACAACGTCATCCTGCGATTGGATACATGGGGAATGGCCCTTTACCCGGGATTTCCTTTTTAACATCTCCAAGCCCGGTACTATTCGCCCCGAGGGCCCGGCAGCTTGACCCGTTTTCCCGCGATTCCTCGGACACCTCGCCATCCCCCCTGCTTGTTTCCCCAGGGTTTCTCCTGCCGGTTGCGGACTCTACCCTGCGGGCAAGGGCAGCGACTCGATCCGCCCTACCATCCTCGTAACCCGCCAAGCGGCTATACACCGATTGCCGCAGCAGGTCGGGGAGGGGCAACCGCGTGTTCGTCCCTCGCGGGTCCGTCAAGTGCTGGGCGATCAGTTCGCCCAAGCCCAAACGCTCGTCCAACTCACGCACCAGAATCAGGCCGCCGTCGGAGGTGACTCGCGACCCTTGGAAATCGATCTTCAGAGAAGCGTTGAAAGAGAGCTGAAAGGGCTGATTCTGTTTCTCACCCATTGGGTGTCGTCCTCCGGAACGTCTTCATTACGTTCAAACCCCTATGAACATTGATGCCGAAGGACATCCAAAGATTCGTAAGTGGAGTTCAAAATGGAAATATGGGGTAAAAGGATCTACTCGACGTGCCCGATCAAGGGGTCGTAGATCCTGATTCGACATCTCGCGGCCTGTTCAGCGCCTTCCTAAACATACCGTACGACAGCGCTTCGTCACTTCGCTTGCGGCAGCTTGTCCAAACTACAGCCCGGCCCTTGGACGATGACCTGCGGCTCCGCCGCTTGCTATGCGGAAAGGCGGAGCCTTTCCGCGGAGCAACGGGCGAAGCCCCGTCAAGCGACTTGATCCCTCGCTAATTTGGACAGCATTGACTCGCCCCACCCCTTGGGGAACCATATCCTGAGTATGGGTCCCCCTCCTGATTCTGAAGCACTCTACCAACATCCATCCGCAAAGTCCGGGCTAATAGCGCCCAAAGCAGCGTCCAAAGGTCGAGTCCAAACCTGTTTCCAAATCCGTTGCCCGCCAAAAAGAATCCGTATAAACTCCCTGTTCGTAGTATTAGAAGGAGCGCGGAGTGGAGCCGATGACGGGCCACGAGCCTGTTCGCCGGGAATCTGACGAGGGCCTGATTCGCCGCATCCTGAGTGGCGATGAGGTGGCGCTCGGTGTCCTGTACGATCGTTATGGCGGACGCGTGTATTCCGTGGCCAAGCGCATCCTGCAGGACGATGGAGCGGCGGAAGAGATCCTCCAGGACATCTTCCATCAGCTCTGGCGCAACGCCGCCGCCTTTGATTCCGCGCGCGGGGCCCTCGGGAGTTGGCTGCTGTTGATGGCGCGGAACCGCTCGATTGACCGCTTGCGCCGCCGAATTCCCGCGGCCACAGAAGAGGTAGCGGCAACCTTGCACGGGCCGGGGCTCGACATCGAGAATGCCGTGGCGGCCAATGAAATGACGGAACGCGTGCGCGAGGCCCTGCGCGCTCTACCGGAGGCACAACGCGAAGCCATGGAACTCGCCTACTTCGAAGGACTCACCCAAAGCGAAATCGCCAAACGCACGGGGGATCCTCTCGGCACGGTGAAGACGCGGCTGAGGACCGCGCTGGCTTCGCTTAAGGCGGAACTTGGCGAATAAGGGATTATGAACGCGCATCCCCAATACGTAGAGGACTTCGAGCTTTACGAGCTCGGTGTGCTCGACGGCGACGATAAGGCCGAGTTCGAAGCTCACTTGGCCGGCTGCGCCGAATGCCGGGCGAAGATTGCTTCCGCCCGGACGCGGGTGGCGAAGCTCGCGCTGGCCGCTCCGCCGAGTGAGCCTCCACCGGCTGCGCGCGAACGCATCCTGGAATCGTTCCGGGCACGTGGCCCCCAGCCACGGCAGGCCATCCAACCCGCCCCTGCCCGCCGCGGATTCTGGTCGCCCGCGTGGGCCTGGACGTTTGCGGCCGCCTGCGTCATCCTTCTCGCGGCCGCCGTATGGCTAGCCAACACTAACTTGCGGCGTTCCAAGAGGCTGGCCGACCTGGAACTCTCGCACCAGCAGCTTGAGACCTCCAATCTCGAACTGAAGGCCACGGCCGCGCGCGCGCAAACGGTGTTAGACATTTTGTCCGGACCCCAAACCACCCAGGTCGCGCTATCGCCAGCGTCCACGCCGCCAGTCCCACACGGAAAAGCCTTTTACAATCGCGATAAGGGGTTGCTGTTCTATACTGCGAACCTTCACTCGCTCTCGAGCGATCACACCTACGAGTTGTGGCTGATACCCACGGTGGGCAATCCCGTAGACATCGGCATCTTTAATACGGACACCCAGGGGAACGGCCAAGTGATCCTGACCACTCTGCCTCAGGGTCTAACCGCCAAGGCGTTTGCCGTAACCATCGAACGCGCTGGCGGAGTACCGGCTCCAAAGGGGCCGATGGTCCTTGTCGGCCCGGTTTCCTAAAGCCCATCCGTTCTGCTTCAATTCAAACTTCACCTTCAGGATCTCTAGGGTCGATCGAGACGGTTCCCTCCATCGCACAAATTTCGTCGACACTCCAAAGAACATGCAATCCGTCCGGCCTTCAGCAGACGTACTTGTATACGGGCAACCATTCTGTGAACTGAGCTGGAGTTCGGTCGTCCCAATTTCGCGGTCTGGCGGATGGCTGCACTGCTCGCCGGGCCGACAGTTGGGGCTTGAACCGAAAGCTTGTGTGTACGTGTCTCCGTTCACTTGTTTCACCTATTTTGAAATTCAATTCTTGAAGATGAGGTGCTTGATGAAGACCAGGATTCTCCTTGCCACTCTAACCTTGGCCTTGCTGACAATCTCCGCTGCTGCGGTCTTGCTTGTGGGTCCGGCCGGGGTCATGGCCTCCAGCCACCGCGAGGCGCCGATCACGGCTCTCGACCCGATGGCCGACATCACCGATCTTTGGGCTTTTCGCAGCTACGATATCAACGGTAACGATACCAATCCCCCGAGTATCACGATGATCATGGGCGTCAATCCCTTCGAGGAGCCTGCTAATGGGCCGAATTGGTTTCCCTTCGATCCTCAGATTCTCTATACAATCCACGTCGATAACACTAATTCGGGGACGGGCGATATCGTCTTTCAATTTCGTTTCTCGACCCACTACCAATTGCCTACGGTCTATACGGGATTGGCGGGCTTCAATTCCGGTTCCGGCGGCACCGCGCCGGGGGTCCCACCGCAGATTACTGATTTCGCGAATCCGGGCCTGAATTTCCGGCAGACCTATACCGTCACCATGATCAAGGACGGAGTCACCACTCCAATTCGGAACAGCGACGGCTCACCGTTTTATGTGGTGCCGGCCAACGCCGGTTCGCGCACGATTAAATACGCCGATCTCTACGCCGCCGGTACCTACACCAACACCAATAAGGGCATTTCGGTGTTTTCCGGACCTGTCGACGATCCCTTCTTCATCGACCTCGGGGCTGCGTTTGACACTGCGAACTTCCGGCTTCTCGAAGGGGGGCCACCGCACGGAACAGGCGTACCGGGAGTTCTCTCCGCTTCTGAAGATGCTGCAAATGAGAACTTCGCTCCCGACACAGTTTCCGGTTACGCGGTAGACGTAATTGCCATTCAGGTGCCAATCGCTATGCTGACCAGGACGGGACAGGTTGAGCCTGCGACGTCCCCGTCCGCTACGATCGGAGTCTGGGCCCAGACTGCGCGGCCGGAGATTGCGATACGCCATAACATCGCTGGGACAGGCACACCTGCCACGTACGAAGGCGCTTTCAGCCAGGTGCAGCGTCTCGGCAATCCGCTCATCAATGAGCTCATCATCGGGACGGGATCGAAGGACTACTGGAGCATGTCCAGGCCCGTGAATGACTCTCAGTTCGCGGATTTCGACTTGAACCCACTCTTCGTAACGGTTGTCGACTCCCTTTATTCTGTGCTCGCGCCGGGAGCTCTTTACTCTCCACCTGCTCCGCGCTACGACCTGCTTCCCCTGGTGGAGTATGTGGCTCCCATCGCCGCCAAGGGTACCTCCACCGGTCCGATTGCAGACTTGCTTCGGTTGAATACCGGTGTGGCCCCCACGCCCCCCGGTAGCGCCAGCCGCTTGGGGTTACTTGCCGGCGATGGCGCTGGTTTCCCGAACGGCAGGCGACTGGCTGACGACGTGGTGGACATCACCTTGCGTGTTGCGGTGGGAGGGGTCTTGGCAGGCGACAAGTGCGGCGCCAGCCACAGCACAAGTTGCGACGTCTTTCCCAATAACGCGCTGGGTGATGGGGTCAATGTCAATGATGTGGACACCGATCTCGCCAGCGATGGCATGACCAATCTGGTCGAACCCAACACTCACTTCCACACCTCGTTCCCCTATGTTGATTACTGCCCGAGCGGGCGCAACCGGCGGCATATCGATCCCGGGGAACCTGGTTGCACCGCCGGATCAGGGCCTCCTTGCCCGGTCCAGTAAATGCAACCAGCGCTTAGGGCTGAACATGAGTGGGCAGTAGGCACGCAACGGGGATGGGCGTCCGAAGCTTGGCGGATCGCTCGGCGCCTTCCCCGCGCTTCCAAGCGTGTGGCAGGAAATCTAGTCTCACCAGGACCTCAATGAAAACTCTCGCATTCGTGCTGTTACTAACTTTCTGTGGTTTTGTGGCGCCTAGCGCCGCGGAGGATAGTTCGCCCTCCCCGGCGGAAATTTGCATCGCAGCCGCACAAAAAGTCCTGCAAAAGCAGCCCAACCGCTATCAGGCTTATAACGACCTGGCATTGGCGCTAGTTCGCCGCGCACGGGAGACCGCGGACAACTCATACTATCGGCAGGCCCAGGTAGCCATTGAGAGTTCCCTCCGGATCCAGCCAGAGAATTTTGAGGGAGGGCAGGCGCACGTCGCTCTTCTGCTGGCTGAACACAGCTATCGCCCGGCACTCGAAGAAGCTCAGGCGTTGAACCACCGGATGCCCGACGCCGTGCTGATTTGGGGATATGTGGCTGAGGCCGAATCAGCTCTCGGGGATTATAAACAAGCGGAAGAATCTGCGCAGTGGATGATGAACCTTCGCCCCGGCAACCTTCCGGCGTATCTTACCGGCGCAGCTCTGCGGCAGGGCTGGGGTGACATTGATGGTGCTTTGGATTTCTTGAGTAAGGCGCTCCAGCAGACGCCCCCGCTCGAGACCGAAGACACGGCCTGGATCATGACCAGGATGGCGCAGCTCCACCGGCAGGCGGGGCGAACCGGGGCAGCCGATGCGCTGCTCGATCAAGCGCTGAAGACGTTTCCCGAATACTACCTCTCGCTCGAAGAGTTGGCTGAAGTTCGCTTGGCCCAGCACCGCTACGCCGAGGCGGTGGAACTGATGGAAAAGCGCAACCGAAGCTTTGCCAGCCCATCAAGCTTTCTTCTTGCGGCGCGGGCTTTCGAGCATGCAGGAAGGCCGGCGGAAGCGGCTACCCTGTACGCAGAATTTGAGCGCGAGGCACACACCAAAACCGCGCTCTCCGACAATGCCAACATCCAATTGATCTCCTATTACGCGGAGCACGCCCGAGAGCCCCAGGAAGCGCTTCGTATTGCCCACTTGGAGATAGGGAGCCGCCACGATGTCTGGACCCTTGACGCGTACGCTTGGGCTCTCTACGCGAATGGTCAATACGACGAGGCTGGCCAGCAGATTGAGAAGGCTCTTGCCGTCGGCACGCGTGACGCGGTTCTCTTTTATCACGCGGGAGAAATCGAGGCGGCCTCCGGAAAAAGGGTCGAGGCAAATCGTTATTTTGAACAGTCTCTTGACCTTAATCCTACTTCGGAAGTGTCGGACGCAGCCCGACGTGCGGTTAACCAATCCGGAAAGTTAGCGGCGGCTCGGTAGGGCGACCCTTGCGGCCGCCGTGAGCAGCCATAAGGTCTACCCCTACGAACATTTGGACCGCATGGGAGCAGGAGATGGGAACAGTCGGAAGACCTAATGAAGCGGTGAAAGTAACGTTTCCCTCTACCCGCATTAAGAAATCGGCCTCAATGCTCGTGTCGGCCGTGCTGACTACATGCGCCGTCGGCGCTGGTCAAAATTCCACCGACGCCAGTATCCGATCTTTGCAGACTCACCTCAGGATGTATCCCCAGGACTTTAAGGCATACGACCAACTAGGAGCCCGTCGGAGATAAGGTTTCCAAGTCTTTACCCTTTGCCGGCCTTGGTCTCATTGAGTCGGATGTTGGGCCTTTGACCCCGGCCAAGCCGACTGGAAGAGGACCTCGCCAAGT
>Ga0187860_1003296_pt1 | contig 12846 bp, 9 predicted proteins | sample June2016WEW_10_4_FD_132981 | JGI IMG/M metagenome (GOLD analysis project Ga0187860, IMG submission 132981) | Peatland microbial communities from SPRUCE experiment site at the Marcell Experimental Forest, Minnesota, USA - June2016WEW_10_40 | ecosystem: Environmental > Terrestrial > Soil > Wetlands... | reverse complement strand
TCGGCGGTCTCGGCCTCAACCCACCACTCCTCGGCACGCGTGACGAGCATTGTTGCGTGGAAGGTTTTGAGTTGCGGCTTGGGTCGGATCTTACGAGCAGCGGACATTTCGGTTCCAAGCCTTGAAGCAACAAGCCTCGAATCAATACGGCGATTACTTTACCCTAAAAGCGCTTTGCAGAACAAATCAGAAACAGAAGAGCTTGTGCGCCTCCACTCGGAACCCGGAACGCGCTATTATCCATAATCGTTGTCAAACATCGGCTTGGCAGGAGTGGATCGTGGCCCCGCGTGCTTATTGGAAAGGCTATTTGCGGCTCTCGCTGGTTTCGTGCCCGATTGCGCTCTACCCCGCGACCTCCGAGCGCGAAAAGGTCAGTTTCAACCAGATCAATAGCGAGACCGGCAACCGCATCCGCTACCGCAAGGTCGACGCCGATACCGGCGAGGAAGTGCCGTCGGATCACATCATCAAGGGATACGAGGTCGCCAAGGGCGAATACGTCGAGGTCACCGACGAGGAACTGGAATCCATCGCGCTCGAAAGCACGAAGACCATCGAGATCGACGAATTCGTGCCGCGCAACGAGATCGACGAATTGTACAACATCCGCCCCTACTACATCGCGCCCGACGGCAAGGTGGGTCAGGACGCCTTCGTGGTGATCCGAAACGTCATCGAGCAGATGAAGATGGTCGCGATCGGCCGTGTGGTGCTGACCAGCCGCGAGCACGTCATCGCCATCGTGCCGCGCGGCAAGGGCCTGATGGGCACACTGTTGCGCTTCCCCTATGAAGTGCGGGATTCCGGCGAGTTTTTCGACGACATCCCGAACGTCAAACTCACCAAAGACATGATGGATTTGGCGCGTCACATCGTCGAAACGAAAACCGGGCATTTCAAGCCGCAGGAATTCGAGGATCATTACGAGCACGCCCTGAAGCAATTGATCGAGAAAAAGGCCAAGGGCGAGAAGATCGAAGCGCCGAAGGAGCAGCCGACCGGCAAGGTCATCAATCTCATGGATGCCTTGCGCCGCTCCGTGCAGGCGGAGAAACAGACTGCCCGGCCGCCGGCTCGTGCGAAAAAAGGCCGCAAGAGCAATGGGCAAAAGGAAATGCTGCTGCCGATCCAGGGCAAAAAAGCTGCCCACGCCGAGACCGCGAAGGCCGCGCGCCCCCCCGCCAAACACCGGAAGGCGGGCTGAAGCGTTGACCGCTGCCTAACGCCTTTGGCAGCCCCATCTTTTCTGCCGCCGCAGTGCCGCCGTATTCCCGCCGTTCGCTCGCAACCTATGAGCGGGTGGGGTCGGGTCTTGGCTGCGGCATTTGTGGCCGAACTTGCAGCTGTGTGCGGGGCTTTCAGCGCGGCCGCGCAGGAACGGCAGCAAATGGCGTTTCCATGCGGCGGAGAGACGATCGCGCGCGGTAACGCCGGTCGTTTCATCGATGGCCGCACCTTTGTGCTCGATGACGGCCGCGAGGTCCGCCTCGCCGCGATCGAAGTGCCGCCGCTCCCGCTACCGCAGGAATCCGGCGCAGCACCCGGCGGTGCGGCGGCAAAGGACGCGCTCGTCTCTCTGTTCACCGGCGCCGAGGTCGTGCTGCGGCAGGCGGAACCGCAAAAAACGGATCGCTACGGGCGCGTCGTGGCTTACGCCTTTGCCGCGCGCGACGGTGTAGAGCGCTCGGTGCAGGCCGACTTGATCGCGGCGGGCGCCGCGCGCGTTGGGGCGCGAGTCGCCAACCGGACGTGTGCGGCGGAACTCCTCAGCCGCGAAAACGGCGCGCGCCGAGCCAAGCTTGGCCTTTGGGCCAGTCCGTATTATGACTTGCTCAACGCCGAAAACCCCGCCGCAGTGCTGGCCGAACAAGGCCATTTTGCGCTGGTCGAGGGCAAGGTGGTTTCGGTACGCGAGAGCGGCGCCACCATTTACGTGAATTTCGGGCGACGGTGGACCGAGGATTTCACCGTTACGATCCTGAAGCGAAATGAGCGTAGCTTCACGGCGGCGGGTCTTGAACCGACGAAGCTCGCTGGCCGACACATCCGGGTACGCGGATGGATTGAGGAGCGCGGCGGGCCTTGGATCGAGGCGGCGCGACCGGAGCAGATAGAGTTCACTGATCGCGACTAATATCGCGAGTGCATGACGGATGACGCGGTGACGGACTCGGAACCCAGGCGGACGGCAAGGTTGCGGATTGCCCAAGTGGGCATCGCCGTACTCGCCCTTGTGCTCGCGGCCTGTACGGCTTCGCCGCCCGCCGTCGAGCCGCAAGCTTCGCTGCGCGTGCCGGCCAAGCCCACAGACACCACGGACATGTCTCCCGCGGCGTTGCGCGAGCACCAGCGCATCCTTGCGGCCTATGGCGGCGTTTACAACGATCCCAGGCTGCAAGCCATGATCGAGCAAACCGTCGAGCGTCTTGTTGCGGCGTCCGAGCGGCCAGACCTGCACTACAAAGTCACCATGCTCAATTCGCAATCGATCAACGCCTTCGCGCTGCCTACCGGGCAAATTTACGTGACTCGCGGCCTGGCCGCGCTCGCCAACGACGAGTCCGAGCTCGCGTCGGTGCTCGCTCACGAAATGGGACACGTCGTCGCCCGCCACGCCGCAATCCGCGAGGAGCAGGCGAAGCAGGCGGCGCTCGTGGGCCGGGTGGTCAGCGACGTCATCAGCGATCCGGAAGTAGGCGCGCTGGCGCTCGCCAAGTCGAAGCTGGCGCTCGCCAGCTTCTCGCGCGCACAGGAATTCGAAGCGGATGCGATCGGTATCGGCATCGCCTCGCGCGCCGGCTACGATCCTTATGGCGCGGTCCGGTTCCTCACATCCATGGAGCACAATTCCGAACTCAAGCCGCAGCAGAGCGGCGTCGCCATCGATCCGCGTGCGCCGGATTTCCTGTCGTCGCATCCGGCTACGCCCGAGCGTATCTCCAATGCGGTCGCCAACGCCCGGCAATATAGCGGCCCCACCACCACCGGCACCGTCGTCGGGCGGGACAAGGTCGCCTATCTTGCCGGCATCGACGGCATCGTGTTTGGCGAGGATCCGAGCGAAGGCTTTGTCCGCGGCCGCCGCTTTCTGCATCCGCGGCTGGGCTTCACCTTTACCGCGCCCGAAGGCTTCGCCCTCGACAACACGGCGCAGGCGGTGCTCGGCGTCAAACACGGCGGCGGGCAGGCGCTGCGGCTCGATGTCGTGCGGGTGCCTTCAGAGCAGACACTCGCCGAGTACCTGACCTCCGGCTGGATCGAGAACATCGATCCCCGTACGGTGGAGGACGTCACCATCAACGGTTTCCCGGGCGCCACGGCGGCTGCCAAGGGCGATCAATGGGATTTCCGCCTTTACGCCATTCGCTTCGGCAGCGATGTTTATCGTTTCATCTTCGCCACCAAGCATCGCTCGCCCGAAGCCGATCGCATCTTCCGCGAATCGATCGGCACGTTCCGCCGCATGAGCCTCGCCGAGATCGAAGATGCCAAGCCGCTCCGTCTGCAAGTGCTGACCGTCGGACCCGGGGATACGGTCGAGAAGCTGGCCACCCGCATGGCAGTCGCCGATCGCCAGGTCGAGCGCTTCCGCGTGCTCAATGGCCTCGAACCCGGAGACCGGCTGAAGTCGGGCAGCGAAGTTAAGATCGTGGTTGAATAGAGCCTGGCCCCCCCGAAAGCGCATGCCCGGGTACTTGACCCGGAGTGGCAACCGGCTCCAAAAAAGATCACGCTCACATAAAAAATCCGGATCGCTAGCGAGATACAATTGGGTTTGAGGACGATTTAGCGGCGACGCCGTGCTCCGCTTCCTCGGCCTTCGAAGATCGGCACGCAAGAAGGAGGAAATCTGTGGCCTATATTTTCAAGGAAACTGAACTGCCGTCGTTGATCTCGGTCGTGCCGGGGCGCGAACGCATCTTTTTCGTCAATCAGGAACTCGCCAACATCGACGACATGCTGGCCGGGGTCATGCACTACAAAAAAGGCGCGGCATCGCCCCTGCACTTGCATAAGAATTGCGAGCACTTCTATTTCATCATCAGCGGCAACGCGACGGTGGAATCCGACGAAGGCATCCGCCCGGTCGGGCCCGGCGACATGATCTTCATTCCCGCCGAGGAAAAGCATCGTCTGCGTGCCACGGAGCCGCTGTTTTATTTTGAATTTCAAGCCCCAAATCGCTTCAAGACCACGATCCTCGAAGGCACCGACGACGACTTGCGCTGGGAGCGCAAGGACGGCCGCGTTTGGGTTCAGACCTGAACCCGGCACCGGTAAGAAGGAAAAAAGTCATGTCGCTCACATTCATCGATACCAATCACCTTCCGAAAAAGGCTTCGACCGGACACGGCGAAGTCGTCGAGGTCCTCAACAACGCGCTGTGCGGGGCGCATAATGTGCATGGCTCCGTACGTTGGCTCAAATCCGGCGAAACGTTTGAGCCGGAAGCGATCGACAAGCATCAGCTCATCTATCTGATGGACGGAGCTGGGCGCGTCCGGCTCGACAACAAAGACTATGATGTCGAAAAAGGCGCTGGCGTCTATCTTGGACCCACAGAAACCGCCGCCATCCGCGCCGCTAACGGAACCTCACTCAAGCTCTTTCATCTTATCGTGCCGCATATGCCGAAGTAGGTAGCGGCCACGTCCCGCGGATCAGCGTCGCAATTTCATCCGGCGCCGACTGAATTTCCTCGATGGGAAAAAACGCGGCCACGTAGCGGTCCGGACGCAGCAGGTAGAGGCCCGCTGAATGGCCAGAAAGAAGCTGCGCGAGATCGCCTCGAAGATCCCGCGCAGCCACCGTTGGCGCTTCAACCGGCGATGCATCCTCGCGATCCAGCACGCAACGGTGCGGATCGGAAGCTTGCCCACCTCACTGGGGCGGAGGTCGGCGAGCATTTGCGGCGGCGTGCCCGGCGGCGCAATCAGCGCGAAGCCGTCGCCCAGCACGTCGTCAAGCGGCGCAAGGCCGGCGCCGGTCATCACCAGCGCCTGCGGAAACAACTTGCCGACCAGCGATTCCTTGAGTCCAGACTTTGGCGCAAGCAGAAACCCGCGATTAAATCGCGGCTTGGGTTTGTACTTCATCTCGGCGAAGTAGGAACGGGCGGCGGGATAGAGTGCAAGCGCCCGGAAGAATGTCTGGAAAGCAAGCGCCTGCGCACGTCCGCGCGGCATCATCACCTGTCCCATGCGGATGGCAAGTTGAATCATCTCGGCCGCGTGGTCCCGCCGCTCGGTTTCATAGCTATCGAGCAGTGCATCGCCGAGCTGACCCGAGACGACGGCTGCGAGTTTCCACGCCAGATTATGGGCATCGCGCACGCCGCTGTTCATATCCTGGCCTGCAAATGGCGGCGTGAGATGCGCGGCGTCGCCGGCAAGAAAGATCCGGCCGGCCCGCCAGCGATCAGCCATGCGAGCATGAAACATGTAAACGACTTTGCGGCGAAGCACGGCCCTGTCGTCCGTCCCGTATAACCGTAGCAGCGCCGCGACATTGTCCAGCGCCAGAACATCGTCGTCCTGCTCGCCATCGCGGAGCATGAACTCGAACCGCCGCGTGCCGTTGGGACCAGGCAGCGAGAGGCACGGCCGCATCGGATTGCAATAGACCTTGGTGTCCCGCGTCAGATCGGTCGTCTGTTCGAGATCGATGATGAGCCATCTCTCTCTGAAAGTTGATCCGTGCATTTCGATGCCGAGGCTTTGCCGCACAAAGCTGCGGGCGCCGTCACAGCCGACCAGGTAATCGCAGGTAAGTTCGACGATCTCGCCATGCCTGCGGACCCGCGCTGTTACGGCTTCCTCGGATTGCGCGAATTCAACAAGCTCCGTCTCGAACCAGATCGTGGCATTGACGTATCGCGAAAGTTTGTCGCGCAGGATCAGCTCGAGAACCGGCTGCCGGAACGCGTTGCGGCGGGGATAGCCGTATTCCAGGGTTGTCGGCTTGACCTTGAGGAAGCGCCGGCCGGCTGGCGAGAAATACTCGGAGCCGTAGCCGAGCACGATTTTCGGCACCAGCTCGTTGATGACGCCGACGGATTGCATTGTCCGTAGCGATTCATCGTCAATCGATACCGCCCGTGGCTCCTGCACGGTTTGCGGATTGCGCCCGATGATGAGAACGTCGATGCCATAGCGGGCGAGAAGACCGGCAAGGGTCAGCCCGGTCGGGCCCGCTCCTACAACAATGACGGGCCAGTGCTTGCGTATTGTCATCGCGCGGAGGATAGGTCCAACGCGTCAGGAATCAACGGGAGGCGAGCGCCACCTGACGCGGTCAGAAGTTGATCGCGCGTTTGGCGACCGCCAGCGCCGCTTCCTTGACCGCTTCGCTCAGCGTCGGATGGGCGTGGCAGGTGCGGGCGATGTCTTCCGACGAGGCGCCGAACTCCATGGCGATCGCCGCTTCCGCGATCATGGCTTCCGCGTCGGGTCCGAGAATGTGCACGCCGAGCACGCGATCAGTCTTGGCGTCGGCCAGGATTTTGACGAAGCCGTCGGTCGCGAGATTAGCCCGGGCCCGTGCGTTTGCGCTGAAGGGAAATTTGCCGACTTGGTAGGCGATACCGGCCGCCTTGAGCTCCTCCTCGGTTTTCCCGACCGAGGCAATTTCCGGCGAGGTGTAAACGACGTTCGGGATCACCTCGTAGTTCACGTGCCCGGCCTGTCCGGCAATGACTTCCGCGGCCGCGACACCTTCGTCCTCAGCCTTGTGCGCGAGCATCGGACCGGCGATGACGTCGCCGATGGCGTAGATGCCGGCGACATTGGTGCGGAAATGCGGATCGACGATCACGCGGCCGCGGTTATCCTTTTTCACGCCGGCCGCTTCGAGGCCAAGACCTTCGGTGAAGGGCACACGGCCGATCGCCACCAGCACGATGTCCGCTTCGACGGTCTCGGCCGCGCCGCCGGCGGCGGGCTCGACTTTCACGTTCAGCATCTTGCCGGAGGTGTCGACGCCGGTGACTTTTGAGGACAGCTTGAACGCAATGCCCTGCTTCTGCAGCAGCCGGTGGAATTGCCGCGCGACCTCGCCGTCGATGCCGGGCAGAATGTGATCGAGGAACTCGACGATCGTCACCTGCGCGCCGAGCCGTCGCCACACCGAGCCGAGCTCGAGCCCGATTATCCCGGCGCCGACGACGAGCAGCTTTTGCGGCACCTTGGGAAGCTCGAGCGCGCCGGTCGAGGACACGATGCGCTTCTCGTCGATGTCGATGCCGTTGAGGCGGGCGACGTCCGAGCCGGTGGCGATGACGATATTCTTGGTCTCCAGCGTCTGGGTCTTACCGTCTGCGTCTTTTACTTCGACCTTGCCCGGCGCGACGATGCGACCGGCGCCGCGGAACGCCTCGATCTTGTTCTTCTTGAACAAAAAGTCGACGCCCTTGACGTTGCTTTCGACGTTCTGCTCCTTGTATTTGAGCAGCGCCGGGAGATCGACGCTGGGCTTGCTGACTTTGATCCCCATTTGCGCGAAGCCGTGGCCGGCCTCTTCGTAGAGCTCGGAGGCATGCAGCATCGCCTTCGACGGAATACAGCCGACGTTGAGGCAGGTACCGCCGAAGGTTGGGTTCTTCTCAACCACGGCTGTTTTCAGCCCAAGCTGCACCGCGCGGATGGCGCAGACATAGCCGCCCGGGCCGGTGCCGATAACGATGACGTCGTAAGAAGCCATAACGATCACCTGATGGTCGGGACAAGCCCGGTCATGACGGAGTGAGAAACTACAAATCCAGCACCAGCCGCGCCGGCTCTTCGAGAGATTCCTTCACGCGCACCAGGAATGTCACCGCCTCGCGGCCGTCGACGATCCGGTGATCGTAGGACAGCGCCAGATACATCATCGGTCGCGCCTCGATCTTGCCGGCGACGACCATCGGTCGCTCCTGGATCTTGTGCATGCCGAGAATGCCGGATTGCGGCGCGTTGAGGATCGGCGTCGACATCAGCGAACCGTAGATGCCGCCGTTGGTGATGCTGAAGGTGCCGCCCTGGAGCTCATCGATCTTGAGCGCGCCGTCGCGGGCGCGATGGCCGAAATCGGCGATCGCCTTCTCGATCTCGGCGATCGATTTCATGTCGCAGTCGCGCACCACCGGGACGACAAGACCACGCTCGGTGCCGACCGCGATGCCGATGTGATAGTAGTTCTTGTAGACGATGTCGGTGCCGTCGATCTCGGCGTTGACGGCGGGGATTTCCTTGAGCGCCTGCACGCAGGCGCGCACGAAAAAGCCCATGAAGCCGAGCTTCACGCCGTGCTTCTTCTCGAACAGTTCCTTGTATTGATTGCGCAAGCCCATTACCGCGCCCATGTCGACCTCGTTGAAGGTCGTCAGCATGGCGGCGGTGTTTTGCGCATCCTTGAGCCGGCGCGCGATAGTCTGACGCAGCCGGGTCATGCGCACGCGCTCCTCGCGCGCGGCATCATCGGGCGGCGAAGGAGCGCGAGCCTGGACGGCGGCCGCCGGCGCTGAAACCGGTGTCGGCTGCGCCGCCGCGCGCTCGATGGCCGCGAGCATGTCGCCCTTGGTGACGCGGCCGTCCTTGCCGGTGCCAGGCACTGCGGATGGGTCCGTGCCGGTCTCGGCGGCGATCTTGCGCACCGACGGGGCCGGCGGCACGTCGGCGCCGGAAGCCGCGGCGGGTGCAGGCTTTGGCGGCGCTGTTTCGGCGGGCTTCGCCGGGGCCGCGCCGGCACCTTCCTTGATCGCGCCGAGAAGCGCGCCAACGGCAACAGTATCTCCGTCCTTGACCGCGACATCGATCAGCACACCGGCGGCCGGCGCCGGCACCTCGATCGTGACCTTGTCGGTTTCAAGCTCCACCAGCGGTTCATCGACGGCGACCACGTCGCCCGCCTTTTTGAACCACTTGCCGATCGTCGCTTCGGTTACCGACTCGCCGAGGGTGGGCACGCGAATTTCAGCCATAGCATCCTCTTCGTCACGGCCAAGCTCATGCCGGGCCTGACGGCGCTGGATTTATCCCAACGCCTCGTCAAGAAAGGTCTTGAGCTGCGCGAGATGCAGCGACATCTGGCCGACCGCCGTCGATGCCGAAGCCGGCCGGCCGGTATAACGTGCACGGCGGTGCTTGGCGCCGATCTGATTGAGCACCCACTCCAGAAAGATATCTACGAATACCCACGCACCCTGGTTGCGCGGCTCTTCCTGGCACCAGACGATCTCCGCATGCTTAAAGCGCGAAAGCTCTGTCATCAGCGCCTTGGTGGGGAACGGGTAAAGCTGCTCGATGCGCAGCAGATAAACGTCATCGACGCCGCGCTTCTCGCGCTCGTCATAGAGATCGTAATAGACCTTCCCGGAACAAAGCACGACGCGACGGATTTTATCGTCGGCAACGAGCTTGATCTTCTCGTCCGGCAGCAGCTGAGCGTCGTCCCAAAGAAGACGGTGGAACGACGTTTCAGGTCCCATCTCGTCGAGTCGCGACACGGCGCGCTTGTGGCGTAGCAGCGACTTCGGCGTCATCAGGATGAGCGGCTTGCGGAAGTCGCGATTGAGCTGCCGGCGCAGGATATGAAAATAGTTCGCCGGCGTGGTGCAGTTGGCGACTTGCATGTTGTCCTCGGCGCACATCTGAAGGAAGCGCTCAAGGCGCGCGGAGGAATGCTCCGGACCCTGCCCCTCGTAGCCATGCGGCAGCAGACAGACGAGCCCCGACATGCGCAGCCATTTGCGTTCGCCGGACGAGATAAACTGATCGAATACCACCTGGGCGCCATTGGCGAAATCGCCGAACTGCGCTTCCCAAAGGGTGAGCGCGTTGGGCTCGGCAAGCGAATAGCCGTACTCGAAGCCGAGCACCGCCTCTTCCGACAGCATCGAATTGATGACTTCGAAGCGAGCCTGCCCATCGCCGAGGTGATTGAACGGCGTGTAGCGGTTCTCGGTCTCCTGGTCGGTCAGCACCGAATGGCGCTGGGAGAAGGTGCCGCGCTCGCTGTCCTGGCCGGAAAGCCGGACCCGATGACCCTTCAGCAGCAGTGAGCAAAACGCGAGGGCCTCGCCTGTCGCCCAATCGATGCCAGTGCCGGTCTCGATCGATTTGCGCCGATTTTCTAAAAAGCGGTTGAGCGTGCGATGCAAATGGAAGTCCGGCGGCAGCGTCGTGATCTTCTGACCGACTTCCTTGAGCGTTGCCAGATCGACCCCGGTGTGGCCGCGGCGCGGATCGTCAGCATCGCCCGCCCTCTTGAAGCCGGACCAACGGCCGTCGAGCCAATCGGCCTTATTGGCGCGGTAGCTCTGCGCGGCTTCAAGCTCGGCGTCGAGGCGGCCACGCCAATCGGCCTTCATTTTTTCGACTTCGCCGGAGGTAACCACGCCCTCGCCGATAAGCTTGTCGCCGTAGATTTCGAGCGTGCCCGGGTGCGTCGCGATCGCTTTGTACATCAGCGGCTGGGTGAATGAGGGCTCGTCGCCTTCGTTGTGGCCGTGACGGCGATAGCAGAACATGTCGATGACGACCGGCTTCTGGAACTTCTGCCGGAATTCAGTCACCACCTTGGCGGCGAAGACGACAGCTTCCGGATCATCGCCATTGACGTGAAAGATCGGCGCCTCGATCATTTTCGCAACGTCGGACGGGTAAGGCGAAGACCGCGAATAGCGCGGGTTTGTGGTGAAGCCGATCTGATTGTTGACAATGAAATGCACTGAGCCGCCGGTGCGGTGACCGCGCAATCCGGAGAGCCCAAGCGACTCCGCGATCACGCCCTGCCCGGCGAACGACGCATCGCCGTGAATGAGCAGCGGCATCACCATCGTGCGATCCTCGCGCGTGGCGCCGAGTTGATCCTGCTTGGCGCGCACCTTGCCGAGCACGACGGGATCGACGATTTCGAGATGCGAAGGATTGGCCGTGAGCGACAAATGCACCTTGTTGTGATCGAATTCGCGATCGGACGAGGCGCCGAGATGATATTTCACGTCGCCCGAGCCCTCGATCTCGTTGGGGGTCGATGAGCCGCCTTTGAACTCGTGGAAAATGGCGCGGTGCGGTTTGCCCATGACCTGGGCCAGCACGTTGAGCCGCCCGCGATGCGCCATGCCGATCACGATGTCGCGGACGCCGAGCGCGCCGCCGCGCTTGATAATCTGTTCCAGCGCCGGAATCATTGATTCAGCGCCGTCGAGGCCGAAGCGCTTGGTGCCGGTGAATTTCACATCACAGAATTTTTCGAATCCTTCGGCCTCCACCAGCTTGTTGAGGATCGCGCGCTTGCCCTCGCGCGTGAAGGTAATTTCCTTGTGGGGCCCTTCTATGCGCTCCTGAATCCAGCCCTTCTGCGCGCCATCGGAAATGTGCAGAAACTCGACGCCGAGCGTCTGACAATAGGTGCGCCGCAGGATGCCGACGATCTGATGGATCGTTCCGAATTCGAGCCCGAGCACCTTGTCGAGGAAAATCGGCCGATCCAGATCGGCCTCGCCGAAGCCGTAGGCCGATGGATCGAGTTCCTCCTCGTTGTTCGGCGGCTGCAAGCCGAGCGGATCGAGGTTGGCGTGGAAATGTCCGCGGGCGCGGTAAGCGCGAATGAGCATCAGCGCTCGCACCGAATCGCGGGTCGCGCGCTCGACGTCGCCAGTGGAAAGCTCGACGCCTTTCGTCTGGGCTTGCGCCTTCACCTTGGTGCCGAGCGTCTTGCCGATCTCCGACCAGTTTCCGTCGAGCGCCGAGGTCAGTTCACTCCGCTCAAGGGGCGGCCAGCCCGGCTTACCCCACGAAGGGCCGCGCGCGTTTTTGGCCACATCGGCGGCGTTATCCTTCAGATTCTGGAAGAATGATTGCCACTCGGCGTCCACGGCCTTCGGATCGGCCTCGTAACGGGCGTAGAGGTCTTCGATATACGGGCCGTTGGTACCGTAAAGAAACGACGTGAGAGCGAAGGCGGCATTCGCGTCCTGGCGAGACATGGCGGGTCCTGGGCAATTCCCGAGCTGGGGGTGTGAAACGAACCACCGAAAGCAGAGCACTTCACGGTTAGCGGAACGTCCGAATCAGCCCGGCCCGGTCAGGCGATTCTCTCTTGTACCCTATTTAATGCGTCGATGCGGCGGGCGAAAGACACAAGAAGTGAATTATGATTTCAGTGCTTCCGCGAGTGTCTTTCCCAGGCGCGCCGGTGACGGCGAAACCTTGATGCCTGCCGCCTCCATGGCGGCGATTTTGGATTCCGCGTCGCCCTTGCCACCGGCGATAATCGCGCCAGCATGGCCCATGCGCCGCCCAGGGGGCGCCGTGCGGCCGGCGATAAAGCCGACGGTCGGCTTTTTGCGGCCGCGATTGCCTTCGTCTGTGAGGAACTGAGCGGCATCCTCCTCCGACGCACCGCCGATCTCGCCGATCATGACGATCGCCTCGGTCGCCTTGTCGGCGAGGAACATTTCCAAGATGGCGATGAAGTCCGTGCCCTTTACCGGGTCGCCGCCGATGCCGACGGCGCTGGTTTGACCGAAGCCCTCTTGGGTCGTCTGAAACACCGCCTCGTAGGTGAGCGTTCCGGAGCGCGAGACGATGCCGACCTTGCCCGGCTTAAAAATGTTGCCGGGCATGATGCCGATCTTGCATGCACCGGCGGTCATCACGCCCGGGCAGTTCGGCCCGATCAGCCGCGATTTCGAGCCGCAGAGCGCGCGCTTGACCTTCACCATGTCGAGCACGGGGATGCCCTCGGTGATGCAAATCACCAGTTCGATGCCCGCTGCGGCTGCTTCCATAATCGCGTCGGCCGCGAACGCGGGCGGAACATAGATCACGCTGGCGTTCGCGCCGGTCGCTTTGCGCGCCTGTT
>Ga0187860_1003285_pt1 | contig 12872 bp, 10 predicted proteins | sample June2016WEW_10_4_FD_132981 | JGI IMG/M metagenome (GOLD analysis project Ga0187860, IMG submission 132981) | Peatland microbial communities from SPRUCE experiment site at the Marcell Experimental Forest, Minnesota, USA - June2016WEW_10_40 | ecosystem: Environmental > Terrestrial > Soil >... | reverse complement strand
TCCCCGCTCTCGGTGCCTACGTCGGCGGCGACATCATCGCCGGACTGCTGGCGTCCGGTATGGACCGGGACCCGCGGACGCGGCTGTTCATCGACATCGGGACGAACTGCGAGATCGTGCTCGGCAACAACGATGACCTGCTGGCCACCGCCGCGCCTGCCGGCCCCGCGTTCGAAGGTGCAGCCATCCGTTGCGGGATGCGGGCGTCTGCCGGGGCGATCGAGGGTGTGAAGATGACTACGTCCGAGGTGGCCCTGCGGGTCATCGGAGACGTCGATGCGACCGGGCTGTGCGGTTCCGGGCTGGTCGATGCAGTCGCGGAGCTCGTCGGGCTCGGCCTCCTCGACACCTCGGGGCGGTTCGTCCCAGAGGACGAGGCGGCGTCGATCGCTCCGGGTATCGCCGACCGGCTGACACAGGTGGGTGCCGAGCGCGTGTTCGTCCTGGACTGGCGTGGCGATCCGGAGGAGTCGATCTACCTGTCGCAGCGCGATGTGCGCGAGCTGCAGTTCGCCAAGGCTGCGATCGCGACGGGCTGGCATCTGCTGCTGGAGGACGCCGGCATCCAGCCGGGCGATGTCCAGCAGGTGCTGCTGGCGGGCTCGTTCGGCAGCTACCTCTCGCCGGCGAGCGCCGTGCGGCTCGGGCTCGTGCCGCCCCTGCCGTTGCTCCGGGTCGTCAGCGCCGGCAACGTCGCCGGCGAAGGGGCGAAGATGGCGTTGCTCAGTGTCCGAGAGCGGGCAGGGGCGATGGCGCTGCTGGAGGAGGTGACGTATGTCGAACTGTCGGATCGTGCCGATTTCAATGATCGTTTCGTCGAGCAACTGGCCTTCCCGGCCGGAGGGAAGCGAGTCTGACGAGCTGGCGCCGCCGGCCGGTGCCGCGCCCAGCGGAGCGGCGGCCTCCGCCGCCGAGCCGGCCGGTGCCAAGGTCGCCCTCGTCGCTTGCGGCGCCCTCGGCGCCCAAATCCGGGAGGTTGCCAGCCGGCGAGGCTTCGCGGTCGAGGTGCACTGCCTGCCATCACTGCTGCACGACCGCCCGTATTCCATCGCCGGCGAGGTCGAGGCCATGGCCCGTGATCTGCAGTCGCAGGGCTTCGCTGTCGCCGTCGCCTACGCCGATTGCGGCACCTACGGGGCGCTTGACATGGTGTGCGACCGCCTCGGGCTGCCTCGAATGGCAGGGCTGCACTGTTACGACGTGTTCGCCGGCGCCGCCCGGGTCCGCCAGTTGTTCGACGAGGAGCCGGGCACGTACCTGCTCACCGACTTCCTCATCCGGAGCTTCCGCAGGAGCGTCATCGCCGAGCTCGGCCTCGACCGGCACCCCGAGCTGTGGTCGGACTACTTCGCCAACTACCGCCGTGTCGTCTGGCTGGCGCAGCGACCGGCGCCTGAGCTCGAGACCGGAGCGCGCGAGATCGCTGAGATGTTCGGGCTCCCGCTGCTCGTCGTCGACGTCGGCACCGCCGGGCTCGAGCACGAGCTCGAGCAGCTCATCGACCGCGCTCGGCGCCCCACCGCAGTGCCGGCAGCCACCCGCCTCGTCCGATGACGCGCGGCCGGCTGAAGGCCGCGGCGAGCGCCATCCGTGCCGCCCGCTACGAGGTGATCCCCACGTCAGGTGTCGAGCAGTCGGTGCTCGAGTGGGTCCCACTCGACATGACCATTGCGGTCACCGCCTCGCCGACAAAAGGGCTCGACACGACCCTGGAGCTGGCAGGGCGCCTCGCCGACGACGGCTATCGCGTGGTCCCCCATGTCTCGGCCCGCCTCGTGCAAGACGCCGCTCATCTCCGTGACATCGTTGCCCGCCTGACCGAGCAAGGCATCGAGGACGTGTTCGTGCCCGCCGGCGACGCCGACCCGCCGGCTGGCCCGTTCGACAGCGCCCTGGCGCTGCTCACCGAGCTCGAGGCGCTCGGCCGTCCGTTCCCACGCGTCGGCATAACCGGCTACCCAGAGACCCACCCCCTCATCGACGACGACGTCACCATCCAGGCGATGTGGGACAAGCGGCGCTACGCGACCTACATCGTCAGCAACTTGTGCTTCGACCCGGCGATCCTGAAGCACTGGGTTCACCGCGTGCGGGCGCGGGGCGTGACGTTGCCGCTCCGCTTGGGCCTCGCCGGCCCCGTCGAGCGGACGAAGCTCGTGGCCATGGCGTCGAAGATCGGTGTGGAGGATTCGGCGCGGTTTCTGAAGGGGCATGGCTCGTGGCTCTTGCGGTTCGGAGCGCCCGGCGGCTACAGCCCGTCCCGGCTGCTCGATCGGTTGGGCCCGATGCTGGCCGATCCCGCCTCGGTTGTCGAGGGACTTCACGTGTTCACGTTCAACCAGTTGCGGGAGACCGAGCAGTGGCGCCGGGAGCTGCTCGAGCAGATCGACGAGGCTGCGCGTCCGACGGCGTGATCTCAGTCCGGCGACGGGAAGCCATGGCACCTGAGTCCGTCCGGTGCTAGATCTGAGCCACTCGTCTAAGGAGGGGCAATGCAGATCGAGTTGACGGTCAACGGAGAGGCTCGGGTGAGCGACGTGGAACCACGTCTGCTGCTCGTCCACTATTTACGTGACGAGCTCGGACTGACCGGGACGAACATCGGTTGCGACACGTCGTCCTGCGGGTCCTGCACGGTGCTCGTCGACGGCGAGTCCGTGAAGTCCTGCACGATGCTCGCCGTCCAGGCTGACGGGACCGAGGTGACCACGATCGAGGGACTGGCCGACGGTGGCGAGCTCCACCCGATCCAGGCAGCGTTCAAGCAGGAGCACGGGCTCCAGTGCGGCTTCTGCACGCCCGGGATGGTGATGGCGACGGTCTCGCTGCTGCGTGAGCACCCGCACCCCGACGAGGACGAGGTCCGCGAGTCGCTTGAAGGCAACCTCTGTCGCTGCACCGGCTACCACAACATCGTGCGGGCAGTGCTGGCGGCGGCAGATGCGAAATCGGAGTCCGCGGTGGCCGCAGGAGCAGCGTCATGACCGCGGTCGAGAACGCGCCGGCGGCCGGGGGCGTCTTCGGCACGCGAATGCTCCGCCGGGAGGACGCGGCGTTGTTGACCGGCGAGGCACGTTTCGTCGCCGATCTCCAGGTGCCCGGCACGTTGCACCTCGCCCTCATCCGCAGCACCGTGGCACACGCGAGGATCGCCTCGATCGACCTCGGCCCCGCCAAGGCGATGCCGGGAGTGGTCGCCGCCTTCACCGGCGCCGAGCTGAAGGACGACTGGGCCGCCCCCATGCCTTGTGCCTGGCCGGTCACCGCCGACATGAAGAGCCCGACGCACCTCCCCCTCGCCGTCGACAAGGTGTGCTACCTCGGCGATGCCGTGGCCGTGGTCGTCGCCGAGACCGAGTACCAAGCCAAGGACGCTGCCGACGCCGTCGTAGTCGAGTACGACCCGCTGCCGGCGGTCGTCGACCTCGAGGACGCGCGGTCCGATCGCGTCGTGATCCACGATGATCTCGGCACGAACACGAGCTACACCTGGGCACTCGTCCCCGACCCCGACGCGGTCGCCCGCGCCTTTGCCGAAGCCGCCCACACAGTCAAGCGCCGCTACATCCAACAGCGCTTGATCCCGGTCGCCATCGAACCGCGGGGCGTCGTCGTCGTGCCGCAGCCGTTCGGCGGCGAGTACACGGTCTACTCGGCAACTCAGATCCCGCACATCTTGAAGGTCATGCTGGCCATCACGACGGGCGTTGCCGAGACGAAACTGCGGGTGATCGCCCCGGCGGTCGGAGGCGGTTTCGGATCAAAACTCAACGTCTACGCCGAAGAGATCCTCTCCGTCGTGCTCGCCAAGCGGCTGCGGCGCCCCGTCCGGTGGATCGAGGAGCGAAGCGAGAACAGCCAGGCCACGATCCAGGGTCGCGGGCAGATCCAGGACATCGAGCTGGCGGCTGACGCCGACGGTCGCATTACGGCCGTTCGCGTCGAGCTGCTCGCCGACATGGGTGCCTACCTCCAGCTCGTGACACCGGGCATCCCGTTGCTCGGTGCCTTCCTCTACGGCGGCGTCTACGACGTGCCCGTGTACTCGTTCACGTGCACTTCGGTCTTCACGACGAAGACGCCGACCGACGCCTATCGAGGCGCCGGGCGGCCCGAGGCCACCTTCGCGATCGAGCGGGCCATCGATTCGCTGGCGGCCGAGGTTGGCGTCGACACCACCGAGATCCGCCGCCGTAACTACATCAAGGCCGAGCAGTTCCCGTACTCGTCGAGCTCCGGCCTCGTCTACGACAGCGGCCAGTACGAGCTCGCCCTCGACAAGTCGCTCCAGATCGCCGGCATCGAGGAGCTTCGGGCCGAGCAGGCACGCCGGCGGGCCGACGGCTCAACGCGCCAGCTCGGGATCGGCATCTCCTCGTACATGGAGATGTGCGGCCTGGCTCCCTCGAAGGTGCTGGCTTCGCTCAACTACTCGGCCGGCGGCTGGGAGGCGGCGACTGTGCGGTTGCTGCCCACCGGCAAGGTCCAGGTGGTCACCGGGACCGCCCCGCACGGGCAAGGGCACGAGACGTCGTGGTCCATGATCGTCGCCGACCGGTTCGGCATCAGCCCCGATGACGTCGACGTGCTGCACTCGGACACGGCGATCGCGCCGTACGGACTGGACACCTACGGCTCGCGGTCGCTCTCGGTCGGCGGCGTCGCCGTGGCGATCGCCACGGACCGGGTCATCGACAAGGCGCGCCAGATCGCCGCCCACCTGCTCGAGGCAGCGTCGGAGGATCTGACGCTCTCGGGCGGAGTGTTCAGTGTCAAGGGGTCGCCGGACAAGCAGATCGCCCTCGGGGCAGTCGCCTTTGAGGCCTTCACCGCCCACAACCTCCCCGACGGGATGGAGCCGAACCTCGAGGCGTCGTCGCACTTCGATCCGCCGAACTTCACGTTCCCGTTCGGGACGCACATCTGCGTCGTCGAGGTGGACACCGAGACCGGCGACGTCGATCTCCAGCGGTACATCGCCGTCGACGACTGCGGCAACCAGGTGAACCCGCTCATCGTCGAGGGCCAGATCCACGGCGGCATCGTCCAAGGCATAGCCCAGGCACTCTGGGAGGAAGCGGTCTACGACGAGGAGGGGAACCTGCTCACGAGCTCGCTCATCGACTACCTGGTGCCGGCGGCCTCCGAGCTGCCGAGCTTCGAGCTCGGCTCCACCGTCACGCCGAGCCCTACGAACCTGCTCGGCGTGAAGGGAATCGGCGAGGCCGGGACGATCGGTTCGGCGCCCGCTGTGATCAACGCCATTGTCGATGCCCTCTCGGAGTACGGCATCGACGACATCACCATGCCGGCGACTCCCGAACGGGTCTGGCGTGCCATCGTCGCCGCCGGCGGTCGGAGCGGCTCGGCATCTTCCAACGCAGCCAACGCAGCCAGTGAGGAGCAGTCATGATCCCCGCAGCCTTTGACTACCGGCGAGCCTCCAGCGTCGAGGACGCTCTCGGCTTGCTGTCAGCCTTCGGCGAGGACGCCAAGCTGATCGCAGGCGGGCACTCGCTGCTGCCACTGATGAAGCTCCGCCTGGCGGCGCCCTCGGTGCTCGTCGACCTCGGGCGTGTCCGGGAGTTGTCGTACGTCCGGGACCGTGGTGAGCACATCGCCGTGGGGGCGTTGACCCGCCATGTGGACGTGTCGACGAACGACATCGTGCAGGCCGAGGCCCCGATCCTCGGCCACGTAGCCGGCCAGATCGGTGATCCGCAGGTACGCCACCGTGGCACTATCGGCGGTTCGATCGCGCACGGCGACCCGGCATCGGATCTTCCGGCCGCCTGCCTGGCTCTCGGGGCCAGTTTCGCTGTGGTGGGGCCCTCCGGCGAGCGGGTCGTGGCGGCGGACGAGTTCTTCGTGGGTTTCTTGCAGACGGTGCTCGCATCCGACGAGATCCTGACCGAGATCCGTGTGCCCAAGATTGCCGGGGCCGGGTGGTCGTTCCAGAAGTTCACCCGGCGAGCCCAGGACTGGGCCATCGTCGGCGTCGCCGCCGTCTGCAACGGGGCGAGCCGGGTCGCGTTGGTGAACATGGCGGATACGCCGGTGAGGGCCCACGGCGCCGAGGCAGCGCTGGCCAGTGGCGCCACTCCGGCGGAGGCGGCCGCTCATGCGTCCGATGGGATCGACCCGCCGAGCGACGTGCGGGCGACTGCGGAGTACCGGCGCCATCTGGCCGAGGTGCTCGTCGGCCGGGCCCTCGACGAGGCGGGCGCTCGTTCCTGACGGGAACGGCCGTCTTCCGGAGACCGACACGGCAGCGCCGGCGCCGTCCGGCGCCGTCTGGCGCCGCCTGGAGGCGCCGCTGTCACGGCAGCTTTGCGCCGTCTGGCGCCGTCCGGAGGCGCCGCTGTCACGGCAGCTTTGCACTGTGCAAACTGAGCGTGACACCGGCAGAGCTCGAGGGCGCGGCCGGAGCCGTCTGGAGGCGCCGCTGTCACGGCAGCTTTGCACTGTGCAAACTGAGCGTGACACCGGCAGAGCTCAAGGGCGCGGCCGCCCCGGCTCGAACCCGTAACCTTGGCGGCGTGACGGATGCCACAGGAGCCAAGCCTCAGAGCGTCGACGATGTGATGGCAGCGCTTGCCGCCCACGGGTACCTCGCCGACGAAGGCCTCGCCACGTCTATCTTCCTCGCGCTCGTGCTGCACCGCCCGCTGCTCCTCGAGGGCGAAGCGGGAGTAGGCAAGACCGAGGTCGCCAAGGTCCTAGCCAGTTGGACGGGTGGTGAGCTGCTCCGGCTGCAGTGCTATGAGGGGATCGACCTCTCTCAGGCCGCATACGAGTGGGACTATGCCCGCCAGCTGCTCCACCTCCGGGCTGTCGAGGCGACGGGGGAGTCGGCGCGGGAGGCGGAGGACGAGCTGTACGACAGCCGGTTTCTTGTCCGGAGGCCGTTGCTCCGGGCGCTCGAGCCGACGATTGGGCCACCACCGGTGCTGCTCGTGGACGAGATCGACCGAGCGGACGACGAGTTCGAGGCGTACCTGCTGGAGATCCTCTCGGAGTACGCAGTCACGGTTCCCGAGCTCGGCACCATCCGGGCCGACGTGCCACCGGTGGTGGTGCTGACGTCGAACCGGACACGCGACGTGCACGACGCCCTGAAGCGGCGGTGCCTCTACCACTGGGTGGAACACCCCGACTTCGAGCGCGAAGTGGAGATCGTGCGGCTTCGGGCTCCGCAGGCGCTGCCGCGGCTCGCTCGTCAGATCGCGGCTGCTGTCGCTGCACTCCGCTCGATGGGGCTGTACAAACCGCCCGGAGTCGCCGAGACGATCGACTGGGCTGCGGCGGTTGCCGCCCTTGGCCGCGAGCAGCTCGACGAGGCGACGGTCGGAGCGACGCTCGGGGCGGTCCTCAAGTACCAGGAGGATCAGCAGCGGGTGCGAGCGTCCAGCATCGGCGAGCTCGTGCGGGCTGCCGTGCTCCGGGGTGGCTGAGCCGCCCGGGCCGGCCGCAGCCGGCGACGCCGTCGGCGCGCCCGCGCCCACCACGACCGGCGACGCCGACCTGGCAACGCAGGCCGAGCGCATCGTCGTCGGCTTCGCCCAAGTGGTACGAGGTCTGGGGCTCGACGTTCCGGTTGGCAGCGTGATCGCTTTTGCCAGCGCACTCGGCGAGGTCGGTCTCGATCGGCGCAGCAGTGTGTACTGGGCCGGCCGGGCGACATTGGTGCACCGGCCCGAGGACGTCCCGGCGTACGACCGGGCCTTCGCCCAGTACTGGGGCGATCGGCCGGGCTGGACCGCGCCGCGCAGGACCGTCAGCGTCACGCTGCAGCTCGACTCCGAAGAGGGCGACGACGGTTCGGACGCCGTCAATCCCGATGACGGCGACGGCGACGATTCTCCGACGCTCTCGATGCGATACAGCCCGGTCGAGATCCTGCGGCAGCAGGATTTCGCCGCCTACTCCGAGGCCGATTGGGCCGAGGCCCGCCGGCTCCTCACCTACCTGCGCCATTCGAGCATGCCGAGGCGATCACGGCGCCGGTCACCCGACAAGCACCAGCGCGGCGAGCCGGACCTCGGGCGCACCGTGCGCCGAGCATTGGTCACCGACGGCGAACCGATCAAGCGTGCCTGGCGGGCGCCGTCCGAGCGGCCGCGTCGGATCGTGTACCTGGTGGATGTGTCGGGGTCGATGGAGGTGTACGCGAGGGGGTTTCTTCGGTTCGCGCACGCATCGGTCTGCTCGAGGGCGACCGGCCTTGTCGAGGTGTTCGTGCTGGGGACGCGTCTCACGCGGGTGACCCGCCCCCTGTCCTGGCGTGATCCGGATCTGGCGCTCGCCGACGTCAGCCGGGCAGTGGAGGACTGGTACGGCGGCACACGGCTCGGCGCCGGCCTGAAGGAGTTCAACGACCGCTGGGGAATCCGGGGCATGGCACGGGGCGCCGTGGTCGTGATCCTGTCCGACGGCTGGGACCGTGGCGACCCGGACGCGCTCGCCACCGAGATGGCCCGATTGCAGCGGGTCGCCTACCGAGTGATCTGGGTCAACCCGCTGAAGGCCTCGCCTGGCTACACACCGATCGCTCGTGGCATGGCGGCGGCGATGCCCTATGTCGACGAGTTCGTCGAAGGGCATTCGCTCGGTTCGCTCGAAGAGCTTGCCCAGCGGATCGGCGGGGGAGGCGGACGCCCGGCTCGGTCGCACGCCGGCTGAGGTCGCTCCAGCGCGCTGAGCCTGGCGGCCAGCCGTGGCGTCGATCCGCCCGACTCAGTCGTTCTGGCGCTCCTCGCGGCGGCGCACCAGCACCTCGAGCGGCGGGACCGGGTACTCCTCACGATCGGAAGGAAACCCGCCCAGCGCGATCTTCTGCTCCCCGATCCCGCCCTCGGCCCAGATTTGGCAGGAGTTCCTAGACCGCCCGGATCGGTCGGTACTCGGCTTCCCACATCGACGAGCGGATCGTCTCTTCGAGCGGATCAGGCAACGGCTTGCGGGCGACGCCATCTTTCACTGCCGCCGTCGCCACGGCTGCTGCCACTGCGAGCGAGGTGTCGCGCAACGATTCGATCTCGGGCAACAACGGCGACCCCGACTCCGGCGCGGACCCTGCAGCGCCCCCAGGCACGGTCCGCATCACCTGATCGGCCACGGCAGCAGCCGCGGCATGCAGCATGTGGTCCGTGATGCGCTCGGCCTGGACCGTGATCGCACCGAGCCCGAGGCCGGGGAACATCAAGGCGTTGTTGGCCTGAGAGATCATGTACGTCGTCCAGATGTACGTGACCGGGTCGAACGGGCTGCCGGTGGCGACGAGCGCTCGGCCACCGGTCCATCTCACGACGTCAGCTCGGTCGGCCTCGGACAACTCCGTCGGGTTCGACAGCGGGAGGATGATCGGCCGCTCACACCCTGCGGCCATGGCCCGGACGGCGTCCTCGGTGAACACGCCGGGCTGGCCCGAAGTTCCGATCAGAACCGTCGGCTGGACGTGGTGCACGACTTCGAGCAGCCCGACCTGACCGGCTTCGTCGGTCGCCAACCCCTCGAGGTCCTCGCCGTCCCGGGCGTACGGCCGCTGGAAGTCACGCAGTGAGTCCAGCGAGTCGATGAGCAACCCGTGACGCCCGATGCACCAGAAACGTCGCGTCGCCTCCCCCGGATCCAACCCGTCGGTCACCATGGCGTCACGCACTCGGTCGGCGATCCCGATTCCGGCAGTCCCGGACCCGAAGATCACGACTCGCTGATCCTTGAGCCGCGACTGGGAGAACTTCAGTCCCGCCAGGATCGCCGCCAGCGCGATCGACCCGGTGCCCTGCATGTCGTCGTTGAACGTCAGCGCCAGGTCCTGGTACTGCTCCACGATGCGGCGTGCATTCGAGGGCCCGAGGTCCTCCCAGTGCAAGAGAGCATTCGGGAACAGGTGGGTGGCCGCTGAGACATAGGCGTCGATGAACGCGTCGTACGCCTCGCCGGTGACCCGCGTGTGCCGGTTCCCGAGGTAGAGCGCGTCGTCGAGCAACGACTGCCGGTTGGTGCCCACGTCCAGCATCACGGCGATCGCCCGTCTCGGATCGATCCCGCCGAGGACGTAGATGGCGAGCTTGCCGAGCGAGATGTTGATGCCGCCCACGCCCCAGTCGCCCATCCCGAGGATCGACTCACCGTCAGTCGCGATGATCAAGTCGACGTCATCGGCGCCGAGACCGGTGGCGGCGAGCGATGCCTCGATGTCTTCCGGCCGGTTGACCGAGAGGAAGACGCCTTTCGGTCGGCGGTACTCGTGGCTGTAGTGGGCGATGGCGTCGCCGACCGTCGGCGTGTAGACGATCGGCATCATCTCGGTCAGGTGGTCGGACACGAGCCGGTAGAAGAGCACCTCGTTGCGGTCCTGCAGCAGGGCCAGGAAGACGTTCTTCGCCATGTCGGTCGGTTGTGAGTTGTACTGATCGAGTGCCCGGTCCTCCTGCTCGCCCAGCGTCAGGACTCGCGGGGGCAGTAAGCCCACCAGCCCGAGGGCACTCCGCTCCTCCTCGGTGAACGCCACTCCCCGGTTGAGATGAGGGTCGGCAAGCAGTTGCCGGCCCCTGAGCTTCGTCTCGAACGCCCCGTCCTTGGCGACCCAGCTTGTCTTCGGAGGGGTTTTCATGAACGGGCCGGACGCCCGAGCGGTCCGATGTGTTCACCTGCTGCGGAGCAGGTGGCAAAGGTGTCCACCCGCCACGAGCCGACGGCAGGCTGGTTGGTGGTCATGAGCCAGGATATGACGGGCCGACCGTGCGACGCCGGTTCATCCTGGAAGCTGCGCCCCGCCCTCTCAGTTGTCATCAGTTTCTCCAAGGGCTCGCTGTCGAGTTGGCGATGCTCAGCCTCGTAGGAATACCAGGCTGCCACTGCTCCCTGCTCCCGCACGTCGATCGCAAGCCGTCAATCCTATGTCGGTCATGAGGCTCTCTTACTTGAGTCCTCCAAGAGAACGCTCGGAGAACGCTCGTTGAACTGGGCCTGCACGACCCTCCTCACCCCTCGGTAGAATGCTTGCTAGCAAGCAACTAAGTTGGGGTGAGCTGAGTGGTGAAGGATGTGCCGACATCGGACCGAGGGCCAGCGGCCATCGGTGCGGAACCGAGATCGAGCGTGGCCCGACTACTGACAGGGCGCCGCGGGTCACCCCCAGCGGCGCCGGCGCCGGTCGTGCACGACGACGACCCCGAGACCGCGGCGAGGCTCCGGATCGCCGTGGCGCGTCTCGCCAGGCGCCTCAAGCCGACGGCAGCAGCCGGCAGCCTCACGACGACCGAGGTCGACGTGCTCGCCACCGTCGCGCGGTGTGGCCCGATCAAGCTGTCCGAGCTGGCCACGATGGCCGGCCTCAACCCGACGATGCTCTCCAGGGTCGTCGCCAAGCTCGAGGACCTCGAGCTGTTGGGGCGACTCGGTGACGACACCGACCGCAGGGTCGCCCGCGCCGAGGTGACCCCGGCTGGCCGGGAGCTGCACGACCGCATCCGGTCCGAGCGGATGGACTTGCTGTCGCGGCAGCTGGAACTGCTGGACAGCGCCGAGCGGCGAGCGGTCAACGCCGCCATCCCCGCGCTGGAGAAACTGGCGGAGCGACTGCTGGATGCGACGCCGGGCAAAGTGCGACATTGACCCGCCGAGTCGTCGCCGTGGGACGCCGGACCTTCTCGTCCCTCCGCGTCCCGAACTACCGCCGCTACTACTCCGGCCAGGCCGTCTCGCTCGTCGGCACGTGGATGCAGTCGATAGCGCTCACCTGGCTCGTCTACGTGCTGACGCACTCGAGCCTCGATCTCGGCTTGACGGTCGGGGCCCAGACGTTGCCCGTGTTGTTGCTCGGGCCCTATGGCGGCGTCATCGCCGATCGGGTGGACAAGCGCCGGTTCATGGTCGTCCTGCAGGCGGCGATGGGCGTCCAGGCGCTGATCCTCGGTGTGCTGACGGTCACCGGAGTGATCACGTACTCCGAGATCGTGGTCCTGTCGGTCATCCTCGGCGTCAACAACACCTTCGAGAACCCTATTCGCCAGACCTTCATCCAGGAAATGGTGGGGCACGACGAGCTCCGTAACGCCGTCAGCCTCAACTCGACTCTCTTCAACGCCGCGCGAGTGGTCGGTCCGGCGATCGCCGGCATCCTCATCGCCACCGTCGGCGTCGGGGTGTGCTTTCTCATCAATGCGGCGAGCTTCGTGGCAGTCGTCACGTCGCTCGTCACGCTGGACAAGACCAAGCTTGAGCCGAGCGTTCCTGTCGTGCGGGCGAAAGGTCAGCTGCGGGAAGGGTTTCGTTATGTCGCGAGCGAGCCCCGGCTGCTCACCCTGCTCATCATGATGGGCATCATCGGCATGCTTGCCTACGAGTTCCAGGTCCTGTTGCCAGTCGTCGCCAAGCAGACGTTCCACGGCGGCCCGGAGACCTACGGCTTCCTGACCGCCTCGATGGGCGTAGGGGCGGTGTTCGGAGGCCTCATCACGGCGGCGCGGGGCCGGACCGGTCTGCGGCCGGTGTCGATCGCTGCCGCCGTGTTCGGTGCGACGATCCTCATCGCCGCCGTGGCGCCGATCCTCGCCGTGGAGATCGGTGCGCTGGCCGTCGTGGGATGGGCGAGCGTGTCGCTCAGCGCCACGGGCAACACGACGCTCCAGCTGGATTCGGATCCCTCGATGCGGGGGAGGGTGATGTCGTTGTGGGCGGTGGCGTTTCTTGGTTCGACACCGATCGGCGGCCCGTTGATGGGTTGGGTGGCCGCGATGGGCGGGGGTCGTATCGGTTTGGGCGTCGGTGGGGTGTCGTGCCTCGTCGCCTCGGCGATCGGCCTGACCGTGGTGTGGCGCCTCAAGCAGCGGCCAACGAGGGGCGCCGCCGGCGCCGCCGGCGCC